>LKMJ01005244.1_pt1 | contig 12218 bp, 9 predicted proteins | sample 643391 | NCBI WGS metagenome assembly LKMJ01 (sample SAMN04112250, study PRJNA286221) | soda lake metagenome | biome: soda lake; feature: Kulunda Steppe; material: water; isolation source: sample PL-Br10 brine of Picturesque Lake | place: Russia: Kulunda steppe | collected 2010-07
CACTTTCTTTCGAAAGTGACTCAAGACCATGATCCATTATATCTTCAACTATGTCTTCTATTTTTTCGTCTGAAATTGCAGTTTCGTGTTCTTCATTAAACTGGTCAGCCGCAAATTCGACTTCTTCATATATCTTGTCATATATCGCATCAATAAAATAGGAATTCCATTGTAGATCTTCACGGAATTTTGCTTCGTCTGTATCCATATATAATATATTTGACTATGTCGTTATTATATTTTCGATCAAATACTAATTCAGACAAAACTCTATAAATCTCTCTGCTAAAGTAGTACTGCTAATTAATAAGTGATATACTCTAACTACCGGAATCAGTTGGTTGCGTCGGAAAAACGTTCAAAGTTTGTTACCAGCCATCGGACTTTCCTCTCATTGGATGCGTGTTACGCTGTTAGAAAGCTGTGCACCCAGTGCAAGCAAATTACGCGGCGTTAGAGATCGGCGATCAGTCACCGTGACTGTGGGTTCTGAATGATTTTCCGACGCGGCCAACATTTTTAGCCAACGTGACTGCTTTTGTCGTGAAGCGGAAGATTTGTCACATAGGCATCGACAGTCTTCTGCTTCAATTCTTCTAAACTAACGAACAAATCCGCCTCCATCTAGTGATTCACCAGAGCCGATTTCTGTACTCTTGATCTACAGCGTCCAGTTTAGCCTGCAGTAACTCTATTTGTTCTTCATCGCTGCACGCGCTCATTTTTTGCTGTGATTGAGTTCGAGTACGATATCGATGTCGAGGAGTTTGTCGGCGTGGAGTACCGTACTTGGATTAGCGTGTTTGAGCAGGAGTTTCGGACGCAGAGTTACATTATCCGGAGCCGGACGGCTACTATTAGTCTTCGAGATCATCGAGGAGTTCGTAGTAGCGTTCGAGGAAGGTGTCCAGTTTCGGCGGGGGCATAATTTCACTTCTGATTAGCTGTGAGCCTTTCTCTGCGTAGCAGTTGAGGACTTGGATTCCTTCATCAGATAGGCGGGTGTTGGTGTTAGAGTCCAAGAGATTGAGCATCAGCTGTTTGATTTCTTCTTTTTGTCCCCAGGGAATCCCTTCTCGTTCAATCTCAGCTACGATCAGTGCGCCGTAGATCTCGTATTTCTGGTCTTCGTAGCTTTGGATGACGTAGTCGACGAACTCCTGTTCTGCAGGTGGTTCTTCTTGATCAGGTACTCTGCTCCGAGCCTTGATCCCAGCCATAGCGGAGAGGTAGTATTTGTCCCAGTCTGTGTCCAGTTTGTTGATGGTGCTGTTCTTGTTGATGTTGCCGTAGTAGCTTCTAGCCTCTTTGCTGAGTCGGAAAGACATTCAGGCCACCTCCTCGATTTCTTCTTCCTCAACCTCTGATTGGAAGTCCATGAAGTAGTCCTTGTCCAGGCTTTTCTCCACTACTCCAGGTGCCTCAGTTTTGTGGATTGTACAGTACTTGATGTCGCCCGAGTCGAGTTCGCTGACGAAGCGTTCGCGTTCAGAGGAGATCACGAAGATCACCAGCTGGTCGAACAGGTTGGAGATGATCGGTGCAACCTCCGCTCGTTTCTCGTAATCGATACTGACTGCCGGGCTGTCGATGACGAACGGTACGTCGATTGCAGAGTCCTCGAACAGGGTGGAAAGGTAGGCGTAGGCGATTGAGAGGCTTTGGCCCTCGGAGACATCTTCTTTCCCTTGAATCCTGATGGAGTTGTCTATGTCCTCTATCTGCACCTGTGAGAGGCCGAGTATTTTCTTCAGGCGCTGGTTGGTCTCATCAATCTGGTTCTGCTTGAGTTCCTTGAGGTACCGGTCGATGAAGTCGTCAAAGATCTCTTCGAGGACATCCGCTTTCTTCCCGAAGTTCACCGTGTTACTGGCTTCCCGAACCTCTTCCTTCCGTTCCTGGACTTTCTGGCGGCAAAGATGGATGTTGTTCTTCCAGTCGAGGCCGAGTTCTTCTCGCTCGTTTTTGTCGGTGCTAGTGAGCTTACGCAGCTCTTCCTTTTTTTGCTTCTTCTGCCGTTTCTCCTTTTCTTTCTCCTCCGTGATCTCTTCAAGACGTTCGCTGAGGTCGGGGTCGTCGAGGTCGACTCTGCCTTTTTCTTGTTTCTTCCCCTCCAGCTTGTCACGCTTGTCTTCCAGTTCCTCGAATTTGTCCTCGTAGTCTTCGTAGTTAGGGACTCCACGCAGGTTTTCTTTAAGCAGGTTGAGGACGCCAATATCTTCTTCTGACAGGTAGTGGTCGGCGTTGGTGAGGATCGTCTTGGCGTGTTCTTCGTCGATTCTCCTGCCGCAGATGCACTTCGGGCGGTTGGATAGTTCGGTGAAGAACTCTTGCGAGGTAGGTTTCGGCAGCTCCATGATATTCATGTTCTTCACCAGTTCATCCATATCGTCGTGGAAGTCTTGGTGGAGCTGGCTGGGGGATCGCATCCGTTCCAGGAGTTCGTCCGTGGCGTCCTCGATTTCTCCACGGACTTCGTTGATTTCCCGTTCCAGGCGCTGGTCTTTCTCCAGTTGCTCCTTGTTTTCGGCCAGTAATTCGCTGCGTTGAGTTCCTAAGTCCTGGATTGCGGATTCATGTTCACTGATTTCTCTTTCGAGTGTTTCCTCCCGATCCTCCAGTTTCTCCAGTTTCGTACGGGCAGTATCGAGTCGGCCTTTCAGGTTTCGGTAGCCGGATTCGCTTTTGACACTGGTGACTTTTTCTTCGTCCTGCTTTTCGTCTACTTCCTGCTGGATCTTGTTTCTCTGATCTTCAATCCGGTTGAGGTAGTTGACGATTTTTAGGGCGTTCTCGGCCTCGTCTTTCCCGGTTTGGATGAAGTCCTGTGTAAGCTCGCCGTTGAAGACGAACAGGTTGGCGAAGGACTCGTTGATTATGGTATTCAGTTCGTGGTTGGGCAGGGAGTGGCCGAGCATATCCCCTCCGCCGGTTTCGCTGGGGGTGATGGTCCGGTATTGATGATCGTAAGTCTCGTAATCAAGTTCCAGGCGGAAAGTGAACGGGGTGCCGTCAGATTTGAAGTCGGCTTCAAACCAACCTTCTATGGCGTCGAAGTCCTCCGGTTCCAGATTGTTGACCGTGAGTTCTCCTTCCTCGTTTTCTTCCAGATCCTTCCCGACGAGGACAGTCCGGATAAGATCCATTGTTGTGGTTTTTCCGGTGCCGTTGGGCATCTGGACAAGTGAAATATGACGGGTGTTCTCGCTGTCTCTGGTGAGGTCGATTTCTAGGTCTTTGAACTCCCGAATGTTGTGGTACCGGAAGCCTGTGATTCTAAGATCCATCGAGACGTTCCTCCTCAGTGAGTTCGACCGTGTTGATCAGTCCTTGCAGGTCGTTGCCGCCAAAGTTGTTGTTTATAGCGTTTTCGTAGAAGTTCAGGAATCTCTCCTTGACGATGTCGGACTGGTCGTGGTCTTCCATTACCTCTTCAACGATTTCTTCGACTTCTGGTTTTGTCATGAATCTAATTTTCTTCTTTGGTTACTTTGCTGAGGTCGTTGAGCCAATCGTAGCGGATCTTGTCCGGAGGGAGGTCCACTTCGTCGTCTTCATCATTTTCGTTGTCCTCTGGGTCCTCTTCAATGTCACTTCGAACAACAAAGTCGACTATGTTAGCTGTTTTCTTCGGGTTACCAGGATCTGTTCTGAGTGCTCTGCCGATGCGCTGGATGGTGGTTCCCTTGGATCGGTTGGAGGTGAACAGGATTATGTTTTTCACTGATTTTATGTCGATGCCTTCGGAGATTGCTTTGCTGCTGACCAGGGTAGAGATGTCGCCGTTGGAGAACTCTTCCAGTGTTTCCTCCGGGTCTTCGCCGTAATAGGTTCTGTAGCTCTTGGTGTGTTCGTGGATGATTTTCTGGACCCTATGCCCGTATTCTTTGGTTTCGACGAAGATGAGGCAGTCCTCCAGAATTTCGGGGTTGCTCTCCAAGTGTTCTCTGAAGACAGGGAGTTTCTCTTCTGAGGTTTTCCGGACTTTGGCTAGCATGATGTAGAGCTGGCTTTTCGGAATGTTCGGATTCTGCTGTTTCAACCCGCTGTATTTGCCGAACGCTGCTTTCTGTTCTTCTTTGTCCTCTTCTGAGAGTTCATAGAAGAGCGGTGTGTAGTTGAGTTCAGTGAGGATTCCTCTTTTAATGGCGTCTTCGGCGGAGAACTCGTAGACAACGGGACCTACCTCTTCTCGGATGAAGTCATTCCTGTCCGGATCGTAGGGGTCGAATGGTGTTGCGCTGAGCCCGAGCCGGTGTTTGAAGGCGTCAAGTTTTCCAGTTAGGTTGGCTTGACGGGTTTCGCTTCCTATGTTGTGGACTTCGTCTGCGATCAGCAGGCTTCGTGGGATTTTGTTATTGGTGTCGTTTTCGATTACTTCGTGGAGGTTGTCGTAGGAGATTATCAGTGCCTCCAGCTTGTCACGATTCTTGGTCAAGAATTGGCTGAGGTCGTGGTCACCTCCGTATTCCTGGTAGATCCACATCTCATCGGCTGTGAAGTTCTTCGATAGGGTATTGTACCATTGGTCCAAGAGGTCGTTTCCACTGGTGGCGACAACGACGTTCTCAACTTCCTCATTGCGTAGTAGCCGGTTCAGAATTTTCAACGATGTCCGGGTTTTCCCGGTTCCTGTTGCCATGTCGAGTAGGCCGTGACCGTTTTCCAGGAATTTGTTGACCGCGACTTCTTGGTGTCGCCATCTGAAGGCACTGGTCAGTTTTTTTGCTTCGGATGGGTTATCGTAGGGTCTTTCATCGTCCCGGAGTTCTGCGATGTCGAGGGATACGCTGTCGGGCAGTGAGAGGCTGTGGACTCCTCGTTTTGCGTTGTCCCAGATGTCGTCGAAGCGTCTTTCATGGGCTTTGAGTTTTTGTTCTTCACGGTCAGATGCCCAGGAGATGAATACGGTGTAGGATTCGTAGTTGGAGAATCCTTTGCTGCTGTCGTTCTGGGAGCCGTGGAAAGCGATTTTGTCATCTTTGGCGTCTCGGATGATGCCCCATTTGTCGTGGAAGTCGCCGGACAGGTTTTCTCCTGTAATCGCTATTTTGATGTCGAGCAGTCCGTCTGCGATCATCCAGGCGATGGTGTTCTTGGCATCTTTTTCCAGACCTTCTTCGATGTCGGGAACCATGTGTTCGAGGCGGTCATACAGCTCTTGACTGCGTTTGGCCTCTTCTCCTTTTTGCAGGGCTTCCCAATCGCCTTCTTCGAGTATGGGACTGATTATCCACTTGGCTGTTCCTTCGTTCTCTGCGAGTCCTTTCAATCCTCTTGAGGCGTGTTGAAACCAGTTGCTGGTGAAGTATCCGACACCTCGTTTGTACTCTACAGCTACGCTGAGCGCGGGGTTGTAGAAGTCTTCAGAGAAGTCGATATCGGATGTTTCAATAACATTTGGTAGCTCTATGTCTCTTAATCCCTTGTCAGGGCCTGACATCTATCATTCACCATCACTTACTGGCCATTTGAATCCTTCGCCGTGGGTCGATCTAATAGCCGAAAAACAGTGAAATATATGTTTAGGTTTGTCAAAAAGTTAGGTTAACTATTAGATGTATTGTTCGAGTCTACAGGGAGATTTTCACAAGGTTCTCGTGCTCGTGCTCTTCCAGGATCTCCACATCTCTTTCGAGAGCATTTTCGGCCTCTTCGACTTGCCCGGGTGGGAGGTAGAATGTCATTGCGTCGTCAGTGACGTGGATGTCGTCCGCCATTACGTCGAGCTTGCTGGTGATTTCCTGTTTCAGGTCGTCGGTTGTGGATGAAGTCATAGTGTGGTCTCCTTGGTTAGAAGTTGAGTTTCCGCAGTCGATTTACAGCGTTTATCACTTCGTCGGTGGCGTATTCGATTTCTTTCCGGGTGTTGTCTTTCCCGAGGCCGAAACGGATTGCGTTGTGCCACCTGTTTTCGTCATCGGTGATGGACTGGAGTACGTGGCTGGCTTCGACCTTTCCGGTGGTGCAGGCTGAGCCAGCGGAGACGGCGATATCTGGTTGAAGATTTTTGACGAGGGCTTTGTTTTCTACGCCAGTGAAGCTGATGTTGAGATTGTTTGGAAGACGGTTTTCCGGGTGGCCGTTCAGTACTATGTCGTCCAGCTCATCGCTTAGCCGATTCCACATGTAGGAGGTGAGTTCGTCGGCGTGGGTGCTGCGTTGCTCTATACTGTTGTCTGCGATTTGCACGGCTTTTCCGAATCCGACTATTGCAGGGACGTTGAGTGTCCCGCTTCGCCATCCTCGTTCGTGTCCGCCTCCGTGGATCAGAGGATTGAGTTTGACTTTCGGGTTGCGTCGACGAACGTAGAGGGCTCCGACACCTTTCGGCCCGTAGATTTTGTGGGCGGATATGGACATTAGGTCGATCCCCATTTCTTCTACGTCGATGGGGTAGTATCCGAGTGCTTGGACAGCGTCGGTGTGGAAGAAGACCTCATCGCTTTTGGCGATTTTACCGATCTCTTTGAGAGGTGCTATGGTGCCGATCTCGTTGTTTGCAGCCATAATCGAGATCAGCAGTGTGTTGTCTCGGATTGCGTCTTCTACGTCAGATGGGTCGATTTGTCCGTGTTCGTCTACTGGAAGGTAGGTGATATCGAATCCTTGTTTTTCCAGGGATTCGCATACCTCTATCACCGCTTCGTGCTCAGTAACCGAGGTGATGATGTGATTTCCTTTGTCGTGGTCAGCTGCGTATTCTGCTGCGCCACGAATCGCCAGGTTGTCTGATTCAGTCGCTCCGCTGGTGAAGATTATTTCTTCTTTTCGGGAGTTGACTGCTTCCGAGATCCGTTCACGTGCTTCGTTGACTGCTTTTTTTGCGTTTGCTCCGAAGACATGGTCCTCACTGGCAGGGTTACCGTAGTTTTCTGTGAAGCACGGTTGCATCTCTTCGACGATTTTCTCGTCGACAGGTGTAGTGGCGTGATGGTCGAGGTAGATCGGTGTCTCCACGTCAGGACTCATTGGTTATCCTTCCTGTTGAGCTTCGAGTCCTTTTATCTCTCCGGGAACCAGGTCTTGGAGGTCGGTTAGGTCACGTACGTTGCCGTGGACACGGATTACGCCACGGTTGAGGTGTGCGACGAACTCTTCGTATAGGTCGTCTTCCGGATCTTTTCCTTCCTGAATCATCCGTTCCTTCAGGAGTGCCATGTAGAGAGCGTCGTGTTCCCCCAACAGTGTGTACCGGTTGAAGGTTTGACCATCGTTGTCGTATTCTTCCGGGTTGGGTGGCCGTGGCTCGTTGAGAGAGTAGCAGAATCCGATTCGTCCCAGGTAGTTTGGGGTCATTCCGGTGTTGGCTTTCAGCATTCTCAACCGGTTGGTGGCGTCTTCCCCGATTGTGATCCGGTTGAATTTTTGGCTCTGGCTCATGGCGTTACCTCCTCCAGCGAGGCTTGATCCTCGTCTTCGTCAGTCCAGAAGTAGCCCTCGGTGGGGATGGTCATGCCCTCGGATTCGTCGTATTCGAGGTGGTAGGCTTGTGAGATGTAGCCTTCCAGCTTCTTGAACTGGTTGTCGTCAATCTCTGTGTCGGTGGAGAAGATTATGACTTGGTGAGCTGCTTCTGGGAAGAAGTGGTTGATGAGGTTGTCTCTGTGATCGTTGTCAAGCCGTCCCAGCGGCGTGTCGACGATGAAGGGTAGTGGACGGTCGGAGATTTCTGCTAAGGCCCAGAGCAGGGATGTGGCGAAGATCTGACGCTCTCCTGCGGACAGTTCTGTGTGTGGTTTCTTGTTGCCGTGGATTGTCCTGATGGAGATGTCGAGGTTCTCTTCGTCAATCTCGATTTTGTCGTAGAACTCGCCTTTGTTGGATAGGGTGGTGTAGCGTTCGCTGAGTTTGGATTCCAGGCGGCGAAGCTTTTCTTTGGCGAGTTCCTCTCGGAAGTCCTGTACTGCATTTCGGACATCGGAGGCCAGGTTTGCTCTGTCGGAGACATCGTCGACACGGGACTTCTCCTCCTGTTTGTTCCGAACCTCGTTCTCTTTCCGTTCAAGCCGTGTCTGGGCGGTACTGAGTTCGTCTTCCAGTTCCTCAAGCCGGGACTTGATTGCACCTTTCTCTTCTGTGAGTTCGTTCAATTCATCGATAAGCGGCGAGATGACTTCTTCGTCAGGTGCTTGTCCGAGGCTGGATTCCACGTTCTGAAGCTTCCGTGTCTTCTCCTCCAGCTTCGTGGACATTTCTGTAAGTTGATCCGGGACATCGTTCAGTGCCCGGTCTACCAGTGAGTAGATTTCCTGTTGTTGTGCCTCGGAGAACTGGTGGGCAAGTTCTGGTTCTTCTTGCTCGACTTCGAGGCGGCCTTTGAGCTTGGCTTGGATGCGTTCTGCCAGCTCTCCAGCCTGGTCTTCAGGCATATCCATATCTGCCCAGACCTCGTCGTCACCGAGGACATCGTCCAGCTCGTTGGTTAGTTCGTCTCTGGCTGTGGCCCGGTTCTGGCGTTTGGTCTCGGTCTTCAATCGGTCAACGACTGCGTTGCACAGGTTAGGTGCCAGCGTGAATGGGTAAGCACCTTCAGCGATTTCCCGGATTTGTTCCTTGTGCTGTTCGATGCTGGCGTTGAGTTCTGCCCGGCGCTGCTTCAGTTCCTCTCGCTTCTCGGCGTACGATCCGCCTTCCTGTGCGATCTTGGATTCCTTGGAATCGATTTGGGATTCCAGTTCTTCCAGCTTTTGTTCTTTCTCAGCTTTCTCCTGTTTGAGGTCCTCGAACTCTTGCTGTATCTCGTCGTGTTCCTCCTGCAGTTTCTCGATTTCTTCGTTGATGCCTTCGACACCGCTTTCATCCAGTTTCTGTGAGATGTAGATAGAGAGGTCGGTGTCGAGGCGTTTGATCAGGTCGAGGCCGAGCAGGGAGTACATGGAGTCCTCAAAGTCGGCGTCTGATTCAACTGCGGAGGCGAGTTCCTGTATCTTCTCGCCGTCGAAGAAGAATAGCTGTGATACTCCAGGCGGTACGAGTTCTTTCAGGAAGTCCTGCCACTGATCCTCGTTGAGGTCGGATGGCATCTGACCGTTTCTCCGGACTTCCAGGTTTTCGACGATGCTTTTTCCGCGATCACGCCAGGAACGTTCCACAGAGTAGTGGTCGACCTCGCCCATGTGAGCGTACTCGAACTCCAAGCGTACAGCAGCTGATTCTGCTTTGCCGTCGCGGTACTCGTGGAGCTTACTGCGGATTGTCTGTTCGTAGTCCTTCCTGGCAGTGCGGCGTCCCATCGAGGCTTTACCGTGGAGGCAGAACCCGATTGCGTCGAATAATGTGGTTTTGCCTGCACCGTTTTTGCCACCGAATAGGACGATAGGTGAGTCGTCGTTCGACCGGAGTGTGATTTCGTTTCTTCCTCGGTAAGGGCCTAAGTCTGTGATGACGAGTTTGTTAATTCTCATAGGGAGCGTTCAGTTTTCCTCCATTCCGTTGTACTGCCATGCTTCGACGCGGTCTTCTCCTTCAATCTCTGTGACGATTTCCTCCATGCTGCGCCATTCTTCGCGCATGACTTTGTCCAGCTGGCTGTAGATGGAGGAGCGGCGTTTCATTCCGTAGTGCTGGAACTCGGTGTCGAGGAGGCGTTTGACCAGTTCAGCAGGCACGTCGTGTTCTTCACAGACCTTGGAGAGGACTTCGGCTTCCATTTCTCCGAAGGATCCGAGGTCGTCGTGAACCCATTCAAGGCCTTCGTCCATGACCTCGTTGTAGATTTTCGGTACAGCGTCTTCCCAGTCGGCTCGTTCTTCACGCCAGAGGCGGCGGATCTCACGGAGTTCTGCTTCCTGGATAAGGTCCATTTCTTCGTCGTCCGGGAGGTTCTCGTTCACCTCTTTCTGGGTTTCGAGGAGTTTCTGAAGCAGGTCCTTGCAGAAATCGAATTTGTGGGCACGGGGTATGATGCCGTCGCCGCCGTTGGTTTTCTCTTTGACGTAGCCGTGTTGACGGCCTTTCACCATCCGGTACTTTGGCTTCTTTTCTGGATCCTGTGTCTTTTTCAGGAAGTCTCGGAACTCAAGGAGAGGTTCCATCCAGTCCTCTCCTTCGTCAATCATGTTCTGCATCGCTTTATCTTCGGAGACGACGGTGCAGGTCCAGCAACCGAATCGGCTGTTCCCGCAGGATGGGGTTTTCGTGTCGATTACCATCGGGCATTCGTCGTCGGCTTCCTGGTAGAGTGCAGCAAGATCTCGGTTGTTTTTACCCCAGGGGCATTCTACCTGCAGCAGATAGGTCCACACGTCATCGACGATCCAGTCTTCGATGGGTGTGTAGACGAAGGCGTTGGCGAATTTTTTGTGGCGGGAGAGAACGCTGCCGTCGATGCTGTGCATCTCCATCACCTGTTTTCGGGTGGCGGATTCGGCTTTACGTGCGCCGAGGATAACGACGACTTCGCCGTGTTCGGAGACCTTGTTTTTGATGAAGCGGTCTGCCGGATCGATTTTGAGGCGTTCTGTACACCAGCGGAAGTTCTGGTTGGGTGCTGGGTAGCCTCGGCCAATCAGGTTGACCCAGAAAGAGTCGTCAACCTTGGGCGTGACCTTGTGCGCAGTAAACGGAAGATCCTTCTTGTCAGCGTATTCGTTAATGTTCTCCAGGGTGGTGACGATGTGGTTGACTATTTTCGGTGTTTCTACTAAAGTATCACTTGAGATAACATGGATTTGCTTGGTACGTTCTTCCTTGGGAAGGTCCTCTACTGCGTACCAAATTAGCTGGAGGGCGGTGGTTGAGTCTTTGCCTCCGCTGTAGCCGATGACCCAGGGGCGGTCATCAGATTTGTATGTTTTCTGAATCTCTTCGGTGATATCTTCAAGTGACCGATAGTCAAAAACGGACTCACCCTTTTCTTGTCCGGTATTAGAGACGTTGAGATTGTCCGTGCTCATAGTACTAGTTGTCTTATTAAGGAACCTTGTGGGAGACACTTGTAGTTTCCGCTGTAGGATGTTGACGGCCCCGTCGTGATCAGTCGATTTACCATGTCAACTCCCCCTTCTGATTTTTCTAATGGTGTTGCACCGTGCTCCACAGCTTGACGAAGTGAAGTTTTGTTTTTCATTACGAACATTTCTCGGTTGCGGCGCTGCTTTCTCATCACTGAATTTTTTAGAATACTGGTTGGATTGCTGTCTGTGTTGAGAACAACGCAGTATTCTTCAGGTGATTTCTGTACTACCATTTTGTAGAAGAAGTTATCCAGTATTTGTACCACTTTTTTCAGGCCTTCTTCTGGTACTTCGAACCGGTATTTATCACTATTATAGTATTTTTTGAGTTGGTTGAATAATTGGTTCTCATCAAAGTACGCTGTGAATAGGTATGTCTCTCTGAAGTCGAATGCGTTGATTTCCTCCTTGTCGACATCGAATGCTGGCATGATTGATTTACTGGGTGTGAACCAGTAGCTCTAATAATGTTGTTTAACAGCAAGTGTCTAATAACTCCGTAAACCAAAGTGAAAGTGAAACTGGCAGACGTCGTGCCGTCTGACATTGTGGAGGACAATACCCTCGTTCCGGGTTCAGCTTTCTCAGCGTTTGATATTGAAGTAGCTTCTTGGGAGGATTACACCGATGATGGATGTGGATGTGACGATGTCGCTCAGATTGAGACTATGCGGTCCACTCCTGTCTGCGATGGATTAAATTGATAGTATGCCCAGAATAGTATAAATATCGACCCAGTAAACAAAAATTGTGGCTCTTGCATAACTTAGCGAAACACGTTCACTGCAGAGCAGTCAATAAGCCCGCTCAACGATACTCCGGCGAGGTTTAGCGTCTGTACGAACCCATAGGTTCGGACGGACTGCTCTAATCCCGTCTTCGAGAGGTCGCGGAACTTCTGACGCCACGGATTCACAAGTGACCAGAGGCATTCGACTTGATTGACGTGGACGCCTTCATCAGTGACAAACTCTTGGGAGTGTGGAACGACCTTCTCATTGTCATAGACGAGTGGCGCGGGCCGTGACAAGCCACTCCGTTGTCGTCGTATTTTCCGTTCAGATACGTACAATCGATGTTTCACACAGTTCGACAAGAGCCAATCGAATTATGCTCCAACTCGGTTGTAATCTCGTGAGAATGGCGTTTGGCACGTGAAAATTTGGCCGTACAGCTCTTTGTGTAATCGAATTCTCCATGACTATGCGTCTGTTATGAACCTATTGACTTTCGCGCCCGGTTTGTGAGTAAATTGGCCTA
>LKMJ01005245.1_pt1 | contig 12216 bp, 10 predicted proteins | sample 643391 | NCBI WGS metagenome assembly LKMJ01 (sample SAMN04112250, study PRJNA286221) | soda lake metagenome | biome: soda lake; feature: Kulunda Steppe; material: water; isolation source: sample PL-Br10 brine of Picturesque Lake | place: Russia: Kulunda steppe | collected 2010-07
AGTGCCCCTCGTAGCATTCGGTGAGGCCGTTCTGGCCCACTGCGGCGGCGGCCTGAAGCTCATGCACCGCCGAGGGGCGCACCTGCCAGCCGAGGCGCACCATGCCGGCGGCCACCGCGCCGGAGGAGACCAGCACCACTTCGATGCCGCGGCGGTGCAGTGCGGCGACCTGGTCGACCCAGCCGCCGATGGCGTCCTCGTCGAGGCCGCGACCGTCGTTGGTCAGCAGCGCGCTGCCGATCTTCACCACCACCCGGCGGGCACCCACCAGCGCCTCGCGGCCGGGATTGTTAACCCCTTCCTTCATCTTGGTTCCTGAAGTTTGCTGGGTAGGATTGATGGGGCGAGAGCTGAGCATCGACCCAGAGGATCATGCGGCAAGCACAGGATGGTCCAGGCGACGGGCGGCAAACTGCAGTGCCGCCCGGATGTCATCAAGCTCCAGGTCCGGCATCTCTTCAAGCACTTCCTGTGCACTGAGACCCTGGGCCATGAGGTCCAGAACATCCATTACCCGGATGCGCATGCCGCGAATGCAGGGCCTGCCACCGCACTGGGCGGGATCAATCGTGATACGACTCAACAGAGTGTCCATCCTGCCTCCCCTTATCCGTCCGACCTACCCTCAGTTTACGCCCTCAGGGCGCGTATTCGACCTCGACGTCGAAGTCGTCGTCATCGAAGTCGTCATCGTCCTCATCGACCGTCTTGCGCTTGCGGCCAAGGCGCGCCTCGGTGCGGGCGACCGCCTCGTCCTCCATGCGCGCGCGCATCTCGCGGGCGCGCTCGGCGGCCTCCTCGTCCTCGTTCTCCAGCTGACGCTGCTCGGTCAGCCAGCGGTAGGCGGCCTGCACCAGGGCGGCGGTGCCATCGGCCGAGATCGCCGAGATGCGGAACACCGGCCCCTCCCAGCCCAGGCGCCGGACGATATCGGCGGCGCGCTCCTCGCGCTCCTCGGCGGGAAGCAGGTCGAACTTGTTGAGCACCAGCCAGCGGGGCAGCTCGGCCAGGGTCGGGGAGAACTCGCCCAGCTCGTGGGTGATCGCCTGGGCGACCTCCACCGGGTCGGACTCGTCGAAGGGCGCCACGTCCACCACGTGGAACAGCAGCCGGGTCCGGGTCAGGTGCTTGAGGAAACGCAGCCCCAGGCCGGCCCCGTCCGAGGCCCCCTCGATCAGCCCCGGTACGTCGGCCATCACGAAGTGCTCGTGCATGCCGAGCTTCACCACGCCCAGGTTGGGCACCAGGGTGGTGAACGGATAGTTGGCGACCTTGGGCTTGGCGGCGGAGACGGCGCGGATCAGCGTCGACTTGCCGGCGTTGGGCATGCCCAGCAGGCCCACGTCGGCCATCACCTTCATCTCCAGGCGCAGGTTGCGACGCTCGCCCTCGGTGCCCGGCGTGGTCCGCCGCGGCGCCCGGTTGGTGGAGGACTTGAAGTGGATGTTGCCCAGCCCCCGGCGGCCGGCCTGGGCCACCATCACCACCTGACCGATCTCGGTGACGTCGGCGATCACCTCGAGGGTATCCTCGTCGATCACCGTGGTGCCCACGGGCACCTTGACGTGCAGGTCCTCGCCTGCGCGACCGCTCATCTGCCGGCCCATGCCGCCCTGGCCGTTCTGAGCCTTGTAGAAGCGCTGGAACCTGAAGTCGATCAGGGTGTTGAGGGAGTCGTCACCGATCAGGTAGACGCTGCCACCGTGGCCGCCATCGCCGCCATCCGGGCCGCCCTTGGGCACGTACTTCTCGCGCCGGAAACTGAGGCAGCCATTGCCCCCCTTGCCGGCCTCCACGATGATCGAGGCTTCGTCGACGAACTGCATCTGTCATTCTCCTGACGGCGGCTGCCGTCTTACCCATCTGGGTATATACAAGAAGGCCCCGCCTGGGCGGGGCCTTCTTGCTGCAAGCCTCAGGCGTCTCAGGCAGAGACGACAGTGACGAACTTGCGGCTTTTCGGACCCTTGGTCTCGAACTTGATCACACCGTCGTTCAGGGCGAACAGGGTGTGGTCGCGGCCGAGGCCGACGCCGGTACCGGCGTGGAACTTGGTGCCGCGCTGACGCACGATGATGTTGCCGGCGGTGACGGTCTGACCACCGAACAGCTTCACGCCAAGGCGTTTGGATTCGGAATCGCGACCGTTACGCGTGGAACCGGCTGCTTTCTTATGAGCCATGGAAAAATCCTCCGTTCAGGGGGTGAACCGCTTACGCGGAAATCCCGGTGATCTTGACTTCAGTGAACCACTGGCGGTGGCCCTGACGCTTCATGCTGTGCTTGCGGCGGCGAAACTTGATGATGGTGATCTTGTCGCGGCGGCCGTGGGCAACGATCTCGGCAGAGACCTTGGCACCCTCGACCATCGGCGCGCCGACCTTGATCTCGTCGTCGTTGCCAACCAGCAGCACTTCGTCGAAGTCGATGGACTCACCGGTCGGGACTTCGATCTTCTCGAGCTTGAGGGTCTGGCCTTCCTGAACGCGGTACTGCTTGCCACCGCTCTTGATAACTGCGTACATGGTTTTCTCTCCAGGACTCATCGGGGTGGGCTCTTGGTCGGCCTGCGGCGAGTGGCGCCTCTTCTGGCACCATCTGACAGGGAGCGGGATGAGTGGGCCGCGCATTATAACTGCGCGCCGGGGGCGACACAACCCGAGAAGCACCGCCTGCCCCTGCCCGGCGCCATCCCGCATGGCGGCTCGCCTTGACGCCCATGAGGGGGCCCCATAGCATGGCCGGCAACCCAAGGCCAGAGGGGACCGCCACGCCCCGGCCCCCATCGACTCAGTTGAAGCCGCCTACATGACTGCCAACGTCTCCTCTTCCGCTGCTGCTCCCTCGCCGATTCATGCCGTAGTGGCCGAGGACTTCGCTGCCGTCAACCGTACCATCGTGGACCAGCTCGCCTCGCGGATTCCGCTGGTGGAGACCATCGGCCAGTACATCATCGCCAGCGGCGGCAAGCGCCTGCGTCCGCTGCTGGTGCTGCTGGCGGCTCGCGCCCTGGGCTACCAGGGTGAGCGCCACGTGACGCTGGCCGCCCTGATCGAATTCATGCACACCTCGACCCTGCTGCACGATGACGTGGTGGACGAATCCCACATGCGCCGCGGCAAGGCCACCGCCAACGACGCCTGGGGCAATGCCCCCTCGGTGCTGGTCGGCGACTTCCTCTACTCTCGCTCCTTCCAGATGATGGTAGAGGTGGGCTCCATGCGGATCATGAGCGTGCTCTCATCCGCCACCTGCATCATCGCCGAGGGCGAGGTGCAGCAGCTCACCAACGTGGGCAACGCGGACATCGACGAGGCGGCCTACTTCGAGACCATCCAGGGCAAGACCGCCATGCTGTTCGAAGCGGCCAGCCACAGCGGGGCGATCCTCGCCCAGGCCACCCCGGAGCAGGAGGCCGCCCTGCAGCACTACGGCCGCTACCTGGGCATGGCCTTTCAGCTGATCGACGACCTGCTCGACTACCAGGGCGACGCCGAGGCGATGGGCAAGAACGTGGGCGACGACCTGGCCGAGGGCAAGCCCACCCTGCCGCTGATCCAGGCCATGACCGCCGGCACCCCGGAGCAGGCCGCGGTGATCCGCCGCGCGATTCGCCAGGGGGGGCTTGAGCATCTCGACGAGGTGCTGGCCATCGTCAACGCCACCGGGGCACTGGAATACACGCGCCTTCGCGCCGAGGAGATGGCCGACAGGGCGCTGGCGCAGCTGGATCATCTGCCCCCCTCCCCCTACCGCGACAGCATGGCCGACCTGGCCCGCCTGGCGGTGGAACGCGAGTCGTAAAACCCGACCGCCGCCAAAGGCTTGCAAAGCGCCGCGCTGCGGGTATAATTCGACCCCGTTGAGGCATCAGCCCAACGCGTCGGAGTATAGCTCAGCTTGGTAGAGCGCTGCCTTCGGGAGGCAGAGGTCGTAGGTTCGAATCCTGCTACTCCGACCAAAAAACATTGTAAAGACGGCCACTTAGCTCACTTGAGCGGTGGCCGTTTTTCGTTGTGCCGAACTACAAGTACCAACTGGGTAGCAACGAGCGGAATAAAGCGAAACCACGAACTATGACGTTGAGATTCTGGTGATACCACTCACGCGCCCGGCAGGACAGCCGGTGGTTGGATTTGGCCTCGTCCAATTGTGGGTTATGCCTCCGTCCAATTGCGGGTTATCTCTTCGTCCAATTGCGGACCAGCCCTCCGTCCAACTGCGCTGCCAGCTGGATAAGCCGTTGGCTCAGAACTGGAAATTGGCACCCCTTGCGCGTTAGTGCCGTGCCGGAAGATGAGCAGCAAAAAGCCGTGCTCGAACGGCACGGCATGCAGGTGGAGAAAATTTGATCAGGTCACGGTGATGACGGTGCAGTCGGCGATGTGGCTGATCTTGTGGGAGACGCTGCCGAAGACCAACCCGCGCATGTCGCTGACCCCGCGGCTGCCCATGACGATGACGTCGGCACCCAGGCTCTTGGCCTCCTTGTTGATCAGATCGGCCGGACGGCCCTGCCGCGTGACTTCCTTGACCTCGATGCCGTCGAGGTCGACCGCGGCCAGCGCCTTCTCGATGACCTTGTGGGCCTCCTGCTTCATGCCTTCGGCAAGGCTCTCGCGCTCCACCTCGGAGAAGGGCTCCGCGGCACCGCCGGTAAACAGGCCGATGTTATTGGGGGGGAACTCGGCCACGGTCATCAGATGGAGCGTCGCGGAGGAGGCCCGGGCCAGCTGTGCGGCGACGTCCAGCGCCTTTTCGGCATGGCTGGAGCCGTCGATGGGAACCAGAATGGTCTTGAACATGGGATGACTATCCTTCTTGTAGGACGCGCTTGTAGGACGTGAAAGCGGGATGCGGTATCCCTCTGCTTTCAGCCTAGACGCTCGCGGCCGATCGGCAATGTCCTGGATCAAGCTCCCCAGCCGAACCCCAGGATCGGCATCGCCAGGGCGAACACCACCAGGGTGATCACCACCAGCGCCGCGAGGCTGATCAGGGCACCGGCGCGCACCATCTCGGCGACGCTGAACTTGCCGCTGGCGAACACCACGGCGTTGGGCGGGGTGGCCACCGGCAGCATGAAGGCGCAGCTCGCCGCCATGGCCACCGGCACCGAAAGCAGCAGCGGGCTGGCCCCCAGGCTGACGGTCAGCGAGGCGGTCAGCGGCAGGATCGCCGCCGCGGTAGCGGTATTGCTGGTGACGTGGCTCATCAGCATCACCGCCAGCGATACCATGGCCACCATGGTCCAGGTAGGCCAGCTGCCGAAGGCACCGAGACCCTCGGCCACCACCGCGGCCAGGCCGCTCTCCTCGATGGCGGTGCCGAGACTCAGCCCGCCGCCGACCATGATCAGCACGCCCCAGGGCAGGTGCTTGGCGCTGTCCCAATCCATCAGGAACTGTCGCTGGCGCCAGCGTGCCGGCACCACGAAGAGCAGCAACGCCCCGATGATGGCAATACCGGCATCGCTGAGCTCCACGCCCAGGGCCCGCTCCAGCAGCGGGCGAGTGACCCAGGCCAGGGCCACGAGGGCGAAGATCGCCGCCACCCGCTGCTCGGGCCGGGTCATGCGCCCCAGGTCCCGGGTCTGGTCGGCCAGCATCTCGGCCACCCCGGGCACATCGCCGCGGTCTACCGGGTAGACCAGGCGGGTCAGCAGCCACCAGGCCAGGACCAGCAGCAGCAGCGAGGGCGGCACGGCCACCGCCATCCACTGGGCAAAGCCGATCTCGATGCCGTAGCTGTCGCCCATGAAGCCGGCCAGCAGGGCGTTGGGCGGGGTGCCGATCAGGGTGCCCATGCCGCCGATGTTGGCCGCCAGGGCGATACCCAGCAGCAGGGTGAGCGCCATGTTGTGGCTCGCCCCGGCGCCACCCTGGCGCTCCAGCATGGCCAGCACCGAGAGGCCGATGGGCACCATCAGGGCCGCGGTGGCGGTGTTGCTGACCCACATGCTCAGCGCCGCGGTGGCGAGCATGAAGCCCGCCACCAGCCGGTCCGGCCGGCTGCCCGAGATCCGCAGCACCAGCATGGCGATGCGCCGGTGAAGCCCCCAGCGCTGTATCGCTTCGGCCAGCATGAAGCCGCCGAGGAAGAGAAAGATCAGCGGATTGGCGTAGGGCACGGCCACCGACTGGATCGTCCCCACCCCGAGCAGGGGCAGCAGCGCCACCGGCAGCAGCGCCGTCGCCGCGATAGGTACCGGCTCCAGCACCCACCAGACCGCCATCCAGGCGGTCAGCGCCACCACCTGCCAGGCCGCCACGGGCATGCCCGCCGGCGCCTCGACCCACAGCAACAGCGCCGCCGCCAGGGGGCCGAGCAGCAGGCCGACGGTGACCTTGATGCGCTCACGTCGGGCCTGACGCAGCTCCTGGTCCTGGCTTGTCTCCTCGGCATCGCGGGCCCGGGGTTCATTCATCGAGTTAACTCCTCCATCGCGTTGCGCGGGCCACTCCCGCTACAGCCAGCGCTCCAGGCGCAAGAGCCGGCTCAGCCAGGCGTTGGCATGACGCCAGGGGCCGCCTGGCTCCCGCGAGAGGCGGACCGTTTCGTCGCCGCGGCGAGTCTCCCAGCCCAGCCGGCCCTCATCGTCCAGGATCACCCGGTAGCTCTGCCCGGGGCTCGTCCCCACCGCCACCAGCTCGCGTAACTCCCTTGCCAGGCCCTCGCTCTCGACCAGCAGGCCGACTTCACTGTTCCACCATACCGAACGCGGATCGGCGTTGGGCGTGCCCACGAAGACGATGTCGTCATCCACCATCAGGGCCTTGATGTGCAGCGCCGAGGCGGAGCTGCCGGGGGCTCCCATGACGGCTCCCTCGTCGTTGTCGTGCTCGGCACGCAGCTCGAAGAGCGTCACGCCGCTGGCCAGCAGCGCCCGCCGATAGGGCGCATAGGCGCCGTGCACCACCGGCACATCGGTGGCCTCCAGGGAGTTGGTGACCACCTCGACCTCCACCCCGGACTCGGCCAGCTCCTGCAGGACCCTGCTGCCCGCGGCGGTGGGCACGAAGTAGGCCGAGACCAGGCCGAGGCGCTCCTCGGGGGTGACCCGCTCCCACAGCTGGCCGGCCATGGTCGCCGCCAGGGCCGGCCGCCCGCGCCACGCCGGCTTGCCGGGCGGGTCCCACAGCGCCTCGGCGTGACCCCAGTGCAGGTCATCTACCAGGCGGTTGCGTTCGCGCTCCCGATGGCGCCGGCGCAGGGCGCTGAAGTAGTCGGCGTCGCTCTCCTCGGCGAGCCAGGCGGCGAGCTCGTCGCGCAGGGTCCGCCAGGCATCGGCGTCGACGCGATGATAGCGGCCCACGGGCTGGGCCAGGCCATGGTTCCAGTAGAGATCGAAGCTCATCGACATCCGCGCCACCACCGGCCCCAGCGCCAGCAGGTCCAGGTCGGCGAAGTTGCGCGGCTCGCCGGCACTGTAGTATTCGTCGCCCAGGTTGCGACCGCCGGTGATGGCCAGGGCGTTGTCGGCGATCCACAGCTTGTTGTGCATGCGCCGGTGATGGCGCGACAGTACCGGCAGGGTGACCAGCACGCGGGCGGCCAGGCTGGAACGCCCTACCGGCAGCGGATGGTAGACCCGCACCCGCAGGTTGGGATGGCTGTCCAGGGCGGCCAGCCGCTCGCCCTGCCCCACCGCGCCGATGTCGTCGATGAGCAGACGCACCTCGACACCGCGCTCGGCGGCGTCCAGCACCCGGGCCAGCAGCGCACGAGTGGTCAGGTCGTCACCCATCAGATAGGTCTGGATATCCAGCCGGCGCTCGGCTCGAGCCGCGAGCAGCCCGCGCACCGCAAAGGCGTCCTTGCCGTCGGCCAGGAGCGCCAGGCCGCTCTGGCCCGGGTGGGGCTCGGCCTGCTCGGCGGCCCAGCGGCCCAGGCGGGTCTCGGCTACCTCCCAGGGAGGCAGCGCCGTGGCGTGATGCCGCGGCTGCGGGGGGGCGGCGCAGCCCGCCAGCACCATGATCAGGACCAGCAGCGAAGCCAGCCCGATCGGGCGCGGCCACCGCGCAGAGCGGGAGGCCTCAGGCCTCGCCGTCATCGTCGGCCAGCCGACGCGCCAGGGCCTTGCGTGTCCTGTTGCGGCGGTAGAGACGCATCAGGGCGATGCACAGTGCGCTGGCGACCATGGCCGCCAGGGTCCAGCCCTGCCAGTAGCGGGCGGCGTCGCCCATGATCGTCTCCAGGGTGATGATCAGGATTAAGCCCAGCGCCTGGCTGGCGATGGCCAGGGCGCGCAGGGTGTCGAAGGCTCTCTTGGCCATGGAGGCTCCCGTGACGAGGATGGCTAACGGATGACAGCCATGCCGGCCAACAGTAGGCTTGGCATGGATAATGCGTCGACGCAGGCAGCGTCTTGCTCCCGGGTGCCCAAGTGTACCCGCTCCCGCGCCGGTCGCCGACCCCGCATCGCCCCGACTCTGCGTCATCGCTCAGGAGCCCGACCCATGGATGCCATCGCCCTCGGCCCCGTACTGCTTTCGGTGCCGCGCCTCTACGCGCTGGGTATCGCCCTGCTGCTGCTGGCGCTGAGCGCCTGGCTGCTGGGGCTCCCCCGCGGCGAGCACGCCCGCTGGTTCAACGGCCTGATACTCGCCTGGCTGGTCGGCGCGCGCACCGGCCACGTGCTGCTGCATCTGGATGCCTACGCCGAGGCCCCGCTGGATATCCTCAAGCTGTGGCAGCCGGGTTTCCACGGCCTCTGGGGGCTACTGGCCGCGCTGCTGTGGACCGGCTGGTCGCTGCGCCAGCACCTGCTGCGGCTGATCGGCGCCATGGCGCTCACCGTAGGCGCCGCCAGCCTCTGGCTGGTGCTGGTGACCCTGGCGCCCCTGGGCGGCGGCATGCCGATTGACGAGCTCCCCGACCTGACACTCGAGAACCTCGACGGCGAGACCCTCAACCTGCGGGAACTGCGGGGCGAGACGGTGGTGCTCAACCTGTGGGCCACCTGGTGCCCGCCCTGCCTGCGCGAGCTGCCGCTGCTGGCCGAGGCCGACAGCCGGGACGGCGTCAGCGTGGTAATCGCCAACCAGGGCGAGGAGCTGCTGCAGGTGCTCCGCTACCTGGACGACCAGGCGCTGGCCTTCCGCTACCCCCTGCTCGACCCCCGCCAGGAGCTGATGGTGCTGCTGGAGGCCCCGGGACTCCCTACCACCCTGCTGTTCGACGCCTCCGGACGCGCCGTGGAGCGCCACGTGGGTGAGCTCTCCCGGGCGCAGCTCGGCGCCTGGCTCGACCGCCATCACGCTACCCCTTAAGCCGCGAGGAGCTTTGCTGTAATATACCGCGCCCTGTTCGGCCGCCACGTCCCGGCGGCCATGAGCGCATCCTTTTCAGCACCTTCAGCATCCTCCGAGGCATCATGAGCGACTTCTCTCCCGGCCAGCGCTGGATCAGTGACGGCGAGGCCGAACTCGGCCTGGGCACCATCCTGAGCTGCGATGCCCGCAGCGTTACCGTCCTGTTTGGCGCCAGCCAGGAAACCCGCACCTACAGCAGCCGCCAGGCCCCGCTGACTCGGGTGGTATTCGGCAGCGGCGACCGCATCCGCGACGCCGAGGGCTGGACCCTGACCGTGGACGACACCAAGGAGCTGGACGGGCTGATCGTCTATATCGGCGAGGACGCTGAGGGTGAGTTTCACGAGCTGCCCGAGGCGCGTCTGGCCGACACTACCCAGTTCGACCAGGCCCGCGACCGCCTGCTGACGGGCCAGGTGGATCGCAACGACTGGTTCGAGCTGCGCTTTCGCACCCTGCACCACCACCACCGCATCGAGCAGAACCCGGCGCTGGGGCTGGCCGGTCCGCGCATCGACCTGATCCCCCACCAGCTCTACATCGCCGACGAGGTCTCCCGCCGCCACGCGCCGCGGGTGCTGCTGGCCGATGAGGTAGGGCTGGGCAAGACCATCGAGGCGGGGCTGATCCTGCACCGCCTGCTGCTCACCGGCCGCGCCGAGCGGGCGCTGATCCTGGTGCCGGCGAGCCTCTGCCACCAGTGGCTGGTGGAACTGCTGCGCCGCTTCGCCCTGGAGGTGACTCTGCTCGACGAGCAGCAGAGCCTGGCCCACGGCGACGCCAACCCCTTCGAGGCGGGCCAGATCATCCTGGCCAGCCAGGACTGGCTGTTCGCCAACCCCCAGCGCCAGGCAGAGGCGCTGGCCTGCACCTGGGACCTGCTGATCGTCGATGAGGCCCATCACCTGGACTGGAGCGAGGAGCAGGTCGGCCCCGGCTACGCCTGTGTGGCGCGCCTGGCCGGCGAGAGCGAGGGGGTGCTGCTGCTGACCGCCACCCCGGAGCAGATGGGCCTCGCCAGCCACTTCGCCCGCCTGCGCCTGCTCGACCCGGATCGCTACCACAGCCTGGCGCGCTTCCGCGAGGAGGAGTCCCACTATGTGGAGGTGGCCGAGGCGATCGATGCCCTGGAGCGCCTGCCCGGTGAGGCCGCAGACCGGGCGCGGGTCGCTGCGGTGATGGATGAGGCCGACAGCCTGGCGCTGCTCGGCACCCTGGCCAACCCCGAGGCCAGCGAGGCGCAGCATGAGGCGGCCCGCGACCAGCTGCGCGACCAGCTGCTGGATCGCCACGGCACCGGCCGGGTGATGTTCCGCAACAGCCGCCGCCACGTGGGCGGCTTCCCCGAGCGCCGCCTGCACGTCAGCGAACTGGCCCTGCCTTCGGCCTACCGCCGAGTGCTGCGCAGGCTGGAGCGCGACGAGGATTATCTGGACGAATTGCTGATCGAGACCGGCCTCGATCACCCCGAGGTGCTGGTCTACCCGGACGCGATGTACCGGGCGCTGATCGACGACCCGCTCAACGAGGAGCCCTGGTGGCAGATCGACACCCGCGTCCACTGGCTGCTGGAGCGCCTGGCCGATGACGGCGAGGATGGCCTGGCCGGCGACAAGGTGCTGGTGATCGCCCACGACCGCGAGACCGCTCAGGACCTGGCCCAGGCGCTGCGCGTGCTGGGCGGCTATCACGCCCCGGTGTTCCACGAGGGGCTGTCGCTGGTGGAGCGCGACCGTGCCGCGGCGGCCTTCGCCGACGAGGAGGAGGAGGGCTGCCAGGTGCTGGTCTGCTCGGAGATCGGCTCCGAGGGCCGCAACTTCCAGTTCTGCCGGCACCTGGTGATGTTCGACCTGCCCCTTCACCCGGACCAGCTGGAGCAGCGCATCGGTCGCCTCGACCGCATCGGCCAGCGGCACGCCATCGAGCTCCACGTGCCGGTGCTCGAGGGCAGCCCCGGCGAGAAGCTGCTGCGCTGGTACCGCGACGGCATGGATGCCTTCAGCGCTCCCCACGGCATCGGCAGCGAGATCTTCGCCGCCCTGGGCGACACCCTGGCCGAAGCGCTCCTCGACAACGACGCCATGGCGGAGGTGATCGAGGAGACCCGGGCGCTGTTCGAGAGCCGGCTGGCCGAGCGCGACGCCGGACGCAATCGCCTGCTGGAGCTCAACGCCTGTCGCGGTGATCGCGCCGAGGCGGTGGCCGCGGCGATCCGCGAGCTGGACGAGGACCGCGCCCTGCCCCGCTACCTGGAACTGGCGCTGGACATCTTCGGGGTCGACAGCCAGGAGCTGGGCGGCGGTATCCAGCACCTGCACCCCAGCCCCCAGATGCTCGACGACCTGCCGGGCCTCGCCAAGGGCGAAGAGGGCTTCTCGGCCACCTTCTCGCGGCTGCGCGCCCTGTCACGTGACGACGTCCAGCGGCTCTCCTGGGAGCACCCGCTGCTGCGGGAGATGATGGGGCGGATACTGGACGGCACCATGGGCAACACCGCCCTGGCGCTGCTCAAGCACCCCACGCTGCCCGCCGGGCGGATCCTGGTGGAACTGGTATTTCGCACCCACTGCCCGGCGCCCAGGAAGCTGCATCTCAACCGTTTCCTGCCGCCCACCGCGGTGCGCGTGCTGCTCGACGAATCCGGCGCCAACCTGACCGACAGGATCTCCTTTACCGGGCTTTCCAGGAACCTGCGGAAGGTCAAGAAGGCCATGGCCCGTGATCTGATCCGCAGCCGCCTGGAAGTACTGCGCGAGCTGCTCGACCGCGGCGAGGTCGAGGCGGAGAGGGAGCTGCCCTCGGTCACCGAAGCGGCCCAGGTTCGCATGCGCGAGGAACTGGACGGCGAGCTGGCACGCCTCATCGCCCTGGCGCGCCACAACCCGGCGGTTCGCGACGACGA
>LKMJ01005246.1_pt1 | contig 12215 bp, 11 predicted proteins | sample 643391 | NCBI WGS metagenome assembly LKMJ01 (sample SAMN04112250, study PRJNA286221) | soda lake metagenome | biome: soda lake; feature: Kulunda Steppe; material: water; isolation source: sample PL-Br10 brine of Picturesque Lake | place: Russia: Kulunda steppe | collected 2010-07
CTCGACGTCTTCGAACCCGAACTGACCGCGGCACTCGATGCGCACATCGCCCTCGCTGCTCTCGCCGCATTCAGCTTCCTGATGGCGTCGTTCATCGCGCTGCGGAAGGACAACCTCAAGCGCAGACTGGCGTACTCGACGGCGAGCCAGCTCTCTTACATCATCATGGGCGTCGCGCTGCTCGTCCCGGCGGGCGTCGCGGGTGGACTGCTGCACATCCCCGCTCACGCGTTCATGAAGCTGACCCTGTTCTTCTGTGCCGGCGCTATCCACGTCGAGACCCACACCGACGACATCTCCCAGATGGCGGGTATCGGCAAGCGGATGCCGCTGACGATGAGCGCCTTCGCTGTCGCCGCCGCGGGGATGGCGGGGATTCCGCTCATCGCTGGCTTCGTCTCGAAGTTCTACATGCTCATCGGCTCGATTCAGATGACAGATCCGACGTACGCTATCGGTGAGCCGACGGCGGCAGGCTTCATCTTCGCGACTGCGCTCGTCATCTCGGGAATCATGAACGTGGCGTACTTCTGGCCGGTCGTCTACACGGCCTTTTTCGAGAGCGAGGACCGCCACGACGCCAAACCGCTCGTCGAGTTCCCAATCGGTGGAGAGGAGCGCTCCTCCCACTACGAGGGAGAGGAGCCGGTCCACGCCGACGGTGGCGAACCGGTCTCCGACGGTGGGACAAACGGACCGCTCCCCGACGGCGGCCACGACGACACCGCCAGCCACGAGTCACACGACCACGACGAACACCACCATCACGGCGGGCCGCCGCCGGGTGGATGGGAGCGCGTCTCTCCCAGGGACGAGAGTACCTGGCTCATGCTGATGCCGATAACCGTCATCGTGAGTGGGGCTGTCCTGCTGGGTATCATCCCGGGAGATATCGCATTCCTCGACCTCGTCATCGAGATTGCCGAGACTGCCACGGGAGGTGAGGTGGAGATATGACGGAGCTACTGACCGTCGTTCCGCCGGCGTTTGTCCTCCTCGCGGCTGCGTTCGCGGCCGCGTTCCTCCCGCGACTGCCGGGCCACGCAATCGGCACAGGAGCGACGCTGTGGCTGCTCGCTGTCGCGGTGTTTGCACCTGAAGGCGACCACTGGGCGGTCGAGTTCCTCGGCTTCGACGTGGTGTTCTTCCAGCTCGACGGCCTCTCACAGCTGTTCGGCCTCGCCGGTGGTATCCTCGCCACGGCAGCGGTCGTCTACGCCTACAGCAGCGACGCACCGCGAATCATGACGGCGTTCGCCCTGTCTTATGTCGCCTCGACAGCAGGACTCATCTTCTCCGGTGACTGGCTAACGGTCATCTTCTGGTGGGAGCTGATGGCCGTCACGAGCACGCTGCTCGTCTGGCACCACGGCGGCAAGGCGGTCCGGGCGGGGTACCGGTACGCCGTCGCCCACGGTATCGGCGGGAGTCTGTTCCTCTTTGCGGTCATCTGGCATCTCGCCGCTGGTGGCGGTCTCCCGGTCGATGGCGGTATCGCCGCCGGGTCGGTCACCCCGCTGGCTGGCGTCGGCATCGAGGCGACCGCACCCGCGATTCTGGCTGGCGTCGGCATCGGCATCAACTGCGGATTCATCGGGCTCCACACCTGGCTGCCCGACACCTATCCGCGGCCACATATCGCCGCGTCGGTGTTCCTCTCGGTGTTCACGACCAAGACCGGCGCGTACGTCCTCCTGCAGGCGTTCCCAGAGGGAAGTCTGTTCCTCGCGTACCTGGGCGGGGCGATGGCTGTCTACGGCGTCATCTTCGCGCTCCTTCAGCACGACATGCGCGCGCTGCTGTCGTATCACATCATGGCCCAGGTCGGCTACATGACCGCGGGTATCGGGCTGATTGCGGCGGCCGGTGACGTGGGCGCTATCGGCTCGATGATGCACGCTTTCAACAACATCCTGTTCAAAGCGCTGCTGTTCATGGCCTGTGGCGTCGTCGTCTACCGGACCGGCGTCAACGACCTCTACGAGCTGGGCGGCCTCTGGAAGAAGATGCCCCTCACAGCTGCTGCGTTCGGGCTCGGAGCGCTCTCGATTACCGCAGTCCCGCCGTTCAACGGCTTCATCAGCAAAGGGATGATTCTCGACGCCGCAGATACGAGCTACTTCGCGGGCGGCAACGAGCTCGTCTGGTGGCTGCTGTTCATCGGCGCTATCGGCACGTTCCTCTCGTTCATCAAGCTCGGCTTCTACGTGTTCCTCCACGGCGAGTACGAGGGGATGGTCAAGGACGCTACACCGGGACAGTCCGCGGCAATGCTCTCGGTCGGCGGCATCTGCTTGCTTCTGGGTCTGCCGGGCATCTGGCAGCAGGTTTCGGGGATTGCACTCGCGGATTACGGCCTCGTGTCTGGCGACTTCACGCCCTACAGCACCGGTCACCTGCTCGATGCCGCAATCTTGCTCACCGTGAGCGTCGTCTCGTTCCCGGTCGTCCGCCGGCTGCTCTACAAGATTGGACACGTCCGTGATGTGGACCTGTTCATCAACCCGATGGTGTTCTACAGCGGTAAAGCGGGCGTCTACGCTGTGACTGAGACGTACGCAGCAATCGACCGCGCGGGAATCCGTCTGGTGCGCCGCTGTTACTGGGTCGGTTCGCACCCGGTCGCTGCGGTCGAACGCGTCTCTGACCGATTCCCACGCTCGATGCGTCCGGCGTTCCTCGAAGAGCAGGTGACGCCTGATGGCGGTCAGCCCTCGCGGCTGTATCTGAGAGCAGGAATCGGGACGACAGTGCTGGTGCTGGCGCTCATCCTCACAGTGGTGTTGGCGCTGTCGCTGTGACCGGGGCGATTCCGTCGAAAAGCGACCACAAACGGTTTCGCTGTTCCGGTCCCAGCTAGATGCAATGGGTAACGCAGATTTACGCGACCTCGCTGCTATCGAGGAGGTGTCGTTCGACGACCTCGGTGAGTCGACAGTCGCTGTCGACGCACACAACTGGTTGTATCGCTACCTCACGACGACGGTCAAGTGGACCAGCGACGGAAAATACACCACCAGCGACGGGACCGAGGTGGCGAATCTCGTCGGCGCGGTGCAGGGCCTCCCCAAGTTCTTTGAACACGACCTGACACCCGTGTTCGTCTTCGACGGCGCAGTCACCGAACTCAAAGCGGACGAAATCAACGACCGTCGCGAACAGCGCGAACGCTACGAGGAAGCCCTCGAAGAGGCCCGCGAAGAGGGAGACCAGGTTGCGATTGCCCGGCTGGAGTCCCGGACCCAGCGCCTCACCGAGACGATTATCGAGACGACGCGGGAACTGCTCGCACTGCTCGACGTTCCCGTGGTCGACGCGCCCGCGGAGGGCGAAGCCCAGTGTGCCCACATGGCGCGCAAGGGAACAGTCGACTATGCCGGAACTGAAGATTACGACGCACTGCTCTTTGGCGCACCCTATACGCTCCGACAACTCACCAGCAGCGGCGACCCAGAACTGATGGATTTCCAGGCGACGCTCGACGAACACGACCTGACGTGGGAGCAACTCGTCGACGTGGCGATTCTCTGCGGGACGGATTTCAACGACGGTATCCGCGGCGTCGGGCCGAAAACGGCCGTCTCGCTGGTCACGGAGCATGGCGACCTGTTCGGTGCGCTGGAGGCTCGCGGCGAACACATCGAGCACGCTGACAGGCTTCGCTCGCTGTTTCTCGACCCCGCCGTCGAGGACGTGAGCGTCGAGACCGATATCGAGCCAGACGTGGCAGCTGCCCGCGAGTACGTCACCGGAACCTGGGAGGTCGACCCCGGGGAGGTCGAACGCGGCTTCGAGCGTATCGAGGAGTCGCTCGTCCAGACAGGGCTCGGCGACTGGGCCTGAGCGAAGTGCGTTGCTCGTTCAGCTCCTCGGGCCCTCGGTCGGGATAGCAGCGGCGAGGACGACGACGGTGAGAACGAACACAGCAGTCGCGAGTTCGTAGGTCGCGCTCCCGGGCTGGATAGCGACGGTCGCGCCGGTGAACACGCTCACGACGGCGGCGATAAGCGGGAGCGTACAGCCGATGCAGGCGAACAGCCCGAACAGCCCCGCGAGCGCGCCACGGGAGGTCGCGGCGACGGCTCGATAGACTCCGTACGAGAGGGCGAGGTATCCGACCAGTTCGAAGGGGACGACTGCGACCTGAACGAACGCGGCCCCGTAGAGCACGATTGGACCCCAGCCGGGGGTCGCTAGCTCGATGGTGAGACCGCTCGACTCGGTTCCCAGTCCAATCGACCCGCCGATTGCTGCGAGCAGGAGAAAATAACCCACGCCGACGGCCAGCGCCATCGCGTTCGACCCGGTTCTCCGGGCTCGGTGGTGCAGGTGGACGACCAGCCAGACGGCGAATGCGACCCAGACCAGCGGCACCATCGCTCGTTCTGGTGCAATGACTGTACCGGTCATCTGGGCGTAAGCCAGGATGGCCCCCACGTGGACGACCAGCACTGACAGCGCGACGAGAGATGCGCGGCTGATGACGAGCTGGAGCGCGCGAGCGACGCCTGGGTTGTCTGTGAAAACGTTCAACATGCGTGTCGGGGTGGTTGACCGCGCCTCGAGCTACGTGCTCGTCGGCCGTTTCCCTTCCCCTTCTGGAAGGAGCAACACCGCTGCGAACGCGAGGGTGATGAGCAACGCGGCGACCGGGTAGTAGATACTCGATGCTACGTCGACACCGAACATGGTGAGCAGCGTCTTGAACTCGATGGCGAAGACGATAGCGAACGCGAGCAGTATCAACATCCCTGCGGGGCCAGGACGGTTCACGCAATCACCTCTAGTGCCGGTTCGACCGCCGAGAGTAGCGTCTCGCCGAGCGCAACGGTCGCGGGTCCAAAGAAGCCGTTGCCCGAGACGATGGCGGCAATCGGCAGCGTGTAGGTGAGCAGAATCAACACGATGGCGATAGCCGTCCACAGCTTGAGATTGCCGAGAACGGCCGGTGCGTGTTCGGGTCCGGACAGCGCTGGTGGGAGGATCTCAGGCGCCGGTGCTGGCTTGTTCGCCACGTCGAACCACGACAGTACGATGTGGGCGGTGAACATGAGCAACGAGACCGTCAGCAGGACGCCGCCGAGTGCAATCTGGAGGTGGAGCTCGCTGATTGCCCCCAGCGCGGTATCGAAGGTGAAGCCGTCGTAGAACGGGTCGGCGGTCCGTCGCGGCTCCCCACCGAGGCCGGCACGGTGCATGGCGTTTGCCATGAACACCATACCGATAAACCACAGCACAACTTGGTACAGTCCGAGCCGTTCGCTGAAGATTTCGTTGCCTGTTATCTGTGGGAGGAACCAGTACGTGACGGCCATGAACGTCAGTGCCACGGCAGTTCCGACGGTCAGGTGGAAGTGACCGGGGACCCACAGCGTGTTGTGAACGACGTAGTTGAGGTTCATGCCTGCGTTGACCATCCCCGAGAAGCCTGCGGCAGCGAACATGAGACCTGCCAGCGCCATCCCGGTGAACGCGGGCTTGTTCCACGGCAGGGCCGTGAGCCAGCCGAATCTACCGGTTCCGCCGCGCTGGCGAGCACCGTGTTCCATGCTGGCGACGACAGTGAAGGCGGTCAGCAGGCTCGGCAACAGCAAGAACATCGTGTTCGTCATTGCGAGGTACTTGAACCCTTCCGCGATACCGGGGTCGAGATACTGGTGGTGGATGCCGGTCGGCACCGAGAGCACCAGGAACAGCACGAACACGATACGTGCAAGCGGGTCGCTGAACAGCCGACCACCCGAGAGCTTCGGCAGGATGACGTACCACATCATGTACACCGGCATCAGCCAGAAGTACACGACTGGGTGACCGAAGAACCAGAACAGCGTCCGTGTGAGCAGGGCGTTCACTCCGTCGACGAGACCGAGCGACCACGGGAGCAGGAAGAAGATGACCGCGACAGCGACGCCTGTGGTGGCGAGATACCACATCAGCATCGTCGTCAGCACCATGAACGTCCGCAGCGGCGTCCGCTCTCCGGGGTTCTCCTTCTTCCAGGCCCACCACGACCGGAACCAGTCGAAGCCGGCGAGCCAGGTGCCGATGATGAACACTGCAAGCCCAGCGTAGAACAGCGGATGCGCTTCCAGTGGCGCGTAGAACGTAAAGAGCACGTCCGCGCTCATGTCGGTGATGTCGGTGAACCCGCCGAGGATGGCGATACTCGCCATCAGGGTTCCCAGAACCATCAGCCCGTACCAGAGCTTCGTGAGACGGATGTCCTCGGACGGCCGGTTGAGGCTGTCCGTGATAGCCCACTGGTAGAACCCGACCAGGAAGAAGATAGTGAACAGGATGACCAGTGAGACACCGTGGAGCGTCAACACGGTGTAGTACGTGGAGTTTTCGATGACCTGGAGGTAGCCGGTCCGGTGAAGCGCCTGGATGAGGCCCATCACGCCGCCGATGAGCAGTGCGACGAACGAGCTCGCCAGTGCAGCCCTGACGATTGCAGCTTCGTCAGGGTAGTCGTTGACGAACAGCCCCATCAGGCATCACCTCCCCACTCGTCTTCAGGAACGACTTCGAGGGTGCCGCCCATCTCCTCGTGGCCAGCACCACAGAACTCGTTACAGACGATGCCGTACTCGTCAGGTTCGTCAAACTCCACGGTGATTTTGGCCATCTCGCCGGGAATCACCATCGTGTTGACGTTCGTTCCGACGATGTTGAGCCCGTGAATCACGTCTGGCGAGGTAACGTAGAACGTTACTTCACTGTTTTCGGGAACCTCGATTGGCTGTGCGCTCCCCGGAAGGAACGCGAACTGGATACTCTCGACGGCGATTTCGTACTCATTACCCTCTACGTGCTGTGCCTGATTCTCCTGAATATCGGAGAACGTCACGTCATCTCGAATTTCGTACTCGCCGACGTTGTTGGGGTCGACTGTCCCGCCGTCGTCGTCGACCATCGCGATACCCGCACCGACCGCACCGTACGTAATCGTCGCGATGAACCCGACAATCAACAGGAGCGATACGCCGAACCAGAGCTTTTCGTACCTGTGAATCTCCATTGGTTACACCACCGTTGGGCCGCGTCCGAGGAACTCGACGAAGTACATGAACACCCACAGGAATGCAATAATGAGGAAGTATATCGCAATCAGGCTCAGTGTCCCGATTGGGTCGTACTCGTCGTGACCAATTTCTCTGTCGATGTCACCGTCCCAGACGCGTCCATCGTCCAACACGTCACTCTCTGTGCCCGAACTCATGACTATTGGGCCGTTAGAATACAGGGTAATAATATCTACCGGGCGATTCCCAGCACCTGGGAATGACGGGTGTTTTTTTGCTACAGAGGATTCTAGATGAACAGTAGACATGCCCGTATCTCCACGGATGACCGGATTGCTTGCACTGCTTGCGCTCGCCCCCGTCTCGGTGTATCTCGCCGAGTCAGGACAGGCAGACCCGGTAAGTCTGGGACTGACAGTTCTCAACGTGTTGCTCATCGCAGTGTTGCTCTTTCTTCTGTTCGGGCCTGCGCCCGCTGAACAGCATCACGGTAACGGAGCACCACAGTAACCAGGACATCGCCTCCTGTTCATTATCGTCTCGTTCACTACCGTCCCGTTCATGCACCACTGCACGCTCTGTGACCTCCCCGCCGACGAGGAGATTACCTCGACAGACGTAGACGGTGTCTTCTGCTGCCGGGGCTGTCTCGAAGTGTACCGGACCCTCGGTGACATCGATGTCTCGGACGAGGAGGCGGTGCGTGCAGCGACCGACGCTGAGGCGAGCTATCCCGAGGACGCGGAGACGGCGTATCTCGCTGTCGATGGGATGCACTGCTCTACCTGTGAGGTGTTTCTCGAATCCAGCGCCTGCAGGCGCGAGGGAATCCACAATGCGGAGGCGAGCTACGCCGCCGAGACTATCAAGCTCGTCTACGACCCCGACACGCGTGAGGAGGGCGACCTGCTCGATGTCGTCTCGGGGATGGGGTATCGCGCCCGCGAGCGGGACCAGGAGGCAGAAGAGAGCGCAGACGCGGTCAGCCGCCTGCTCATCGGGGGCATTTTCGGCATGATGGCGATGACCTACTACGCGATTTTCCTCTATCCCACGTACTTCGGCTACGACCCGATTGTCGAACTCGGCCAGTTCGACGGGCTCTATCTCTACGGCAATCTAGCGGTGATGACGGCCATTATCATCCTCTACACCGGACGACCGATGCTCCGCGGGGCGTACGTCAGCGTCAGAACCGGCAGACCGAACGTCGACTTGCTCGTGACGATTGCGGCCCTTGCCGCGTTCTTCTACAGCACTGGGAGACTGTTCGTCGGCGGGACTGACCTCTACTACGACGTGAGTATCGTGGTGGTGCTCGCGGTGACAGTCGGCAACTACTACGAGGAGCGAATCAAGCGCCGGACCGCCGGACTCCTCGCGGACCTGACGGAACTCCAGGTCGAGGAGGCAACCCGCGAAGACGGTACGTCGATACCGGTCGAGGAAATCGAACCCGGGGACAGACTCCGGGTGTCCCCCGGTGAGCGGGTCCCCGTCGACGGGACAGTCGTAGAGGGGACTGCTGCGGTCGACGAGACGCTGGTCACCGGGGAGTCGATTCCCGACACGAAGCGGCCGGGAGAGGAGGTGCGGGGCGGGACCGTCGTGACCGACAGTCCGCTCGTCGTGGAGGCCGGCCCCGACGCGGCGAGTACGCTCGACAGGGTGGTCGACCTGCTCTGGGAGATTCAGGCGTCCCGTCCTGGGGCACAGCGGGTCGCCGACAGGTTGGCGACGGTGTTCGTCCCGCTGGTGCTCGTACTCGCGGCGAGCATCAGCACGTGGCTGCTGGTGACGGGCTCGTCTCCGCGAGTGGCGGTTCTCACCGGGCTGACCGTGCTCATCGTCTCCTGTCCGTGTGCGCTCGGGCTGGCGACGCCGCTGGCGGTCGCCTCCGGACTGCAGTCGGCGGCTCGTGACGGAATCGTCGTCGCGACGCCGGAGCTGTTCGAGCACGGTGACGATATCGACACGCTGGTCCTCGACAAGACGGGGACGATAACCGACGGCGAGATGGCCGTCACCACGGTCGCCACTGCGGGGACGACTGCGGAGGAACTGCTCGCCCGCGCCGGCGCTATCGAACAGTTTGCCGACCATCCGATAGGGGCAGCAGTCACCGAGACAGCTCGGCAGGAGGGCCTGCTCGCTGGTGGCTCGACAGCGCAGGTCGACGTGGAGACGGTCGAGTCGTACCCCCGCGGTATCTCCGGGGTTGCCGACACTGAGCAGGTACTCGTTGGCCATCCCGCCCTGTTTAGCGAGCGCGACTGGGACATCGCAGACGACCTCGCCGAGACCGCCTCATCGGTTCGACAGCAGGGAGATGTTCCCGTCCTCGTGGGGTGGGGGGGTCGCGCCCACGGGGTGCTGGGAGTCGGAGACAACCCTCGCGAGGACTGGGAGGCCGCGGTTGCCGCCGTCGGAACGGACTGTCAGGTGGTCGTCCTCACCGGCGATGAGGGGCCTGCGGCCGACCGATTCCGCGACCATCCTGCGGTCGACCGGGTGTTCGCGGGAGTCCCTCCGGACGGCAAGGCCGAGACCGTCCGTCGCCTCGGCGGAACCGGAACGGTCGCGATGGTTGGCGACGGCAGCAACGACGCGCCCGCGCTCGCGGCAGCGGACGTGGGTATCGCGCTCGAAAGTGGGACGAAACTCGCGAGCGACGCCGCGGACGCGGTCGTACTTGGTGGCGAACTCGACCGCGTTCCGCTGGTGTTCGAGACCGCCTCGCGGACGAACAGGCGAATCCGGGAGAATCTCGCCTGGGCGTTTCTGTACAACGGCATCGCTATCCCGCTCGCGCTCACAGGGTATTTGAACCCGCTGTTTGCCGCAGTGGCGATGGCGACCAGCAGCCTGTTCGTCGTCGCAAACTCTGCCCGGAGACCAGAACCCAGGTCGACACCGGAGGCGACAGAACCAACAGAGTCACTGACGGAGCCGTCTCCCGGTCACGCTGGGGCACCGACGCAGTCTCCGGAGAGGGGGTAATGCCGGGGACAGTTTCCCGTCTCACTGGTCCCGTAGACCGGGACAGGCTGCCCTGAGCCGGGTAATGATGAATTTAATATGTTCGGTTCACGAACGTTCATCCAGTATAGCCGTGACTGAAGATATGTCAGCCGATACACGGCCGGACAGTCTGTCCGGGGAGGAGGTGACGATACTCATCGTCGAGGACGAGCAGAACCTCGCAGATATGTATGCGGCGTATCTCGAAGAAGAGTTCACGGTCAACGTAGCATACAGTGGACAGGAGGCCCTGGAGGCGCTCGATGGCAGCTTCGATATCGTGTTGCTCGACCGTCGAATGCCCGTGGTCTCAGGGAACGAGGTGCTCGCATTCATCGAAGAGCGGGGGTACGACTGCCGAGTTGCGATGGTGACGGCGGTGAACCCCGATTTCGACATTATCGACCTCCGAATCGACGATTACCTCATCAAACCCGTCTCCCACGACGATATTCGCTCGACGGTCGACCGGATGCTCAAGCTCGACGCCTACAACGACCGGATGCAACAGCTCACGTCGAAGAAGCTCAAACGGAACGTCCTGGAGCTCGAAAAGACGAGAGCGGAACTGTCCGAGAGCAACGAGTTCGATAGACTCAACGCCGAGATAGCAATGCTCGAAGAAGAGGTCGAGGCGATCACGGACGAACTGGACCCGCAGGGACTCCAGCGTTCGCGTTAACACTTCGGTTCAATCTTTCCGCTTGACGACATCACCCAGCGTGTAGCCGCTTCCGGCGCTGTCGCTCGACCATTCCGTCTCGTCTGTGCTGGAGCTGGCCGTGAGCGAGATATCGAGGTTGCGCTCTAACTTCTGCTGAATGTCGTCGGATGGGAGCGTATCGCCTTGCTCCAGCTTCCGGATGAGACTCGCCTTCTCGTTGAGCTGTTTGGCGAGCTCCTCCTGAGTGAGACCGTTGCTTTCGCGGGCGCTCCGGATACGCTGGTCGTAGTCCGTCGCTATCTCGTCCATCTCGTCGTACATGTCACGCCGTTGTTGGCCCCCGCCGCCAGAGGAAGTGGTGCCCGAGCGACCGCTGGACGACCCGCCCGAATCCGATGAGCCGGAGCTGCTCGTCGAGTACTTCGTCGATGCCGATGACGTCCCGGAGTCAGTCTTGACTTCGGTCCCGAAATCGGTACACTCGTCACATACATCGAGTTCAGCCCCTTCAATCTTGACGCGGTTCGGACTGGCTGTCTCAGTCCCGCACATCTCACACTGGACCATACCTGCCTCTTGGTCACCCCCTCGCATAAATGGTGTGCTCGCCACTCCCGAAAGCGATCCGCACTCAGCGCAGGTCGAACGGGAGCACGTCGAAGTCGAACCGGTCGAGTCTGACGAGTGCGACTGCGAACCCGACCGCGATGGCGACGGGTATCCACGCGCCGTAAAAGGCGTTGATAGCGCCCCAGAGCAGGACGAAACTCACCATGTCGTCGAGCATGTACGAGCAGTTCCGGACACGCTCGCGGAGTTCGGCTCTCCGGAAGGCGATGTCGATGAGGGCGGTCGCGACGGTCGCGCTGAGGACCCAGCCCGCGTAGTTCGAGGGAGGAACGCCGTAGAACCCGCCCTCGGCGAACGACCAGAACCCGAGCGCCACTGCGGCGGGGTCGAGCACGAGGTCGACGGCGACGACGGTTGCGGCGATGACCGGCAGCCGGACGAACAGCGAGTCCGCGCGGTTCCCCAGCAACAGCAGACAGAGCAGGTAGCTGTTGATGACCAGCGGGACGAAAAACAGCGGTAACGCGAGGGGGATCGTGTCGAGTAACATCGGCCCCAGCGAGATATCGTAACTGAACTCGCCGTAGGGGACGCCCGTCGTCGCGCCGAGGTATTCGATGGCGTAGGTGTAGGCGAACAGCGCCGCAAGCGCTGCCAGTGCCCGTCGCCCGATGAGCGGTAACACTCCCGAGATGAGCGGCAACCGCATGACGAACACACCGAAGAGGACGAGATACGGGTTGAACGCGAGCACCGACGGAAGCAGCCCTTCCGCGCTGGCGAGCAGTGTTATCGCGCCGACCAGCGGGAAGAACACCGCTATCGTGAATCGGTTGTTCCCCACGAGAGCGTCGAGCGCCCCCTCGAACTCCGTCCGGCTCGATAACGCGCGGCTCACCTGCTCGACGTTCGGCAGGCCGCCGTACTCTCCGCCA
>LKMJ01005247.1_pt1 | contig 12214 bp, 10 predicted proteins | sample 643391 | NCBI WGS metagenome assembly LKMJ01 (sample SAMN04112250, study PRJNA286221) | soda lake metagenome | biome: soda lake; feature: Kulunda Steppe; material: water; isolation source: sample PL-Br10 brine of Picturesque Lake | place: Russia: Kulunda steppe | collected 2010-07
AGATGTACTCGCCAATCAGCAGCTCCGCGATCTGCACGCTGTTCAGCGCCGCGCCCTTGCGCACGTTATCGGCCACCACCCACAGATCGAGACCCCGCTCGTGGCTGATGTCCTCGCGGATGCGCCCGACGTAGACCGGATCGCGACCGGCGGCCTCGGTCAGTGCCGTCGGATAGCCACCACCGGCACGCTCGTCCAGGACCTCGATGCCCGGGGCCGCGCTCAGCACCTGACGGGCACGCTCGGCGGTGATGCGCTCGCGGGTCTCGATGTGCACCGCCTCGGAGTGACCGTAAACCACCGGTACGCGCACCGTGGTCGGGTTCACCCGCACGGAGGAGTCCTCAAAGATCTTGATGGTCTCCCAGACCATCTTCATCTCCTCCTTGGTGTACCCGTTGTCCTGGAAGTCGTCGATGTGCGGCAGGCAGTTGAAGGCGATGGGCTTGGGGTACTCGACACAATGCGGCTCGGCGCCGTCGAGGATCGCCCGGCTTTGGGTGTGCAGCTCGTCGATGGCCGGCTTGCCACTGCCGGAGACCGCCTGGTAGGTGGCCACGTTGATCCGCTCGATGCCCACCGCGTCGTGGATCGGCTTCAGTGCCACCAGCATCTGGATGGTGGAGCAGTTGGGATTGGCGATGATCCCCCGCTTCTTGTAGCCGGCCACCGCGTGGGGGTTCACCTCGGGGACGATCAGCGGGATGTCGTCGTCGTAGCGAAAGTGCGAGGTGTTGTCGATGACCACCGCACCGGCCTCGGCGGCACGCGGGGCGTGCTCGGCGGAGATGGAGCCGCCGGCGGAGAAGAGCGCGATCTGCACCTGGGAGAAATCGAACTCGGCCAGATCCTGGATCACCAACTCCTGCCCGGCGAAGGTCACCGTGTTCCCCGCCGAGCGCGCGCTGGCCAGCGGATAGATGTTGCGCACCGGGAAACCGCGCTCCGCCAGGATGGAGAGCATCACCTCTCCCACCGCGCCGGTGGCGCCGACGACGGCTACATCGTACTGCTTGCTCATGGATCCTTAGCCCCTGTCTGGACGCTTTCCCGACCGGAGTCTAACGCCTCGCGGCAGCACGGGGCCAGCGCGGGGCCACGGGACGCCTCTCCACGCCGCAGGAAACTGGCACGCTTCAGATCTCCTGCTAGATTTCCGTTAGTACCCCCGATCATCGACACAAAGGAGCGGCACCCATGCACAGAGGCATCCTCTATACGGCCGCCACCGGCCTGGTCGCCGGCGGCTTTCTCGGTGGGCAGGCGTTTGCGCAGCTGCCGGCCCAGGACTTCAGTTACGACTACGTAGAGGGCGGGATTGCGTTCACCGAATTCGACCGCGGCGACCTGGACGAAAACCCCGTTGGTCCGCAGCTCATCGGCTCGACCCTACTCTCCCAGGACCTCTTCCTGCTGGGGGAATGGAGCTACCTCTCCGATGATGCGGATATCTTCACCCTGACCCTAGGCCCGGGCTACCGGCTGGATATCACCCACGCGATCGACCTCTACGGAGTGGTCTCAGGCGCCTTCCGGAACATAGACCCCGACGGGGCAAGCAGCGATAACGAGATCGGCTACCAGCTCATTGCGGGTATCCGCCACAGCTGCATGTTCGTCGAGAACCTAGCGCATACCTGGGAGATCCGCTACCTGGATATCGACACGGGGAAGGACTTCGACGACGGCATCGTCAACTTGCGCGCGAAACCCGTCTACACCCTGTCACCCCACTGGGACGCCGTAGGCGAACTGCAGATCGACGACGTCTCCGACGGCCGCAACCTGGGCCTGGCCCTCGGGGCACGCTTTAACTTCTGATGCCTCCTACCGGGCCCAGCCAGGCCCGGTAGCGCAGCCTTCCAGCCAGGGCACGGCGGATCGGGTTACAACCGCACGGCGACAGCGTCGCCCATCTCCTGGGTGCCGACCTGCCGCGTGCCGCCTTGCAGATCCGGGGTGCGCAGCCCTTCCTCGAGCACCGCCCCCACGGCGGCCTCGACCCGGTCCGCGGCCTCGCCGGCCCCCAGGCTATAGCGCAGCATCATCGCCACCGAGAGGATGGTCGCCAGCGGGTTGGCCTTGTCCTGCCCGGCGATATCCGGCGCCGAGCCGTGCACCGGCTCGTAGAGCCCCTTGCCGTGCTCATCCAGCGAGGCCGAGGGCAGCATGCCGATGGAGCCGGTCAACTGGGCGGCGCAATCCGAGAGGATGTCGCCGAAGAGGTTGCCGGTGACCACCACGTCGAACTGCTTCGGTGCGCGCACCAGCTGCATGGCGGCGTTGTCTACATACATATGGGAGAGCTCCACCGCCGGATAGTCGGCGGCCACCCGCTCGGCGACCTCCCGCCAGAGCTCCGAGCTCTCCAACACGTTCGCCTTGTCCACCGAGCAGACCCGCCCCTGGCGCTGCTGCGCCGCCTCGAAGGCCAGGCGCATGATCCGCTCGATCTCCGACTCGCTGTAGACCTCGGTGTTGTACCCCTGGCGCTCGCCGTTCTCCAGTGTGCGGATCCCCCGGGGCTGGCCGAAGTAGATGCCGCCGGTGAGCTCGCGGACGATGAGGATGTCCAGCCCCGCCACGACCTCCTCGCGCAGCGCCGAGGCCCCGGCCAGCTGCGGGTAGAGCATGGCCGGGCGCAGATTCCCGAACAGCCCCAGCTCCGAGCGGATCGCCAGCAGACCACGCTCCGGGCGCACCTCCCGGGGCAGCGCGTCGTACTGCGGGCCGCCGACCGCGCCGAGCAGCACCGCGTCGGCCGCCCGCGCCAGGCGCAGGGTCTCATCGGGCAGGGGCTGCCCCGCGGCGTCGTAGCCGGCGCCGCCGATGGGCGCTGTCTCCATCTCGCAGCCGAGCCCGTGGCGCTCGTTCAGGGCCTCCAGCACGCGCCGGGCCTCCGCGGTGATCTCAGGGCCGATACCGTCGCCGGGAAGCAGCAGGATCTTGTGGGACATAGGTTCTATTCGGGTTCCAGGGTTCAGGGTTCGGGGAAGAGCCAGGGGGCTTCCTGCTTGCGCCGCTGCTCGTAGGCCTGGATGGCCTCACTCTGCTCCTCGAGGGTGACGCCGATCTCATCGAGCCCCTCAAGCAGCATGCGCTTACGAAACGGGTCCACCTCGAAGCCGAAGCACTCACCATCCGGCGTATGGACCTGCTGCTCGAAAAGATCGATGGTCAACTGGTACCCCTCGGTGGCGTAGGCCGCCTGGAAGAGCCGGTCCACCACCGCGCCGTCGAGCACCACCGGCAGCAGGCCGTTCTTGAAACAGTTGCTGTAGAAGATGTCGGCGAAGCTCGGCGCCACGATGGCCCGGAAGCCGTAGTCCTTCAGCGCCCACGGGGCGTGCTCCCGGGAGGAGCCACAGCCGAAGTTCTCCCGGGCGAGCAGCACGCTGGCCCCCTGATAACGCTCCTGATTGAGGACGAAGTCCGGGTTGCGCGGCCGGTTCGTGCAGTCCATCCCCGGCTCGCCCCGATCGAGGTAGCGCCACTCGTCGAAGAGGTAGGGGCCGAAGCCCGTGCGCTGGACGGACTTGAGGAACTGCTTGGGGATGATGGCGTCCGTATCGACGTTGGAGCGATCCAGCGGCGCCACCAGGCCGGTGTGTCGAGTGAAAGGTTCCATGGGCGTTTCCAGTCGTTCGTTCAAGGGCCGGAAGCAGGGCGGCGCCTACTCCCGGATATCCACGAAATGGCCATGGATGGCGGCGGCGGCCACCATCGCCGGGCTCGCCAGGTGGGTGCGCCCCCCCTGCCCCTGTCGCCCCTCGAAGTTGCGGTTCGAGGTGGAGGCGCAGCGCTCGCCGGGCTCGAGCCGGTCGGGGTTCATCCCCAGGCACATGGAGCACCCCGGCTCCCGCCACTCGAAACCGGCCTCGAGGAAGACCCGATCCAGCCCCTCGGCCTCGGCCTGCTGCTTGACCACCCCGGAACCGGGCACCACCAGGGCCTGACGGATGTTCTCCGCCACCCGGCGGCCGCGGACCACTGCGGCGGCCTCGCGCAGATCCTCGATCCGGGCGTTGGTGCAGGAGCCGATGAAGATCTTGTCCATGGGGATGTCGGTGAGCGCGGTGCCCGGCTCCAGGCCCATGTACTCCAGGGCTCGGGTCATCGCCCGGGCACGGACCGCATCGGACTCCTCGGCCGGGTCGGGCACGTGCCGGTTCACCGAGGCGACCATCTCCGGCGAGGTCCCCCAGGTCACCTGGGGCTCGATCTCGTCGGCGTGCATCTCCACCACCCGGTCGAACTCGGCGTCCGGATCCGAGACCAGATTGCGCCAGCTGGCCACGGCCTGCTCCCACTGCGCGCCCGCCGGGGCATTGGGCCGGCCGCGGATATAGTCGATGGTGGTGTCGTCCACGGCCACCATGCCGGTGCGCGCCCCGGCCTCGATGGACATGTTGCAGATGGTCATCCGCCCCTCCATGGAGAGGCCGCGGATGGCCTCGCCACCGTACTCCAGGGCGTAGCCGGTGCCGCCGGCGGTGCCGATGCGGCCGATGATCGCCAGGATGATGTCCTTGGCGGTGACCCCATGCCCCAGCTGCCCGTCGATGCGGATGAGCATGGTCCGGGCCTTTTTCTGGACCAGGGTCTGAGTGGCCAGGACGTGCTCCACCTCGCTGGTCCCCACGCCAAAGGCCAGGGCACCGAGCGCCCCGTGGGTGGAAGTGTGGGAGTCGCCACAGACCAGCGTCATGCCCGGCAGGGTGGTGCCCTGCTCCGGACCGACGACGTGGACGATCCCCTGACGCGGGTCGCGGATGCCGAACTCGGTGACCCGGAACTCCGCGCAGTTGCGGTCCAGGGTCTCGATCTGCACCCGCGAGACCGGATCCTCCACCGGTTGGCTGCGATCGGTGGTGGGGACGTTGTGGTCGGTCACGGCCAGGTTGGCGGCCACACGCCAGGGCTGGCGCCCGGCCAGACGGAGACCCTCGAACGCCTGCGGCGAGGTCACCTCGTGCAGGAGCTGACGATCGATGTAGAGCAGCGCCGAGCCGTCGTCATACTCGGTGACCACGTGGCTATCCCAGAGCTTTTCGTAGAGGGTCTTCCCGGTCATTGGCCTGTTCTATCAACTGACTGAAAAACATTCACCGCACGATTATATCGAACGGAGCCCGCCGGGGGGAAATGCCCCGCTCAGGCTCGCTGCCCGCGCAGACTCCACGCCGCCAGGACCGCCGCGAGGAAAGCCACCCCGCTGGCTGCCAGGAAGGTCTGGCCGCCGAAGACATCCCAGGCCATGCCCGAGAGCAGCGAGCCCAGCGCCACCCCCGCGCCGAAGGTCAGGCTCGAATAGAGCGCCTGCCCCCGACCCTGGGCCGTGCCGGTGAAGAAGCGATTGACCACATCGATGGCCACCGCATGGTAGATCCCGAAACTGGCGGCGTGGAAGGTCTGACTCAGCGCCACCAGCCAGGCGGAATCGACCCACGCGGCGATCATCAGCCAGCGCAGTCCGCCCAGGGCCAGCGCCAGGGTCAGCAGGGTGCGGGCCCCGAAACGGGGCAACAGCCGGTGCATGACCAGGAAGACGGCGATCTCGGCCACCACCCCCCAGGCCCACAGCGCCCCGATCAACCCACCGCTGTAGCCGTGATCCTCCAGGTGGATACTGAAGAAACTGTAGAAGGGGCCATGGCCCATCTGATTGAGAAAACAGGCCAGGAAGAATCCGATCACCGCCGGACGGCGCAGCGTCTCCCAGAAACCGTCACCGTCGATGGACTGCCGCGCACGCCCGGCCTCCGGCACGATCAGGCTGGAGACCGCCAGACCGCCGAAGATCAGCAGCACGACATAGGGCAACGCATCGAACCCGGCCCGATCGAGCATCTCGCCGATGCCCATCACCGACAGGATAAACCCGACCGAACCCCACAGCCGGATGCGCGAGTAGCGCTGCTCCTGCCCGCGCAGATGATTGAAGGTGTTGGCCTCGTACTGCGGCAGCGCGGCGTTCCAGAAGAATCCGAACAGGGCCATGACCAGTGCCACGGCGCCGAAGGTCTCGGCGAGGAGAATGGCCGAGAAGGCCAGGCAGGCCACCACCGAGGCAGCCCGCACCACGGCCATGCGCCGGTCGAGCCGATCGGCCAGCACCCCCCAGACATTGGGGGCGATGATCTTGGTGGCGTGGAGGATGGCCAGCAGCTGACCGATTTCCGCCGAAGAGAACCCCTCGGCGCGCAGGTACGGCCCCCAGTAGGGCATCAGCGCGCCCAGGGCGGCAAAGAAAAAGAGATAGAAGCCGGAGAGCCGCCAGTACGGCAGCGCCCCCTGCGCCCCGCCGGGAGCCCCAGCGCTCAACGGCTACTCCCGATCGCGGGCGGGCAGCACCGGGGTGCCGGATTCGACGTCGGCGTTCTGCGCCCGATGCCGCAGCCAGTGATCCATCACCACCAGGGCGACCATGGCCTCGGCGATGGGCACGGCCCGGATCCCCACGCACGGATCGTGACGGCCCTTGGTCACCACCGAGACGGGCTCGCCGTGGACATCCACCGAGCGACCGGGGATGAGCATGCTGGAGGTGGGCTTGAGCGCGGCGCGCGCCACCAGATCCTGGCCGCTGGAGATGCCACCGAGCACCCCGCCGGACTGGTTGCCGGAGAATCCGGCCGGGGTCAGCTCGTCCCGATGGGCGCTGCCCCGCTGCGCGGCGGCCGCCATGCCGGCACCGATCTCCACGCCCTTGACGGCGTTGATCGACATCAGCGCCTTGGCCAGATCGGCATCGAGCCGATCGAACACCGGCTCGCCGAGCCCCGGCGGCACGTTGCGGACCTCGACCTCCACCGCCGCACCCACCGAATCACCGGCCTTGCGCACCTCCTGGATGAGGGCCTCGAGCTCGGGGATGCGCGCCGGGTCGGCGCAGAAGAAATCGTTGCCCTCCACCGCGGACCAGTCCTCGGCGCCGAGTTCGATCTCGCCCATACGGGCCAGGCGCCCGCGGATCTCGATCCCCAGGCGCTGGGCCAGATAGCGGCGGGCGATAGCACCAGCCGCCACGCGCACGGCGGTCTCCCGGGCCGAGGAGCGCCCCCCGCCACGGTAGTCACGGATGCCGTACTTCTGCTGATAGGTGTAGTCGGCGTGGCCGGGCCGAAAGCGCTGGGCGATCTCCGAATAGTCCTTGGAACGCTGATCGGTGTTCTCGATCAGCAGGCCGATGGGCGTCCCGGTGGTCACCCCCTCAAAGACCCCGGAGAGGATCCGCACCTGGTCACTCTCGCGGCGCTGGGTGGTGTGTTTGGAGCGCCCGGGCCGGCGCCGATCGAGCTCGACCTGCAGGTCGGCCTCGGTCAGGGCCAGCCCCGGCGGACAACCGTCGACCACGCCGCCCAGCGCCGGGCCGTGGCTCTCACCGAAGGTGGTGACCGTAAACAGCGTTCCGAAGGTATTCCCAGACATAGGTCGTCGATTGTAGCACCGCCAGCCACCGGACGGGCCTGGCCGGCCACCGGCGCCCGGGCGTATGCTTCGCGGCATGCACACCCCTGCCCCCACCAATCTGATCACCGGCTTTCTGGGCGTTGGTAAGACCACGGCCATCCGCCACCTGCTCGCCGAGGCCCGGCCGAGCGCAGAGCGCTGGGCGGTGCTGGTCAACGAGTTCGGTGATGTCGGCGTCGATGCCACCCGGTTCGATGGCGAGGCCGCCATCGAGGAACTGCCCGGCGGCTGCCTGTGCTGCACCCTTGGGGCACCGTTCCGGATCGCCCTCGCCCGCCTGCTGCGCCGCAGCCGGCCGGCCCGACTCCTCATCGAGCCCACCGGACTCGGCCATCCGGCCCGCATCCTCGATCTGCTCCGGGAGTTCGAGGATCAGGGCGCCATCACCCTGCGCGCCACCCTAACCCTGGTCGACCCGCGCCAGCTCGACGACCCGCGGGTCTTCGGGCACGCCGCCTTCCAGGACCAGGCACAACTGGCCGACGTGCTCGTCGCCCACAAGACGGATCTGTGCAGCGACGCCCAGCGCACGGCCTTCCACACCTGGGCACAGGAGCTCTACCCGCCCAAGCGGCGCATCGAGGAGACCGCCCACGGCCACCTGCAGCCGGGCTGGCTGGAGGAGCCCGCCGGCCGGGCCGCCCCGGCAACCGGCGCGCCGCCCCACCACCACGCCGGGGAACACGCCCACCCGAGCGGCACCGACGCCACCCCTGCCCCGGGCCGGCCGGTGCGCGCCGAGCAGGCCGGCGGCGGCGCCGCGGCGTGCGGCTGGGTCTTCCACCCCGATGACGTCTTCGACCGCCAGGCCCTGCTGCGAGTGCTCGACACCCTGCGCGATTGCCAGCGGGTCAAGGGCGTGATGCGCACCGGGCGCGACTGGCTGCGCGTCGACGCCGATGGCGACGGCGTACGGGCCGAGGCCACGGCCTGGCGCGGCGAGAGCCGGCTGGAGGTCATCGGCCCGGCCGACGGGATCCGCTGGGCGGCCACCGAGCAGGCCCTGCTGGCGGCGCGCCGGGGCACCGACAACCGTTGACCCACTCCCGCCCCCCCGGGCGGGTCTGGCGGAGACCGGGCGCACGCCCTATCCTGTGCCGAATACGCCGCGGTGACTCAGGAATCAGGCCATGGCCGAGCCCCGTCAACGGGTACCCGCCAGCACGGATGACGAACACGCCCTGGTCCTCTTCTCCGGAGGACAGGATTCGACGGCGTGCCTGGCCTGGGCCCTGGAGCGGTTCGCCCGGGTCGAGACCGTGGGGTTTGCCTACGGCCAGCGCCACGAGGTAGAGCTCACAGCCCGGCAAGCGGTGCGCACGGGGGTCCACGACCTCGATACGGGCTGGGCCGCGCGCCTGGGCGACGATCACCTGCTCGATGCCGGTGTGCTCGGCGAGATCAGCGATACGGCCCTGACCCGCGAGACCGAGATCGCCTATGACACCCGCGGCCTGCCCAACACCTTTGTGCCGGGGCGCAACCTGCTCTTCTTCACCCTGGCCGCCGCCCTCGCCCACCGGCGCGGCATCCGTCACCTGGTCGCCGGCGTCTGCGAGACGGATTTCTCCGGCTACCCCGATTGCCGCGATGACACCATCAAGTCGCTGCAGGTCACCCTCAACCTGGGCATGGCCGAGCGCCTGGTCCTGCACACACCGCTGATGTGGCTGGACAAGACCCAGACCTGGGCGCTGACCGAGCAGCTCGGGGGACCGGCTTTGGTAGACCTGACCGTCGAGGCGAGCCATACGTGCTATCACGGCACGCGCGAGCAGCGGCACGACTGGGGCTACGGCTGTGGCGAGTGCCCGGCCTGCCGGCTGCGCGCCGAAGGCTGGCGCCGTTACCGTGGCGGCGAGGCGTCGCGGTGACCCCCAACCGGCCGCGAGGACACCGTCCGCGAACCGCAAACGAGGGAGAACACCGATGCGCATCGCTGTAGTCGGGGCAGGCGTGGTCGGAACCTCCGTGGCCTGGGAGTTGACCGCCCGTGGCCATCAGACCGTCCTCATCGATCGCTGCCCGGACGTCGCCCAGGAGACCAGCTTCGCCAACGGCGCCCAGCTGCACGCCGGCCACGCCGCGCCCTGGAACCCGCCGGGGGTGCTGCGCGACGCCATCGCCTGGCTCGGCCAGCCCGACTCACCGCTGCGCATCAACCCGCTGCGCGTGCTGCGCAACCCCAGCTGGTCACTGCGCTTTCTGGCCAACGCCACGTCCCGACGCTACCGGCGCCACGCCGACGCCAATGCGGCCCTGGCCCGCTACGGCGTGGAGCGGACGCGGGCCTGGCGCGATGAGCTCGGCCTCTCCTTCGAGGCCCGGGACAGCGGCATCCTCAAGCTCTTCGACGACCCCACCGCTCTGGAGCACGGCCGCCGCGAGGCGGCCGCCGTGGAATCCCTGGGCATCCGCCACCGCGTGCTCGACGTGGAGGCGACCCTGGCCCGGGAGCCGGCGCTGAGCGACGCCGCTGATCAACTGGCCGGCGCCATCGAGTTCCCTGACGATGGATGCGGGGACCCGCTGCAGTTCACCGCCGCCCTGGCCAGGCACTTGGTGGCCGAGGGGGCGGAGCTGTGGCTGGGGACCACGGCGCGCCGACTGCTCGGCGGCCCCGCCGGCGTGGAAGGGGTCGAGACCAGCCGCGGTGTGGTCGACGCCGACGCCGTGGTGGTTGCTGCCGGCAGCTACAGCCCGTCCCTGACCCGCGGCTTCGGCGTTCGTCTGCCCATCGAGCCGGTCAAGGGCTACTCGGTGACCATCCCGCTGCAGGGGACCACCGGCGTCCCGGAGACGCCGATCATCGACGACGCCCGCAAGGTGGTCGTCACCCGCCTGGGGGACCGGCTGCGCATCGCCGGCAAGGCGGAGATCACCGGCTTCGACCTGGGGCTCGATGAGCGGCGCTGGCAGGCCATCCGCAGCCAGGGTCTGAGTCGGTTCCCACGCCTGGCCGAGCAGCTGGCGCAGGCGCCCAGCGAACCGTGGGCGGGCCTGCGCCCGATGACCTGCGACGGCCCACCGATCCTGGGCCCCACCCCGGTTGCCGGCCTGCACCTGGCCACCGGAGCCGGCCACCTGGGCTGGACCTTCGCTGCCGGCAGTGCGCGTCTGGTTGCCGATCAGCTGGAGGGGCGGACCTGTGAACTGGACCCCACGCCTTACCAGCTCCAGCGCTACCGATAACCCCAAAGGGGGCCTTGTTATACAAAGCTTGTACATCTATGCTCTGTACTCAGTGGCAGCGTCGACTTGCCACACCCTTCACCCCCGGTCGCAGCAAAAGGAGCTTCACCATGGAGCACGTAGCCTTCGGTAGCGAGGACATCGAGAACAGCCTGGCCAAGATGGACGACAGCCAGTTGGACAACCTCGCCTTCGGCGCCATCCAGCTGGACGCAGAAGGGAACATCCTCCAGTACAACGCCGCAGAGGGCGACATCACCGGCCGCGACCCGAAGCAGGTCATCGGCAAGAACTTCTTCAAGGACGTCGCTCCGTGCACCGACAGCCCGGAGTTTTCTGGCAAGTTCAAGGAGGGTGTCGCCTCGGGCAACCTGAACACCATGTTCGAGTACACCTTCGATTACCAGATGACCCCGACCAAGGTGAAGGTGCACATGAAAAAGGCCCTCTCCGGCGACAGCTACTGGGTCTTCGTCAAGCGCGTCTAGCACCAGCCTCCCTGCCCGCGCCCGCCGCGGCGCGGGCAGCCGCCAAAGGATGCAGCGATGCAAGGGCTGACTGCCGATGAAGTGCTGCACGTGCTGCGCAGCCTCATCCCTGAAGAGCTGTCTGCAAACCGCGAGCACCGCAGCGATCCGCCCGACGCGCAGCAGCTGTCTGCCGACACCCGGCTCGATGCCGAACCGCTCCGCGCAGACTCCCTGGATCGGCTCAATCTGGCCAGCGCGCTCAACCGCTTCTTCCGCCTCCATGAGACCGGTGTGGAGGACCGCCTGCTGGCCGTGCGCCGGATCGGCGACATGGCCGAACTCATCGCCGACGCCAGTCAGCACACCAGCGGCCTGACCTTCTCCACCTCGGGCAGCACCGGTACGCCGCAGCCCCACCATCACAGCTGGCAGGCCCTGACCCAGGAGGCCGAAACCCTGGCGACCCTCATCGGTCACCACCCCCGCGTCATCGCCTGGCTGCCCGTCCACCACCTCTACGGCTTCGTCTTCGGCGTCGCGCTGCCCCGTGCCCTGGGCAGCACCGTCATCGAGAGCCACGCCGCACCGGCCACCCTGCTCCGCTCCCCGGCCGCCGACGACCTGATCGCCACCGTCCCGCCACGCTGGCGCTATCTGCTCGACAGCGATCATCGTTTCTGCGGCGGCACCGGGATCAGCTCCACCGCTGCGCTGGACCCGCCGTGTCGCAGCGGCCTGCTTAAGGCCGGTCTGCACGCATTGGCCGAGGTCTACGGCGCCACCGAGACCGGCGGCATCGGCATGCGCTGGGCCCCCGCCGAGGATTACCGCCTGCTGCCCTACTGGCAGTGCGATGCCGACGGCAACCTGCAGCGCACCCTGCCCGATGCGACCACGATGACCGTGACGCCACTGGATCACTTGCACTGGACGCAGGAGCGGGTCTTCCACCCCCGTGGGCGCACCGATGATGTGATCCAGATCGGCGGTGTCAACGTCTCGCCCGAGCACGTCGCCCGCCGGCTCGAGGGTCACCCGGCGGTGGCCGCCTGTGCCGTGCGCAGCCACGGCGAGGGCAG
>LKMJ01005248.1_pt1 | contig 12214 bp, 11 predicted proteins | sample 643391 | NCBI WGS metagenome assembly LKMJ01 (sample SAMN04112250, study PRJNA286221) | soda lake metagenome | biome: soda lake; feature: Kulunda Steppe; material: water; isolation source: sample PL-Br10 brine of Picturesque Lake | place: Russia: Kulunda steppe | collected 2010-07
GGCCATAAAGCATGCTGTGTGAGCGGTTTGTCAGAACAGCATTGTCGCAGAATAACCGATCGCATGTCTGCTGACTCCAATAAACGCTGTTAACGCGTTATCCTAACGGTTTTGGAAGCTATCGGAGAGATCATAATGGCGAATGTTTCCCAGCCATGGGCAGAACCCATGCCAGAGCCGCAGTTTAAACTGATGCATGACATCCTGGCCGCGCCAAGCCCCATCGGGCTGGAGGGCGCCATGTCGCATGGGGTCATCCGGCCGTATATGGAATCATTTGCCCCTGCCGGTTGGGCGATTCGCTCCTTTAAAGGTCATGCCGGGCTGGTGCTGGATACCCATCCTGGTGATGACGATCTGTTTAAAGTGATGGTGATTGGGCATGCCGATAAAATCCGTATGCAAGTTCGCAGCATTGGTAGTGATGGCAAGGTATGGATCAATAGTGATTCATTTTTACCGACCACACTGATTGGCCATGAGGTCAGTTTATTTAGCGAGGACCCTGCAGCACCGGGTTCTTATCGGCGCATTGATGGCGGTACCGTCGAGGCATTAGGCGCGATTCACTTCGCTGACCCGAAGTTGCGCTCTGGCGAGCGTGGTGTGCGCAAAGAGCAGCTATATTTAGAGTTACACATTCACGGGCCAGATAAGAAAAAACAAATCGAGTCACTCGGCATCCGCCCCGGCGATAGTATCTTGATGAACCGTCCGATCCGACGTGGCTTTGGCCCCGATACGTTCTACGGGGCGTACCTTGATAACGGGTTAGGGTGCTTTGTGACCGCGGAGGCTGCGCGATTGGTGGCGGAGGCAGGTGGCGCTAAAAATATTCGTATGCTGTTTGCCATCGCAAGCTATGAGGAAATCGGCCGCTTTGGCAGTCGTGTCATGGCCGGTGAACTTCGCCCAGATGCCATTATTGGGGTGGATGTCAATCATGACTATGAGGCAGCGCCTGGCATCAGTGACCGCAGGATGGCACCCATTGAAATGGGTAAAGGCTTTACGATGAGCGTTGGCTCTATTGTTAGCGAACAGCTCAATCGGCGCATCGAAACCGTTGCTAACCAGCTTGAGATTCCAATCCAGCGCGATGTGGTGGGTGTTGATACCGGAACCGATGGGATGGCTGGAGTCTTGGGTAATGTAGACTGCGCGGCAACCTCGGTTGGGATGCCGCTGCGCAACATGCATACGATATCCGAGAGCGCTTGCACTCGCGACGTGCTGGCCTGCACCCATGCTGTTGCCGAAACGTTGCAAGCGCTCGATCAGGAAGAGACACAGACAGGTGTATTAGCAGCCGCATTCTGTGATAACCATCCGCGCTTAGATGCAGCGCAACCGCTACGGCACCCAGGGTTTGAAAATCAATAGCCTACAAGGCATTGCTCGGGTGACGCCATGAACCTCCGCGCGGCGTTTGGGCTGGCACGCTCAATTGCTGTTTATGGGATGCCATGGCGTCAGCCAAGCCTCAGGCGGCATTATCGGCCGCTGATTAATCCGGGTGATTTGGTGTTTGACGTGGGTGCGCATATTGGTGATAGAACCCTTACTTTCGCCGCGCTCGGCGCCAATGTCCTGGCCTTTGAACCCCAACCGTTGCCCCTTGCCTATTTGCGCTGGCGCACGCGTGGCAACCCTGCAATCACGGTGCTCGGAATTGCGGTCGGCGAGCAGGTAGGTACCGCGGAACTGGCAGTCAGCGAGCGGAATCCGACGGTTTCAACGCTGTCACGGAGCTGGCGTGAGTCTATTGGGAATAAAAACCAAGGATTCTCAAAAGTGGCATGGAATCAGTCGGTTCAGGTGCCCGTGACCACATTGTCTGCGCTTATTGAAACTTACGGTGAGCCGCAGTTCTGTAAACTGGATGTTGAGGGTCACGAGGCTGCCGTACTGGCCGGGCTCGATCGCCCTTTACCAGCTCTCTCATTTGAGTACGTGGCGGGGACGCTTGAAGTGGCGCAGGCGTGTATTGCTCGTCTTGGTGCATTGGGTAACTATACTTTTAACGTGTCACTGGGTGAGAGCAGACGCTTGGCGCTCTCGGAATGGGTTGGTGATCAGGCCATGCAAGCGTGGCTGGGTGCGAATGAAAGTCAGTCTAGCTCTGGTGATATCTATGCAAAGCGCATTAGTTAAATGAGGATAAGCCGTGATTAAACAAATTCTGCTTACCATGGCGGTCACGATTGTTGCGGTCTTAGTGATTCAGGCACGCAGACGCGCAGCGACGGTGTCGACCAAGGAGCCAAAAACCCAGAAAAAGGGGCAATCGCCGCAGGCGATCGCGGCCTGGGTTTTTCTCGCGATTATGATTGGAGCGGCCGTGGGCGCGGCTTTCCTTCACCACGACGGGTAGCGTCCGAAAGGGGTTAATGGCACACTAATGTTCACTTGAACATATATTTTCGAATGAAAAATCCTGCAAGGAGTCAGTCTGCCTTATGCCCGCCCCAGATCTGGGCCGTTACGGTCTATCCACCAGCCGCGTCCACCATAATTTAGATCCACAGACGCTCTACGACCATGCGCTTGCCCAGGAACCCGGCAGTGCAATCGCTGCTTCAGGCGCTTTAATCGCGTTTTCAGGGGCTAAAACTGGGCGCAGCCCCAACGACAAACGGCTAGTGAATGATCCCGCCTTTGCTGATGATATCTGGTGGGGGCCGGTGAATAAGCCCATCGAGCCGGAGGGCTATTTACAGGCACGCGGTGCAGCAATTGAACACTTAGCGGGGGCTAAAGCCCTGTATGTGATTGACGGCTATGCTGGTGCCGAGGAGAGCTGCCGAGTCGCTATCCGAGTGATTTGTGAACGCCCTTATCACGCTTTGTTTATGCGCAACATGTTAATCATGCCAGAAACTCTGGGTTTACCCGCATTTGAAGCACCAGACTATACAATCATCAACGCCGGCTGTGCTCCCATCGATACGCAGGTCATATTGAGCCTTGCTGAAAAAGAACTCGTGATTCTCGGTACGGAATACGCCGGAGAGATGAAAAAGGGCGTATTCACATTAATGAATTACCTGATGCCAAAACAGGGCGTCTTATCAATGCATTGTTCGGCGAATCAAGGCAAAGCAGGCGATGTCTCGTTGTTTTTTGGCCTTTCCGGCACTGGCAAAACAACGCTCTCGGCCGATCCAGCACGCCGTTTAATCGGGGATGATGAGCATTGTTGGAGTGATGCCGGTATCGCGAATATTGAGGGTGGGTGTTATGCCAAAGTCATCGATCTCTCCGCGGATGCGGAACCGCAGATACATGCCGCCATTCGATTTGGCGCCGTGCTGGAGAATGTGATCCACGATCCTAATACTGGTGTCGTAGATTTCAGCGACGGGAGCATTACCGAAAATACCCGTTGTGCTTACCCTGTTGATCATGTTGAGCAAGCATTGATTCCCGGCGTTGGACCGGCGCCGTCGCAAATCATGTTCCTAACCTGTGATGCATTTAGCGTTTTGCCGCCGGTAGCAAAGCTCACTCCTCAACAGGCGATGTATCACTTTATAAGCGGCTACACAGCCAAGGTGGCGGGCACGGAGGTTGGGGTCAGTGAGCCGCAGGCAACCTTTTCTGCCTGCTTTGGCGCGCCTTTTTTAGTTTGGCATCCCGCGGTCTATGCACGAATGCTCGAAGCCAAATTAGAACAGCATCAAACCGATGTTTGGCTGATTAACACGGGCTGGACTGGCGGCCCCTATGGTGTGGGGCAACGGATGCGGCTTTCGCATACTCGGGCGATCATCGATGCCATTCACTCGGGTGAGTTAGCGCGCCAAGCCTTCCGTGAAGATCCGGTCTTCGGCCTCGCAGTGCCCACGCAATGTCCTGGCGTGCCGGGTAATGTATTAGACCCCCTCGAGGCGTGGGAGAGCCCAGAGGCGTATTGGCAAGCGGCGGCGGACTTAGCGGAGCGATTCACTCAGAACTTCGCACAGTTTGCTGATCAAACGGAGCAGCGCGTCCGAGATGCCGGGCCAATCCTTAATCTGCAGTTGGCATAACGCCTAATTCGGAAAGCGTTTGCGCGCTAGGGTGGCCGTCGGGCAGCAGCCCATTGGCGGCCTGAAACGCGCGAATTGCCTTACGCGTGGCTGGGCCCATTAGCCCATCGATCACTCCGGGATCAAATCCCTGATCAGATAACTGTGCCTGCAGATTAGCGACGATTTCTACACTCAGCGCAGGCTCCTCAGGCGGAGGGGTTGTGAGTGGCTCTGCGCCGCGGATTCGGTCTGCCAGATGGCCAACCGATAGCGCGTAAAACTGCGACGGATTCCAGCGCATAATCACATCAAAATTGGGATAAACAAGGAAGCTAGGCCCGTGTGCGCCGGCCGGCAATATTAGGGTAGCGGGCGTGGATGAAGGCGTGAGCGGGCTGCCGTCGGCGCGAACCACTCCCTGACCCACCCATGCCCGGGTCGAGGCGGTTGAATCAACCGAGGCATAGTCAAAATCAGACGGCAGCTGAACCTCATGCCCCCATGGTTGGTTGGCTTGCCAACCTCTTGCGATAAGAAAGATTGCGGCGGACTCGGCCGCGTCCACAAAATTATTCCAAAGGTCAATTCGCCCATCGCCATCCGCGTCAATCGCATAATCTCGATAAACGCTAGGCAAAAATTGGAAGTTGCCGACTGCACCAGCCCATGACCCTCGGAGTTGATCGGGGCTTACCGTGCCGGCGTCAACGAGTTGAAGCGCAGCAATGAGCTCTTGACGAAAGAACTCAGGGCGGCGGTTATCACAAGCCAGTGTGGCGAGTGACCGAATCGTTGAGAGGTTGCCAAGATAGTTACCGTAGTTGGTTTCTAACCCCCAAAAGGCAACAAGGATGTTTGCCGGCACGCCATATTCAGCCTCAACAGGCTTTAGCAAATCGGCATTTCTTTGCAGCGCGAGTTGGCCCTGGCGAATGCGTTGATCGGTAACGCGACCATCCAAGTAATTCTTAAATGGCTGAGAGAATTCAGGCTGGCGGCGATCAAGCTCAAGGACCCGCGGGTTAGGCGTCAGGCCACTAAGGAGTGAATGCGTGACTTCACTCGCCACGTCTTGCTCGTGGGCATCTGCGGCAACCGCTGCAAGGCAGTCGTCAAACGCGCTTGGCGCGGAGGTTGCAACTGCGCAGGCAGATAGTAATGGCAAGCCGCAAAGGATTAGCCAGCAACGATGTGACTGCATGGTTTTCTTCCAATTCCACCCAAAACCTCGCGTGGAATGATACGCTATTCAACTTGTTGTGTATTCACGGATTCAGTCATTGCTCATTGCGTTATTTTTGTTCGTTACCGTTCCCCTAGTCGAGCTTTATTTGCTCATTGAGGTTGGGCGCGGTATTGGGGCGCTCTACACGATTGCGCTTTGTTTGCTGACAGCGGCAATGGGCACAGCCCTACTGCGTCAGCAGGGCATTCAGACGCTTTCACGGGCGCGCGTTAATTTAGATCGTGGAACCTTGCCGGCCATCGAGCTCGTGGAAGGCGTCGCGCTAGCCGTTGGCGGCATTTTGCTCTTAACCCCAGGGTTTGTGACCGATGTGATTGGATTTGCTTGCCTACTGCCACCAACTCGGCGTTTGTTTGTGTCTTTCGTGCTGCGCCGGGTTAAAACCCCACCTTCGGATTCTGACAAACCGGATCGAATTACTATCGAAGGCGAGTATGAGCGTCGTGATCGACCACATGATTAGGCGGAGGGCATTGGGCTGCTGAATGTCCTTGGAATCCTGACGCCGATTATTGCAATCATTGCCGGTGGCTGGTTACTAGCGAATCGCGGTCTTATTTCCTCAACCGGTGTTAGCGAGATCAGTTGGCTATGCTACTGGGTCGGCCTGCCCGCACTGCTGGTTGTCAGAATTAGTGACTTAACCGCGCCGTGGGGCTCGGTTGCTAATATGGTGTGGGCATTGTTGCTCGCCACCACCGCCAGTATTGCTATCACCTCAGCAATTGCATGGTTTTGGCGCCTACCACTGCGCTCGGCGGTAGCATTTATTCATGCCGGTTATCGTGGGAATGTCACATTTATCGGTTTACCGGTGGTTGTCATGGCGTTTGCCGGCTCAAGTGATGCGGCACATATCGAAGCGGCTGCCTTAGTGGCCTTCGCTCCCCTGGTAGTTTTCTACAATATCGCGGCAGTGGTGATACTACAGATTCCGGACGGGTTGGAGTGGCGATCTGCCGGGATGAACACACTGCGCGGTATTGCCAGCAATCCGATACTGATTGGTATTGTTGCCGGGCTTTTGCTGGCGTGGATGAATGTCTCATTGCCGGTGCCTTTACACCGTACACTCTCAGGATTGGGGCAGATGGCGCTCCCCCTTGCGTTACTCTCGATCGGTGGGTCACTGTATGGAACACGGATACGCGGAAACCTTCATTGGGCAACCGCTGCGGCCGTGATAAAAGTGGGCCTTACCCCTTTGCTCGGATGGGGCTTTGCGATCTGGATAGGCCTTGAGGCCGAAGCTATCCGATTAATGCTTATCTTTCTCGCCGCACCTTGCGCAGCTGCCGGGTTCGTCTTAGTCAGACAAATGAATGGTGACGCGACCTTAGCAGCCAATACAATTGTTTTAAGTCATTTATTCGCCTTACCCGCTATGTTGGTGGTGTTAGCGTTAACGGCTTGATTAAGCTCCGCTTCTAAAATCGCAGCGCCTTCGCTGCGTGGCTTGCTAAAGCGGGCCAACAGAATATAAAGGCCCGGCGTGAGATAGAGTGTAAAAACCGCGGCTAAGCCAAGACCACCAAAAACAACCCAGCCGATAGCAGCACGAGATTCCGCGCCTGCACCGCTGCCAATAATCAGTGGCAGCCCGCCTAGTACGGTTGCCAGGATAGTCATTGCCACAGGGCGGAGGCGGATTCGCGCACTGCCAATAGCGGCTTCCCATACAGAGGCGCCGTCTTCACGCAGCTGATTCGCAAACTCTACGAGCAATATCCCGTTCTTTGCCATCAGACCAATGAGCAGAATTAAGCCAATTTGCGAGTAAATATTGATGCTGGTCCCAGTGATGGCCAACGCGAAAACAGCGGCCGCAAGGCCAAATGGCACGGTTAACATCACAACAGCGGCGCTAGTCACACTTTCAAACTGCGCGGCCAGCACCAGAAGCACAATGATCAGTGCCAAGGCATAAGTGATGGCAACGTCACGACTGGTCTCCGCCAGGGCTTCGGCTTCTCCTAGCGGAATCATGCTTATGTTGTTGGGTAATATTTCTTGCGCCAGGGCCGTGAGATCATTGAGTGCCTGTTGCATGGGGTAGTCATCGGCAATGACGATGTCAATATCAATCGCGCGCCGCTGCGCACGGCGGTCGAGTTCAGCGGCCACCCCTTGTTCTTCAAATGATACGATGCTTTGTAAGGGAACCAAGGCGCCGGCGTCTGATCGGATTCGCAAGTTGCGCAGGTCTGCAGGATGCTCAACCCGGCCCTGCACAGCCTCAACACGAATGGGAATACTCTGATCCATGAGATCAATGCTCACCACTTCAAAGCCAGCAACCATTGCCTGAACCACATCGCCGAGGCCATCGAGAGGCACGCCGAGGGCTTTTGCCCGCTGTCTATCAATATTGACACGCACCTGTGGCTGGGTCGGTGCGTAGGAAATACGCGGCTGAGAAAGGCCAGGCAGGCGCTCTTCAATTGCTTGAGCGAAAGTCTGTGCCGCGGCATGAATTTCTGCATAATCATCGCCGAGTAGCGCAATCTCTAACCCTGCACCCAGTCCTCGCAACCGTAAGCTGTTGGAACTGCCCACCCGAGTTTGAACGCCAGGTAGATCAGCTAGCGCGGCACGCATGTCCGCCATGATTTCGGTTTGGTGCCGCTCACGCTCACCCCAATCGGCAAGCGGAGCGACGATAAGGACGCGGTTAGGATCCCAGCGGCCGACAATAGTGAACAACCGGATGACCTCACCGGAGTCAACCAAGGGTTGAAGGCGATCCTGCATCCTGCGTGCCTGCAAATCGCTGTATTTTAAGCCGGCACCATCCGGCCCGTTTGCAATCACAAATGTCAGGCTACGATCCTCTGTGGGCAAGAGCTCTTGATCGATCCCCTGATAGGTCCAAACGGCTGCAGACAGTACGCCTAACGCGGCGATAAAAACCCACAGCGGCCGATGCAATAGGGCAGCAAGGGTAACCGTATAGGCGTTTGCAATCGATCGCCCGAATGTCTCAATCGCTGCGCGCCATTTGCCCGACGTCGGCGCTGGGCCGAGAATTCGCGATGCCATTGCCGGCACGAGGGATAGGGCCGTAAAGGAGGAAATGATGACGGCAACGGCAAGCACCACCCCAAACTCACGAAAGAGGCGCCCCGCATCACCTGGTAAGAAAGAAATCGGCACAAAAACCGCAACCAGCACTGCGGTGGTGGCAATCACCGCAAAGAAAACCTGGTGCGTGCCAAGCAGGGCGGCTGCGCTGGCCCCGAGGCCCTCTCGGCGGCGTCTTTGCACATTTTCCAGAACGACAATGGCATCGTCAACGACCAGGCCGGTCGCAAGTACCAAAGCCAGCAAGGTGAGAAGATTAACGGAGAAACCGAGTGCCCAAATAGCCGTGAGCGTGCCGATAAGGGCCAGCGGTATTGTGACGGCGGGAATAATGGTGGCACGGATAGTGCCAATAAACAGCCAAATCACCAAAATCACGATGGTGGTTGCAGCAGTCAGGGTAATAAGGACTTCTTTTATTGCGCTGCGCACAAACCGCGCCTCATCGGACGTTTTGATCAACTCTAGGTCCGTAAAGCGCTCGTTGAGCCTAAGAATTGCCGCATCCAATCCGCTGGAGATTTCCAGGGTATTCGATTGTGCTTGGCGGATGATACCTAAACCGAGAATGGTTTCGCCGTTTAGCTGGACCTCACTGCGCGCATTGGCGGGCGCAAGCACTGCGGAGCCTACTGAGTTCAGGGCAAGCCCGGGGCGCAGCTCAAGCAACTCGATTTGCTCGGCCGCCGTAATGGCCGCACTGGCGCGAACGCGTAGCTCCAAGTTACTGCCACGAAAACTCCCCGCCGGCACATCGAGATCCGCATCACGCAGCACCGCGATCACATCTGTTGGATCAAGCCCATGTGCAGCAAGGCGAGTAGGATCGACGCTCACCCGGAGTTGCCGACTCCGATCGCCGAATAGCCGCACATCAGCAACGCCCGGAATCGAAATGAGCGCCGGCACGATGTCGGTATCAACGCGCCGAGTGAGCTCATCGAGAGGTAAACCCGGCGCGCGCACTGCCACCCGCGCGACCGGGCTCGCATTCTGGTCTGCTTTAATAATTGTCAGCCGGTCCAACCCGGTTGGGAGATTCCGTTCAATACGCGCAATGGCCTCCCGCGTCTCGGCGGCAGCGCTATCAAGATCGACATTGGGGAAAAACTCAACCACGACGCGGCTGCTGCCTTCCTCACTAGAGGCACTAATCGAGCGCACTCCTGAAACACGCGCCACAGCGCCTTCAATGCGGCTTGTCACCTCCGCATCCATGGTCTCCGGTGCAGCGCCCGCAAACTGCGCGCTAACTGTCAGACGCGGACGATCCACATCCGGAATCTCACGTACCTCAACGCCCATCAGCGCAGCCAGCCCAGCAATAGCAATCAGCAAGTTAACAACGGTGATGAGAATAGGGCGCTGTATGCCAATAGCAGGCAAGCCCCGCGGTGAGGCCTTCATTCAGACGCCTTAGAATCTGCGCGAATAGCGGGCAGAGGGGCGCTGCCGTCAAGCGCCTCACGAGTGGTAAATTCCAACTCACTACCCGGGCGTAATCGTTGCACGCCCTCAGTAACGACTAACTGACCCGGTTCGACCTCACCACGAATCAGGGCGTATTCGCCGCGTCTACCGACTAAGTTAACCCCAATGCGTTGGGCTTTATTATCCCGGACAACCCAAATAAAAGCGCCGCTATCGCCCCACTGCACGGCCGTCTCGGAAACTTGAATTTGCTCAGCACCCATCAGCTTTGTGACGGCTCGCAAACTCATACCGGGGCGCAAAAGATCATGATCGTTAGGAACCTCCGCCTCAACTAAAAACGTGCCCGTTGCCGGATCCACCTGGCTGTCTATCCGCTGCACCACGCCTAAGAGCGGTTCGTTTGGCGCAGACCAGCGATAGAACGAGGCCTCTTGGCCAGCGCTCACCCGACCGTAGTATTGCTCAGGCAGGGTGTAGCGCACTTTTAAGCTAGACCGATCATCCAGCCGGGCAATAAGAGTATCCGGATCAACCCGATCACCAAGCTCCAAATCAGTGAGCCCGATATGTCCACTAAACGGCGCTCGAACCACACGATCGGCTAAATCGAACTCCGCCTGTTGCCGCTCAAGAATTGCCAGATCAAAGGCTTTTCGCGCCGCATCGAGCGTGGTTGGTGAAATGGCAGTGGGATCTTCAATCGCAAGATAGCGATCAAGCAGGAGTCTTGCATCAGCGAGGTGGATTTCTGCTAAGCCTAAAGCAACTTGCTCGCGCTGGTCCTCCAATTTAACCAAAATCGCGCCTGCCTCAACATTGCCATCTGCCGGAAGATTAATCCTTGTGACGCGGCCTGTAGATTCCGGAAAGAGCAGGGCAGAGCGATGCGCTCGTGCATCGCCCACGGATTCGAGCAACACTTCTTCGCTAACCGCACGGGCGGCATCGACAACGACAGCGGGCATCGTAGGCTGAGCAGACGCTATGGACACAACAAAAAGGCTACCCAGCACTAGCCCGGCCAACACCCGCATCGTCGACAAATGATTAATCCTCGATCGTTAAATCCCTAAACGCATGCCATGTGGCATGACCAATCAGTGGCATTGTAACAATCAGACCGATAAATGCCGTTAACATTCCAATAGCAATTAACCCGACAATAGTGATCGCCCATAAGAGCAGCGGGATGGGATTCTTGCGTACCGCAGCAACACTCGCGATTGCAGCGGTTACCGGATCAATGGGGCCGGTTAAAAGCATGGGTAGTGAGATCACGCTAAGTGAGAACACAAGCGCAGCCAATAGGCCGCCAATCGCTAGATATGCCATCAAAAAGAGGGGATCCGCAGCAACAAAAAGGATTTCCGTCCATCCACCACTGATGGTGGGTAGCGCTGCGCCATGAAAAAGCGCGAATAAAATTGCTGAGATTCTTTCCCAAGACAACAAAATAAATGCCAGCAACACTCCAAACATTCCAATTGACCAGGGGTTACGACGCCATGCCGTCATAGAATCGATAAGCGCGATCTTTTCACCGGATTCTCGCGCCTGACTGAGTCGGTATAGACCAATTCCAAGAAATGGGCCGGCCAGAAAGAAGCCAGAGACTGCAGCGGTAAATAAATGCGGATAATCGCCGGCAACAGTCACAATGAGAAAGCCAACTGCGGCCATTAAAAGGCCATACGACAAACTCGCAAGCGGCATGGCGATCAGATCGCGGGCGCCTAATTTAAGCCAGACTAAACATCGCCCAGCGGAGACTCGGCGTATCTCCACATGAGCGGGTGCATTAGACTGAATGATTTCAGCTTGCATTTCACTCCCCTCCATCTTTGCAAATACTTCTACTGTGATTCACGTCATACCATAAAAAAAGCCGCCAGGCACAATGCCGGCGGCTTTCGGAACTCCTGAATCAGGCGGAAGTTTTACTTCGCCTTGGCAGCAGTCTTAGCAGCAGTCGTTGCTGAGGTAGCAGCTGACGTTGCGGCGTCAGAGGCTGTCTTGACGTTAGTCTCGACCAGTTTGCGCGCTTCGTTAACGAAATCTTGGTTAAGCGCAACCACCTTTTCGGCATCGCCTTTTACGCGCTCGCTGAGGTCACGCGCAATCTTTTGCTGACCCTCTGCATAGGCCTGGAGGCCCTTCGTGTCTTTGATGTCGAGCATGGCGCGTGCCTGACCCATACCGATCTCGGTGTAAGTCTTTGCCGCTTCCATCTGTGCGTCGATCATCTTCTCGGCATACTGCATGGCGAGCTTTGCATAATCGCGGGTGGGGCCCATAAACATTTTCTCAGCCTGCTCGTTGTATTTGGTAAATGCATCCATACTCATGTCATTATCCTCTTGCGTAACAAATTTTCGGTTTAAGCAGCAAGGCTTTTTAACCTTGTTGCAGTGCATCATACAGAAGTTTTGGTGCAGTGCAA
>LKMJ01005250.1_pt1 | contig 12210 bp, 7 predicted proteins | sample 643391 | NCBI WGS metagenome assembly LKMJ01 (sample SAMN04112250, study PRJNA286221) | soda lake metagenome | biome: soda lake; feature: Kulunda Steppe; material: water; isolation source: sample PL-Br10 brine of Picturesque Lake | place: Russia: Kulunda steppe | collected 2010-07
CGCCCCTGAGGTGCGCCCAGCCCTTCTACATCCAGTTCAACAGACCACTGAGTGTTCAGATGCCGGGTCGCATCAAACGCCAGCAGGGGCACAAGCCCCAGATCCGGGTCGTCGGCAGTTGTTCCACCCTGTGACAGACGTATGTTCGCATCCCGCACAAGTACCGTCCCGCCGGCCCGCAGACGCCAGGCCTGCCCCTCATGGAAAAGATATCGGTACCCGAGGCGGTAGGTATTGAATTTGTAGGTGGCCTTCAGTGGTTCATCGCCGCTGAAGGTTTCTCCGGCAAAACGGATATCCTCCCCCAGCGTGCTGGTCCCGGATGCTCTAAGGGGGGCGAACAGACCGGTCAGGGCATGACGATCACGCCACTGGTACTCGAACCCAAGCCGCAGGTAGGGAATGGGCCCGCTGCCGGTCAGATCCGAGACATCAAAACGGTCGCCATCGGCATCGTTGGGAATTCTGGCATCGTTGCGGCTGAACCAGGCCGGGCCTGCTTCAGCGCTCAGCTGCCATTTCGGCTCAGCAGCCGAAAGGGGAGAAAAGATCGTCAGCAGAGCCAGTATCAGCAGTGGTGCAGGGCGAACGGGCATGGCAAGGCGCTCCTGTATTGAACGTTGGGGGCCTGGGCAAAGGAAGGCCATGGCCGAATTGGTATCGTATACTCTGCGGCGGATGGAAATGAACCGGAAACGGTGATCCGAACCGCTTTGTGGCACACCATGCCCTGACGGTGTGCCGATTTGTGGAGGCATCAACTGATGGTGGAAGAGCTTGAGCACCCCGAAGGAATGGCGTTGCGACTGAGGCCCAACCGCTCACTGAGCTGGCGTGGCAATATCATCATTTTCTGCATCATCGCCGTCATTGCTTTTCTGATCGCGATCGCCTGGTCCCTGGCAGGTGCCTGGATGATCCTTCCCTTTGCCGGCCTGGAAATCGCCTTTCTTGCCTACGGTCTCTATCACACCTCCCGCCAGTGTTACCGTCAGGAGGTACTGGTGCTCGCCCCCGAAACCATCCGGCTTGAAAAAGGTCTTCAGAACAAGGAAATGGAGTGGGAAATGCCCCGACGGTGGGTGCGCCTTGTGGTTACCGCACCCCGGCATGGTTTCGCGCTGCCCGGTCTGAGCCTCGCTTTTCGTGATCAGGAGCTTCCCCTGGCACCGTTTCTCAATCAGGAGGATCAGGAGGCCTTGCTCGGATATCTTCAGCGAAGCGGGATAGTCATTGATTACAAAAGCCCCGACGATCTCGGTTAGACGGGCTCTGTCACGTCATCTCTGAAACGCCTCTCCCCATCGATTACGCCCCTGTGGCAAAGTAGCCGTTCTGAAATCGACAGCGACGGACGCCACCCATGATCCACACCCTGCTCAGTAACCGCATGGAAGAGCTGGTCAACCCTCTGGCACAGCTGCTGGCCATGCCCGTTTCCAACCCACTGACACCGGATGTGATCATGGTCCAGCATCAGGGGATGCAGCACTGGTTGAGTATGGCGCTGGCCCAGCACCCGGAACGCCAGGTGGCCATGAATCTTTCCTACCCCCTGCCGGCCGTTCAGATGTGGGCGCTGATCCGGCGTATCCTGGGTCCCGATGAGGTCCCGGAGCAGTCTCTCTACCAGCGTGAAATCATGGTCTGGCGGTTGTATGAGCTGCTTGGCAGCGATGCCATAGCCGGGGATGAGGCTTTTGCCGAGCCCAATCGCTACTGGCAGCAGCAGTCCGGGCGTCAGCAGGCACCCAGGCGTTTTGAGCTGGCCGGGGAAGTGGCTGATCTGTTTGAGCAGTATCTGCTGTATCGGCCCGACTGGATCGAGGCCTGGGACGGTGGTGAAGGGGAACACTGGCAGGCCCGTTTGTGGCGCTATCTGTCGGATACCGAGCCCGAGCATCCCGTACGCCTGATCCGCCGCGCCCGGGAACGTCTGTCGCGTCCGGCCGAGGCGCTCCCCGAGCGGCTTTTCCTTTTCGGGATCAACAGCCTGCCACCTGTATGGCTGGATTTCATTCGGGCCCTGTCCGATTACGGCAAAGTAGACTTCCACATTCTGTGTCTCAATCCCAGTGATGAGTACTGGGGCGATCTGGTCAGTGATAAACAGGCCGCCCGCCAGCGGGCGAAGTGGATCCAGGAGCAGGGCAGTGACGATGGACTCATTCTGGATGTGGGCAACCCACTGATCGCCAGCCTGGGCCGTCAGGGCCAGACCTTTGTCCATCAGCTGATGGAGCGTGCCGACATTGAAACCACGCTCTTTGCCCACCCCGTGGAGGACACCGGCCGGGACACGCTGCTGAGCCGTCTTCAGGCCGATGTACTTGAGCTTGTTGATGGCCGGGACGCCGCGACCGATCAGCTGGATGGCTCGATTGAAGTGGTCAGTGCCCACAGTGCCCTGCGCGAGGTCCAGGGACTGCATGACTGGCTGCTGCACCGCTTCAATGAGGACCCGACCCTGAATCCCCGTGATGTGCTTGTGATGTGTCCCAATGTGGAGGACTACGCGCCTTTTGTGGAAGCGGTGTTTGCCCGGCGCTTCGATGATATCGGCGAGAATGTGCCCCCGTTGCCGAGCTCAATCGCCGACCGGTCCCTGAGCGATTCCGACCCCACGGTGGCCGCTTTCCTCGAGCTGCTGGCGCTTCCGGATGCGCGCTTCCAGGTCAATCAGATCCTGGGCTGGCTGCAGGTGCCGGCCATCCGTGAACGCCTTGAGCTGTCAGGCGATGATATTGAACAGGTTGCACAATGGCTGGAGGCGGCCTGCGTGCACTGGGGGCTGGACAGCGCCCAGAAGGACGAATGGACGGGTGAGGGCAACAGCGCACGCTACACCTGGGGCGAGGGGCTGGAGCGCCTGCTGCTGGGCTTCGCCTGGGGCGATGAAGAAACGATTGTGGGCGAGCGGCTGTTGCTGCCCCAGGTGGAAGGGGGGGATGCGATCATTCTGGGCAAGCTGCTCGCCTTCATCAGCGAACTGCGACACCTCGCGAGGGAGCTGCGCGAACCCCGTCCGGTGGCCGAGTGGCAGGGTTTTCTGCACCAGCGCCTGCGGCTGGCCCTCTTTGCCAGCGAATCGGAGTACGAGCCCGCCCATGATGATCTGCGCGGCGCCATCCGTGAGCTCAGTGAGCACGCCCACCGCGCCGGGTTTACGGACGCTGTGCCGTTGCAGGTGGTCCGCCGGGTCATTGAACGGGCGCTGGGCTCGTCCGCCCGCACGGGCCGCCAGTTTCTGACCGGGCAGGTGACCGTCTGCTCCATGGTGCCCATGCGCTCCATTCCTTTCCGGATCATTGCCGTGCTCGGGCTCAACGACGGGGAATTCCCACGCCAGCGTCCGCCTCTGGGCTTTGATCTCATGGCCCGGGATAAGCCTCGCCCGGGGGACCGCTCCCGCCGCGGGGATGACCGTTACCTGTTTCTGGAAGCGATACTCTCGGCCCGGGATGCGCTCTATCTCAGTTATCAGGGGCGGGATGTGCGGAGCAATACCGAGCAGCCCCCTTCATTGGTGCTATCCGAAGTGCTGCATTATCTGGCGGGCCGCTCTGGCTGGTCGCCGCAGTCCATCCGCGAACTGCCTCTGCAACCATTCAGCCGCCGCAACTACACCGGCTCCTGCCCCAGCTTCGACGGCAACTGGCTGCGCCTCGCCCAGCCCCATGCCCTGCCAGACAATGTCGTGAAACTCCCCGAACCGGAGGAATGGCCGCAGCGCCTTGACGTCGAATCACTGGTGAGGGTCGTGGAGCATCCGGCTCGTCACTTCGCGCGCACACGTCTGGGGCTGTTTCTGGATCAGCGCAGCGAAACCGAACTGGCCGACGCCGAGCCCTTCGCAACATCCCACCTGGATCGTCACCGGGTGCAGCAGCAGCTGGTGGAGGCGCGACTGACCGGCGACACGGAAATGGCGAGCTGGGCACGCAAGCGTTTCATACTCTCCGGTGAGGCGCCGGATCATGCCTTCGTTGAGCACGAAATTGACGAGTGGGATGAACAGAGCCAGCAGTTTGTCGCCCATCTGCGCGCAAAAGGAGCGGAGATGGTTGAACCGGAGACTGTCACGGAACAGGTGGATGGCCTTGAGCTCGATGCCGAATTGCCCAGAGCGGCGAATGGCCAGCTGGTGTTCTGGCGCCTGGCCAACCCGAAAAGCCGCGACAGGCTGCGGCTCTGGCTGCATCACCTGATCGCCAACTGCCAGTACCAGACGCCCACCTGTGGTCTGTTCCGGGGAAAGGAGGACACGGTTGAGCAGCTCAACCTGGCGCCGCTCACCGAGGAGGAGGCCAGGTCCCAGCTCAGGGAATGGGTGGCCGTCTGGAGAGACAGTCACCGCACGCCGCTGGCGCAGCATGCGGATCTTGGCTTTGCCCTGACAGCCAAAGGCGGGCCTGGCGCCTTCACAAAACACTGGGAGGGTGACTGGTACCGCCAGGGCCTGAAGGATGATCCCTATATGGGCTGGTTCTGGCCGGAACCGCCGGACGCTGAGGCGCTGTTTGAGGCCATGGCCCCGCGCTACGGGATGATTGAGCAGCACACGGAAAGCCAGACCTACAGCGCGGAGGCCGCCAATGACTGACATCCAGGCTATGCCCCTTGATTCCATCAGCCTGCCACTGCAGGGGCGGCATCTGATCGAGGCCAGTGCCGGCACGGGCAAGACTTTCAACATAACCCGACTGTTTCTGCGGCTTCTGCTGGAGAAGGAACTGCCGGTTGAGAACATCCTGGTGATGACCTTCACCCGGGCGGCGACTGCTGAACTCAAGTCCCGGCTGTCGCGCGAAGTCCAACAGGCACATGATGGCTGGGGCCAGCTGGAAGGTGATTTCTACGAACATCTGCAACAGCAGCTTCCCGCAAACCGGGCCCGCGCACTGCTTCATCAGGCCCTGCTTTTCATGGATGAAGCCGCCATCTACACCATCCACAGCTTCTGCAAGCGGGCGCTGACGCAGCAGGCGTTTGCCAGTGGTATCAGCTTTGATGCGGACCTGGATTCGGACACCAGTCAGCTCATGATGGAGGCACTGGAAGACTGGTACCGCACGGAATCCAGAAACACGGATTTTGATCAATTGCAGGGCTTCTATGCCACCCCTGAGGTGTTTGCCAGGACCTGGGGCATGGCGATCCAGAGCTCTGAGCCCCTACCGGAACCGAACACACCGGACATGCACCAGGCGTGGGAGGATTTCCGCCTGGCCTGGTCCAGCGAGCGGGAGAGTTTTTACACGCTCAACGTCAAAAACCGACGGAAGGAAAGCACCAGAGCCCACTGGCAATGGCTCTGTGACCAGCTGAGTGAACTGGCCAGTGCACCCTGGTTGGGCGAACTGCCCGGAGTGCTGACTGACCCGGAACTGCACAGGGACGCACTGGGGACCGCCAAAAAGAAGGACGCACTGCCCGGATTACAGGCTTTTCTTGGCACCATCAAGCATTATGAAAAGGCCCGCGAGGCCCATTGGGTGCGCAAAGGCATTCTCTATGCCCGCGACCATCTGCGGCGCAGCAAGGACCGGCTGGATCAGCTCGATTTCAATGACCTGATCACGCTGCTGCGCGAACGTCTGGAAGATCCGGAGGCTGGATCAGTGCTGGCGGCGAATCTGCTTGAGCAGTTCCCGGCGGCCCTGGTGGATGAATTCCAGGACACGGATCCGGATCAGTACGCCATCCTGCGCGCCATCTACGGCCAGGGCGAGCATTTTCTGTGCATGATCGGTGACCCGAAACAGGCCATATACGGATTCCGCGGAGGCGACGTCTTTGCCTACCTTAAGGCACGGCGTGATGCCCAGTACCAATGGGTAATGGACAGCAACTTCCGCTCTGCCGGTGGGGTTATCCAGGGTTACAACCGGCTTTTCCATGGTGCGCCCCTGAGTTCGGAGCAGGGCGGCGATGTGTTTGGTTTTGGCATCCGTTATACCCCGGTTCGCACCGGAAAACCCCGCCTCAGCGGGCTCAATGACCCCGCCGGCCGGGCTGATTTCCAGTGGGGGCTTCTGCCTGCGCCCACTAACGATAAGGGGCAGCCTGCGCCCTACAACCGCGAAGAAGGCATGCGCACCCTGGCGGCCTGGAGCGCAGGGGAAATCCGCCGGCTGCTGGCTGAAGCCACCATTGACCGTGATGACGGCCATGGCGAGCAGGCCCTTTCACCCGGTGATGTGGCCATTCTCGTGCGTCAGAAGGATCAGGCTGATGTGATGCGCGAGGCGCTTGCCGATGAGGGGCTGAATTCGGTCTATCGAAGCGCCAGGGAAAACGTGCTGGAAAGCCGGGAAGCAATGAGCCTGCTGCAGGCACTGCAGGGGATTCTGGATCTGGAGGATGATCGGGCACTTCTGGCGGCGCTGGCTACTCCCTGGTTTGGCTACGACAGCGCGAGCCTTTTTGAGCTGCAGCAGAGCGCCCATGAGTGGGCAAGAACCCTGAGCAGCATTGCCAATCTGCGTCGGCGCTGGCATTCACAGGGGTTCATGAGCATGGCGCTGCAGTTGCTCCAGCAGCATGCCCGGCCGGACCCGCAACGCCATGAAAGGCACCTGACCAACAGCCTTCATCTTCTGGAGTTGATCCAGCAGGCCAGCCAGAAGCACCACCAGCCCCGGGAGCTGTTGCACTGGTTCCAGCAGGCGATCCGGGACAGCGGCAGGGGCAGTGATGCCGATCAGCTTCGTCTGGAAAACGACGCCAACCTGATCCAGGTGCTGACGCTGCATGGTGCCAAGGGTCTGGAATACCCGGTGGTTTTCCTGCCCTTTATCAGTTACGGCAAGCAGAAGGGCAACAGACCGTTACTGGTGCGCTACCACGAGCGCGAGCATTACGATGCGATCCAGGCCCTCAATCCGGATGACCAGCAGCTTGAGTATCATCAGCAGGAACAGCGCGCCGAGGAAAAGCGTCTGCTGTATGTGGGCGCGACCCGTGGTGAGCGACGGGTTTACCTGCTGGCCGCAGCGTTCAGACAGTTTGATACCTCGCCGCTGGCGAGCTGTCTGGGGACGGGAGAATTTGACGGTCTCAGCGCGAATCTGGAAGAACAGCAGCGCGAAGGGGTCTGCGGTGTGGTGGATCTCGCCGCAGAGCCGCCGTCCTCGGTTCCACTCGATGACAGCGAAGAAGCCGAACTGCCGCATCCTCCCGAATTCTCCGGGCACATTGAAAGAGACTGGTGGCTGAGTTCCTTCTCGGCGCTGACTCGCAACGCCCGCCACGGGGGGCTGTCCAGCCCTGAGCGGGACCAGGAGCAGAATGAGGAGGACACTGAAGCGGACCCGGATCAGTCACTGCGCTTTACGCTTCCGAAAGGCGCGGAATCAGGCAACCTCCTGCACGATGTTCTGGAATGGCTGGATTTCCGGAACCCGGATTTTGAAACGGTGCTCAATCGCGCTGCCGACCGTTATCCCCAGTTGATGACACCCATGGATGAGCGCAAACCGGCCCTTGAGAGCTGGCTGAGAGAAATTCTGGAGACGCGGCTGCCCAGTGGCGCCTGCCTGCAGGATCTGCCTCTGGAGGATACGCTGCGCGAAAGCGAGTTCTATTTCCCCATGGCCGCTCAGAAACGCGGTGAGCTTGGCCGGATACTGGCCCGCCATCGCGGCATGGAGCGGGTAAACCTACCGGAGCCTCCAAAACTAAAAGGCATGCTTCACGGCTACGTGGACCTCATCTATCACTGGCAGGGTCGTTTCCATGTTGCGGATTACAAATCGAATTTCATGGGCGACCGGCTCTCCGACTACAGCGGTTCAAGGCTGACGGAGAGCGTCCGCGACAGCTACTACGACCTGCAGTATCTGCTCTACAGCCTTGCCCTGCACCGGTACCTGCGCACCCGACTGGCTGATTACAGCCCTGAGCAGCATCTGGGGGGTGTGGAATACCTGTACCTGCGGGGTATGGCGCCCCGGGCGGAAGGGGGCATCTACCATCGGCCGGCGGATACTGAGGCAGTCCTTGCGCTGGACGCACTGTTTTCAGGCCAGGAGGTATCGGTATGAAGGGCCTGGTGGACACGGATATGAACACCGCCATTGACACCCACCTGAGCGATGCGCTGATGGGATGGTTCCAGTGCCGGGAGGAGTGGTTCCGCCAGAGTGTCATGGCGCTCAGTGAAGCCCTGCGTGAGGGGCATGCCTGCCTGGCGCTGGCGGAGGCCCGTGAGCGCAGCGGTGTTTTCCCGCCCCTGGCGGAATGGCAGCGGATGCTGGATGAACTCGGTACAGCGCCGGATGACCAGGCCCCGTTGGTCCTGGAGACGGGACGGCTCTATCTGCGCCGGTACTGGCGGTTTGAAACACAGCTGGCACAGATGATCCAGCAACGTCTTGAGCCAACGGTACCCTCCGACATGACTGCGGCCAGTGAGGCGTTCAGGGCGTTGTTTCCGGATGCCTCACAGGCGTTGGACTGGCAGGCCGTGGCGGCAGCCAATGCTCTGTTCCAACGCTTCAGTGTGGTGGCCGGTGGCCCGGGCACAGGTAAGACGCGCACTGTTACCCGGCTGTTGGCGCTGCTTTCTGAAACCCTGAAAAGTGAGGAGGCTCCGCTCAGCATTGCCATGGCCGCTCCCACAGGAAAAGCGGCCCAGCGACTGGCTGAATCCATGCATGGTGCCCTCGAAAACCTCCCGGATGCCCTCAGAGAACGGACCAGGGCAGTCATGCCGGCCCAGGCCACGACGCTGCATCGACTTCTTGGCGTCATTCCCGGCCGCATCGGATTCCGTCACGACCAGAAAAAGCCACTGAAACTGGATGTGTTGCTGGTGGATGAGGCCTCCATGATCGATCTGCCGCTCATGACCCGATTGTTCCGGGCACTGCCGGCCCATGCCAGAGTCATCCTTCTGGGGGATCCGAACCAGCTCCCCTCGGTGGCTGCGGGTTCGGTGCTTTCGGATCTGGCGGCGGATGGCGGTGAGGCGTTTTCGCCGATCCGCTGCGATCAGCTCAGGGCTCTGGGCGCCGTGGCGCCAGAGCCTGCGCAGGGAGCAAGGGATTACGTGACGGTGCTGCAGCACAGCTATCGGTTCCACAGCGAGGGCGGGATTGGCCGCCTGGCGCAACAGGTGCTTTCAGGGCGCAGTGAGCAGAGTCTTGAAACGCTGCAACAGAACCAGCAGGGCGTCCACTGGCTCGAACAGGTTGATCTCACGGGGTACGTTTCCCGGTGGTTCGAACGCTGGTATGGGCCGATTACGCAGGCGCGGACACTCCAGGAGGCGTTCGATGCCCTTGCGGCATTCCGGGTGCTGTGTGCAACACGGGTGGGCCCGCGGGGCTCCGTAGCCCTGAATGATGCGTTCCAGTCCCTGATCAATCCTGCGGGCGCCCCCATTTACGCCGGCCAGCCCATCATGATCACAGAGAACCACTACGGTCTGGGGCTGTTCAATGGTGATATTGGTCTGATCTGGCCTGATGGGACTGGTGATGACGCCAGCCTGTTCGCCTGGTTCCCCGAGGGCAGTGAGGGGTTCCGCCCCATGGCGCCCGCGCGCCTTCCCGCCCACGAAACCGTCTATGCCATGACCATCCACAAAACCCAGGGCTCAGAGTTCGATCATGTGGCACTGGTGTTGCCGGAGCAGGGCAGCCAGGTACTGAGCCGCGAACTGCTCTATACCGGCCTGACCCGGGCCAGAGAGTCAGTAACCGTGATGGGCACCGGGTCGGTGTGGAATGCAGGTGTACAGCAGTCAGTGTCCAGAGCATCGGGACTGGGTAGCCGCATAATGAGTAGAAGTGAGTGAGAAAAAGGTAGACAGCTGCAGTGCTTGTGGAGAGTCCGCTGATTCTGGACAGGCTCCAGCGCTACAACCTGGATGGCATTCAGGGCTATGCCGTCAGCCTGCCGGAGCCCATTGAAACGTCGCCGGGGACTGTTCACTGAGCGCAAAGACTTCTAGACTCCGGCGTGTAATCCTCAACAGGCACAAGACAGAGGGCCAAGGGAATGTGGCGGATTGCGGGATGGTTTCGGAGAACGCCAGACAGAGACGCTCAGGCGTCCACACAGCTGCTTCATGCACAACGGGAGTTGGGAGCTCCTGACGAAGGCGATGTACCGCTGCGCCCACTGGAGGAGTCCCTGTTCTGCTGGCTGCTCAGTGCCGAATCCAGCACCCTCCGCAAAGGCGATCCAGGAAGCGCAAAGCTCGAACAGAAACTCATCCGCCGCCTTCGCCATTCCGGCCTGGAGGAAGTTCCACGTCGGCCCTCGGTGCTGCCCCGACTCATGAGTGCCATCGGCCAGCCGGACAGCCGTCGTGGCGAGATCACCGGTATCATCCTTTCGGATTCCTCCCTCACTGCGCAGGTACTGGAAACGGCCAATACGCCGCAGTTCGGGCTTCGGGAGCAGAACATCAGCTCTGTTGAGCAGGCTGTTTTCGTCCTGGGGGAGGAAGGCCTTCACAATGTGGTCTCCACGGCGGTAATGAAGCCTCTGATGAGCGCGCGCAACAACCAGGAAGCCGCCTTTGTGAGCCGGGCATGGCGTTGGGGTCTTGCCTGCGCCCGCGCCTCTGAACTGATCGCCCGAAACAGGGAAGGGCACGCCCAGGGTTATTTTCTGGTCGCTCTGCTGCCGGCGCTGGCCTATATCACGCTGTTCCGCGAATCGCGTAAGCTGTTGGGCCAGCACGGCACGCCGGAGCGGCCCTCACCGGCACTGATCCACCAGATGCTGACTTCGCTGGGCTGGGAGACGGTACAGTCCATAGCCGCGCTCTGGGATCTGCCGGCGCAGAGCCATGCCTGGCTTCTGGCGGCGGAACGCCCGCCGGCAGACAGCCGCGATCGCCCGCTTAATGAAGGACTGATTCTGGGCACGAGGGAGGTGCTTCGTCACGCCCATCGGGCCAGCCTCAGCGATGAGGCGCTGCAGAGTGCGGTCAATATGTCGCCACAGATGCTGGATCCGATCCAGCAGAAAGTAGACCGGATTATCGCGCGGTAAATGAAGTGTGGTTGCACAAAACCACTCGAAAAATCCAATGGTTCTGATACGCTTGAACCCGATTCATAAGACGAAAAATGACAAAGGAGTTTTACGGTGCAAGAGCCCAGCATCCTGTTTGCTTATGACTTTTCCGAGAGATCCGATCGGGCTGCAAAACGTGCCTTCCAGATGGCCAAGGAACACAATATGCACGTTCACGCGGCCCACGTAGTGGACGAAGCCTTCCCCGAGCGGAAGTGGCTGGGGGATGATCAGGGCGGTGAAAGCCGGGAGAGCATCGTGGATCGCCTCAAAGCCGCTATCACCCAGCGTCTGGAATCCACACTCAGGCCGGTTGCTGAGGAGTTTGGTATTCCGCTGAAAGCGCATGGGGCGCTGGGATACGTGGCCGAACAGCTGCATTCCATCGGTGAGCAGAACAACTCGAAAATGCTGGTGCTGGGCGCTCATGGCCGCCACGCCGTACGGGATTTCATGCTGGGCGCCACCGCCGAACAGCTGCTGTGGTTCATGGCGCCACCAACACTGATTGTGCGCAATGATCAGTCCGATCCCTACCAGAAACTGATGATTGCTGCGGATTTCTCCGAAGAGGCGGAAACCGCCATGAAAGCCGCCGCCAAGTGGTTCCCCGCAGCGCAGGTTCGGGTGCTTCACGTGATTGACAGCCGCGCCGAGGAACGGCTGCAGGACGCTGGCCTGGGCTCTGAGAAACTCCAGGCCGCGCACGCCGAACAGGAGGAAGCCGCCCGTGCCAGACTGGAGGAAATGATCGCCAACAGCGGCCTGGATGCGGAAAAAACCGAGATCTACATCATCCACGGCCACCCCGTGGAGGAAGTCTCCACGCAGGCCGAAAATTACGGTGCAGACCTTGTTGTGATGGGCGGACACGGACGCAGCCGCCTGACACGCTGGCTGCCGGGCCGGGTGGCGAGCAGGCTGGTCCACCAGCTTCCCTGCGACGTCATGCTCGCGCGCAGCGACTAGCGCATTGCGTTCACCATCCGGGCTTTATACAATCCGCGGCCTGAACATTCCCGCCGCGATCCAGCCCGGGTGGTGAAATGGGTAGACACTGGGGACTTAAAATCCCTTGCCTTTACAGGCGTGCCGGTTCGAGTCCGGCCCCGGGCACCATACAAATCCGTATCCGAAAGTTTTTGAACCAGTGTTAAATGACGCAGCGCCACTTGC
>LKMJ01005251.1_pt1 | contig 12210 bp, 10 predicted proteins | sample 643391 | NCBI WGS metagenome assembly LKMJ01 (sample SAMN04112250, study PRJNA286221) | soda lake metagenome | biome: soda lake; feature: Kulunda Steppe; material: water; isolation source: sample PL-Br10 brine of Picturesque Lake | place: Russia: Kulunda steppe | collected 2010-07
AGCGGGTACAAAAGGACTCTGGATATTTACAGGCTAATGGGCGAAGAAACAGTTGAAATTGCACATGACAAAGGACTCTCTGATGAAAAAGCAGATCAATTAAAGGAAATACTCAAAATTCATGAAAGGAGTTTTTATAATGAGTAAGAAAATAACAGTGAGTGATTTTATTGAAAAAAAGCAGATTAATGAAAAGATAACTATGTTGACAGCTTATGATTATTCTACAGCTAAACTTTTTGACAAAGCAGGTATAGATGCGTTACTTGTAGGTGATTCCCTTGGGATGGTAATGCTTGGGTATGATAATACTTTGCAGGTAAGTGTGGATGATATTATCCATCACACCAAGGCTGTATCAAGAGGAGCTACTAATAGCCTGGTAGTTGCAGACATGCCTTTTCTTTCGTATCATATAAGCCCACAAGAAACTGTTCGAAATGCAGGAAGGATGATCCAGGAAGCAAACGCAGAAACTGTAAAAGTTGAAGGCGGCGAGGAAATAATAGATAAAGTTGAAGCTTTAATAAAAGCTCAAATCCCTGTCATGGGTCACCTGGGACTTACACCTCAATCTGTTAACGTGGCCGGAGGTTTTAAGGTTCAGGGAAAATCCCAGGAAGAAGCAAAGAAACTTGTAAATGATGCTAAATTACTTGAAAAAGCAGGTGTGTTTGCTATAGTGTTAGAATGTGTACCCTATCCGCTTGCCAGACTGGTATCAGAGAAAATTTCTATACCTACCATTGGCATTGGTGCCGGAAATGTTTGTGATGGCCAGATTCTAGTTTATCAGGATATGCTGGGTATGTATTCGGATATGGTGCCAAAGTTTGTTAAGAAATACAAAGACCTTGGGAGAGACATTCAAGATGCGGTTAAAGATTACATTCAAGAGGTAAAAGAAGGGAAATTTCCAGAAGAAAAACACTGCTTCAACATGGATGAAAGTGTCCTGCAAGACTTGTAGAACAGGAGTGATATCTTATGAAGATCATCAACTCAATAAAAGAGATGCAAACCAGTTCTTTAAAGCATAGATCCAGTGGAAGGTCCATAGGAATTGTGCCCACAATGGGCTATTTTCACAAAGGGCATCTTTCCTTGATGCGAAAATCTGTACAAGAAAACGATATTACCGTAGTGACCCTTTTTGTGAATCCAATCCAATTTGGCCCTTCAGAAGATTTTGAGGTATATCCAAGGGACATAGAAAGAGATCAGAGGCTTGCCAAATCAGAAGGGGTGGACATATTGTTCTCTCCTACGGAACAAGACATGTACCCGGAGGATTTTAAAACCTCGATAGAAGTCAAGAAAATAACAGAAAAACTTTGTGGTGCCAGCAGGCCAGGTCACTTTGAAGGGGTGCTTACTGTAGTAGCAAAATTATTTAATATAGTCTTTCCCCACAGGGCATATTTTGGTGAGAAGGATGCCCAGCAGTTACTAGTTATAAAGCAGATGGTAAGGGATTTGAATTTTCCCATCCAGATAGTTCCCTGCCCCATTAGTAGAGAAGAAGATGGACTTGCAATTAGTTCAAGGAATGTAAATTTGACTTCCGATCAAAGAAAGAAAGCTCCTATGCTTAACAGTGCATTAACTAAAGCAAAAGAAGCAATAGAAAACGGGGAAAGAAAAGCTGCAGAAGTAAAAAATATTATACATGCGGAAATAAAAAAAGAACCCCAGATAGAACTTGAATACACTGAAATTGTTGACAAATCAGAATTGGAAGATATTGATCTCATAGAAGGTCAGGTGTTGATAGCGTTAGCTGCAAGGCTCGGTGAAGTTAGATTGATCGACAATATAAGCATACAAGTGTAGCTGTGGGATGGTGATAACTTGAAGGATATAAGAAAAATTCCAGTTCTGTTCCAAGAATTTTTTAAGCAGTATAATAAAACGAAAAAAGCGAACAAAGTCGAAAACAAAATGAGAAAAGCTATAATGAATAATAACGAAGAAAATTTGAAACTAAACATAGAGAAATTTTTGGAGATATATCCCACATCTCCAAGGAACAGCTATTATCCTGAAAAAAAATGGGCCGCAAATATATATTACAATGTAGGAACTACATGTGCTAAAGAAAAAAAGTTTGATCTGGCTATATCAATGTATAGAATTGCAGCAAGCTATTCCCCTTCTCCGTCTGTTTATAATAATATGGCAACCTGCTTCAAACGCCAGCAAAAGTATTATGAAGCCTATAACTGCTTGAAAAAGGCATTAAAGCTGGATTCAAACTATACATCAGGATATGGAAGGATGGCAATTTTGATTGAAGCATATGACGTTTCTGTTAATGATGATGCTATCTTTTACCTGAAAAAATATTTTTCTTCGGGTGGCAAAAAAGAAAGCCTCGAAAAGCTAGTCAACACATCAATAGCAGAAGAAAAAATGGCCTTAGAAAAATTAAAAGAAAAATTAATAGATAAACCTGCTGGTGAATCTTAAAAATCGGCAGGTTTTTTAAGTATAAGGACGGATCAATTGACTCTGATTTTTTTATTTTTTATCAAAATTTTTACTATATTTAAAAGGATTTTTTAAGGTTAAAATAGAAAGATTTACTTAAAGTAAGAATAATATTATAGGACAAATACATAAGTATGAATACTTTTATGATCAAAATGTTATATCAAAAAAGGAGGTTTATCTATGGAAAAGTATATTGGAAATAAGCTTAAAGAGAAAAGAAAGCATAATAATTATACAATTGCTGTTCTGTCTTCAAAAACCGGGTTATCTGAAAGTCTAATTTCTCGTGTCGAAAAAGGAAATGTTGTACCGTCAATCAATACCTTGAGAAAAATTGCACAAGGCCTTGATGTTTCTATTACTGAGTTTTTCAAAGAAGAGATAGATTTAAAAGAAGAGAAAATAGTAGTTAGAAAAGAAGAAAGAAAAAAATTAGTAGTCCCTGGAAGTAATACAATTTACGAGATTTTGACCCCTAATCTAAATCAAAAAATTGAGCTCTTAAAGGTTGAGCTTGGGCCTTATTGTGAGGAAGAAAATTTAATACAATTAGGTCATGAAGAAGAAGAATGTGCCTTCGTTATCGAAGGAGAAGTAGAGTTTAATTTTGACAATGAATATGTTCGCTTGACTGAAGGAGATTGTGTTTGTTTAAACAGAGATCTACTGAAAAAGGTAAAAAATGTAACAAGTGAAAACGCCCACATTATCCTGGCAGTAGCTCATTAAACATTTATCTTCTTTACTAACCTTCTTTTTCCCTCCCCCTTCCCTGAATTTTTAGCTTAATTTTCTGATTATTTCTAACATAAAATTATATAAAGCTATTATAAGCCTTTGGTATGACCCTGGTGCAAGGACAAATAACGCCTGATCTTACGCGAATAGACTTTTTACACCAGACTTAAGCATATGTATTAATGTTTCAATAAAACTGGAGAAACTGGCAGGAGATTTGTTTGTGAAAGTAGAACTATTACCTTTGGCTGGTTTGCGAAAAATAATTAGCTTTTTTTAGAATAAAAATTTTAAAAATATATTTTAATTTAATCATTTTAAAGGAGGTAATATTAATATGGCGGGTAGAGCTTATTTCTTAATCAAGTTAGAAGAAGGGATCGACCAGGAAGAATTTGTAGAGAAAGTACTAAAATTAGAAGACGAGCAGGGGGAAGTAGAGTCACTAGACCCTGTGATGGGAGAACATGATTTCGTTCTATCAATGGAGGCAGAAGTTGGACCTGAGAAACTAGAAGATAGTCTAAAAGAGAATATTACAGGAATTAAAGACATTAAAACTTTAAAGGTTATCGGCCTTGAGAGAAAAGTAAAAGCAACCGAAGAAAAACTTAAAAAAATGATGACAGAATAAAGTAAAATTAAAGGAGGGTAAACCTATATGAGTACCAAAACTGTGATCAAACCTGCAGAGATGGTTAAGAAGTTAGAGGAAATAGTTAAAGATCACGGCAGGATGCGGGGGGCGGCTATACCTATACTTCAAACTATTCAGCAGGAGTTTGGTTTTATCCCTAAAGAATTGATTCCACGTTTGTCTGCCTTAACTGGGATTACGCAGAGTGACATCTATAGTATATTGACATTTTATTCACAATTCAGATTCGAGCCGATAGGTGACAATTATATCCAGGTATGTCACGGGACAGCCTGTCACTTGGCAGGCGCCGAGGAGATAACTAACGCTCTCAAAAGGCAGTTTGACATCGGTGAGCATGAGACAACAAGCCCTGATAAAAGATTTACCATTGAAAAAGTAGCCTGTTTAGGTTGCTGCAGCCTGGCACCGGTTATGAACATGAACGAAGAGACTTTAGGCAGACTAAGTCCGGCTAAAGCCGTAAAAGATGCTGAAGGAACCGACAGGGGAGGTGAAGAATAAATGAGCAAGTTTGAGATAAAAGTAGGTGCTGCCAGCTGCGGAATTGCTGCCGGTGCAAATAAAATGTATTCCTACTTGGAAGAAAAATTAAAAGATGATGATGTGGACTTATCAATAACGGGTTGTATAGGAATGTGCTTTAATGAACCACTTATCGAGATAAAAGATGATAAAGGCACATACCTTTATGGTGGGATAGATACTGAAGAAAAAGCCGATAGACTCATAGAAGAACATCTAAAAGGGGAAAAACCTGCAGAGGACTTGGTTGTTTATTCAGACCTGGTGCAAACAGAGGATAAAGACTATTTAGATAAGCAAAAAAGGATTTTACTTCGTAACAGCGGTGATATAGATCCAGAGAGTATAGACAGCTACGAAAAAGTCAGTGGCTATGATGGTATTAAGAAGGTCTTAAAAGAAATGAGTGCCGATGATGTCATAGGTGAAGTAAAAGAAGCGGGCCTTAGAGGACGTGGAGGAGCAGGATTTCCCACACACATGAAATGGAACTTCACAAAAATTGAAGACAATTATCCAAAATATGTAGTTTGTAACGCTGACGAAGGAGACCCGGGTGCCTTTATGGACAGGAGTATTCTGGAAGGAGATCCCCACAGCCTTTTAGAAGGTATGATAATTGCTGGCTATGCGATTGGGGCAAATGAAGGTTATATCTATATCAGGGCCGAATATCCTCTTGCAGTGAAAAGGCTAAACATTGCCATTGAAGATGCCAGGCAAAAAGGATATCTGGGCGAGAATATACTAGGTTCTGGTTTTGATTTTGAAATTTATATCCGAGAAGGTGCAGGAGCATTTGTCTGTGGTGAGGAGACTGCACTTCTGGCAAGTATAGAAGGTAAGCGTGGCTCGCCGACCTTTAAACCACCTTTCCCTGCCCAGAAAGGGCTCTGGACGAAGCCGACCTGTATTAATAACGTGGAGACGCTTGCTAATGTACCAAGGATATTCACAGATGGAGCCAAAGCTTACAGTGAACTGGGTACAGAAGAAAGTAAAGGCACCAAGGTATTTGCCCTGGCAGGAAAGGTAAGAAGAGGTGGACTGATAGAGGTCCCAATGGGAGTTACTATTAAGGATATAGTCTTCGATATCGGTGGTGGTATCGCTTCTGGCAAAGAATTCAAAGCCGTCCAAATTGGTGGACCCTCAGGTGGATGTATTCCTGCAAGCCTCCAGGATACACCCGTAGACTATGAGTCCCTGACAAGCCTTGGAGCGATAATGGGATCAGGTGGTCTTTTGGTAACTGATGAAGACACCTGTATGGTTGATGTTGCCAAGTTCTTTTTGGATTTTACTGCCGAAGAGTCATGCGGGAAATGTACGTTTTGTCGAATTGGAACTCATCAAATGTTAAATATTCTTGACAGGATTACTGAAGGGGAAGGTGTAGAACAAGATATAGCTGAACTTGAAAAATTAGGCGAACAAGTTAGCGCGGGTTCACTATGCGGCCTTGGTCAGACGGTCCCAAATCCTGTTCTCACAACTATCAAATATTTTAGAAACGAATATGAAGCACATGTGCATGAGAAGAGATGCCCTGCTAAGAAATGTAAAGAATTGATTGAGTACTATATAATTGAAGACGCATGTACCGGCTGTAGACGTTGTAAAAAAGTTTGTCCTTCAGATGCTATAGAAGGTGAAAAGAAGGAAGTCCACAAAATTGATATCGACAAATGTATCAAGTGCGGACTATGTATTAGTTCGTGCAAATTTGATGCCATAGAAGCCCTTTCTGGCGAAAAAGAGCTTCAAAAGATTAATAAAGGAGGGGAGAAATAATGACAGCTGCTGTTAACCTAACAATCGATGGAAAAGAAATTAGTGTTCCAAAAGGTAGCACGGTACTAGAAGCGGCGAGGGAATCAGGTTTTGATATCCCGACTCTTTGCTATGACCCCCGCTTAGAGCCTTTTGGGTCCTGTAGAATGTGTTTTGTAGAAGTTGAAGGTGCTAGAAAACCCCTCACTGCATGTTCGACTGTTGCCGATGATGGAATGGTGGTAAAGACAAATTCCCAAGTAATAGACGAAATAAGAAAATCTGCCCTGGAGTTATTACTGTCTAATCATTACGGGGACTGCAGTCCACCATGTAATGTAAAGTGTCCTGCGGGCGTTGATATACAGGCCTTTATTGCCTATATTGCTGACGGGCAGTACAGAAAAGCTGCTGAAGTTGTAAGGCAAAACATGCCATTTCCTGCTTCAGTGGGAAGAGTTTGTCCTGCTTTTTGTGAAGAGGAATGTAGACGCCAGATTGTGGAAGAACCAATTTCTATCTGTACTCTCCACAGGTTTGCAGGGGACATGGACCTTAATGCTTCCGATGATAATCTTCCTGCAGTGATGCCTGATACGGGCAAAAAAGTTGCGATTGTAGGTGGTGGTCCGGCCGGGCTGACAGGCGCATATTACTTGAGGCAAAAAGGCCATCAGGTTACTATACTCGAAAGGGAAGAAGAACTTGGCGGTTTTATGAAATATGGTATCCCCAGATATAGGCTGGCCAAAAAAGAAGTACTAGACAAAGAAATCGATCATATCCTGAAGCTGGGGGTTGATTACAAAACAGGTGTGGCCCTTGGTAAAGACTTTACCATAGAATCTTTAAAGAAAGACTATGACGCGGTCTTTGTCGGCATTGGTGCCCAATTGAACAGGGAACTTGACCTCAAATGCGGTGATATCCCAGGATTTTATTCGGGTGTGGAATTTTTGAGGGACATAGCTTATGGCAAAAGACCAGATATTGGCAACAAAGTAGCCGTCGTAGGTGGCGGGAATACTGCTATGGATGCTGCCAGGAGCGCGGTAAGACTTGGTGCAGACGTGACAGTGGTATATCGAAGGACAAGGAAGGAAATGCCGGCAGAAGAGATAGAAATAGTCGAAGCAGAAGAAGAAGGAGTTAAATTTAGATTTTTGACCAATCCTAAGCAGATATTAGGAGATAGCTGTGCAGAAAAGCTCGAATGTATAGAGATGCAACTAGGAGAGCCTGACGAAAGTGGCCGGAGAAGACCTGTCCCGGTTGAGGATTCTGAATTTACTATGGATGTTGATTCTGTAATCTTAGCCGTTGGTCAGGACGTGGAAGCCGATTGTCTAAAGGCCTGTGAAACGGTAGACATAGACAAATGGGACAGTGTAGATGCTTGTGAACAGACCATGAAGACAAGCGCTGAAGGTGTCTTTGCCGCAGGGGACTGCGTGACTGGACCGGCTACAGTAGTAGAAGCTATCGGTCAGGGCAAAAAAGCCGCCCTTTCCATCGACAAATATTTACGAGGGGAACCTGTAGAAAAGACTGAACAACTTTATAACGCATCAAAAGGCAAAACAGAAGAACTTGATCCTTCAGAATACGCAGAATACGAAGAACAAAAAAGAGCTCACCCCGAAGAAATCAAAGCAGAGATAAGGATAAATAATTTTGATGAATTTAATAAAGGATTTGAAGAATACCATGCCAAAAAAGAAACAGAAAGATGCCTATCCTGCGGCTGTGAAGATGTATATGACTGCAGGCTTAGGGAACTTGCCACTCGCTATGGCGTGGAAGATGAGAAGATAACTAAGCTTATGAAGAGCCTTGTTTACACAATTTCCGATGACCATGAACATGAATACGTCAAACGTGATCCAAACAAGTGTGTACTGTGCGGAAACTGTGTAAGGATTTGTGAAGAAGTCATGGGGGTATCAGCTCTTGGTATGCTTAACAGGGGCCTTGAAACGGTTGTCAAACCATCTCTTGAGCTGCCGCTAAAAGATACTGATTGTGTATCATGCGGCCAGTGTATTAGCAGCTGTCCTACCGGTGCTCTTGTGCCAAAGATTAATCTCAAAAAACCCGGGCCATTTGAGACAGAGGCTGTAGAATCAGTATGTCCACACTGTGGTGTAGGTTGCAACATTGAACTTCTAAAGGCTGGAGACAGGATAGCAGAAGTAAGAGCGCTTCAAAGTAACAATGGAACCCCAAACAACGGTAATCTGTGCATCAGTGGCTCTTTTGAGCTTTGTGAATGGGACAGTGAAAAGAGAGTAAAAGAAGATCATATAGACAAGGTTATTGGCAAAGCAGCGGATAGCTTGAAGAAAATTATTTCTGAAAACGGCGCAGACTCAGTTGCAGTCTTGATTTCACCCAAGCTGACTTTAGAAGAGGCCTATTCAGGTAAAAAATTAGCAGAAGAAGTTATCGGCACAGAAAACATTATGACAACAGAACCGGTTCTCACAGATGTAGATAAATCCCTTAAAGACAAAGATCTCTTAATAGATTACGATGGAGTTGACAACAGTGATTTTATCCTTCTATATAATATCGATGTCGATACCAATTACCCTGTAGCAGACACCAGGCTAAGAAGAGCAATTAACAAAAAAGGAATCAAAGCTCTAACAGTTAACAATAAACCCATAAGGTTAGAAAAAGATATACAGTTTTCACTTCGCCTATCCCCTAGTAAGAGTACAGTCTTTTTAGAGCTATTAAAAGACTGTAAAGGTTCAAGTAATAGTGAACTAAAAGATCTTATAATGGACGGGGCCAAGAAGCTGAATGTGACTCCACAAAAACTATATAAAGCTTTAGAAGGTTACTTGAAAGCAGAAAATCCGGCTATAGTTTGTGACGGGGCCAAGATCAGTGAAGATGAATTGAAACTAATAAAAGACAATCTCCTCTTATTACAGCCTTATGGCAATACCCTTGGCTTTATGAAAGCCGGAATCAAATCGACTACGAAAGATTGTGGAAAGCTGCTAGATGAATTAAAAGATGGAAAAATAAAAGCTCTGGTAGTACTTGCCTCAGAAGACGATTTGCCAGCAGAAATTATGGACTTAAAAGATGTCTGCAAACTAATAATAAGCCCGGTACTGGGTGAAAATATTAAAAAAGCAGATTTCTTATTGCCCGGTGCTTCCCATACGGAAAAAAGAGGTACTATGATAAATTCTGAAGGTAAAAAGCAGAAGTTGTCTAGTGCTCTAGCCCCAATGTCCGGTATGGAAACCTGGGAAATTGTAAACGAATTAGCCAAAAAAATAGGTAAAGAAATTGCACCTGATTATGAGTTTCTTGCCGGAAAAGTGGAAAAAACTTAAAACAGACACGAAAGATAGCAAAAAAAGCCCGCCCCAAGGTTATTTATGGGCGGGCTTTCTATAAGTTTGCCCTATTAATGGGTAGTCTCCTACTCGATTAATTAAAGCTATAATGGAAAGCTATGAAATCATAATGAAAGTTGGAGGTCCCTAAGATGGAAGATCTGTATTTTTATATTATTTTTTTACTATTGATGAAAGTAACTTCATTAATTGCGGCGGCTTATCGCTTTTCAAGCTTTAAAGTGTCTTATTCATTTATTAGTTTGTCCTTTGTTTTCTTCATTGTTATTTTACTCAGGATATTTAACTTTATATGATAAGAGAATAATTTTATATTAAACTTTCAAAGATCAAAAAAGAGCAACTGTCGAACTGGAAATTCACTTGAATCGGTCGCTGCTTATAGTATAGGAGGGATTTAGTTGGGGAGAGAATCAAAAGTTCAAAAGAGCGTGGAAGAAATTATTCATAAGGTAAAAAATGAATCTGACGAGGGGCTTATAGAACTTACTGCCAAATATGATGGGATAAAAGTAAGCACGGGTGAACAACTCCGGCTGACAAAAGATTACCTTAAAAAAGCTTACGATGAGGTAAGCGACCAAACAATAGAGAAATTACAGTTTGCTGCAAAACAGATAGGCTTCTTTGCCAAAAACCAGCTCAAATGTCTAGAACCATTAGTTTGTCAAAACATAGAGGGAGTGGAGTTAGGGCATACATTAAGTCCAGTAGAGTCCTGTGGCTGTTATGTCCCTGCGGGGCGTTATCCCCTGCCGTCTTCTGCGCTCATGTCAATTATACCAGCAAAGACTGCCGGCGTAAAAAAAGTGATAGCCTGTGCTCCTCCAAGCAGAGCTCATGGTAGAATTCACCCTATAGTCCAGGTTGCTATGCACATGGCAGGAGCGGATGAAGTTTTTATGATGGGTGGAGCCCAGGCTATAGCAGCTTATGCGTATGGGACAAAGACAGTACCTTCGGTGAACATGATAGTTGGTCCTGGTAACAAATTCGTTACAGAAGCCAAAAGACAGGTAAGCGGTGATGTGGGAATAGACATGCTGGCAGGGCCAAGCGAAGTCTTAATAATAGCAGACCAAACAGCAGACCCACTACAGGTAGCCGTAGACTTACTCGCCAAATGCGAGCATGATCCGGGTTCAATATCAATCCTTGTGACAACCAGCGAAGAACTTATAGACAAAGTAAAAGAAGAGTTCCACAAAGAATTAGAAACCTTGGAAACCAAAGAAGTGGCAAAAGAAAGCTGGGACAAAAACGGAAAAATTGTACTAGTAGATGATATGTCAGAAGCTATTAAGTATTCAAATGACTTCGCCCCTGAGCACCTCCAGATCATCACAGAAAACAATGATGAGCTCATGGACGAACTGACAAACTATGGATCTCTATTTATCGGCCCGAATTCACCGGTGGCCTTTGGAGATTATGTTTCAGGGACAAATCATATTTTGCCGACAGGAAACAGTGCCCGGTTTGCCAGTGGTTTATGGGTAGGCAAGTTTGTAAAAATTTCTTCATACCAGAAGCTAACACAAGAAGGTGCGAAAAAACTATCAAAGGTTTGTATGTACCTAGCAGAGGTGGAAGGGCTATTTGCTCATAAAAGATCTGCAGAGCTAAGAGAGTAGGAGGGTTGACTTTTGTCAATTGTTTCTGTTTGCAAGCTTTGGGAGGACAAGAAAACAAATGATATAGAGATAAATAATAATGATGATTATAAATATGAAGATAGCATAGGCATAGATAGGGAGCGGATATTTTCAACGGTGAAAAGGGCTTATGAAAAAGCGGGGTTTGGTAAATATATTAAGCCCGGGCAGATAGTCCTTGTCAAACCGAATCTTGTGGCAGTGCCGCCTCAAAGGGTAAGTGGAGCTGTGACCATGGCAGAAGTAAGTGAGGCCGTTGCTTGTCTCGTACAAAAAGCCGGGGCAAAAGCAATTATTGCTGATTCGTCTGCCGTAGGTGTTGATACCGAAGATGTTATCGGGGTTTGTGCTTATGATGAGCTAAGACAAATGGGATATGAAGTTAGGGATTTAAAAAAAGACGAAATTGTCCAATTTAAAGGGTTTAAAGTTTATAAAACACTAGAAGAAGCGGATGTCATCATAAGCCTTCCAGTTATGAAAACTCACGATCAATTTGAAATAAGCCTCGGGGTAAAAAATTTGAAAGGCCTTCTCATAGACACAGAAAAGAAAGATTTTCATAATAAGTATAAGCTGGCAGAGGCGTTAAGCGACTTTGTAAAATCCTTGATGGCAGAAAAAAAAGTCTTATCGCTTATGGATGCACTGGTAGCCTTAGAAGGAAGGGGGCCGGTTATTGGTAACCCTGTAAAAATGGGCTATGTCCTTGCCAGTGATGATATTGTGGCCCTTGACTCTATAGCCGCCAAAATGATGGGTGTTAAATTGGAAGAACTTATTATAGAATCAAAGTTATCCAAAAAGCTAAAAAGCTCCAAACAAGTAAAACTAATAATGCGAAGAGACAAAATAAAAATCACAGGGGATTTTGACTCTATAGGTCAGATTCCTGTAAAATATTTTGATAGGGACAAAAATGTCAGCATAAATGCAGATAATTTTGAAGTGATTTTTTATGATAAAACCTGTACAGGTTGTAAAAATA
>LKMJ01005252.1_pt1 | contig 12209 bp, 18 predicted proteins | sample 643391 | NCBI WGS metagenome assembly LKMJ01 (sample SAMN04112250, study PRJNA286221) | soda lake metagenome | biome: soda lake; feature: Kulunda Steppe; material: water; isolation source: sample PL-Br10 brine of Picturesque Lake | place: Russia: Kulunda steppe | collected 2010-07
GTGGCTGGTGATGGGGGTCTGCCTCCAGCTGCGGTGGCTGCCGCTAAAGAACCTTGCCCCCTACCCAAAACCACCCTCCTTCCACTCCTTAAAGTAAGGCCTTGATCATTGGGATGCTTCTGTTGATTTTGGGAATTGATGTTGTATGTTTTCTTTGGAGTCATTAAGATGGCGTCAGGGCAAGAAGTGAGTCTGTCTCTTCGATTGTGGTTTATGGCAAAAATCCACGCCGGAGTCTCCAATGTAGGGTTACCAGTACAAGTTAAGGGGTTAACCGTCCCTCTAGTTCCTTCCTGCTGGTATGTATGCTAGCCAGGTTTGGGCCACACCATTCTTACGACAGGGCAAAGAAATGGACAATCCTTTACAAATATGGCTGATGACAGTGCTCAAGAGAATTCTGACGGCCAAGGACACAACTCCTTCATGGTGCGTCATGCGTGAGTATGGTCTAGAGCCTCTTCAGTTCGACTGGTTCCGGGCGGCAGTGCGGCTGTACAATGCTTTAACCCAAAGTAACAGCTCCGCTGCAAGAAAGATCTTACAGACTGACATGCAACTGAACTCATGGTGCAATGATTGCTGGTCATCCCACATCCTGTCTGCTATGAATGGTCTCTTACAATCCTACTTGTTCAAGAAAAGGCTGCTGAAGTGTGAGCCCATTGATCTTGGTCGTTTTGTTGTGGACCTCAGGGAGAGGCACTTGGATTATTGGACGCCTTATTCTGATATGCATCCACAAGAGTGCAACAGCAAATGCTCCACTTACCATCAATGGTGCGCCCTCCCTACCAGGAGGGCCCTGGTCACACATTCACCATACACCCTTCCTCTAGTAGATACATGCTTCTTGATCTTCCTCGCGACGTTATTCGCAGCGTGGCTCACTTCAGACTTTGTGCCCACACTCTATGAATTGAAACTGTGACCTAGACTCACAATACCTCCCCTACATGTGACTTGTGTAATGCTCATGATGTACAAGATGAGCAACCCGTCCTTTTTCACTGCACCCATCCACACATGGTCTCTCAGCAATGGACTTATGCGTCCCTATTTCCTCCCACAGGCTTCAACAATGTGTCTGCTTTTCTGGGCCAGGAAAACAATAAGCTCTTTCTTCCTGCATGCACTGATAGTTTTTCATGAGCAGGCTAGCAGTCGCACTTCTTGACTGAAGGCCTTTTTCTTGTAACCCTTGTAACCGTCCTACCTGCACCGTAGCACAAATGCGCAGTTTGAAAGGGGCTGTCAAACTCACTGCCCTGCTTCATGAATCGTGTTCCCCAGATCTGGCAAGCATATATACTTGCAGGGTTAGTGTAACATTTAGCCAACCAAAGCAGAGCATGTGGCCTGTCATTCAAATGATGCTCTCGCACAAATTGCCTACTTCTGTGACAACCAGCCATGAATGGACCAAGCATATGTCCAGCAGATTTGGCAATGTTATGTGTGCTATTGATATACAGATATATGTGTCTTCTAATCCTGTTTCTTTTCTATTTGAAAGAATCCTTGTTGGCTAGCAGAGCACCCATACCACTGGAAGCGGGGACGTTGAAGCCATGTGAGTTGAAATGGACAACATCAGACTTAGCGGTATTGATGGTTAACCCTTTCCTCCTTTGAACCCTTTAAAGATATGTATGTATGCGATGTCTGCAACTGTACTTATCACTGGTCCTGCCTCCTTAGACTTGGCTGCTACAAAGACGAGGACCAGGAATCCGTTAAAAAATATGAAACCTGGGCCTGCCCTGCTTGTGCTTGCCTCACTGATTCAGGGAATGAGTCCCGGCATCACTTTGCTTAAAATAAGGAATTAAAAGTGGTGACCTGGGACTTTACCTGGGAACCAGAGGAAATGACCATCCATGCAGATTTTGAACAAAAAAATTCAAGAGTACCTGATGAACAAAGACCCTGGCCCAAATCTCTCTACTCCCACAGCAGACACCAGCCTACACAATCTGAAACGCCAAGGTTTCTCAACGGATGACACATCTGATAATCCATGGCACCAAAAAGGCGATTACATTCTGAGAAACAAAGTGACCTTTGATATCCATCAAACCAACCCCCAGCTGGACATCCAGCCCTTGGGTTATTGCGAGGACTGGGTTCATAAAGTTTGTCTCATGGACCATACAGACCAGAATACACAACCTCACGAGCAGGAATCCCAGCCCATAAGCTACTCTACTATCCTTGCTGCATGCGTCTATGGAGCAGATGGGAAGTACAAAGGCATGCTCACACCCAAACGCCTACGAATTGTCCATCAAAAATACAACGAAGTCAAGAGAACAGGCCTTCACGATGTCAGTCCTCCACCACAGAGCTTTGCTTCTGAGTTGGTTGGACTGTTTGTACGTAAAGCCAGGGCAACCAAGCAATTTGATGGCAAAGAGATAAAAGACTCCTTCCATCGTATCCTCCCTCCCCATGTCATAGCAACCTTCAAACATTGCACAGCTGTGACCCAAGAGAGAATCGCCTCACCACTGGACTTCAATCCAGACCTCCCACACTACTGGAGCAGCCACCCACATGACACCATACTTGGTGCCTTCACAGACTATTTCTCCTCCTCTTTCTCTGGTTTCTCTATTTGTCATCCCATCAATGACGATGATATTATGCACTTGGCCTAAAGGCACGCCATTCACTCTGCCCTTAACAGTCCCCATGATATACCCACAGCAACCTTCATGCTCCTCCCCTGCTGGGGCAGATGCATGAGCACAAATGCACACATGGCATTATACAACCACTTCAACCACATGTGTAGCCTAATTGGGAACTATCTCATCACAGAATCTTCAATGCTGATATCCTATTTTGGGATGATTATCGCACCCCTCTCCCAAAGCACTACTGGGTCCTGCAGATCATTGCAGTCTGGAACACACAAGCCAGGCTGAACTTTAACAACCGCAACCCTGAGTGGCTCAATCACCTGGCACAGAGCATCCCTGAGGCTAAATGGAACACAACCAGAGTGAGCAACGACGCTCATATTTGTATGCTCCCACTTGGCGCCCCACCTCCAGGCTTTAACAAACTCAGGAGATTTAAGCCTGCCCACCTCCTAGATGCTGAGCGCTACAACCACTACACATTACTGTACCCTGGACAAACGACAGCTACACAAATACAAGACAAATCAAACCCTCATCTGGCCTTAAAAGTATCGGACTGGAAGATGATTGCCTACACAGATGGAAGCTGCATCCAACATGATCACCAGCAGATCATTGGAGCAGGCGTCTACATACCTGACACCAACAGAATTCATCACGTGAATCCCAATGGCTCCAATATTACTAACACTGTCCGTAGGGCCGAGCTTGCAGGCATTGCTACAGCCGTTACTCATGACTACTTCCTGATTGCTACCGACAATGAAAACTCAATGACGCGAATTGGAAAACAGATCAGATTCCCAGAATTGCACACCTACCACTTCCACCACAAAATCATGGAGACTACTATCAAAGCAATCCTCAACACTGCGACTCTCTCCATCAAATTCTTGAAAGTAAAAGTCCACAATAGCATTATTGGTAATGAGTGTGCTGATCAGATAGCAAAGCATGTGGCCAAACATCCTGAAGCTGCTGACACTAGTATTAGAATGGCAGGGCGTGAAGGTAATCCTTTTCCCAACATCATTTGGCTTGCAACCTCCACGGATGATCCAAATACACAACGTCCTATTATTGACAACGGTAATCAATCCCAACCTTACTAACCCCATATTCGCTGCCTCCCCAACAAACGCGACGCGCTACAAGCACACATGCTTAAGGTCCACAAACTAGGCAACGCACAAACTGATACCAGCTTCTACACCTGCTACCAGAATTTAATCAAGAATAAGGGTGCCCACAACAAAATCAGTAAAGCTTTCTGTTCTATACCTGGCATCTCTCACAAGGAAAAAGAGACAGTGATTAATTACCGGTCTGGCCAGGCTATGGCACAATATACAACCAAAAACACGCTGTCCGAATACAAGCAGTCCAACAGCCTTAGTTGCCCCATCTGCTCCTGCCAAGACAGTGCACTTCACATCCTCTCAGGGTGCCATCATCCCATCATTAGAAATATGGTGACCTAAGGCCACAATACCGCAGGCAGACTTATAACAAAAGCCATAAGTAAAGGTTCCCTAGGATCCTGTCTTGTATCCACAGATGTAGGCAGCGCTGACAAGCATCGCACGCAAAATCTTCAAATACCTGTGACAGCAGAATCCAGTGTTCCTCCTGCTTGGATTTTTGCTAGAAACCACGATCAAAGGGACAGACTCACTTCTCGCCCTAATGCCATTTTAGTGGCTCCAAAGAAAACATGCAAGATGAATTCCCAAAATCAACAGAATCATCCTAATGATCAAGGCCTTACCTTAAGGAGTGGAAGGAGGGTGGTTTTGGGTAGGGGGCAGGGTTCTTTAGCGGCAGCCACCGCAACTGGAGGCAGACCCCCATTACCAGCCACAGCTTACCAGCCCAGACAGACTCGCCCCAAGAACCTCCCTTGGCAGCGTTGTACCACCCATCTCAATGAGATCAAGTACTGTGAAGACACTTTCCCTGAGCAGCAGTTCCAAGCTGCCCATGCTCAGCACGGTAGCCTTAGACTCAGCATTGCAGGAGACCATGTACTCCATGTCATTCTCTTAGGTGTAGGGGGTGTTATTTACTTTCCTCACACTGGTTCCTCAGAAGAGTCTCGGCCTTGATTCGCAGAGAGTCAAGAGACTTGCAAGCTTCATGCTTATTCTGTGCACTATGCTCATAAGCTTGTGCAGACCAGGTGTTCTCTTGAGCATTCTCCTCACTTTCAAATTTATCAGGAGAGGTCTGCTGGCTTGTCTGCCCGCAACCCTCCTGATCCTTACTGGCCGCCCTTTTTTTTCTGGTGAAGGGGCTTTTCTTCCCAAGTGGCCCCTTCTCCTTTATTGATGTGAGGAGTTTTTTTCTGCTTGCGCAGTTTTTCTTTCCTTTCTTTTCTTTCACATCCTCTGCACTGATGTTGTCAAAGTAAAAAGCTCCTGTGTCTCCAATGCAAATGCTCTCAGTCCCAGTAAAATCAGCAAATTGCTCTGCGGACTTCCTTCTCAAATAGCACATTTCTTAGCAAGGGCATAAGAGAGGGAAATGTTTTTCATCTGGACAGCATGCAAGTCACATTTGTCACAGTGCCTATTGTGGATTAGCTAACAGCCAGTCTCAACTCTCAGGGTATGGGCACACGAGCAAAAACAAGCAAATTTTACAAAGCACGTGCTCACTCAGTTCCAGCTGTAGACATCTTGGCAGCAAATGGGGAGGGCCCCGCACAGTGCCTTGAGAGGCGAGGCCATCCATGCATGATACGTAGCCATGGCCAGTTTTTGAGCGTGTGTCCTAGAATCTGCGTCATCCAATTTCTAAATACTGCACGCAATTGCTCCCGCAAATCGACTACAAAGTCTTGTATTGGAAGGCGGATTGCGGCCTTAACGCAATTGATGTACCTATCCGATGCAAGCTGACCCTCACGCGCCTCATTGAACTCCGCAGTCCAGCACTTTTTGTGAGAAGCACCGAGAGCAATACCTGCACGCACAATCTTCTTGAGCAAGCCACTATTCACGCTAAGTAGAGAGTTAAAGAACTTGGCAGCAGCGCAGAACCAATAAAACTGCAAAGGCTCTATCCACACTCTAGCAACACAGCTCAGTCAGGCGTGGACCTTTTCACACCAAGCACACCTTTGAGAAAGCACAAATGCGCAGTTTGAAGGGGGCTGTCAAACTCACTGCCATGCTTCATGAACCAGAGCACTGTACTATCTTAGGCACTGTTCCCCTGGCATCAGGGAGCTACCGCTGACAAGAGTTACGGATTGAAACAGGACAAGCACTCCAGCTCCTCAATGGTACATTGAAATAATTGTTGTGGAACAAGTAAGCACATAAGATACTGTTTGATAGGAACCCAAGGTGGTATGCAAGCGTGACTGATGCCATACTTGGGGCAACTCATTCGCCATGCCCAAATCCACCCCCTCAGAGCACTGCCGTGACACGGGCAAACTTATCAAAATACCAAGATCATTTAAGAAGAAAGTGCATGACTCAGCTCTAATTAAGAACCCTAGATCTTCAACTACAAAACCCCTAACCTCACAGCACTCACATACGATTATCTAAGACTGAAGGTTCCAGATTGGCGTTTGTGGGCCGATACTTTTGTTGATTGTCTAACTTATAAAGTCAACAACGTAGTGGAGCTTTACCTTCAACAAAAACAGTCGCCTTTGTTGAAATTCTTAACTTCACTCCGGTCCAGGCCAAGTTTGCTTACTACAACTTACAATATTAAAAGATGGTTCCCATCACTCCAGTCAAGTAGTGTTAAAGCTAACTCTGTGGTGTTCAAGTTGCTGTGCAAGCCAAGATACCTACTGACGGAACTGAGAAGGCACTACTTCGTAACATTGCTCGGTTTTGCTTGCACTGCATGGTATGTTCATACCCTGAAAGTTGAGACTGGATGTTGGCAAATCCACGAAAGCCTGAGGGTCTGGAACAAATGTCCAGGACGAAAAACATGTCCTTTGTTTTGCCCTTTCATGGAAATGTGCTATTTAAGAAGGAAGTAGCTTGTAAGAACTTAAACTTGTGAACTTGTAAGAAGGAAATTCACAGAAAGATTTGCTGATATTACTATGGATTTATATTGGAGACCGTCTCCATTGTGACAATGGAGCTGATTTTCAAGTTTGACAACATCAGTGCTGAGGATGTGAACTTGCTTCTCTTGAAGCAGACATACAAATCACTGGCAGACCTGACCAGTAAGTCTAACAGTCAAACCATCTGGCTGAAGGATTAACCCCATTGTAAACTTAACTAGGAAGTGTGGACTTCACACGATTTTCTGGACTCAGGCTGTTTGTCTGTCTTAGGCCACGCAAAAGGAGACCACTTAAATTTGTAAACTTGTAAACTTAGGCCACGCAAAAGGAGACCATACCGGGGACAGATGAAGGTTCCCTAGTTAATTGCACATATGTAATGACTGTTGCAGGGCTTGATGAGGCTGAAGTTTTGCTTGACTCGAATGAACTTCTAGCTATTTCACGTGCTATATCCTAGGATCTGGCCTGAGTGGGTGGGCTGCCGAGCAGAGCAACCAGGTCCTCCCCAACACAGCAGGAACATGAAGGTAGCCGATGTATTGCTGTTCATTATTTGCTGAGGAGACTGGTCCCCTACCAGGCTGGGTTTAGGTCTAGGTTGCAGGCCTTCTAGGTTTCAGCTAAGCTGCCCTCGTTTGGCAGCTACAGCTATGTAACCTAACCTTACCTCCCAGGCCGGTAGGTTTTTAACTTATTGGCCTGTGGGTTAGATTTAACCATTAACCGTTGCTGATAGCGCTGCAGATAAAAGCCGTGCTGATGGCACACTTCCTTCCCACGTTAGACATGATCATTCATGCATACTGCAGAATTGATAGCATGTCTCCAGTCACAGGGCATGATGCAATCAGCATATACAGGAGAGCAAACAGAGACGCCTGGCATCTTCATGAAAGCAGATTGAGAAGGTCCCGGGGTCCAGGGGGGAAGCCATTTTTTTTGGGTTACTGATGCCTTATCCTGGAAGACATGTTGAAAGTAGCACAGACGGCCCCGGCAATAAAGAGGGCATAAGCATGCAAGCAGCCTAAGACAGAAGATCTAACACTTCCTTCCCTTGCCTGTCCTTTTCATCCTGGCCCTGGTCAAGCCTACCAGCACTAGTTAATGGATCCCAAGACTCCGAGCCCCACAAAAGATCAACCTGCCCCAAGGCATTGCTGCGTACCTGAACTGTCTCGGCTCCTCTTAAACTCTCATCAGGACTCAGGCATTCATGCGGGATTTTCCGATTCTGCCATTGCATTGCATCCCCCAACGGTGCTTGTTCCCCATGGCCAGCGTGGCACCCTGTGGCGGCACCTAGCATTCTTCCTTGCATTGGCATCACGCCTAAGCTGTGAATGGCACCTTGGTCATTTCTAAGCAGGGCGTGTTCGCCCCCTGCCTTGCCATGGCCAAGGTGCGCCGAAGGACAAGGCTGCTCCTGGTGCTGCTGGTGCTGCTGGTCCTGCCCTCCAGCAGCCCCCGCCGGTGCTAGTTGGCCATTGAGTTGCTGCGGCCGGATACCCCTGCTCTGAGGTCCATGGTAGTGCTGATGCTGCTGTTGCAGCTGGCTGTGACATGGCTGCTGCTGGTGCGGCTCTTGCCTGGTGGGCTCAGGTTGTTGAAGGGGTGGCTGCTGCGACTGCGGCTGCGGCTGTGGCTGTAACTGTGGTTGTGGCAGGGTTTGCTGCTGATGCCGTGGCTGTGGCTGCGCCTGCAGTTGCAACGGCACATGCGACAGGCTTTGCTGCTGTGACTGTGGCGGCGCCTGGGCCTGCGGTTGCAACAGGGTTTGCTGCTGGGGCGGGGCCTGTTGCTGCTGCTGGGGCTGCTGCTGGTCTTGCACCTTGACGCCCATCATATGGGGCTTGATGTCCATCATATGGGGCTTGATGTCCATCATATGGGGCTTGATGTCCATCATATGGGGCAGCTGGGCGAGGGACTGCAGCTGCGCCTGGGTGGCCCCGCCATGAGCGTGCGGGGGGCTAAAATGACTGTGGGGGGGTGGCAGATGCTCATGGGACGCGCGTTGTGCCTGCTGCTTATGTACATGTGGCGATTGAGCATTGGGATGCTGCTCCTTAGGCAGCCGCGGCTGGGGCATGGGCGCTTGTGCGCTTGGATCCCCATCATCAGCTACAGAGCTGTCCTTGAACTTGCCGGCAACTTGAGCAGGTATGCACGCATTGGAGTCAGGAGCGCGCGAGGGGGATGCGTGTTCCTGGCTGGGCTGCTGGTGGGATGCCTGGGCCAGGATGGCCGACTCGGCCTTGGCTTTGTCTGCAGCAAACGCATGCCAAGGCAGGCACGGGGCAGATCTGAGGCGTGGTTGACGAGATGCAGAAGGGAAGGGGGAGAGAGATTGCAAGTGAACAGGGAACCTCCGAGGTTGTTCTGGTGCATTGTGGGGCCTGCCTGGAGGGGGCGGGAGTATCCCTGTCCAATCACTGTTGTCCAAGGGCGAGTCTGAGGCCAACCCTCCTTTGCATGCTCTAGATAGCACTCCCAAAAAACGTGACAGAGCAGCCAGCCAAGCAAGTGCAGATGCTAGCCCTGCAGGAGTTCTTGAGCCACTAGCCAGCAGCGCGTCCATGCGCCTGTTGCGTGTGCGTGGGTGCGCGCGCGTGTGTATGTGCGCATGTGTGTGTTTGAATGTGAGTGCGCGTGCGCGTGCATGCGCATGCGTGTGGGTGGGTGGGGGTACGTGCATACCTGTGCACTGCCTCTTAGCAGGAGGGTGCAACCATTCATGCGAGCGCGGAAAGCAATGAACACCCAAATCAAGCAGGTGCCGCGCACGTTGTGAGAGACGCGCACACGCGGCCAGTAGCAGGTTTCCCGCCAGCCACACGCACAAGCTCGGGCGTGCGCATTGCTTGGTTTTCACTCAAACTCTTTAAGGGCACTGCATTAGCCCCTCCACGCTCATGCCCAACTCACAGAACTCGCACAGCTTGATGAGCTGCGTCACGTCCATCTGGGCCTGCAGCGACGCTTCCTCGGCCTCCACCTTTTGGTTGATGGCGCGCTCATACTTCTTGGTCAGGACCTGCAGAGCCCAAAGGCCAGGGCAGAAGCGCGCGCGCACGCAGCGGCAGCAGGTCGGCCACGGTGGCTGGTCGGCCAGGGTGCACACATGCGCTCATGTGCAGCCGCTGGAAGGTCAGCCGGGCAGAGGCACGCGGCCATGTGCAAGACGCTGGGGCACCACACTGCAGCTGGCCGATGCTGCGGGGCATGCGCACGTGCAGCGACACAGGCGCATCACACGCAAGTGCTGGGCCCAGCCAGCGCTACGCCCTGGGCAGCGCATGCGTGACACTGCACTGCACAGCACTGGCATGTCCGGTCCTGGTTTGGTGAACTACACCAGCCTAATCAGGCATGCACGCAAAACCCACAAGCCAGGGCTGTGCGCATGCATGAAAGATGCCCATCTAACAGAGGCACGCTCTGGGGCGGCACACGGAAGGCCCGAACAGGGGAGGAAAGGCAGGCCCCGCGTTCCCTGCCAGCCGGCATGCACACGCCCGGCTAGGACGCCGTCGTGCCCTTGCTCACCTGCAGGTCAAAGGCCAGCGATTGGCTGCTGGGGCGGGCGTCGCTGGCATCCACCTTTGGGGTCTGCCCGGCGCTGCCCCTGCCGCTGTGCGCAGCGGGCTCCCCAGCAGCCAGCACAGCACTGGCGGCTGTTTGCCTCCCTCTTGAGCCTGCGCCCAGTGCAGTCATCCCCGGCAGTGCGCCTGATGCTTGCCTGGCCTCCCCCCTGCAGGCGCAGCAGGCGCGGGCAGTAGGCGCTGGCCATGGGTGGGTGGCTTGCCCCTGGTGGCGCACTCCCTGAAGGCCAGCCACAGCCCTGGACCCTTTGACGGGCGGTCCCTGAGCTTTGTACCCCTGATGACAGGCATGACCATGACCCAGGCAGTAGCTCAGGCGCCTGCAGATGATATTGGGTTGAAGGTGTGCTTTGAGGCTGGCATTTGCTCCCGGGTTGGCAGTGCTGCCCTCCTCTGGTGGGTGCTGCCCTGTCTGGTGGGTGCAGCCCTTCGTTGCCTCTGCCTGCACCTGACGCGCAACCCAATCGAGCCTGCCTGCACGTGGCCGCACCAGAGGGCCTTGGGTCTGCGGCCTGTGGGTACATCCCCCTTGGGGATGCCCCAGCACCTCAAGCAGAGGCCAGCAGCAACAGGGAGGCGAAGGGAGGGAGCTGCTGCCTGGCGGTGCGCTGCACTTCCCCAACATGCACCAGCTCGCGCAGGAGCCGGCACAAGCTGCCATCCGGCTACCAGGCGCAGAGCCAGCCGTGCTGTCTCAGGTTGAGCTGTGGATGCACAGCAATGGTGACACGTGCTCAGGCATGTGCTCCAGACGTCTGTGCCTTCTATGGTCATAGAGGGCGAGGTCAGGGGGTCGCATCCGTGGCGGCCAGCTCGCCTGCTGTCTTTTAAAGTGCATGCTGATGTGGGCCCATGGACATGCGGCAGCCACAGGGAGAGCGGGGCTTGCGCCGCGTCCGTCAATCCCTCAGAAGCAGCCAGGAGAGCAGCGGTCTCCTGACCGTCCCAGCCGGTGCATGAAGGCAGCACACAGGACGCACGGCTGGTTTACAGCACAGGTGCACGCTACCACCAAGGGCCTGTAGCGCCTCACCTCAGGCTGCTCTCCTCGGTTTGGGTGCCTTGGCTGCTTGCCCCCGCCCGCCCTCCACCCAGGGGACTGCTGTCAGAAGTTTCCCCTGGCCGCACGCCCTGGCCGCATGGCTGGCCCTGCGTGGCCTCCTCGGCAGACTCTGTTTGGGTGGCCGCGCAGCAGCCGCTACCTGGCTGTGCCTGCTGGCTTGCGTCAGCCATGCTCGGGGCGGCTTGGCAAGCCGCATGGGCGATGGCGGCTGCAGGGGTCTGGCAGCTGGAGTCAGCACGGGGAGGGTGCAGGCGCACCTGCAGCTGCTGCACCTCGGACTGCAGGCCCTTGATGACCTTGTCCTGCACAGCAGGGACAGCACAGGACCATCAGGGAGTTGCTGCTGCTGCAGCGGCGGTGAAGGCAGCGGAAACAGTGGCACTTGTGACAGCACAGGACCATCAGGGAGTTGCTGCTGCTGCAGCGGCGGTGAAGGCAGCGGAAACAGTGGCACTTGTGACAGCACAGTGCTTTTGCAAGGGGACCTGAAGTGAGATTATCCTTCAACCCACACAGCATGAGCACACATGCACACACCCACCTGTGCACAACCTATATGCACATGCAGTAAACGCACATGCCCACCCACATGAGATTGTACACATGCGCTCGCGTACATACACACACGCACATACACACACACGACACAGAGACAAAACATACACGCACGCACACGCCCACGCACAAAGACAAAACACACGCACGCATGCAAGTATAAAACACACGCATACACGCACACGCCCAGCCATCCACAGTCTGCACCTCCTCCACGCATGCACATGCATATGCGCACGCTCACACACACACACACACACACACACACACACACACACACACACACA
>LKMJ01005254.1_pt1 | contig 12208 bp, 10 predicted proteins | sample 643391 | NCBI WGS metagenome assembly LKMJ01 (sample SAMN04112250, study PRJNA286221) | soda lake metagenome | biome: soda lake; feature: Kulunda Steppe; material: water; isolation source: sample PL-Br10 brine of Picturesque Lake | place: Russia: Kulunda steppe | collected 2010-07
ATTTTATTGGTCTTCACCCTATCTAAGTCCTTATAATTTGAAACATCGAGACTTTCAGTCGGAGAACCTGTAACCTCGACAGGAACATTCTCTGCAATCTTCTTAGTCTCCTCTCGTGTCGGATTATACTGCTTAGCAGTAACTCTATTATAGTAATCTTCTACTTCAGTCGCATAGCGGTCAATAACTGTGTCAGAAGGCTTAAACTTGTCGAGACCTACACCTATTCTCACATAGTCCGCGATCAATACACTCATAGCAGAAGCGGTTCCTCCTGCGGAACGAATAGGTCCTGAGTAATAAACTGCTAGGTATTTGCTTCCATCATTGTTTTCTCTTATTTTGACCTCTCCTATTCCTTCAAGCGGAGCCGTGGTAATTCCTCCTGTCATGTAACTGACTCCTACTCTGAGGCCTGCGTCACATGCTCTTTCTCTTTCATCAAAGTCGTGGAATCTTCCTTCTGCGATTTCTCTAGCTATCTGGAACGCTACACGCTCATCATTCTTACCGTACTCTTCTTCCAATTCTCTAATTCTTTCAGGAACTCCTGCATCCTCTAATTCCGGGAATTGCGCTGCAATTACCAGGCTTGAGGCCTTCTCTGGAAGGTCTGTTGCAACAGGTATATCGACTTTTTGTTCAGGATCTTTTGACTGATATCTAGCCTTTCTTGCAACTTTATAGGCCTTTTCTGTCTCTTCTGCTATATTTTCAAAATATTCTTCCGTTTTCATTTTTTAGAACTGTTTCACCTCTGTTCTCCGTGTCTGAAAGTCTAGAATCGTAACTTTCCCCGGATCTGGTTCGTGGCCTACACGTTTTTGGAAATCGGTCTGCGCCTGGAACGTTGAGCTTGCGATCACGTTTACTCCTTTGTATTTGGAGTTGGCGTGGCTGTGGAAGTGGCCTGCGACGAATACATCTGGTTCTTCTTCAATCACTAATGGATCATTCCCGTCTGGAGCCATTAGATTGGTTCCAAACATGGGTGCTAAGTGCCGCTTTTTCAGTAAGTCGATCATCAAGTGTTCTGGCTGCTCATAGGCCTTCTCTCGGAGTTCTTGGATTTGGTCTGCGTGACCGTCAAAGCTGTATCCGTGGTACATCAAATTTTTCAGGCCTTTGCTTTCAATTGCGTGAAGTTTGACGGTTTGAGGATTCTGAACTCTGTGGAAGTTATTGTAGTCGTTAATTGTTGGGAATACGTCCGCATCCAGTCTTGGTTGTGGCTCTGCTAAGCGCGTTATATCGTGGTTTCCAGGTCCTGCGATTACTTGGATGTCTTCAGGGATTTTTTCGAACCAGTCCTCAAAGGCCTGGTATTGTTTGTAGATGTCGTTTATTTCTAGTTCTTCTTCTTGTCCCGGGTAGATTCCGACTCCTTCTACTAGATCTCCTGCAATTACGATATATCCTATGTCTTTGGCGGCTTCAGTGTGAAGCCATTGTGCGAATCTCTCCATTCTCTTGTGCAGCGTGTCTTGAGATCCAATGTGCAGGTCTGAGATGTATGCTGCTTTAACCTTCTGCTCAGTCGTCTTGGTCTCGCCCGGTAATGGAAGGTCAGGCCTGACAATGTTGTCTGCGTAGATTATGTCACCCCCCATGTTTCCTTGTACTCCTATTACTTCATCTGATATGATCCGGTCTCCTTGTCTTTCGTCTGCTAAGACTTTGAAAGTATCTGTTTTATCTTCTATTTCTACTATATATTTTCCGTTTCTCGTGGTGTATTTGTCGTTTACTATCCCTATTGTTGTGGCTTGGTCTCCTTTGCTTCTTCTTTCTAGTCTATTGATTGTGGTGGCTGACTTCATTTCACGGTGCTGCATGATCAGTTTCTTTGCTTTGTCGTATCTGTCGTTGAAGCATCCTAAGAACTCGGGGACATCTTTTTCATTCATTGAGATGTCTTTTTCGTCCATTATCTCGACTTTGGTCGATTTTCTATCTCTTTTTCCTGAGTCTCTGATCTTTACAGTTTTTGATTTGGAGAAGTTGCTGCCAGTATTATCGTATATTTCAGAATCATTTTCCTCTTCTTCAACTCCTTCTGCAGTCGAAGCCGAGGTAGAATCTTCGTTTTCGCCTTGGTTTTTTTCTCCCTCTAACTCATTAGAAGTCTCTTGTTGAGCTCCTGAAGCAGTCATAACTTGTTTTGAAGAAGTTTGAGTCTCTAAACCGACTTTTTCACGAAGTCTTACCACCATCTTCTTGGAAACATACATCGGCGTGGTTTCTAGGCCTTTAATCTGCTCTACATCGTTCTCTTCTAGTATCTCTGCTGCTTCTCTTTCAACCATGCATCCTTGCTTTGTTAGTTCTTTGACTGCTTCTTCGTTCATATACCCCTGTTATACCCCCTTGTTTCAACTGCATATTACATGTAAAACTTGTCTTCAACCATATCTTCAAGCCTTTCTCTAATATTTTCTGAAAGATCTACACTGATTTGACGCGTTCTCCCGTAACGGCCTTTACTAATTACTTTTGCATTGATTACTCCTAGCATATCTAGTTCGCTTATCAGGCCTGAGACTCTTCTTTGTGTAAGCTCTGAAATCTCCAATTCCTCACATAATCCTTTGTATTCACTATAGACATCTCCTGTGGCGATTTCGTCTTCTTCAGATGTCATGTCAAGTATAGTGTAAAGCACTAACTTGCTGTGCTTTGGCTGGCTTCTAACTGTTTCAACTACTCTGTCTCTCTCAATTTTGCTCTGAGCTGTATCTACGTGATCTTTCTCAATTCTTTCGACTTCGCTTCTTTCGGCTAGCTCCCCTGCTACCCTGAGAAGGTCTAGTGCTCTTCTTGCATCTCCATGTTCTTGTGCGGCTAAAGCACTGCATTTACTTATCACGCCATCAGCCAGTGTATCTTCGACAAAGGCCTTATCAGTTCTCTCTTTTAGTATTTCTCTTAGTTCTATGGCGTTGTAAGGTGAGAAAATTATCTCTTCCTCAGATAACGAAGATTTTACTCTTGAGTCCATATAATCTGTGAAGTTCAAGTCATTTGATATCCCTAGGATTGAGACCTTAGTTTCATCTAAGTCATCATTGATTCTTGTAAGATTGTATAGGAACTCATCGCCTACTTTCTTGACTAATGCATCGATCTCGTCTAATGCAATTACTACTACTCCTTTCTGCTTCTGTAAGGCCTCGAAGAATCTGTTGTATATTTCGTCTGTTGGTAGGCCTGTGCTGGGAACGTCTTCTCCTAGTTGTCTGGCTAGTTTAGCTAAAAGTCTGTATTCTGTGTCTGCTACTTTCTTCATCTTGCAGTTAATGTATATTATGTTTACGTCGATTTCTTTGTCGTCTGCGACTGTTTTTAGTTCTTCTGTGACGTGTTTTACTACTAGTGTTTTTCCTGTGCCTACGCTTCCGTATACGAAGACGTTGCTTGGGTCGTTTCCTTTGAGCGAAGGTGCTAGAATTGAGGCGAGTTCATCTATCTGTTCGTCTCTGTGTAGGATGTTGTCTGGTTTCCAGTTGGTTGTAAGTGCGTCTTTGTTTTTGAAAACTGAGTCCTTGTCGACGTAACTGGAGAACATTGATTTCAGATTGCTTTGGCTCACTTGGACTCAACCTCGCTTAGAATTAGTGTGATTTTTTGATCAGCCTCCCCGTAATAGTTCTAGTTGAAATGAAGGTTTATAATCCCTTCCATGTGAAGCTGAGGTGAACAGGACCCCCACCCCCTTATTTCGAGTGGAAAATATTCTACGAGTCCAAAGTTCTTCATATAACCGTGTTATAATAATATAATAATGTTATAATAATATACTAGTGTTATATCTTCTCTTCTCCAGAAAAACTTAGAAATCTCCAGTAGAAACCAAGGGGTGGGACAAAAAACAGGCCTAAAACCTCAATATACAACTGTCTCAGAACTTCAGCCTATTTCCATACTTACAAGCCTACATGATTTCAAGCTCTGAAAATCTGAGAATCTTCTAGATTAATTAGCGAATGAAAAAGCTGGAAAATCTTTTATTCGGGATTTAAAATCAGCTGAAATCATTATAGTATGATGTATGTGTTTCACGGCTCTTCTGAAATTGGTAGTTTATTATTTTCACTAGAAACACCCCTTGATTTCAAGTGGAAATGGAAAATTAGCCAACGTAATAAAATCCAGATCCAATGTTAGAATTAATGAGTAATTCATCGGAGAGTAGTGTCGAAAATCCATCAACTCCATCCGAAAGAAGCCTTGCCAATATCTTCGCATCAGTAATACTATTCTTCTTCACACTACTTCAAAGCCTATTCAGATTCATCTTCAGACTCCTAAGCTCACTTATCTGAAATATTTACTAGATATAACGGCCTTATATCACTAAAGGTTATTACTCCCAAACATAAAATACTAAACATGGATATAGGCCTATTCCACCCATGGATACACAGTAAAGGAGGAGCAGAAAAACTAATACTAGAAACACTAGAAAACTCAGAACACAACATAACTCTATACACTGCAGTATACAAACCAGAAAAAACATTTCCAGAATTCCAAAACTACAATATACAAGTAGTAGGCAATATACCTATCAAAGGATATCTTTTCAGAGGCCTAGCATTCACAGCACTATTCTTCACAAAGAAATTACCTAACCACGATAAAATAGTTATTTCAACGGCAGGAGTCGCAGAATTCCTAAACTTCAGAAACAGAAATCAAGAAATAATAGGCTACTGTCACACACCGCTCAAAGCAGCACACGACCCAGACACAATAAAACAAAACAAAGAAAGAATGAACTCTTTGATTAAACCTATCTACAAAATAGCAGTAAAAACCTACAAAATAATAGAAAAACAAGCCTGGAAACAATTCGACCACGTACAGTTCAACTCAGAAAACACACTCAAACGCGCAACCAACGCAAAATTAATAGAAAAAGAAAATACCTCAATAAACCACCCTGGAGCAGATATCCACAACACAAAAGGAGAATACAAAAACTACTTCCTATATCCATCTCGTTTCGCACCGTACAAAAGACATTTAGACGCAATAGAAGCCTACCAAAAATTCAAAGAAAAAAACCCAGAAACAGATTTCAAACTAATACTAGCAGGATCCACACAAGACGAAAAACAAAAATACATACAAAAAGTACAGAAAAAGGCCTCAGAAGTAAAAGGTGTAGAACTCAAACTCAACTTACCAGGAAATAAATGGGAAGAACTATACCAAAACTGCTACACAGTAATATTCACATCCAAAGGAGAAGACTGGGGAATAGTACCCATCGAAGCAATGAGCTACGGCAAACCAATAATAGCATACAACAGCGGAGGACCCACAGAATCAATAATCAACGAAAAAACAGGATTTCTAACACAAAACACCGAAGAAATAGCTGAAAAAATGACACAACTAACCAAAAACAAACAAAAAACCAAAGAAATAGGCTTCAAAGCCAAAGAACATAGTAAAAAATACTCTTGGGAAAAATTCGTACAAAAATTCGATAAAACAGTTGAAACCAAATGAAAATTTCAATAATACTGCCAACTTACAACAGAAGAAACAAGTTAGAGAAATCACTAACGGCCTTAAACAACTTAAATTGCTCTAAAGAAGAATATGAGATAGTAGCAGTCAACGACAGCTCACAAGACAAAACTAAAGAGTTCTTAGACCAGAAAAAACAAGAAATACCTAACCTGAAAGTTGTGCATCACGAAGAAAATCAGGGTATCGCAGCTACACGAAACACAGGCCTAAAACACGCTAATGCAGAAGAATACGTCTTCTTTACAGACGACGACTGCATAGTACCAGAAAGCTGGATACAAAAACACCTACAACACTACCAAGAAGATCCGGAGCTAGATGCAGTTAACGGAGTACAATGGCCTTTAAACATGAACTACGTCGAGGCCTTCAAAATAGCCCGCCACTACCAAAGATACCAAACACAGGAAATAGTTGAAGACATAGAATCAGGATTCGGCAGAACCAACAACCTATCCTACAAAAAACAAGTAATCGAAGAAGTAGGAGAATTCAACCCCGACCACATAAGAGGAAGCGACACAGAATACGGACAAAGAGTAATCAAAAACAACTTCAAATGCCTTAAAGACCCAGAAATCAAAGTCCAACACATGAAAACCGACACACTAACCGAGTTCCTAAAAACCAAATACCGGCTAGGCAAATCAGTCAAAAAACTAAAGAATCAAGAAAAAGTCAAAAACCAGAGAAAAACAACAGACACCAACCACATAACACAAGCCTGGAAAAACTACAACACAAATGTAAAAACATGGCAAAAACCGCTCTTCCCAATAATAGGAATCCTAAGCATAACAGCCCGTAAACTAGGAGAAATAAGATGATAGAAGGAATAATCTACATAATTACAGATGAAAGATACAGAGGAGAAGCTAAGAAGTCTGTTAAACAGCTAAAAAAACATAACGATTATCCTGTAACATTCATTACAGATCAAAGATTTGATTTAGATTTGCTTGATCAGCAAATAATTTTAGACAAAGAAGTAGAGGGAAGCGCCAAAGTACAGCTATTAGAAAAAACACCTTACGACAAAACACTTTACCTAGACACAGACACATTTGTAACCAATAATATAACAGAACTATTCACATTATTGGAGAAATACGATATAGCATTTTCTCACAATCCCGAGAGAGCGTCTGAGGAGATTCAAGGAGTACCGGAAAGCTTCCCAGAACCCAACACAGGAGTCATGCCATACAAAAAAACCGATAATACAGCCCAATTATTTGAGAACTGGCAAAAAGAATACAAAAACAGAAACTACAACAGCCACAGAGACCAGCCAGCATTCAGGAAAGCACTATACAACACAAAAGTGAATTTCACAATATTGCCCTCAGAATACAACTGTAGATTCGGGCTACCAGGGTTCTTAGATAAGAAAGCCAAAATACTTCACGGCAGACTCGATAATTACGAAGGAATAGGTTTACGCTACACCTGTAAACCAGAAAAAGCGCTCAAAACTATAAACTCAGTCGAAGGATCAAGAGTCCACTACTTCAAAAGAAACAAAGTACAAATCAAAAGAAATAACCCAAAGCCCTGGGACAAACTATACTCAGCAATAAAATGGTACGGTTTAAAAACAACGATAAAAAGGATGCGAAGAAAAATTTAAGCCTTTTCTTGACTTCTCATTAGTTTTCTGGCCTTTAAAGCTCCGTAAGGTCTGCAGAGCTTAATCATGTAATAAATAAAATAAAAACAGATTCTTTCCCTCAATTTTAAGTCTCTCCAAGTATCAAAATTTTCTGAAAACCCGAAAGGACTAGGAGGTAAAAAATTCTTAATGCTAAAAGCGGGTCTCCTATCCTCTAAATCACTATAATAAAGCCTTCTTTGTTCTTGACCAATCTTAACACGAACATGTTTGCCTAGAATAGAACTTAATGAATCACGAGCAGGGTGCTTCAAAGCAATTCTATCACAGAATGTTAATTCAAAACCTTTCTTATTAACCAACTTACCAAAAACAGAGTCTCCTCCGGATTTAAGCCTGTAATCAAACATACCAACCTCTTCAAAAATAATCTTCCTAACAGCTAAACAACAAGTTGGTGCAAAATTATCTTCTTCTATATTCTTTTGAATATTAAATCCATTATCGACATTAAATTTAGATACAAAGTTATCAGAATCTGAAAAAATCTCAACATCAAAACCGACATAATTAACATCCTCTTGTAAAAACATCTCATTAACTGTCGAAAGGTAATTATCAGGAACTAACATATCAGCATCCAAGAAACATAGTAAATCTCCTTTAGCATCCTTAATGCCTTTATTCCTTGCCGCGTAACTGGATTGGATTTCATTCTCTTCTAAACCATGGACAAGATCTGGATACTCTTTCTCATACTCATTAATCGCTTTTGCTGTGCTTTCAGATGAATTATTATCGACAGGTAAAATTTCATATTCGCCTTCAAAATCTTGACTAACCAAAGACTCTAAAGTATCGCGAAGACCCTCAGGATCATTATAAACAGGGATAATAATAGAAATCATTTTTTAACAGCCTTTAAATGTTTTTCCGAGTTTCTATCTGCTAAATACCTTGTTTCATAACCTTTCTGTTCTATAAATTCTTCTAGATCTTCTTTAGTGCCTCCATAATCTTCTATTCTATCAGGATGAACTTCGATATAAATTAATTTTACTTTTCCAGAGTCCAAAATATTACTCATCCCTTTAATCGCTCTAAATTCAGCGCCTTCAATATCGATTTTCATTACATTAGGATATTGTAAATTCTCTTCCTCTATCAAATCATCAGCCCGAATACTTTCTATGTTACCTCTATCATTTTCGGATACACTTATCTGGCCTTCGCCAGGCTTATCTGATTTTTTTTCTAAACTTATTGATGAATTATAGTCCATAAGCGCCAATTCATATGCCTCAAATTTAATCGAATTAGCGGCTAAATTTCTTCTCAAACTCTTAAAATTTTCACTAAAAGGCTCGAATGCCACGACTTCCGAACATCTTTTACCTAAAAAACAGGAATGAGTTCCAATATTTGCTTCGACATCATAAAACGTATCATCTGGATTTACATTATTCATTATATCTCGAATAACATTTTCTTCATCCTTCAGGCCTTCGATCCTTTCATGTTCAACCAAAGAGTCATAAAGGAATTTACAGCAAATATTATCAATACATCTATTAGTTGAACCTTTCAACAGTAGATATTCTTCATAAAGGAACGAAGGCAGATATTTGATTTTAGAAGGATTTTGCATCAATTTCTGAAATTTTTTAATATATCTCATATGTGAGTTTTACTCTCTGATTTTATAATTTGATAGCCTAGACGCCTCATAGAAACGTGCAGATAAAGTATGAGGATCGGAAGTATTTTTATTCATAAGATTATTCTTGTAGTCAAATGTTTTGCTTAACTGCCTTTGCAGGTAATTTAACTCCATTTTCTCATCACTTCTAAATTTGTACAATGTGTAAGCGTTTTCTATACCGGTAGGATTATATGTGAAAGAGTATGTGTTTTTCTCAAGTTTATCCATATAGCTTTCGAGAGTTATACAATCTATAATGTTTTCGAAAGTTTCAGACTGCCAGAAACCATGTTTTTGAGCGTGGTTATGTAAGATACATAGTCCATATGTATTGAATGAATGGTAACCTATAGAATTATTCAAATAACTCTCTTCAGTTCTGTATCCTCTTTTACGAGCAATTCTTTTCTTTATTTCATCCACAAATATTTCTCTACTATCCAAATCACTGATACTCTTGGCAAAGTCTTGAGGTCTAACACCTCTATCTATTTTATGATAAATTATTCCTGAGTCAAGAACATGTAAATTAATTCTAATATTATCCATGAAACACTTAATTTTTTGATCAATTTCTTTTTCTTCAAGCATGGAGCCGGCTGCAGCAAACCATAATTGATGATTAAAGGTCTCATCGAAAGAATTTATATCGCCATTAATTTCTACTGTTTTCCATAAACCTAAATTTTTATTGAAAGGATGTAAATTAAAAACCTCTATACCTCTTTCTCTATATTTCTCATCATTTGTTCTTTTATAAGCTTTCGCTAATGCTTCTATCACCCAAGCCTGTCCTATAAGGCCGTTACATTGATCTTTAACATCGCTATGTCTACAATGATAAGTAAAGCCATAAGGTCTTATTTCTTTATTATCCAAAATATACTTTACTGCATTCTCTGCTGCTTCTAAAAATTTTTCTTCACCAGAAATTTCATGCGCCTTGAAAAATGTAATTGACCAGTGCGCAGTATTTCTAACTGGTGTTTCTTCATCGTTCCAAGGACCATTTTCGCCACAGGGCATAGAACCATCCTTTTTTTGTATTTTCAAGCCTTCTTCTGCACTTTTCTCTATTAAATCATATAAATCCATAAAAATCTTTCAGCTATTGTTATACAAGTTTATGATCTGGTTTTTTTTGTAGGTATTCTATATCTGGGTGATTTCGATACTTTTCCTCTAATTCTTCTTGATTTTTTACAGCTTTCATTCTCTTTTCTTGCCATTTTTTGTGCCTGTATTTTATTTTTACAGGTATTTCATCAATACCTAAGATTATTGATATTATTCTTCTATGATTCCCTTGATGGCATAAATACTCTCCATTTCTTCCTATATTGGCAGTGATAGGGTTTTCTTCATCATAACCGCTGTTTTTAATGTCTTTAAATAGATCCTCTATCTCTTTTAGGTAATTTTCAAAGTTCTCTTTAGTTTTTTCTCCATTCAGAGGATTAAACTCTTTCCCAGTTTCCAATTTTTTAATTCCTTCATGATAGTATTGGGTTTCTTCCCAGTTTTTCTCCTGTTTAAATCTTTCCTCGAGACCCTCGAAGAAGGTATTTTTCCAATGATGGCTGGCTTCATCCCATTTTCCTTTCAAAATTCCATATATAGGTGCATTATCAGGCAGCTCTCGGGAGGGTACTGAGTAATTTAAATTATCTGTTTTGACGTGAAACTTTTCCTCTGGCCTAGGTGCGGCCTTACCATATTTCTTCATTAAGGAACAGTAATGTCTAAGGTATCTGATTTTGGTTGGGTAGCCGTGTACAGGACTGAATATTCTGTGACTATAGATTTCTTTGATTTTTTGTTTCATAAGTAATTGTTCGTTGTATGTGATTTATCTCCTTCGGTGAGGTGTTTTTATTTGTGTATTTGAAAGATGAATTATGACTTCCAGTAGGATTAGCAAACTTCTTGATAGAATCGGACCCGAGGATAAAGTTTTGTGTATAGGTTTTATGGCGCATAATGTTGAGAGTTCAGGTTATTCTCTTCAGAGTAAGATGGATAAAGGAGATTGTGTTATTGAGGTTGTTGATGAGGTTACAGAGGATTATCTTGGTATTGATATAGAGGAGGAAGGCTATGAAGAAGTTAAGGAAAAATACGGTTTTAATGTTAGAAAGTTAGATTTTCTGGAATCTGATTTTGAGGATGAATTCGAGGTAATACTGGCATTTGATTTACTTGACCATATTAGTAACTTGGATCGATTTTATGATAGCTTTAGGAGGGCTCTTAAGGAGAATGGTTCTTTGATTGTGTGTGATGACAGGGTTTTAAGCCAGAGAAATTTTTTCAAGATTTTACTTGGAGGAGAGGTTAACCATGATTCAGATAATTTCATTAAACTCGATGAGAAAATTGTAGAGAATCACGCATATAGATTTGGTTTTGAGGTTGTTGAAAGCAGTCATTTGAAGCCTAAGGGATTTTTCTCCTCTTTAAATTATAGAGTTAGGCCCGAATTAGGTAGTACAAAATTTTGGGTAGAAATGGAAGTCAAGAGCTAGAACTATTTTTTAATTGTTTTATGTCAGGATGGTTTCTGTCTTCTTCGGAGAGTTTTTCTGGGTTTTTAATAGCTATATTTCTTTTTTCCTGCCATTTTTTGTGTCGGCATGATACTCTGACAGGTATCTCTTCTAACTCTAAGATTATAGATATTTCAATTCTATGGCTTCCACTACCAAATATAAGTTCTCCGTTTCTTCCGAGGTGAATAGTTACCTCATTGAATTCTTTAAGATGGTGATTAATTTTGTTGTTTACTCCCATTCCGGGGTTTTGTAGCTCTGTTTGTTTTTTGTAACCTTCTTCGTTTATACTCTCATAAAGCCGGTCTAATCTTCTAAGTTTCTTATTGAAGCTTTCATCAGTATTTTTCGCATATTGAGTTTTTCCTTTCTCAACTTCTCTCTTTATGCTTTCAAAAAAATCTGTTTCTTTCCAGTCTCCACCTTTTTCGAATCTCTGTTTCAAGGATTCAAATTTATTCGAGGCCTGCGTTATACCTTCAAGATTCTCATCCCAGTCGCCGTCTTTTACATAAGGATAAAAATTGTTTTTGACAGGATTTTTCTCAGCTTTTCTTATTTCAGATGGGGCTACATAGATGAGTTCTAGAGGTTTGATTGGTGCTTCGTGTTTCTGGTTTAGTTTCCAAGCCTTGATTTTTACTAGGGTTTTGAGGTATTGGTAGTAGAGTTCTGCAGTTATTTTTTCTCGTTTGGTGTTTCTGCCTATGAGTTTTTCGTGTACTGGTTTGGCTATTTTGTCTGGTAGTCCTGCGGTCATTGTGAGTGTTTTTTGATTATTTTTTCGATTTTCTCTGATTTTAG
>LKMJ01005255.1_pt1 | contig 12208 bp, 11 predicted proteins | sample 643391 | NCBI WGS metagenome assembly LKMJ01 (sample SAMN04112250, study PRJNA286221) | soda lake metagenome | biome: soda lake; feature: Kulunda Steppe; material: water; isolation source: sample PL-Br10 brine of Picturesque Lake | place: Russia: Kulunda steppe | collected 2010-07
CGGGGGCTACTCGAATCGGCAAGGGAGTGATGAAAACCCTCGATTAAGGGTGGAAGGTCTGAAACAGCAATATTCGAGAGATGAAGAAGCCTCTCTACGGTGTAGGAAACAAAGTGGACTCGCCGGGGCTTGCTCGATACGGTTGCCTGCCGAGGCTATAGTAAAACGTTCACTGTTTCTGCGTGGAGTGGGGTTCATCAGCAGCTATACCCCCTCAAGAAATTCGCGACGAATCTCCATCTTCTCACGTTCGGTCCGTTCGTCGTAGTGTTTATCCAGAATATCACCAGAGACGTTTGCTCGGTCCGAGATCACTTCTTGGGGAGATCCAGTACGAAGATGGTTCGTGATTGAACCACGACGGATGCCGTGTGGTGATCGTGATGACGGACAGCCAGCACGCTGGCTGTGCTCTCGATACTCACAGGTTTTCGGGTCTTTATCATGCGGACATTCCCCGTAATAACACGGTTGTGTAACCCGATATATTGTCTCACGAATTGAGCCATCACTGAGCCGTCCCCGTGAGCTCGTGATCAACGGTTGACGGCCATGGCCATCCGTGACGTTTTCACGGTTGTGCTGAATGTAGTCTTTGATTACATCACAATAGTGCGAGCCGACAGCAATTGATCTCTCAGCCGATTTTTTGTTTTTTAGCGGCGTACCAGTGTCTGGTCTGTGTCGAACGTCGAGACACTGTGAATCCTGATCGAAGTCACCGACATCAAATGACCGTAGCGTCCCCAGACGAATACCGGTGTGCCAGAGGAGTGCAGTAACTACGTGCTCTCGACTTGCATAGGCGAACCGTTCAAGATGTTTGAGGATCGCTTCAGCCCGGTCTGGTTCGAGGTGTTCATTACGAGCTTCATCCTCGGACTCAACTTCGGGAATCTGTACACGTTCGCGTAAACCCGGTTCGACGGCATCAATGGCCGCACAAAACTCAAGGAAAACGCGGAACGTTTGTAGATAGCCACGAAGCGTGACGGTCTTGATGTCTTTGCTTGCCCAGACACGAAACCGATGAATATCGCGTCCAGTGAGTCGGTTCATATTTTCGATCTCATACTCTGAGCAGAACGTGAGAAACTGCTCAAGCCGGTATCGTTGATTCTGTAGTGTTTTTTCAGTTAGTTCGGGATCACGTTCAGCGAAGTACCACTCCACGGCCTCGGCAGGCGTCGTTGGTGTGAGTCTATCGCTCATTGAACCCCGATCCGTGGAATTCACCGCATCCTCAAAGGTACTTCGGCGTCCATCTACCCCGCTCATAGGATCTCCTCAACCCCATTGTTTGATTCAAAATCTGGGTCCGAAGAACGATTTACATGTTTCTTTATTTTTGGGGGTAGATCTTCAGTAGACCGCCAGAGGGCTACTTCTCTGAGAAGTTCTAACAATGTAATAGATTCCTCAAATAAAATATTAGCTTCCAACAATTTCGGACTGTCAAGGTCAACATCACCGTTATGATCATGGTGTTCAGCGGCGATGTCCGCAGCTTCAACCACTGTATCTACTGCGGACCAGAAGATGGCAGCCTCGTTGGTAGTCAATTCACCAATTATAGGATGATCGTCATTCAATTCTCGGTCGAGGTTAGTATCGATGTGCATTCGTTCAGAGTTTTGCCGATATTAGGTTGGCAAGACCTGAAACGAACACTGTAGGAAATAGGGAAACACATTTAGTATGTTTCCACCCGTGTATTAGCGTGGGGCAATTTCCTATAGGCTCGCTCCACAGTCAACGTTTCGACACCAGGGAGCTGGTTTAGGCACTATCTCCCGTGGTGTCGTTCAATACACCCTTTCTAGAGACTTCTATTGTATCTGGTTTAGTCCTTTGCTAAGTCTGGGTCATATCGTATGCTCATTCGGCGGAGAAGTTCGTCGTATGTTTCTCCACCCCGTTTTTGAGCTTTGACCAGTTCAAGCGTTTTCTTTGACACCGGTATTCGACTATTATGTGTCATTTTTTGTCTTTTGTGGTTAGTGGCGTGAAGCCATTTACAACATATAGCTACCAGTATATATACTTTATTTCTAACTGTGTGCCAGTGTGTTCAAGCGTGTGCCATCGTGCACAGAATGTGTTTCTGTGTGTTTCTATGTGTTTCTGTGTGTTAGCGTGTGCAGGATGTATTGCCGGAGTCGGTTCGTGTTTTGAAGTCGTCTAACTGAATAATTAACCTCTATCTGGATAGAGGTTGAACTCAACAGTTTTCCAATATTATGGGTGGTTTATCAACCTACTAATTGAAACTGATTGAATTGTAAATGTTGTATTTGCCTCACATGAAAGTATAAAAACACACATGGACGTTTTAGCTTAGAAAGATTCCGAGCTAAGATCCAACGCTGGTACCAATCATCAGTTGAGCCCTCAAAGAGAACATCTGAATAAAGTAGTGTCATCTGATCAAGGATCAACTATAACCGAAATGAATAGTTTCTATGGTTAAGAAATGACGAATAGATCGACGTTTTCACATGATGCTCCACGTGAGTAGGCTATGGACATCAAGGAGTGTTTCAGTCGACTAAAGCCGCTGATTTGACGATTTACACGTTGGATTTGTCTATCGGCTGTGTAGGCATTTCAGTCGGCTTGAGAATTCGAAACAGTCTCTCACTTAACGCGTGATCTGCAAGCTAATCAGGTATCTCAGTCGACTGAAAAGGTCGATTTCTATGATCGGCTGCATCCGAACAAGAGACCATCCCTCTATAGTTGATGGGATAGGTATTTTGCCGAGGAAATTGGCATTTCAGTCGATCAAAATCGCCAAATTCGATAGATGACCGGTTAGCCGGAGTGGCATCGAGGAGCTCGCTAATTTTGGGAGAACCTATTTGACTAGTGTTATTAGAGTAACAAACAACATGTATTCTATTGGCTCAACAAGCATCTCAGTCGACTGAAACCGACGATTTAGGGTTTCACACATTCTATATAGGCTGTCAACTAAACCAGCATCCCAATCAACTATACTGTTCGAATTAGTCTCCTATTCAGCTCGTGGTCTATCAGCTAAACAGGGATCTCAGTCGACTGAAACCGTCGATTTCTGTAATCGGGAGTCCCCTAATAAGAGGCCGTCTCTAGATAGTTGATTGAAAGAAGTATACATTATTGGCTAAATCGGCATTTCAGCCGACTGAAATCGACGAATTCTGTAATCGATATTGGCGTTCGGAGGTTAGGAGACTATATATTTGAGTCCGTTATTTAGTCAATAGCTCGTAATAGAATGGGTTAGTAGTATCTAATACACCCGATTTCCCCCAATTATTAGCCATTGTATGAAGATGATATGTATAATGAGGATTGCTACTACTGAGGCTCTGGTCCAATTATCCGATGAGTTTGCAGCGGTCATTCCAGAAGTCGACGCCAATGCTGATCATGACCGATGGAAACCCGGAATTGGTCCCTTTGAAGAAGAATCCCAGATAGAGATGGTACTCAATGCTCTTGAGAAACATCCGCTACAAGCAACCATTGAGTCAGAAGTCCCCTATTTCGACGGAAGTCGCCGGTGCGATCTCTTCTTAGATAATGGTGACTTACAGCTTCCAATTGAGGCCAAGCTAATTCGGTTCCGATATGACAACGGCAACATTGATCCGAATAGCTTTGCACGTGTTTTCACCCCATTTCCAGAAAGCGGCTCATCGTCACTTCTCACCGATACAAAGAAGCTCTACGAGTCAGAGTTTGGGTCGAACGGCGGTGTTCTCGGCATTTATTATGAGAAAGTTGACGAGATGTATGAGCAGATGACCGCTGAGGCAATCGCTGAGAAGTTCTGCATGGATGTCGACCATTGGTATGATTTCACGGTCGAAACACGGAATATCGCTACATTTGACGGCCTTCAACATCCACACCATCAGCAGGGTGCCGTGATCGCGTGGGAGATATTGGAGTAACATGACCGAGAAAGATCTCTATGCCGAAGAGTGGATGGATATACGGTGGACCGAGTGGCTATCACTTGACCAAGCCGACAACGAATTGAGCTCTATCTCAACTGAACCCGGGCTCTACCGTGTTCGTCATTCCATGCGTGACGGATTTGAATACATTGGTCAGACCGGACGGAGTGCACGCGGTCGGGTTGGTGCACTTGCTCGAAACGTCTACTCCGAAGAAATGCCGTTCCGTGACCCTCATACCGCCGCACCGTGTTTATGGGCAATACGAGACCAATATGGTCCAGAGTTCCAAGTATCGGCTGCGACGCCGTCGTTTGCCATAAGTGACCAGGGCCGTAAAGGATTCGAGGAGGCACTGATAGCTGTCGCTCGTCGAGAAATGGGCAAAAGTCCTACAGCGAACTTTGGCCGAATGATTGCAGGATATTCACAGTCGAGTTATCGAAGTGGTGGGTATATTGGTGGTCCACTCAACGAGGGCGAAACTGAGTCGAACGCCAAACCTGGAAGAGGGCCTGTTTCGTGGGAGAACGTTGACAACGTGACTGGACCCAATTGGATGGGACTCAGTTGGTCCGAACCGTACAGACTTGAGAATCGTCTCGAACCGGATCTCCCTAAGGCTGGTGTCTACCGTATCTGGTACGATAGCGAGGTTCCACCATTAGCCTACATTGGCGAAACATCGGACTTTGCTGGACGGCTACGACGACATGAAGACACCTTTGGCAGTGAAGCACTGTTCTCTGTGGCTGCTCCGGAAGGTATGGACGCAAAACACAAGCGAACAGAAGTTGAGACAGATCTCATTGGTGCCCACTATCTCACAAATGAGGAGCCACCAACCACCCAATTCGGGAATTGACAAACTTACGGGGAACCTGTGCCAGTCTCGACATGGCTGTTCCTTAGAACAAGGGGAGACTTTTTCTGATCAAACTGAGTGAATGAGTATATGTCTAATGAGAGGGTATTTCAGCACAGCGAATTATCGAATGCTGATTTAATTGTCGACGCTGTGTATGAAGGAGGCGAAGCGAACAACCTCTCAGCCGCTCCATTACCTGATTTACTCAACGTTGGGACTAATGGGGGTTTCCGCCCGGTAAGATGCCCAACTCCATCGCAAAAGTACTCGTACGTAGTGTTGTATACGACGTTCAACGATCCAAATTGGCCAGATAACTTAGACGTGCAGAATGGAATTTTCACCTATTATGGAGACAACAAGAATCCAGGATCAACGATACACGACAAGAACGGAAACAAAATTCTCAGAGATGTCTTTCACAGCCTCCACCGCGGTGAGAGACAGACAATCCCACCTTTCTTTGTGTTCAGTAAGGGTGATGGGTGGGACAGAAAATTCAGGGGACTCGCCGTACCAGGTGATCACTTAGAAAACCAATCAGAGGACTTGGTCGCACTTTGGAAAGTCAGAAATGGGAACCGATTCCAAAATTACAAAGCGACTTTCACCATTCTCGATGTCGGCCAACTACCTCGGGCTTGGATTTCTGATCTGGAATCAGGTGCCTTTCTAACCGAGAATACTCCTGATACATGGGCAGAGTGGAGAGAACGTGGGACTTATCACCCACTCCAAGCCGAACGGACGAAGGATCACCGAACCGAAGCTGAGCAAATGCCCAAATCAGCGAAGAAACGTGCTATACTAGATACAGTATATTCGCACTGTAGCAGTAGCTCGGAGCAATCAAGAAAGTTTGAGCACGTTGCCGCGGCTATCTTCGAACTTATGGACCCCAATGTTACTCAATCAGAGGTCACCAGACAATCGAGAGACGGCGGGCGAGATGCGGTTGGGAGTTATCATATTGGACCTAATATCGGTTCTGAGGGCGACAGTCTCGGTGTGGAATTCGCTCTGGAAGCGAAGTGCTACGGACCAAGCAATTCGGTCGGGGTCCGTGGAACGAGTCGACTGATTTCTCGCTTACGACACCGACAGTTTGGTGTCTTAGTGACGACCTCATACGTCCACGAACAAACGTACAAAGAAATCAAACAGGACGGTCATCCGGTTCTGATTCTTAGTGGCGGTGATATCGTAGAAATTTTGCTTGAGAACGGATTAAATACAGAAAATAAAGTGAAGGAGTGGTTGCAGAGCCAAGTTCCAAGTTAGATGTTTTTGCACCCCGGTATTCGTATTGAGTATGATCTACTCTATTCACCGACCGAGACAGATACCTCACATCGAACCGGGAGTTCGTCAGTATTGACGATCTCGGCGATCTCTTCTGGTGTGAGCGATCCCCGATTTTGTGCAGCCGTCATCAACTCAGTGAGCTTTCCCTTCGGGACGGCTGTCGTGTCGCCGCGCATTCGGAGGTAGTAGTCCGCAGCTCGGTCCAGAGCCTTTGAGGTGGCACTTTCGCCGGTCGCCTCTTTTAGATACTCCCATTTCTTGGCTCTCGTATCGGTCTTTTCGATTCGCATAATTGCACAACCATCCCGAAATGCTAGGATCTTCCGGTCACTCAAACCGATTTAACATATAAATAGCGGTTGATTCGACGTCGAGAGTCGACGTGATTGCTGTAGGTATGGGCCAATCCGGCCAAGTTTTGCACAACCCCCGACCGAGTTACTTGTGCAAAAACGGGACAGCTGATCTTCGTGCGTGAAACCGCTTGGGTGGGGGTATGGAGAGGGTCGGTTTTCGACAGGAGTCTAGCAAGCTACTAGTCAATTACAACTGGCTCCCCATCCAGATTAGTTGTAAGACTAAGTGCCAACTTTTCTACCTCGTCCACCGATAAACCTGAACTCACAGCATGTTCGATGATTTTCTGACGTGAGTCGTCAGGATCGAAGCCAGCTTTTGAGATTAATTGCCCAAACTGGAAAACGACGCTGTCGATGCGAAGTAGCGAAATGTTTGTTCCAAGCTCGGCTTCTATTCGGTCTGCAACTTCAGCCCAGCACCGACGAACTAGCTCGGCCTCACTCGACGAGGCAATCCCAGAGAAGAGAGCGACCCGCTGCACGTGAATGTCAACGGGGATATCGATATCGTCGGGGAAATCCAAGTAAGCATCGTTGACAATGAGGTTGTGGATGTCGAGAATCTTCATAGCGAGTACGACTGTCTTGCTGCTCATCTTCTTTCGACCGCCGAGGTCAATCGCAGTCTGTTCCCAGATTTCGTCCGGCGACCTGACTGGATAATTCTCAAGGAACCACTCCGGGTATCCATTCTCGTTGAGCTTGACCAGCCGATCGCGCTTCATCTCGGTGTAACGGGCATTCACCGGCTCGTCAAGGAACTCATTCATAATGGTATTCACATCCTGAACGGAGTTGAGCGATCCGTGGTCTAGGGCAATCTCTTCGAGGGAGTTCCAGTACGCTTGAGCGTCGATGGCTAGCTGGAAGTCCGAGAGCCCCGCCATGACCGAGAGTAGCCCGAGGTAGCTGTCACTCTCGTATCTGTCTGTGAGTGTTACGAGCGTATCATACTCTGGCTCCTCTTCGTCGAAGGCCTCAATACCCTCAATTCCAATCGTGGAGAATGCAGAGGCGACGTCGTTCACTCGATCTGGGTCGCAGACCATATCTCGTTTAATTCTCTGTTCTTGAAATAAATCCTTCCCTGAGTCGACGATTACTCTACTTCCTCTGATACACTACCGGTCACTCCATACTCATACTACTGTCTTTACCCATTCAACGCACTATCCCTGAGAATTGATTATCGGACTCTATAATAAGATCAGCGTTCGCTCTACGAGAAATTGCACACTCCACTCAACCTGTGCTATCGGGAGTGTCCCACTTTCGGGAACCATCACACTGTCTTAGAATTCTAGTTATGATCTGTTAACAACTTTGCATGCTCTATATCTTGCACGCCAACTGGCAGCATTGTCAGCACACTGTGTATTGGTTCATAAAATTAGGCAAGAGCTTAGACAGTTTGGATAAGAACAAATAGGCTCATTTCAGATGGACCTATATGAATGACTACGGGAATAGGTATGTTGTCAACGAGACCTACCGGAGTTCGAGCGACTCCACAAAAGACCAATTTCAGACTTGGTTGAATGGACCCGTTGATACAGGAATTAGAAATTCTGGAGGTATCCGTGCGATAATAAGTCCCCACACTGGGAAACGAGAATTTCTTGTTTTCTATTCCGATTCCAGTGCCTCACAGAGTCAAAACCCGTGGGAAGACGTGATTAACATGTCTGATGGGATTGCTCACTATTGGGGGGATGCAAAAGCAAAACATCGCCCAGATCCAGACAAACCGCGAGGCAATAACTGGGTGAAAACAGACTACACAGAGACCTATTCTCAAGGGAAACGTACAGAGGCACCACCAGTACTGTTATTTGAACAACCGGAGTCGGGTTATGTTACCTTCCGTGGAGTATGCGTAATCACCGATCTCAGCATTGAACGTCACAAGGATAATGGTGAAACGGCAGTCAATTACCTAATCGAGCTTGCGATTCTTGATGCTGATTCGGTCGATTTGGAATGGATTCATAGAAAATCTCGGACTGGTATAGATAGTGGTGGGCCAGAAGCTTGGAATCAGTGGGTCAAGGATGGACGGATTCAGCGGTATTCTATTTACAAAGATAACATCCGTACAAAGGATGCTCAGTATCCTAATGGACGTGAGAAGGATCTTCTTGATGACATTCGAAATCGCCTCGACGATCCAAATAAAGGTGTCAAACTTGAGTACCTCATCAAATTCCTGCTCGAACAACGACCTACATTTAGTAACGTTGGGTTGACTCCGTCTACCGGTGACAGAGGTGTGGATCTTACCGGGAGCATTGATTTGCTCGCAAATTCTCATCTGAGTGGTGCTGAGACGACGATAGAGTTCAAGGCACAGGTCAAAAATACTGGTAGCAGTATTTCTGGGAAAGAACTCAGTCGGTTAGCTTCTCGAATTGGTGACGGTGAAATTGGACTGTTCTTTACCACGTCTCATTTTACCCGTAGTGCACAAAAAGAGAACTCGACAACGTATCCGGTTCGACTATTCGCAGCTACGGATTTAGTCGAGTTACTCCTCCAAACAAATCTTGTCGAAGATTGCCGTCTCAGCGACGAGATTGTCAGGGAAATCCAGAATACAATATGAGTCTTCTACCAGCGTACAGCCCATATTAATCGCCAACTGCTAACATAGATACGTCGCTGTTCGTGTCAATTTGCCTGATGATTTGAGACTCTCTGCTCTATATACTACGATCTCCCCGACCAACCTCTGCTAATCTCTCGTCCAATTAATATCAAAATTTTATGTTATTTTCGGGTAGAAACCAGCGTGAGATTAGTGGAGATAGCGCCAGACGTTCTGTAACAGTAGGCTCACGACAAACAGCAACAGCCGAAATCCGGCGTCACGGGAGCTCGTAAGAGCAAGTCTCTGCCTAGCCAGTCGGTAGGACGATTCGATGCCGAACCGCTTGCGGTAGTGTTCTCGGGCATCGCGTGGAGTTTCGATAAACGGGGCGTCAGCGGCGTAGCCGTGACGCGCCACCCCATGTTCATCGTATCTGCCTTGCTGGTAGACGCAATCGATGCACACAGGGAACGTCACCTTCCCAGCTAGCTCGTGTTCGATCACACGGCTCCAACCGCTGCTGAGTTAGTCTTGAATCGTCTCACCCCATTTGACGACCGGTATGACGTAGGCGTACAACAGCCCGAGACAAGCGCTATTATAGAATCCTCGATCAAGGTAGAAGGCCTTGACGCGCAGGTCAAGGCCATCAAGAAGTTCGAGGACTCACTGAGAACGTCGCTTGAGGTCTCGCCAGCGTGTAGCTAGGATGGGACACGAATTGTTACGCAGTCCTACATCTAACCCCTATATCTTGCACGGTGACTGATTGTAATATCAGTGGATAGAGGGTGTTTCACTAAATGAACAAGACCAGTGTGAATTAGCTATACAGTATCACTATCTTCAACCAGATAGTTTGTTGAGAATCACCTGGCGGAGTTCAGTATCGATACGCTCCTTAGTTTTTTCATATCCATTATCAGAAACATTTAATTTGTGAATAAAGAGGGATTTGTCCTTGAGGCTGGTTTGAAACGTGGACTTGGGGGGCAACTGCTGGCCGTCATCAGGATAAATCAATAGTCCAGGTGTCTGTGCCATTGTTTGATAGGCAAACATTTGGTAGAGGTCTTCGCGCTTAAGACCATCTTTCTGTTTCCATTTGACGTCCCCCACAAGGAGCGGCTCATCCGTGGCCCTCTCACGGATAATAAAATCTGGTTCTAAATCACGTGTAGCGTTTGTATCCTTTTCTTCAGCCAACGTTCCAAGATCGTTTCGAGTTACTCGAAATTGCGTCGAGGAAAAGGTAGCTTTGATTCGGTTATAAATTGCATTTTCGAAAATAATCGGCATCTCAACGACAAACGACGAGAGATCACGATGCCGACCTTTGAACCCTTGGACGTATTGTTCTTTGAGAATAAATTTGGCAAGCTCAATACCTCGTTTATAATATCTGTCTAAGTGTGATAGATGCAACTCTTGTTCAGCAGCGTGAGGTAGCGGGTCGGGATCGAACATAGCTTCGAGTTGTGTGCAGTGTCGATGCAGCTGGCCAGCGATAGATTTGCTTGAGACGACGTTACGAAGGGTATCAGTCGCGTGGTACAGAAGGTGATTGGCCCGTGTATCGTGACTAAGTTCATCGAAGATACATTCGAAGGTCGTTGTCCCAGGACCTTGTTGGAGCTGCTGTTGGAGATCCAATCGGCCGCGTAGGTGTTTTTTCCGCTCCTGTTGTTCCTGGTATTCTTGATTGAGGCCACGCTGGAGTATCCGTCGCAGTTCGTGGATGAACATTTGAGCAATCAGGTCAACGAATGAATCCCCCGTATCAAAACCGGCCTCTTCAGCATCAAAGACTATCTCTTCGTCCAATTCTTCGCTCAGTGCCAGCATATGCAGCAGTGAGCACTCAACTTTCGGCCGGATGTAGAAGCTGCTACCCGAGGGGACCCCAATAGCACCGACCTTCTTCCGTGATCTGAGATAGACATCACCATCTCGGACCTCCGCCAAGAGTCCTGTATGTGAATCTCGAATATGTTTGGCATCACTCGGCTCAAGTTCGGACACAACGGTTTCGGTGCCCTCTTGAGGTCGATCGTCAACAGCCATCCGATCTCAGTCCCTCGTTGCTGTCTCTGAGGCCTCTGATTGTGGAAGCATCTCCAAACCTCGCTTGAGTTCCTCAACGTTCAAATTAGCTATTTCTAGGCGATCCATGTCGATCAGTGGGAAGCTACTCTGAGTAGGTTCGTCAATATCGAACACGTTCGCCACCAATCCTTGGATGTCACCGAAGTAGTATTCCTCTAAGAGTGGCAAGATCTGGAACTGCCAAGCATTCACTAGGTCGACTTCATTTTCATGGCCAAGAAGGTACGAATGGCCGATCTGTTTTCCGCGGCCGAGTTCGTTCATATTTCGGATTCGCTCATTAATGGCTTCGAGCACCTGCTGTGACAGTTGGCGTAGAGTTTCGAACATGGGTGAGCGATCCTCTGAACCGTACTCGTTAGTAACAATGTCGTAGTCGGGCTGGAATGAGTGGAAGCTGAACCGCCGTCTAATGGCTGCATCAACGAGCGTGATCGACTGGTCGGCTGTATTCATCGTTCCGATGAGGAACAAGTTTGGAGGGATTGCAATTTTTTCACCGGAATGAGCCCAGTACGCAGGAGTCGACTCTTCGCCATCGAGACGCTTGTCTAATTCGAGTTGTGTGACTGCCTCACCGAAGATCTTCGCAAGGTTCCCACGGTTCAATTCGTCTATCAATAGTATGTACGCTGGTGGATTCTGATCACTCCCGATCGTGGATTTATATGCTTCTCGCGCTTCGCTGCACATCTGTTTGAAGACGCCATCTTTGTACTTGTATTCAACCTGACCGTCATCTGCTGCTTGAGCGGTGAGACCTTCCATAAAATCCTCATAGGCGAACGAGGGATGGAAGGTAACAGTCCGAAAACGGGTTTCAGGAACTCGATTTTTTCCATTAGTTAGCCACCACCTAGCAAAGCGGCGAGCAGTGTAGGTCTTGCCCGTTCCTGGCGGTCCATAGAGGACGATCTGGCCAGTGTTTTCAATCTGGGTCTCAAGTTCGTCGGCTCGATTTGGTTCATCCTCCTGTGGGAGCATCGCTGGCAAGCAGTCACGACGGGGTTGCTGTTCGTCCTCAGGAGTTTCTTCC
>LKMJ01005256.1_pt1 | contig 12207 bp, 16 predicted proteins | sample 643391 | NCBI WGS metagenome assembly LKMJ01 (sample SAMN04112250, study PRJNA286221) | soda lake metagenome | biome: soda lake; feature: Kulunda Steppe; material: water; isolation source: sample PL-Br10 brine of Picturesque Lake | place: Russia: Kulunda steppe | collected 2010-07
GAACGCACACACACACACAAATAAACACACACACACACTTACGCTTACACACACACAAACAAACACACACAAACACACACACAAACATATATATACACACACGGACACATGCGCACACACACAGACAAGCACATACATGCGTACACACACGCATGCACGCACGCACGCACGCACACACATACACATTCACACACATTCACGCAAACACACACATGCGCGCATTCACGCACGGGCACACACACTTGTAGATGCACACGCACGCGCATACACCAATATACACGCACACTCACCATATACTCCCACCTTACACAAGATCGCACACAAGCTTGAACTGAACCTTATCAATTTAAGCATGCAGTGTGCTACTGGATGTCTCGACTTTGCCCCTGACAGGCCTGGTTGATGGCCTGAGCTCGTGAAGCAGCAACTGTGGCTTTGGGAACCATCGGGACCCAGTTGCCAGCAGCATGAAGCTCAAGCCTGGACGGCGCTATACGGCCCTTCATATTGCTATCCTCTTCGTTGTCTTGGCAGTTGCCTTGACCTCAGGCGCAGAGGCTGCAGTATCAGCAATGGTGCATCAAGGCGGTGGGTGTGATGCAGGGTGCATGCACATGCGTGCAACTGTGCACATGTGCACTTATGTGTGTTCATGCTTGCACACACTGGCACAACGCGAGCTGCGCACAAATATTACACCATGAGTTTGATGAAGGTAGGTTTGTGTAAGAGTCCCTGGAGGTACCTGGTCAATGTCCGCTGGTCCTTGAAGTCACCAGCGTTCTCAATGTAACAGTTTCCTACTGTCACCTGTTAGGCATCCATTAGGTCCTCTAGTGTACTTTCTCCCGATTGTGCTCCGGTCTTTAAGAAAATCGGATCTTGTACAAGTCTTAACGACCATGTCTGCTCAGCCACACCATGCAGCAAGCATTCCTCTGCCCAACTGTGACGTCAGTGCAAATTAGTTGGCTTCTAAATATTCCTACCCCCATACGTGTGACCTGAACGCAGAATCCCAAATTGGGCATGCGCGCAACAAGGAGGCATACATGACCTTTCTAGCACCCTACGTGGCCGGAGAGGGCAGCCATGGCTCAGACCTGACTGATTGGGTAAGTGTTGGGCTGCGCTTCTCGGCACCAAGTGACAGGTCCTGGGGAGCGCCAAATTGTTGCCTAGCAGCTGCAAAGGCTGCAGCAATTGCAGCTCTGCAATTTCTGCCCTGTGTGTGCAGCTGCGCTTGCTGCTCAAGCCCGGAGCAGCATAGCAAGACGGGCCGATGCTGGATTGATTGGTAAAGCCTTCTGATTATGACATACTCAATGTCTCTGACCGGCCTGAGCTTCCCTCGAGACTCAGATAGTGCCACAAGCTGCTAGCTAAAGATACTGCCATACAGAAGACACTTAAATGTCAATAGGCTTTTAAAGTAGACAGCAGAGCTGCTAGCTTAAGATATTGCCAAACAGACCACAATTGTCAATGGGCAAGGTGTAAAGCAGTGAGGAGCAGGTTTCCTAGGTTCCTAGGGGCTAGTTTGTTGCTGAGGGCCTGGACAAGGTGGATGAAGTCTGGTCGCTTCTAGCATATCGGCATGCTCAAACCTTGCCTTGAGAGGTGGCTGGTCAATCATGCAAAAACAATACTCAAAATCTGTGCTTCGAAGTATCAGCTGTCTCATTGAGTCATGGAGGAGTGTGGCCAAGTGCAGTCATGCTGCCATATAGCTGCAAACAAATTAGACTGCCTTGACGCAGCACAAAGCCTGATGCAACACTTTTCTGGCGTGACAACGCGCCTGAGTCTCTGGGGCAGGTCAGGTCAACCGTTGACGCATTTACCAAGTTTGTCAGCTGGTCAGGGCACGCAAGGACGCACAAACCAATCTCACTGGCTCCCTCTGCTGCGTCTGTAGCCCCACCCCTCCAGACTTTGGACGCAGACGTGCGCACCACAGAACACTTGCAATGAGGGCGCCAGACGGTGCTGCTCTTGAAAGAAAAAGTGGAGGAAGCCCACTCCATTATGGCCAGTTGAACCCCCCTTCCCCCTGCTCACACTCTTGGCCCTTTGCAGTACTTTATCTCAGCGAGGTACCTCCTGTATCGGCTTATGAAACATGAGCCCACCAAAACCAAGGAGCCAAGGTGAGCAGGAGGCGGTTGCTCTTGCCATCCTGTATGCTTGCTGACACTGTGCGCTGGTGCGTGGGCATGTGTTCCCAAAGCTGGCCATCTTTGATATGTCCAGCAAGGCAGTAGGAGTGCAGCTTGCGCCTTTCAAGTCACTTTTTGGCCCCTGTTTCCAGGAGATCAAGTTGCGGGGACTCAGGTCTTTGAGTGCACACCTCTGCTCTTGCTCATGCAACTTCCTCCTGCACCTACGTGTTTACTCTCCCATTACAAGTTTATTTGCCTGGTGCTTGCACCAATCTAAAAGCAAGCCATCTGATTATCCCTGCACATGGACTGTTTCCTTCCCTCTCACTCCCCCCTCCCCCCTCTCCTTCTCTGTGTAGTCTACTTAGCTCTCGCCAGCTGTATCTTCCCCCCTCCATACGACGTACCACGTGAGCCACGTATGTCTTGTATGATATGTGCTCCCGCAGGGACTTTGTGGTTATGGTGGTGCCTGGCACAAGCCCCTGGAAGCAGAGAACTCTCCAGGAGGATGGGGCCAGGGTGAGTGCGCAGGCATACGCCTTGAGTGTGCGCAGGCATAGTAGGCCTTGAGTGTGCGCAGGCATACATCTTGAGGGGATTGTGGGCAGGCATACGCCTCGAGGGGAGTGTGGGCAGGCATACGCCTCGAGGGGAGTGGGCCAGAGTGAGTGCGCAGGCATACGCCTCGAGGGGAGTGGGCAGGCATTGTTGTGGGTGAACACTGTTGCATGGTGTGTATCGTATGACAAGGGTTGGGAAAAGGCGGTCCGGCATTCTGTAATGCTTGGGTCCACGGCCTGGCCTACAACCAGCTACTTACCCAACTGTGTTATTACGCATCATCTGGACAGTCCTTGTGGGAGGGTCCAAATTGGCGGTCTTATTTGGATTTAGAGTATGTCAAACATACAGTATGACTGGTACCGTGTCAATAAGATGCGGTGTCCCATAACCACACACGGGTGTTCCAGTTTCTTGGGCGAGCGGCGGGTAAGCTGGGTGTGCCCTGCGTGGCTCTGTGTTTGCTGCAAACCAGGTGTGCCCTGCATGGTGCTGTGTTTGTCGCAAAGTAGGTGCTAGAAGTGCCGGAGGAGATGCTGAGCGCCTTGAGCCCAAAACCATCTTGGTGGAAAATGGAAGCACGCTGGAAGTACAACTTTGCCAAGCTGCATGCCTGGTGTGTGAGTGCCTGGTGCCTGCCTGTGCTTGTGTGTGTGTGTGTGTGCGCGCGCACGTGTGCCCGTGTGTGTGTGTTTGTGTGTGTGTGCACGCACGTGTATATGTGCACGTTTGCTATTGTGCGCACACGAGTGCGCACATGCTTTAAGTATGCACCTGTACAAGTGTAGATCAGAATGGGGTGTTTTAGAAAGGCCTCTGAAGGTTGTAAAAAGATAACAACCCTTGAGTAAGCTATTGATCTGAGGTTGGTCCAGCAGCCTGATCGCAGAGCATGCTGTCCTTCCAGAAGTAAGTACTCAGCGCGTGGTGCATCAGAGGATTGTGAAATTTGGGGGCACCAGTATGAATGCCAGAACAACTATGAGGTAGCATGACACTATAAGACGCATCCTCATTGCATTCTGGGGATTTCACAATGCCTGCTGCCCCTGTTTCACACAGACTTCTTTGATATTCCATGTCTGTGTGCAGGAATCTGGAAGAGTATGAGAAAATCGCCTTCATTGATGCTGATGTATGGGTGGGTGGGTCACATAGTGGCGCACAATCCCTAGTGAGCCCCGCGCCCTGTTTGCAAATGCGGAGATCAGTGCATGGCAGGGCTTTAAGCCAAAGAACTTGCAAAACAATCAACCAAACCAACCAAACCAACCAACAAATGATGAGAATTGCGCACGAGTCAGTTTGAGCAATGCACACCAACAGTTAGAGACATGATTATACATGTACGCGAGGAACAGTGGTTGGCAGAGCTTGAATAGACGGAATTTAGAGGCCATGGTCTCTCACAGGAGATAGAGAGCTATGAGCGCCCTTGTGGGCAAAGTGTTGTTTGCTTAAAGCTAGCTTTCCTTTGAAGAAGGTTTGCGCAGGTAGGAGTTCAATTGCAATCAAGCCTAAGCCAATTGTTGTGTCCCTCAGGTGAGGGACAATATGGATGGCATGTTCTCTTACGTGGACCACAACTTTCTCTTTGCTGCCGTGCGGGACATGCACCATAATCTGTTCCTGGGCCTGCGCTACCTAGGGGATGGCTTCAATGGAGGCATGTTTGTGCTGCGGCCCTCAAAGAGAGTGTGAGTGAGGCGTAAAGCTGTATTGTATGAGTTAAACACTGCTCTTTGTAAGCTGTCTTTAAATTGCGGCTTGCAACCTGTTGCCTTGTCACCATGCATACAACTGCTGATCGAAGGTGAAATGCCCATCATCTTTGTGGCAGCTCTCCTCACTGCATCGCTTGTGTCAGCGCAGAGTGCATTCGCAAAAGGTAGCACACCAAATATATTCATGCTGCTTGCCTTATTGGGTGTCAGCGCAGAGTGCATTCGCAAGGTAGCACACCAAATATATTCATGCTGCTTGCTTTATTGGGGACGTTGCCTTCCTGGGCAAGCCCCTGCCATACAATCCTTTTCTGGCCAAACCTCTCTAAAACTTGGAAAGGAATTCGGGGAAGCTGGTGAATGGGCTCAATCCCCCATGTTTAATTGATTGTCCACGCGAGTGCTCAATGTTTGATTAAAATGAAGTGTAATGTACACTTTTTGACCACAGGTTCAACCACATGGTGAGCGTCATCCATGACGTTGGCAAGTACAATTTGCGCGAGATGGGTGAGCAAAACATTGGTAAACACACGCCAGATATCACTTGCAGGGCTGCTTGCTGGTTTGTTTATGTTTGGGCTCACAAGGACAAATAACAGGCTTTTTGTAAAGCTTGAGGGCCTGGGGCTCCTTGCAATCCTATGCAATCCTATGAGTTCTTCTTGCTGCTTCAATTGTAAAATGGTAGGGCATCTTTCGCGCATAGCTGTGTTTGAGACTTACATTAAGAGGTACTCCCACAAAGTTGCTGACACATCTTCCTTAACTTTCATTGTGTGAGCACAGAACAAGGCTTCTTAAATTACTACTTTGGTGCATCGTGGAATGAAATCCCTCGCGAGTACTCTGGCAATCATGTCGACCAAGTGTCTTCCTTGAAACTATCCAGGTAGGCCTAAGCACTAGTGGAAGCTGTGTGTGCTTAACAGCATATGTGCATGTACACAAGCCAAACAGCATAATTAAGATAAGCTCTTTGTGCATCCAGCAGCCTCCTTAAGCAGCTCATGTGAAAAGGGGTTTGTCTGACCTTAAAGCCTGGCACAAATGTCTTGGCAGCTAAAAGTTGTTGGGATCTCAACACAACTGCACTTCGAGCCCCTTCAGCCAGATGCGTTTGGCGTCATGAAGTGAAAATCTGGGTATGGCTTTGTACCAAAGTAATATATGCAATTAGATCTTGAGGATTGCTAAAATGGTTCAAATCTTTGTCTAAATTGCAGGCATACCTAAAGGTGCTCAAATGCTGTTCTTGCGGCCATGTACCTGAGATAAGCATGCAGTGAGAAGTTTTAGCAAACAAAGCTACCAAGCATTCGTTCTTGATGATAATAAGACTAACTTGTAAAGAAGCTCAATGAATCAAGGGGATGCTATGCATTAGGGGAAAATTGCCTCTGGGCAAACAGTCATTGATATTGCGCTCCGCCCTGAGCAAGTGAGGCTGTACTTCGTGTGCTGCTGACTAAGAGCTCTGTGATTCCTGACCTGCTACACTTCCATGCTTGCGTGCAGTCTCCAGTTGTCTTGCAGCAAAACTTAGTGTTTGCAAAACGTGCTGCAAGAGTGAGCGGGTGCAGGGCATGCGCATGAGTGAGCTGTGCAGCTCAGTCAACAGGGCAAGCAGCAAAGCATGGTGACTTTCGAGGGCGAGCAGCAAAACATGCTGACTCAAGAAGGCGAGCAGCAAAGCATGCTGACTCTCAAGGGCGTGCAGCAAAGCGCGCTGACTCAAGAAGGCAAGCAGCAAAGCATGCTGAGGCACGAGGGCACGCGGCAGAGCATGCTCAGTATATCCAAACCCCAAGCGCAGGCGCGAGCATGGCAATTGTGCTGTGTGCCGTGCTGGGCTGGCAAGCACGTGGACAGCCCTGCACAGAGGATGTGCCGCCCTACTTGGCGCTGGTCCCTGCACCTTCATCTGCAGGTCGGCGCACGAAAAAATGTGGACCATGCTGCGCTTTCCTGGTGGCCAAGGCGAGACGGCGAGTGTGTGGTTGGCAAGCCTGATGCAGGACATGCCCGAGTATAGAAACGACCCCAACATTGCAAATGCAGGCGCGTGTTTGTTTGCGCACGTGCACATGTATGGGCGCCTGATTAAAGTGTGCCAGGCAGGACTGCTCCTGTGGTGTGCCCTTGGAGCTAGCAGTTGGTGTCGGGGCGCTCACATTTGACTTTGGCCCCTTGCCATTTTTTTGCCTTTTTTGTGGTCACATTGGAACTAGCAGTTGGTGCCGGGGCGCTCACACTTGACTTTGGTGCTCACGTTGTAATGAGCAATTTGTGCCGAGGTGCTCACATTGGATTTTGGCCCATAGCCTTTGCTTTTGCATGCTTTCTCATGTCCTGGATTGTATCAAAATACAATTAGATCCTCTCACATTTGAAGTTTGGATCCCATTAAATCTTGGATCGTGGATTGTCTTTCCCCACACATGTTACCTCAAGCCTGCATATGTGCCGCATGTACTGCTGTGTCCTGTGCTTCTGCTGCTACTGCTGATGCTGATGGTATTTTATTGGTGGTGCTGTCCTGTGCTGACACCCTCGCCGCCTTGTGCTGCTGTTCTCTGCGCTACATGAGGCATGCACATCTTATGCACCCTTATGCACTTACGTTTTGGGCTGCATGATTGTGTTCCAAGACTGCAGGAGATTGATCAAGAACTCTGCAGCTAGGTTTTCTTTCTTGAGGCGTTTGCTCAAAGTCCGACTTGGGACGTGCAAGTCTCCAAATGCCTCATGCACAGGCATCCACACTGCCAATGCTGCACATGGTCGCAATTCATCTAAAAGCTGCATACAAGCCCGCGCACGTGCTTGCATTAGCGCATCTGCACAGCCTGATCTTAGTAGGGTAGAGAATATGCACCGCTTGCCATGCCTCTTAACCTTCCCTCCATCTCCTGTGTCCTTGCGGCTCATGCCTATGTCCTCACCTCAGGCATGAGCCTACTGCAGGTGGTTCTCAGCAAGGTATTGAGCTGGAGATGGGCCTGATGCTTTGAGGTGGGCACCCAGAGTGGGCTTTGGTGAGGTTAAAGGAAAGTGCCAGGGGTGCGCCCTGTAGGCATGTGTGGGCTCTGTGTGAGGATTGCACAGGGCAGACACAGAATGAGGTTGCCACACACATACACACACACACACACAGAGAGAGAGAGAGAGAGAGAGAGAGAGAGAGAGAGAGAGACCACTTGGCCTTGCTTTTGACCGCTCAAGTACAAACACGTTGCAGATTGGCAGCATCCACTTGGCTCCTGCTTCTGGCCACTTAAAGCAAGAGTGGCACAGAATTGGGGGCAGACACTTACTTGAAGTGGCCCTGTTGGGGAATTGACTCAACACTCATGGGCCATGAGGTGCAACACTAGGCTAGCATTGGCGTGTTTGGCTGTGGGGTTGAGGTAGGGAAGGAGCATGTGACATGAATCAGGGATGATCTTAAGCCAGCAGGACCATGCCTAGCAGGATTCCTGACGGCTGCATGGGATTCCTCAACCTGCCCTTGAAACACAAATATAGCCCCTTGGACCCAAACTCAGCCCCTGGGGCCCAAGCAAAGCCCCTAGCATGGGTGCCAAGGTTTGTGCAGCCCAGACACCGACAAGCAACTACTGTGGTGAGTCTCACCGAATGAGTGTGCACAGAAGCTTTTTGTGGTGTTGGTGATGGGGAAGACTCTTTGTGCCGAATCTATCGAGTGAAGCCCCAGGATCCCCTCCTTATGAAGGTCGCGCGTCTGGGGCACTCACGACTTCTTCAACGTGTGCACAGCATGTGCACCTGGATTATTACTGTTTACACCCAAGGCATCCAAGCCATCCGGATCTTTCGAACAGGGAAGTTTCCTTAACCACTGATTGAACCCTGCAAGGTTTCTACAAGCGCGCACATCTCAGTTATTTTTATGATTGGACCAACTATCTTGGAACCACTGATTCCTCATGTGGATATACATTATGTGTCGCTTGGTTGCTGTAAAATTGTGAAGCAATTTTGTCTGCTCTTACTCTCACTGTTGTTTTTGCCATTTTTGGGGTTTGGTGCATTAATTGGGGTGCTAGGCTTTGGCATGATACGCTTGGATGCAACCCTGAACACGTGAGAGTACATGGGAGACGTGCGATTTTCGTGTATTCCACAGATTTTTCACAGTTGTGTGGGAGCACGGTCCTCAGGTGTTTGCCTTGAGTCCAGGCGTCATTGCCTTAAGGTCATGATCGTTGTGGCAGGATCTTCAATCGACCATCTTGCATGCGGAAAGGCCTTTGCAAGGGCAGGGGCTAGGGTTTAGAAGCTGAGGTTTAGGATCGAATCTTACCAATCATTGACGTGATTCATCTTGTTTGGCTCACACGACTTCTGGCTCCAACACAGGATGCTTTGTGTTGACGAGGGACATCTGCATCATAGATGGAGCATTGTAGGATACTCATGCTTGGGAAGGAGATTGCACTAGATTTGAGAAACCAGATTGGAAACTGAAAGATGCATGCCCATGATCTTAGGAGCAACCCAAAACTTTCATGAGGCTGGTTCGCATCTGCTTGCTATACATGTGCAATTGTGTCTCTTGACTGTTGGTTTGTATAGCTTAATCTTGGGCATTTTGCTTATTATTTGTTGGTTTGGTCGTTTTTTATACAATGAAGTGAATAGAACTGCTAACTTGGTTAGTAGTAGGGCCTGTGTTGGTAGTAGAGGTGGGGTATGTCCCTTAAGGATCATCCTAATGATTATGTCCCTTAATGAATTAAAAGGGAAAGAGCTATCACTCCCCGCAACAATGCCCCCACGCCTGATACTGCCTGAATTGGCCACCTCAAAGGTGGCATGCATCTATGATGTGACAGGAAATTGCAAAGAAATGCTCTCTCTGGAGCGGTTTAAGCGCTGTTTTATGGGTCAATGACGCCAAGCTGGCCAGATGCTATACAGATTTTAAGAATAAGCCATCAGTCAAGGAAGTGCGACTGCAAGGCTGCATGTGCCACAGTGGACATCGGAATTTTGTTGCCTTCTGATTTTGCCCAGAATCAGAGCTTTGGCATCTGAATCAGAACATTTGCTTCTTCCGATCACCAAGAAAATCCAGATCCTTTTTATCAGAAACTTACTCAGAAGGAAACTTGACCAAACAAAGAAAGTAAGAAAGAAAGACTACGCCAACAAGGGGGTTTACAAGGTTTACAAGGTTACAACCATCAAATTAGGAAGAAGGTCATTAGAGGAGTTTGGGGGGGTTCTGAAAAGAGCCATATGTTCTTTCCTTGATGTTTTTCAACTTCCTACTTGTATCTATGATCTATGTTGCGTATTAAATAGAATGAGAGTAAGTTTTCTTTACCAAAATGAAGTTGCAGAACGCAATGCAACGCAACGCAAAATGATAGCAGAATCCAAAAGATAATAATAAGTGCAATATGAGCCTCTGGTGGCAGGAAGGTGGGCACCGCCAACTAAAAAGAATCAAAGACATCATCTGAATGATTCAGATAGAGCATAAGAAACCTACCTAGATGCTGCTTTGAAGATGCCAGCTGTGAAATATGCTGTGATCTTCAGACTAAAGAAGAGCAGGTTGACCCAACGATGGACATGTATCAGTGAAGTATACTTGTCGCAGGATATACCATTGGCAGTGCCTCTTGGACCTAAAGTACTACACTAAGCCCAACGGAATGCCATTCCAGAAGTATCATAGCAAATGATGATTGGGCATGTCCTGCATGCCATACAGTGTAGCCCCCCTACCCCAACAAGAGAGGGAAATAACTTTTTAGAGCAAGACTTAATAGAAATAAGCTGGGCTTTGACTTGGGAGCTGGAAAAAGTATTCAATGAATGAAAGAGCCTCAAAAGAAGGGTTTGAACTCCTGAATATGAATCCCAAGTACAAGCACCAAAAGGTACTAAGCTACGATAACCTGGAATGCCAAGGCTTTGACCTTCATCTAGATCCTTTAAATACTTGGAAAAAACACAAGGAGATACGATCAGACAAAAAGCTGTCTTTGACATGCAGCCTACTGACCCAGAACAGGATATTCAACCAACTGGGAAATGCGAAACATAAATCAGAGAGATCAACCAAATCACTCAAGTCAAGCTGGCAAGGACAGAAGCTCACCTCATTGATACAGAAATTCCTATAAGCCCTACAAAATATGCCACTCTTCAAGAGTTACTAACTAGTAGGCTAAGGGCAAAGTGTGCCCACACAGCCACAGATAGTGCCTGTTATCTATCTCAGATACGGAAACAACTCTTATTTCTTGAATTGCACAGGAAGCACACACATATCAAACTCTTGGAAAACATTTGTGATTGGAAACGGATTTGCCGATTCTATCATAGCATATATTAGCAAAACATGCTGCTCTCCATAACTATGGGCATAATGAAGCATTCCCACCACTATCACCTGGCGGTAATCCTTTCGCCCATATGTACTGGCTCTCAGGAGAGAAGAATGAGACTACTCACACTACCACTAGAATCAGCCTTGCACCACTACAAAACATTAAGGACAAACTTTAAGCTCACATGAGCAAGCATCACAGACCCGACGTTCTTTAAAGCCCAAGTGGCCCCTTTTCCTTAATTGATGTGAGGAGCTTTTTTCCTGCTTGCGTAGTTTTTTCTTTCAGACTTGGAGATGCTCAGCATCGTTGGTATTAGCATTAATATTAGGCTAATACCAACTCAGGTTTCTATAACGATTGCTCACCTCCCTGAATCTTACAGTTACTAATTGTGCCCTCCCGACCCCCACTAATGACCTTCTTCCTAGTTTGATGGTGGAGGCTTGCCTGGTGCTTGCACCAGATGTTAATTTCTTCCTTAATTCACGCAAACAGGGGTTACCTTGTTGGAGAAGTCTTTCTTTCTTTCTTTCTTTCTTACTTTCTTTCTTTCTTTCTTTCTTTCTTTCTTTCTTTCTTTCTAATTGTGCTTATAGCAGCTCTTTTTACAATTCAAGAACAGCACAAGAATAAATATATCACAGAGAAGGAATGTCATGAAATTCAGAATGGGAACTCTTAACACTCAGAAAATGGCCCACCTCTATGGCAGAGCCACCAGTTCATCTCCTCTGTAGCGTCAACAGCCAGACAGCCAAATCCAAATGCTTTCTGGCTGTCAGAATGCTCCAATTCAAAAGATGGTGACTAAGAGACATAAGATTGCTTCCAGGCTCATCATGAAAACCTTGAGCAAAGATGATTTTGAAGGAAACATCACTTTCACAGATATGGGAATTGCAACACGGATGGCTCAACAAAGTCTGGTCTTGCTGGCACAGCCTGAGAATAGCCCACAGGACTTTACCACAATGGCTTCTGCCAAATCTTTCAGCAGAAGAACTTCGATTCTGTTCTAGACCAGATACTATTTGCATACTGCCAGCAGGAACGAAAAACGGCCATCATATAGACATACAGGCTATACTATGTAGTACAACAAGCTATACACCCTTCGCGCCGGGATGTACACCTCATTGAAGTCAAATATTGTGATGACACACTACAAGCGCATGCGCCCGAAGAGCTGTGAGTCCCCTCCACCAGGGAGAATGAAGAACTAGTGAGGATCTGAAGGGTGACAAGCCGCCCCCTGCTCCAGACCAAGACCTTGAGAGCAACTGGATTTTTCAAGAGCGCGTCTAGTAGTTGACAGTTTACGTGCATAGAGCACAGAATGAGCATGTAACTAGAGGGCAGTCTTATGGGCTTTTTGTACATCAAGGC
>LKMJ01005257.1_pt1 | contig 12207 bp, 11 predicted proteins | sample 643391 | NCBI WGS metagenome assembly LKMJ01 (sample SAMN04112250, study PRJNA286221) | soda lake metagenome | biome: soda lake; feature: Kulunda Steppe; material: water; isolation source: sample PL-Br10 brine of Picturesque Lake | place: Russia: Kulunda steppe | collected 2010-07
ACATGCTGGAGCGGCATCTGCAGGTACTGAAGATGGTCATCGAGAGCGAGCCGATCGGAATCGTCAAGATGTCCAACGAAACAGGATACCCCCACCACAAGGTGCGCTACTCCCTGCGCGTGCTCGAAGAGGAGAACCTCATCGAGCCGTCCAGCCAGGGTGCGATCACGACCGAGCGCACCGCGGAGTTCGTCGACGAACTCGACGCGAAACTCGACGATATCGTCGACAAACTCGATACGATGAAAATCGACGACGCGGTCGAAGTCCAGAGCTAGAGCTCCGGTACGTTCAGGTGGAACTCGTCGCCGCGCGCTTCGACGAGACAGAGGTGATAGCCCTGCTTTCTGGACTGCTTGACGAAACTCATTCGGGAGTCCCGACTCAGGAAGCTCCCGCTCGTCGCCTCGCTCGCCGCTTCGAGCGCCCCCGGCTCGAAAAAGGACGACGTTACCAGAAAGGCGGCACTCAACGTCTCCGAACTCTCCTTGATGCGGCTCGCATCGGCCTCCAGTTCGACGAGCATCCGCTCGCCCGCCGGATCCCGCGAGTCCGAGATATCGGCCACGATCAGTGGCTCGCCCATCCGGTTCCGTAATACGACGTCGAACGCGGCGACTTCGGTCACCTCCTCGCCATCTTCCGTGTACGTGAGCTCGATTTCGCCGTCGAACTCGACACGATCGATCGCGGGGATCGCGTCGTACAGATCACTTAGACCGCTCTGATTGCCAGTACCCTGGATCTCGTAGAGCAGCGTCTCGACGAGCCAGTCGACGAACTGCATCTCCAGCGTTCCATCGAGGAATCTATCATACGGTTCACCCTGCACGGCGACGGACTCGGTTTCGAACGTCGTGTGGCGTTCGAGTTGCAGGTTCTCGTTGACGTCCTCCGCGGTTGCTGCACCATCGTGTGCCGCCTCCAGCGTTGCCTCGCCCTTCGATCCGTACCGGACGAACAGGTTTGTCCCGGAGATTGCCTGTGTGGGCTGTATCTGCTGGCTCGAATCGTAGGCCGTCTTCCCGGCGGCTTCGAGCTTCGATTCGAGTTCGTCACGTTCCGACCGGAGGCGCTCGACTTCGCGCTCGAGCTGCTCGACTGTCTCGGAAAGCGACTCGTTTTCGGCCGCCAGCTCGTCTCGTTCGGCTCGGAGCTCCTCGCGGGTTGCATCGAGTCGCTCGATCTTCGCTTCCAGTTCGTCGATCCGTTCCTCGCGCTTGGCGAGCCGTTCTTTCGGAACCGTCTCAGCTGTCGCCTGCCTGTCTCCAGAGCTGGACGTTCGGGTCGATCCGTTTGCCAGATCGTCTCCGTCGCTGGGGCGCTGTTCAGTGGTCGTACTCTCACGCTGGTCGGGTGTCGAGTTGGCTCGTCGACCGGCCCCCGGCGTCGATCGCTCCTGGCTCGTCTGCTTGGGACGGCTCCGAGCGATGGATGTCGAATCGGGTGCATTCCCGGTCGCGTCCTCGGTATCGGGTTCGGGATGGTCCGTATGGGCCGGATCGAGCGAGGGTATCACCGTCGTTTCGCGCCAGTCCGCCTCCGCCCGGATGGGGTCCTCCGACGCATCGTCGGCCCCCGACGGCGTCTCTGATTCCGATGGCGTGTCCGGAGGTGTTTCACTGGTCGTCGGTTCGTCCGACATCTCACCGGCGATCGGTGTGTCGTCGACGCTTCCCCCGACACGCCCCTCACTATCCGCTGTGTACTCCGCGACTTCCTCCGACTCTTCCGAGTGGGACTCGGCTGTCGTCCTCCCGCCAACGGGACGGTCGGCAGACTGCTCCGTGGTTGTTGACTTGCCGGTTCTGCCAGCGGCGGACTCGTCGTCCGTGGCGCGGCGCTCAACTGCGCCAGCGGACGGGCTTTCCTCTTCCGAGTAGTCCGGGGACTGGCCGTGGGTGTCGAGAGTGTCTGGCTCCCGAATGGTCGCCTCGTCTGGCGTGTCCGCAACGGCATCCGGGGTCGTGTCAGCAGTCGGATCAGCATTCGCAACCGTATCGGTCCCGTCTGTCTGCTCCGCCTCCTCTCCTGACTGATCGCTCGCCCGTCCCTCCGTCGAGCTGTCCGGAGGTGCTATGGGCTCATCTTCCGACGCGTCGTCGATCCCTTCTGTCGTCTCGGCAGGCTCATCCGTCGGCGGGGTGGGGTCGACAGCCGAGGTGTCCGGATCCGATGCCGATGTTTCCGGGGACGAGTCGAGGTCCTCGGTCGTTGGGTCGGCACTCTCGGCGGGCTCCGGCCCGGGGTTCGCTTCCGGAATCTCGATGACGTCGACCGCGGCGTCGACGACCTCGTAGATGCCGACCTCGTCGTTCGCCCGCTCGAACGCCTCGTCGTCGCCCAGTAGCTCCTCTCTGGTACCGACGAACGCGGCGCTCATCGACCGGCCGCCGTAGTAGACGACGAAGTAGTCGCCACTGAGGACGTTCTCGCTCAGTTCGAGGTAGCCGGTGAACGAGCCCGAGGTGAGCGTGTTGTCGACCTCGCTAATCGGCGTATCTTCGGTGTAGTACTTCGCCCGCGTCTCCGTCTTGGCCTCCCACATTGTGAACAACAGCGGGAGTGCGGGCTCGGGAGCGACGTAGGCGGTGCCCGACGCCTCCTCGAACGTCTCGATACTGCCGTCGTGAACGCCGACGATCCGGCCGTTGAGCATGAACAACCACGTCCCAGCGGTCTCGACCGCGCCGGTAAAGTCCGTTCCGGCGAGATCACGGAGCCCCTCGTACCCTCCAGAGAAAGGTCGGGACTCCCACCGCTCGACGCGCTCAAGCGTGCGCGTATTCATACCGAGTACAAGCCACAAGCGAAACAAATACTTTCCGGCGTCTTCCCCGCAGGCTGGAAATAGGGTCGCCCGGCTCAGGTCGTCCGGCTCAGATCTTGCCTTCGGCGTCTTTTGCGAGCTCCTCCATGCGCTTGCCGATGCGGCCCGCACTGGAGAACTCGTCGTCGCTCATTGCGTTCGCCAGCGCATTACCCAGGACGAAGACGGCGTGTTTGTGCTCGCTTTTGGATTTGTGGACGTGGGATGGGTCCACTTCGAGTTCATCATAGGGCTCGAACAGCTCGTCGTCGACACCCTCGCGCTCGGCGAAGTTCTCCATGATGATGACCATCTGCTCGTGAAGCTCCAGAAGCTCGTCTTTGTGCATACGGACCTGTAGGAACGTCCATGGTTTAAGGATTACTGCCAGCACACCGGAAACGGGTACGAGCGACCTGTTGCGCCCGATCGCTACCGATCCAGTGTGTCGGGTAGTGGCGGCCAGTCGAGTTTCTCCCGGGCGGCGACGGCGGACCAGCCACCGAAGATCAAAGCCCCAACGGTTTCGGGGATTGCGAGGCCGGGGATCTGCCCAGTGAGCAGGGCCGCCCAGACGAGCCACGCCACCAGGTGAACGATGCCGAGCCAGATCGTCACGAGGCCCCAGCGCGTCCGACCAGCGAGGACGCTTCCAGTCCCGTGAGTCCACATGAAGACGATACCGAGCAGGTAATGTGCGATCGCGACCGCGCCGTGGGGCTCCCGCGGAATGTAGTAGACGCCGACCAGCGCGAGCGCGATCAGTGCCCCGGCGAACTGGAGCGCACCGACCAGGTGCAAGACGTGGTCCGCGTCGGCCCAGAGCCGCCAGGCGAAGGGCAGTCCGACAATCCCCGTCAGGATTAACCCGCCATTGAACAGCCCGAACTGGGGTGCCCCCGCGAGAAAGGAAAGCGTGATCGACTCGCCCGCCGGGAGCTCGCCGAGGTTCGAGAGCGCGTCATCGGCCCAGACGAAGCCCGGGTCCACGACTGTCGCTGCAAGGATCGTTACCGCCGCGATGACCGGCGCGATGAGCCCGGTCACAGCTGCCGTCGTCCGTTTATCCATACACTGACAACTCGTTCATCGTGTAGTGAACTACCCCACCCTACTCACTCGCGGCTACCGCCGCTCGTTCCTTGAGGGTGGGGCTTCCTGTGTCAACGACGGTACTTGCAGGAATCACGTCTCTAAACGGGCTAGAGCGTGACCCCGCAGCGGTGCCAGTCTCAGCAGGCGTTGATTCGGCCAGTTCCTGACCTAATCCCGATTCATCCTCCACCACTCCCAGTTCGAGCAACCCAAGCCGCTGTACCTCCAATGCAGCGTTATGGTCACGGTCTGTCGTGAACCCGCACGACGGGCACGAGTGCTCTCGCACCCACAACGGCTTCTCCGACTCTACACCACACTTTACACATCTCTTCGTCGTTCCCTCTGGTGGAACAAGTACCACGTGACAGCCGTTCTTCTCCCCGAATCGCTGGAACGTTTGCAGTGTCTCATACCACGACATCGAGGCGATATTCAGACTATTACCGTTCTGCTGCATCATGCTGCCGACGTTCAGGTCTTCGAGGAACACGGCGTCGTACTGTTTTGTATAAGCGTTGGCGAGAGCTTCCCGATACGCTTTGCGCTTGTTCGACAACCGCTCGTATGCTCGCGTTAAGCGTTGGCGGGCCTTGTTCCAGTTGTTCGACTCGTGTTCCTTGCGAGAAACGGCTTGGTGACGTTTCTCGATGCGTTCACGGTCATCTTCTTCGTCTAACGGTTGGAACGCTCGTCCGTCCGAGTCGTGAATGAACTTCGTGATGCCGAGGTCAATACCCACGGTGTCTTCAACGTCGATGTCTTCGACAGCAGGTTTCTCTGGATAGTCAGCATCGTATTCGACCATGATGCTGACCGTCCAGTCACCCGTCTTCTGCTTTTTCGGGATGACTTCCTTGATGTCAGCGTCGTCTGGGAGTGGTCGGTGAAAGTTCAAGTGAAACGTGCCGATTTTCGAGAGTTCGACCGTAGCGTGGTCAGTCCGACCCGTGTTACTATCCACGTCGAAGCCAGACTGGTTGTACGTGATGCTACGGTAGTCTCGTGGGCTTTTCCACTTGAGTTCACCAACGTCGAATCCACGCTCTTTCAGCTTGCCGAGGATGGTCTCCGAGTGCTTGATGCGGCGGACTGCCATTTGAAGGCATTTCGAGTATACACTGCACCACTCAGGCCACTTGCGCTTCCACTGTGGCAGTTTGTTCTGCATCGTGGTGTACGATGGTTTGTCGTAATCAGGAGCAGGTTTGTACTCTTGCGTGAGTGCGTGGTTATACACTTCTCGACAGGTTTGAATCGCTTTCCACGCACTCTCGGCAGTAGTGGTGTCCTCGGGCTCGGCAGCGTATTTGAACGCTTCTTCGACCACTATCGGTGGGTTAGTCGTGTCTAGAGTTGAACGTTTTGGTTGCAGCGAGCGTACGGCTGTATCCCCGCCCTACTGCGCTACTCGACCTTCGGTCTGCGTTGCTCCTTGAGGACGGGGACTTAGCTTGTAAGAGTTAAAGCACCGACGCTGGCGGGCACTCGAACGCGGCTCTACCGACTCTGACTGCCTTTCGGGAACCAGACGAGTTCGTGATCGGCTGTGAGCGTCACGGAAACGGGTGTATCGAGATCGAGGGATTCGCTGTGGTTGTGCATACACTCGACGGTCTCGCCGCTGTCGAGTTCGACCCGGTAGAGCACCGAGGGGCCGAGATACCGGCGGTAGGTCACTCGCCCGTCGGCCTCCGCTTCCGTCGTCGGGTAGGCCAGCACGTCGTCGGGCCGGACCAGCACATCGATCTCGGTCATATCGTACTCCGACTGCAGGCCGTGGACTTGCTCCCGGTCGATCGACGCCACCGTGGTGTCGACCTCGTCGCCGCGGACGTAGCCCGAGAGGAAACTCGCGTGGCCGAGGAAGCCGGCGACGAATCGGGATTTCGGCCGCTGGAAGACGGATTCTGGACGGCCGACCTGTTCGAGACGCCCGTCGTGCATCACCGCGACCCGGTCACTGATCGACAGAGCCTCCTCCTGATCGTGCGTGACCGAGACGGCGGTAACGCCGGTCTCTTTGAGGATCCGACGAACCTCCTCGCGCATCTCGACACGGAGGTCAACGTCGAGGTTGGAGAACGGCTCGTCGAGCAGCAGGATTGTGGGTTCTGGTGCGAGCGAGCGGGCCAGTGCGACGCGCTGTTGCTGACCGCCTGAAAGCTCTTCGGGGCGGGAGTCGCCCTGCTCGCCGAGGCCGACGAGATCGAGCAACTCCGCGACGCGGCGCTGCTGTTCTGACTCGGGCCAGTCGTCGATGCCGAAGGCGACGTTCTCGGCGGCGGTCATGTGGGGGAAAAGCGCAAAGTCCTGAAAGACGACGCCGATATCGCGAGCGTCCGGCGGAACGAACGCACCGTCACCGGAGGCGATCGGTCGACCGTCGACGCGGATCTCGCCCGTATCGGGGCGTTCGAGTCCGGCGATCAGCCGGAGGGTCGTTGTCTTGCCACAGCCGGATGGCCCGAGCAGGGTCAGCAGTTCGCCTTCCTCGACGGACAGGGACAGCCCCTCGACGGCGACTTCCGCGCCGAACGTTTTCGAGATCTCGTCGATCCGCAACAGTGGCTCCTCTGCTGGCTGTTGGGAGGTGGTCTCCCGCTGGCGTTCGTTTGTGACCTGCTCCGTCGTGGTGGTAGTTGATTCAGCTGACATTGTACTTCTCCTGTCGCAACAGCACGATCATCGAGAGTCCGGAGATCACGATGAGGATAAGCGCCGGAATCGCAGCGTATCGGTAGTAGACGCTCTCGTGGGCTGCCCAGATAATCGTCACCAGCGTATCGAACCCGATCGGCTGGAGCATCAGCGTCGCCGGAAGCTCCTTCATCGTCGTCAGGAAGACGAGGACGCCCCCCGCGATCACGCCCGGCGCGATGAGGGGAAGCGTGACGCGGCGGAACGTCTCGACGCGACCGGCGTTCAGCGTCCGGGCGGCCTCGTCGAGGCGCTCGTCGACCTGCAGCACCGACGTTCTGGTACTCCCGACGGCCTGTGGGAGGAAACGAACGACGTACGCGAATACGAGCAGGGGCACCGTTCGGTAGACCCACGGCAGGTAGTTCGAGCCGAAAAAGACGAGCGCGAGGCCGATCACGATCCCGGGAACCGCGAAGCCGACGTAGGTCATCCGCTCGAACAGCCGGGCGGACAGCGAATCCGACCGCGCCGCCATGTAGCCGACCGGGATCGCCAGTGCGCTTGCGACGAGAGCCGCCAGCGCGGCGAGTGTCACCGAGTTGACGACGTATTCCAGCTGGAACTCCAGCGATGGGACCTCCCCACCGGTCCCCTGGAAAAACCACAGTCCGAAGATCGCCACCGGGACGACGAGGGTGACGAACCCAATAGCTGCGAACGCGCCCATTGCGGGCCACTTCCACGCGCCGAGTCGGAGTCGTGTGCCGTCCGCGCCCCCGGCGCTGGCGTCGTCGTCGTGGCCGACACCTGCCTCGATGGCGATCACGACGGCCGTGACAGCGATCAACTGCAGGGAGAGCAAGGCGGCGTACTCGACGTTGAACGCGCCGTACTCCCAGTAGATCGCGCTGGTGAACACTCGAACCTGCATGAATGCGGGTGTCCCGAAGTCCGAAATGGCATACAGTGCGACGAGCAAGGCCCCGGCGGCAATCGCGGGGCGGATCTGTGGGAGCGTGACGCGACGGAACGCTTTGACCCGCCCCGAGTTGAGCGTCCGGGCGGCGTCGACGAGCGACGAGTCCATCGAGAGCAGGGCCGCGCGGGTCGTAAGGAAGACGTAGGGATAGGTGTACAACGTGATGATGAGGGCAGCGCCGTAAAAGCCATAAACGTCGGGCAACCCGACGCCGAGAAGCGAACTCAGCTCGCCCCGCGGACCGAACGCCGAGACGAACGCAAACGCGCCGATGTAGCTGGGGACGACCAGCGGTAACGCGGCGACGATCGTCCAGAACCGGCGGTACGGAAGGTCGGTGCGAACGGTCAGAAACGCGAGGGGGACGCCGATAAGAATCGAGGCGATGGTCACGACGGCCATCAGCCCAACGCTGTTGGTGAGGATCTCGACGGTGTCCGACGACATCATCAGGCTAGCTGCTCGCGTAGCGTTAACCTCCGATGCACGCAAGAGGAGCCACAGCAGCGGCGAAACGACCAGTGCCGCGATGGCACCGCTCAATAAAAGAAGGCCGACTGACGCGGCATCGGTGTCGTCCGATGCCACCAGATCACCGAAACGATTGCTACCCACGGGACAACTCTATCAAGATACTTTACCCGCGAAGCTTTTAGGCTTTCCTAAATCACGGCCTGTCAGCTGACCGTCTGATGAGTCGGCTACCCGCCTCAGACTGTCATCCCTTCCTCGCGGAGCAAGTCACTCGCCGGTTCCAGATCTCCGAGCGCGTTCAGGTCGAACGACGGCGGGTTGATCTCGTCGACGGTCGGGAGGTCTCCGACGTATTCGACGCCGTCGACAACGGGATACTCGCCGTTGACGTCGACGAAGAACTCCTGGCCTTCCGCAGCGAGGACGTGGCGGGTGAACTCCGCGGCGAGGTTCGGTCTGTCCGACGCCGAGAGGATTGCCACACCAGAGACGTTGAAGAGGCAGCCGGGGTCGTCGCTGGTGAACGCAACGTCGAGCGTAGCGTCGGGATCCTCGTTCAGGATCCGACCCGCGTAGTACTGGTTACCGAGGCCGATATCCTGATCGCCGTATGCGATCTCCTCGGCCTGCTGTGAGCCGCCGGAGTACAGCGTGACGTTTTGCTGGTTCACCATGTCGCTGATCCATCCCCGGGTTTCGTCCTCGCCTTCCATCTCGATCATTGCCGTGATGAACGATCGGAAGGTTCCCGAGTTCGGGCGCGTCGAGATGACATCCCGGAACTGTTCATCTTCGGCGTACGCGAAGATGTCGTCCGGGAGGTCCTCACCGTCGAATGCGTCGGTGTCGTACATAATGGCCCGTACACGGCCTGACGCTCCGGTCCACTCGCCGTCGGGATCGCTCTTGTCGTCGTCGACCGCTCCAATGATGTCCTCGGGTAGTTCGCGAGCGAGACCTTCGCTTTTGAGTGCCGCGAGCGCACCCGATGACTGAGTGTAAAAGATGTCGGCGGGGCTGGTTTCACCTTCTTGGACGAGGCTGTTGAGCTGGTCCTCGTTCCCGTCGTGGTCCACTCGGAGCGTAAAGTCGGGATACTCGTCCTCGATCATGTCGAACAGCGGGTCGATCTGGTCGCGCGTCCGACCGTTGTAGACCGTCAACTCGCCTTCCAGATCCCCGAGATCGTCCCACGATACTGCGGTCGATTCGAGCGCCGCGGCCTGTGGGCCATAATCGTCGAACGGATCTCCGGCGTCGTCGCCGAGACAACCGGCCAGTCCGAGCGATCCCGCAATCGCAATCCCTGACGCCGCCAGAACGCGACGGCGGGAGTGGTCGACGTCAGTGCGTCTGGACCGACCGGACCCATCGTGTGCCATATCTTGATTTAGGCCGCCCTAAACAATATATAGCTGGCGGTTTAGGGTGGCCAAAAACACAACAGCCGTCAAACTGTGGGTGCAAAATCATGAACGAATGGCTCTGCAAGGGTCGGAAATAGGGGGCAACAACGTCCGAGGGGTGTATTCGGCTCGTGCGGGCGACGTTGTTTGTCTGGCGCGCGAGGTACATTCGGCACTGACCGAATCGACGCCGCTCGCACGCGATTACTCCGCGGGCAGGTCGTCGATCAGCACGACAGCCTCGCCGTCGATGATCGTCTCTCCCTCGTCGTCGCTGACGATCGTACTGAGCCGATACTGATCGTTGCCGAGCGCCTCAACGACTTCGACGGTCGCGGTGACGCGCTCGCCGATCCGGACGGGGCCGCGAAACTCAAGATCCTGAGAGAGATAGATAGTGAGTCCGGGCAGGCGTGCAAGGGCGGCGCTGATCAGCCCGGACACCAGCGTCCCGTGGGCGATCCGCCCCTGAAACCGCGAGTCCTCGGCGAACTCGGCGTCGAGATGGAGTCGGTTGGTGTCGCCACTGGCAAGCGCGAACCGCTCGACATCGTCGTCGTCGATCGGCTTGCTGAAGGTAACGCTGTCCCCGACGGTGATCGCGTCGGCCCGCTCGACGGAGCGTTCGTACTGCCAGTCCTCGTCTTCGAAGGCGAGTGAGGGGACCGAACCCGGTTGGACGTCCGCACTCTCCGCAGGCTTCTCCGTTTTGTCGGTGCCGTCGTGTGTTTTGCCGTTGTCCATCGATGTGCCCAGTGCAGCGCGGTTCATTACCGTCGCACTCTTTACTGCAGTCTCACCCAGCTGCATCCACGCACTCGTGAGATCTGCAAATGGGGTCGTAGCGCCCGAATCCTCAGACATACGTAGTATGTAGATTAGAGGGTATAAGTCTCCTCTGGCTGTGAGATCCGCTATCAGTCGGAGAGAAACTACAGTCCAGTGGCTCGATAGACGACCGGCAGCAAACCAGTAAATACCATCCAATACCATTGTATACCATTTGACGGCAAGAGTTAAGTCGTTGCGAGGAGTACCTACAGTTGATGACGGACGATGACACCGGAATGCAGTGGCCGCCGGCGATGTTTGCCGAGCAGTTGCAAGACGCAGGCGAGCAGGCCGTCGAGAGTCAACAGGAGCTGATGAAACAGTTCCTCTCCGCCTCCGCCGGTGCGGGTCAAAACGGCATGTCGCAGTTCCCAGCGATGACGATGGGCACCGCGACGTTCAAGACTCGCGTCCAGAGCGGTGGGCGGATTAGCATTCCGGACGCAGAGCGTGAAGCCCTCGATATCGATGAGGGAGACATCGTCCAGACCATCGTCATCCCGATCAAAACGAGTGATTCCAATGAGTAACCAGAACCCAATCCAGACAGCCTTCGAATTCCAGCGAACCGTCCTCGAAAGTACCCAGCGCGTGACCCACGAAACCCTCGACGCTCAGCGGAGTGCAGCCGAGGCCTTCGTCAACACCGTCGACACCGTCGAGGAACTCAACGAACAGAACGTCCGTATGACACAGGACGTCCTCCACAACTACCTCGACGGCGTCGAGGAGATGACGCCCACCGACGGAGAGGTAAACTTCGACGAACTCCACGACCTCGTTGACGAGCAGTTCGACGCCTACGGAGCGGTCCGTGAAGAGACGTGGTCCGCAATCCACAACGCCGCAGTAGAGAGCAGCGAAGGATTCGACCAGTTTGCGGACGAGTACGCCGAAGCCGTCGACTCCTCGTTCGACGCCTACCTCGACGTCCACGAGGACATCGAGGACAACACCGTCGAAGCCGCCGAGGAGTTCGAGGCGGCCGCCGAAGAGATCGACATCACGGAAGCCTGAATCGCCGAACCGCTTTTTGTCCCGGCCCGCGTAATTTTCCCAACATGACTGACACATACAACACAGACGCAGTACAGAATCAATGGACCGAGTTCGTCGAAGAGATGAACGAGCAGTTCGTCGACGCCTTCGAGGAGAATATCGAAGCGCAGGCCGAGTTCGTCGAAGCCTGGAGCGACACCGTCGAATCTGCCAGCGACGACGAGCGAATGAGCGATGGCGTCGAGGGCTACGCCCGAGCCTATCAGGTGTGGATGGACGCCGCCGAGGAGATGGTCGAACGCACGGGCGACGCCGCTGCGGGCGAGGACGTCACCGTCGACGAGTTCCGCGACATCTGGCTCAACAACGCCAACCAGGCGTTCAAGGAGGTCATGTCGACGAGCGCCTTCGCCGCGATGACCGGTGAGACCGTCGGCGACGCCCTCGAAGTCCAGCAGATGGCTGACGAGAGCGCCGAGGCAACGCTCCGACAGCTCCGGATGCCGACCCAGGGCGACGTCGAGGAGATCGGCGAGCGACTCGTCGAACTCGAACGCCGTCAACACGCCGTCGAGCAGAAGATCGATCGGGTTCTCGAACACGTCGAAGACGAGGAATAATCGACCCATGAGAAATCCCTACACTGCGACGCTGGATCTCCAGCGTCAGGCCTGGGAGAACGCCGCGGACGTCGTCAAACAGTCCGCGGAGATGCCCGGCGCGAACGAGACCATCGCCGAATCGGATGTCGGCGAGACGCCCAAGAGCATCGTCTACGAGGAGAACAAGCTCCAGCTCTATCACTACGAATCACAGACCGAGGAGCAACACGACGTTCCGATCCTGATCGTCTACGCGCTGATCAACCGACCGTACATCCTCGATCTGCAGGAGGACCGATCGGTCGTCCGGACCCTGCTCGACAACGGGTTCGACGTCTATCTGATCGACTGGAACGAGCCCTCACAGCT
>LKMJ01005259.1_pt1 | contig 12206 bp, 11 predicted proteins | sample 643391 | NCBI WGS metagenome assembly LKMJ01 (sample SAMN04112250, study PRJNA286221) | soda lake metagenome | biome: soda lake; feature: Kulunda Steppe; material: water; isolation source: sample PL-Br10 brine of Picturesque Lake | place: Russia: Kulunda steppe | collected 2010-07
AGCAGCGGCGCCACGGGTTCGACGCCGGCCGCACGGAGCGCGAGGACGTCACGCTCCAGTTGATCCGGGAGGGTGTCCACGGTCTCATCGCGGGCGCCACGGATCGTGTCGGCCTCGACGCGGTGATCCGAGGCCGGCTCGACGACCTTGCTGTAGCCGCCGAACAGCTCGTCCGCACCCTGCCCGACCGCGAGCCGGTCGATGCCGTCCGCGGCGGCGGCCTCCGCCGTGAGATACAGCGGAACCGCGATGTTGAGGTCCATCGGGTTTCGACGACCCGTCGCGGCGACGACCTCGGGAATGACCCGGCGCAGATCGTCGTGGGTGATATCGACGACGTGAAGCTCGCGGTCCATCGCGGCGGCCGCCTCGCGTGCGGCCGCGACGTCGTGACAGCCCTCGAAGCCGGCGACGTAACAGGGTGCGTCGGGCAGCGCCGCGGCGACGACGCCCGAGTCGACCCCGCCGGAAAAGGCGACGGCAACGTCGTCGCCGAGCTCCGTCGCGGGGTCGACGAAGACGTCTCGGAGCGCCTCGCCGACGGCTTCCCGTGCCGCCGCCGGCGTCGCCGGTTCCGGGGTCGGCAGCGACCACCGTCGCTCCGTCCCGTCTCCGGTCAGGACGGTGCCGGCCGGAAGCGACGTTGGGTCGGACAGGTCGTTCCGATCGAAGCTCCACTCGGGGAGCCCGTTCGATGATTCGGCGTCGGTCGCACCGTCGACGAAGATCGGCTGTCGACCGAGCACGTCCCTGATGAGTGCCGGTCCGCGACCGGCGTCGGTCGGGACCGTCGAAAGGAGGCCGGCGAATCCCCGCGTTCCCGGCAGCGGGTCACGGGAACGGATCGCCTCGCGGACGAGATCGGGGTTCACACCGCGGAGCTCATCGGAGTGAAGGTCGTCGGGGGCGTGAAGGTCGTCGGAGGGGTGAATGTCGTCGGGGTCGGTCGAGCCGTTCATCGGAGGTCCCCGATCGCTCGGAGCGCCCGTCGCTTCGCGCCGCCCGCGAACTGTCGGACGGAGACGGTCCAGGGCGTTCGCTTGCCGACGACGCTGGTTCGCCCCTCGGCGATCGCCGAGAGGATCGCCTCGGCGGATCGGTCGTCCGCGCCGACCTCCGTGACGGCCTGACCGACCATCTCGGAGATGTGCGCGTCGCTGCCGGCGGTCATCGGGAGCCGGTTTCGCACCGCGAACTTCTCGGCCTGTCGGTTCGATCGCCCGGTAAACAGCCGGGAGTTGTACACCTCGATGGCGTCGGCGCTCGCGAGCTGCTCGTCGGAGACGTGTGCGGCGACCCCGTGTCGCGTCTTCTGGAACGGATGAGGGATCACGGCGATGCCGCCCTGATCGTGGATGGCCGCCAGCGTCTCGTCGAATCCGAGCCCGCTGGGGACGAGGTCGTCGATGCCGAACGCCAGCACGTGGCCGGCCGCACACGTCACCTCCATCCCGACGATGCCGACGAGCCCGTAGTCGGGCGCCTTCCCGGCAGCCTCGATGCTGGCGTCGATCTCGTCGTGGTCCGTGACGGCGAGCGCGTCCAACCCGACCGCCGCCGCCTGCTCTAAGAGGAGGTCGACCGGATCACGGCCGTCGTGGGATAACTCGGAGTGCGTATGCAGCTCGACCGATAGCACGCCTTCACGTTCGGGCGTCGGCTTAAAAAGCGCCCCGATACGACCGCCGGCGTTCGGCCCCGGCGAACGCGTGGCGTCTCAGCTTCCGGTGAAGTCGATCCGCGATCCGCCGCCGTCCGCGTCGCGCTCGGCGGGGCCGAGTCGGAGGAACTCGTAGGCATCGTCGGTCAGGTAGACGGCGCCGTCCGCGACGGCGACGTCCACGGTCTCGAGGACCGATCCCTCACACGGGCCGAAGTTGCAGTAGCCCGAGTCGGCCTCGAAGGTCGCACCGTGTTTCTGACAGAAGATCTCGCCGTTCCGGACGAACGCCCCCTCGTCGCGATCGAGCCGCACGTCCGTCCAGTGTTGACAGTAGTTGCGGAAGGCGGCGACGCCGTCCGCGAGCCGGATCAGGATCGCCTCCGCCTCCGGGTTGCCGTCGCCGTCGATGCCGACGTCGCCCTCTCCGTCGTCGACCGCATCCGGGTCGACCGGCCGCAGCGTGACGAGCAGCGTGCTGTCCTCGGGAACCTCCTCGACGGCGACGATCCGGCGCTCCGCGTCCATGTCCGAGCGTGGGGCAGGGCCGGTTTCAACGTTGCGCGTTCCGGTTCCGATTTCAGTCGAGCTTGCGGACCGTGGAGAACGTCACGTCGTGCCCTCAGGGGGCGTTCCGACCGCCGTCCGCGACGCCTCGGTCCGCGGTCGCGTCGCCGCCGTCGGGCGCGGTCGCGGCCTCCAGACACCGCTCGAACCGCTTTTCGGCCCATCGCACCGCCACGGGATCGTCGGTCCGCAACACCGCGTGGACCGGTCCCATCGACGGCCCGAAGACGATGGCGGTCGCCTCGGTCTTTCCGTCACGCGTCGTGAGCAACAGTCCGTACGTGGGCGTGTCCCCGGTTCGAACGCTGAACCAGTCGCACTCCGTCTTCTCGCGGGTTTGCTCCGGAAAGTCCTCCAGTGCCGTCTCGACGACGCGGTCGTCGACCACGAGCGACGTGGGGTTCCCCTCCTCGACGGCGTGTTCGTAGCAGCGTTCGAGAAACCGGCTGTCGTACAACACCGGCAGGACGATCCGGAACTCGTCGGCGGCGGCGATCGCGTCGTGTACGCGCTCCATCGGTCGATAGGGAGCCGGATTGCTTGCGACCTCCACCTCGGCGGTCCCGACGAACTCGAGCGGCAGGTCGCAGTCCGCCGGGAGCGGATCGAGCGCGTGCTCCGCCCCGAACAGCGTCCGTGCCTCCCGGCGATACGCCCGGAAACAGTCCAGCGCCAAGCGCCCGACGAGCGTCGCCACGTATCCGCCGGTCCGCCGCCTCGCGAGCCCTGCGTCCTCAAGCTCCCGGACCGCCCGGTCGACGGTGGACCGCGACGCGTCCAGTCGGTCGGTGAGATCTCGTTTGTCGATCGGGCCGTCGATCAGCGCCGCGAGCACGTCCTCGCGGCTCGCGACTACGTCGAGGTCGGTCATGCTACCCGGCATCCCCCATGGGACTAGTTGACATTAGCCTCGTCCGTTAATATATAAATAACGATCAACGAGGCCGCCGATCCACGGCCCGAGTGACTCCTCACGACCCGTGCGGATCGTGCTGATCGCCCCCTCACGCCGTGAGTCGAACCCCAGGTCGTGAGTCAAATCCCACACCGTGAGTCGAATCCTCCTGCCGTGAGCGTCGGTTCACGCTCCGTGGATGCTCCCGAGCCGTGGGCGATTCGGGCGGTCGGTGATGGAAGGTGGGACGTGGCACAACGACCCTCCGGACGCATGAAGGGGCTGCACTCAGGAGCTGACGACCGACGCCGGAGGGGGAACGAAACGGACGCCGACTCGTCTCGTGATCCGCGACGAGCCGCGACCGGCGAGGCGAGCGATATGCGGGACGGAAGGGGGGGTAGCGGAGACGTATCGGGACGCGGGCCCACGCGACGGAAGACGCTGCTCGGACTCGGCGCACTCGGCGCGGCGGCGTCCGGAACTCCGGTCGCGTCGGCGAACCGGGACCAGGACAACGGAAACGAAGCCGGCTCGCTGGACGCCGAGATCGTTCTCGATTGGGTCGACGAGGCGTTAGAGACCGCGCGACGGGGACTCATCATTCCGACCTCGGGACGCGTCTACGCGTTCCTCGGAGCGGTGATGTACGACGCCGTCAACGGGATCCATCGAGAGCGCGGGGAGGACTTCGAGTCCGGCGACCAGTACGCCGTCGAGCCCGACGTTGTTCCGGGCGCCTGCCGGGTCGCGGCGCTCGCCGGCGCGGCGAACGAGGTACTCTCGAGGCTCGCCGAGGAGGAGCTCGACGACGGGACGGCGACGGAGCTTCAGGGGCGCTACGATGACCTCCTCGAGGAACATCTGAACGAGTACCAGGACGGCAACCAGGAGGCCGGCGAGGCGTGGGGCCGGCAGGTCGCCGCGGCGATCCGCGGAATGCGGGAGGGATCCGGCGCGAGCTGTGAGCCGGACTTCAGCCTCGTCGGGGACAAGGAGACCGATCTCGAACCCGGGATGGCACAGCTGGCCGACGCGTGGGGGAGCGCCTGTCTCGCGGATCTGAAACCCTGGGGGTTGGAGAGCCCCGACTCCGTCGTGGCCCCCGAACCGCCGAAGATCGACGGCCTGGAGTTCGCCGTCGAGTACAACCGGACGCTCGTCGTCGGCGACGTCAACGAGGACGAAGACGAGATACAGGGAACGGAGGTCACGTTCGACGTCAGTGCGGACCGGTACGACGAGAACGAGGCGAACGCACTCGCAGGCGGCGAGTACGTCGCCGATGACGAGCTCGGGTACTCGGACGATCTCGAGTACGACGAGGACGAACAGGAGTTGACGCTCACCATCGATCCGCCGGACGGCTTCCGCGAACAGGGGGCGTTCTGGGCGGCACTCGGCGGGACGCCCCAGCCGGAGGGTCGGTGGCTCCAGGTCGCGAAAGCCGCCGTCGAGAAGGAGGATCCCGACTTTTACGAGACGGTCCGGCTGTATGCCCGGCTCGGGATCGCGGTACAGGACGCCGGCATCGCCAACTGGAACAACAAACGACGCTACGCCGAGAAACTCGGCTGGCGGCCCCATGCCGCGATCGGAACCGACGAGCAAAATCCCGGCCCCATCGCGGACCTCGACCTGCCGTCCGTTGCGGACCTCGACAACCCCGATCTCGAAACGAAAGACGACTGGGAGGCCATCTCCGGTTGGGCGCCGGCTCCGGAGTACGCGTCGGGGTTGACGACGGTCAGCACGACCTCCCAGCGGCTACTGGAGGCGGAGTTCGGCGACGTCGGCACGCTGGAGATCACCGTCGACACGGCCGAGGGTAACGCCTTCACCGACGGCGACGAACTCACCGAGGAGTTCGAGAGCTTCGCCGACGCCCGCGATCGGGCGGCGAAGAGCCGCGTCTGGTCCGGTCGCCACTACGCGCCCGCCATGCTCGCCGCGATCGACATGGCCGACCAGATCGTCGAACGGGTCGAGGACACGATCTGAGCGTTCCTCACGGTCGCTCGTCGCCGTAGTGCGTCTCCTCGATCCGACGGTCGTAGAGCCGCGAGAGCAGCGTCGTCAGCGGTCCCGCGACGCCCTCACCGTCGCCGTCGACCGCGATCCCGTCGACCGTCGCCACCGGCCGAACCCCCCACGTCGAGTTGGTGAGAAACACCTCGTCGGCGCCCCTGACCGCGTCGGGCGCGTACGTCCCCTCCTCGACCGGGATCCCCTCCTCCTCGGCGATCTCGATGACGGTCCGCCGGGTTATCCCCGGCAGGATCGGGCCGTCGAGCGAGGGCGTTCGCAGCGCGGTTCCGTCCGCGAAAAACAGGTTCGAGGTGGCGCCCTCAGCGACGTGGCCCTCCGGATCGAGCATCAGCGCCTCGTCGGCGCCGGTCACGCGCAGCTCGAGGCGCGCGAGGATCCCGTTCAGGTAGTTGTGCGTCTTCGCGTCCGCCGGTAGCGCCCGCGAGGAGGGCTTTCGCGTCTTCGTCGTCTGGATCGCGGCCGGACCGTCGAAGGCCGGCTCGCCGTCGAGGCCGCCGCGGGGAAGCGACTTCACGATCACGACGACGGTCGGGTCGACCTCGGGCTTCGGGTCGAGGGTGTCGGGCTGGACGCCCCGAGTGATCGAGAGCTTGACGTACGCGTCCGCGAGGTCGTTGGCGGCGAGCGTCCCGTCGATCCGGGCCTTCAGGTCCGCGTCGGCGAGGCCGTGATCGAGCCCGAGCGTGTCACAGGTTCCTGCGAGCCGCTCGGCGTGTGCCTCCCAGCGGAAGACGTCGCCGCCGAACGCGCGCAGCGTCTCGAAGGCGGCGTCGCCGTAGGCGAATCCGCGGTCCTCGACGGAGACGGTCGCCTCCGACGCGGGGACGAGATCGCCGTTCACGTGGTAGCGGAGCGGATCACCCATCGTCGAGACACCCCGCGACGAAGTTCCGTACCATCCGCTTGCCGAGGGGGGTCAGGATGCTCTCGGGATGAAACTGCACGCCGACGTGCGGACCGTCGCGCCGCCGGACGCCCATCACGACCTCGCGTTCGTCCTCAGTCCGGGCGGTCTCGACGAGCCCGTCCGGGAGGTCGTCGCGCTCGACGCACAGCGAGTGGTAGCGGCCGACCTCGATCGGGTCGGGCAGCCCCGCGAACACCCCCGAGCCGTCGTGGGTGACCGGCGAGGGCTTGCCGTGGACGACGTCGGGCGCGTGTCCGACCTCCGCTCCGAGGGACGCACAGAGCGCCTGATGGCCGAGACAGACCCCGAAGACCGGCAGGTCGAGCTCGAAGACGTCCATGGATATCCCGGCGTCAGCGGGGGCTCCCGGTCCCGGAGAGACGACGACGCCGTCGGGGTCGAGCCGACGTATTCCGTCGAGGTCGACCGCGTCGTTCCGTCGGACCGTCACCGCGCCCGCGAGCTCGCCGACGTACTGGACGAGGTTGTACGCGAACGAGTCGTAGTTGTCGATCACGAGGATCCGCGCGTCGTTCCCGCCCGCGCCGCGTCGCCACTCCGGGTCCGCCTCCGACGGCGGTGTGCTCATCGGTCCCCCTCCATGTCGCCCACTACGTCCATTCCGCCGGCGTCGAGCGCCTCGTCGATGGCATTCACGAGCGCGCGCGCCTTCGCGAGGGTCTCCTCGTACTCCGCGTCGGGGTCGGAGTCGTGGACGATTCCGGCACCGACGCGCAGGTGGTACTCCTCTGCGTGCCGGACGAGCGTCCGGATGACGATGTTGAACGTCGCGCGGCCGTCAAAGCCCGCCGCGACCATCGAGCCCGTATAGGGGCCGCGGCGGGTGTGTTCCAGTTCGTCGATGATCGCCATCGTCCGTGGCTTCGGCGCGCCCGTGATCGTTCCGCCCGGGAAGCAGGCGGCGACCGCATCGGCGAGCGAGACGTCCGATCGCGCCTCGCCCTCGACGACGCTCACGAGGTGCATCACTTCGCTGTAGCGATCAACCCGCCGGTACTCGGGGACGGTCACCGTGCCGAACCGTGAGACCTTCCCGAGGTCGTTGCGCTCGAGGTCGACGAGCATCGCGTGTTCGGCTCGCTCCTTCGCGTCGCCGGTCAGCTCCGCCTCCATCGCGGCGTCCGCCTCGGCGTCCCCGCCCCGTGGTCGCGTCCCCGCGATGGGTTCGGTGACGAGTCGGGCGCCCGATGGGGGGTCGTCGCTCGGGACCCGCTCCAGAAGGAGTTCCGGACTCGCGCTCACGAGGTCGACGCCTCGCCCGTCGAGGCCGAACTCGACCAGCCCGGAGTACGGCGAGGGATTCACCGCACGGAGCGCGTCGTACGCCTCGACTGGGTGGACCGCCGCGGGCGCGCGAAGCCGCTGGGAGACGTTCGCCTGGAAGGTGTCGCCGTCGCGGACGTACCGCTTGACCCGACGTACCGCCTCGGCGTACGCCTCACGGCCCGTATCGCTCTCGAAGGTCGCTTCGATCCCCGACGCCGGCGCTGGACCGACCCCGGACTCGCCGGTCTCGATCCGCTCGACGAGGTCGCGAGCTCGCTCGATCCCGGCCTCGAAACGCGCATCCAAGGCCGACCGGTCCGCGTCCGGATCCGTGAGCCCTTCCGGAATGCGTGGACAGGCGGTGACGCGGAGGCGGACGTCGTCAGCCACACCCTCCCCGTCGCTCTCGCCGTCCGTCCGTCCCTCGTCGCTCTCCCCTCCCTCGACGGGGCACCGCCATGCCGCAACCCGGTCGAACAGGGCGACCTGGAGTCGCGGAAGCCCGCGGTCGTCGACCGCACCGGGCCCCTCGGGCGCCGACGGCGGGAGCGACTCCAACTCACGGGCGACGTCGTAGGAGAGCCAGCCGAAGACGCCACAGGGATACGGCACCGAGCAGTCGCCGCGAGCCAGATCCTCGCCGGCGAGCAACCCGTCGAGCGCCGACAGCGTCGGGGCCTCTCGTCGGTAATCGCCGGTTCGGCTGCGGGCCCCCTCCTGCCCGTCGTCCCCGACGACCCGATCCGCCACGGCGACGGCATGTTCGGCGACTCGCATGCGTTCGACGGGGTCGACGCCGAAGTAGCCCCAGCCCGGCTGGCCGCCGGTCGTTTCATAAAAGAACCCGCCCGGCCCCTTACGTGCGCGCCGGTAGGCCTCGAAGGGGTCGTCGACGTCGACCCGGATCTCGACCGGCACGCGGGCGTTCGGCGGCGCCGCCGCGGCGACCTCGCGGAACCGCTCCGGGCCGGTGTGGACGCGTTCGCTCATCTATCCCTCCGTTCGAGGGCACGGGTGAAACGGTTGCGGTCGTCAGACGTCGCCGGACCGGCCGCGTCAGAACTCCTTCGCCCGGTCGATCCACGTCTGCGCACGCTTCGCTCCCACGCTCGCGCCGTCGGCAACGTCGTCCGGATCCGCGGCGGCGAGGTCGGCGACGGTGTCGATGCCGATTCCGGAGAGCCGGTCCGCGTAGGCGGGGCCGATTCCCTTGATCTGCTCGACCGGCTCGCCGTCCACGTCCTCGGCGTCACCGTCGGCATCGTCGTCGTCCGTTATGCCATCGTCGCCGCCCGCAGCGTCTTCGGTCTCGTCGACGACATCCACGTCATCGTCGTCCTCGGTCTCGTCGACGGCATCCGCGTCATCGTCGTGTTCGGTCTCGTCGACGGCATCCACGTCATCGTCGTCCTCGGTCTCGTCGACGGCATCCACGTCATCGTCGTCTTCGGCCTCGTCGACGGCATCCACGTCGTCGTCGTGTTCGGCCTCGGTTTGCACCTCGGATTCGTCCCGCTCCGTGTCGACGGCCACGTCGTCACTCTCGGGAGCGGCGGCTTCCGCCGGCTCCGCCGCGGATTCCGTGTCGTCGGGCTCCTCGACGAGGGAGTCGGTGGACGCTGCAGCGTCGGTGCCGCTTGCGGCCGGGTCGTCGTCGACGGCCGGATCGACGTCCGCCGCTCCGTCTCCAGTCGCCTCCCGTTCGACCGTGACCTCCGTCTCCTCTCCGTCGCGCTCGGCCGAGCCGCCCCCGAGTCCGAGCATCCCCTTGATCTTCTCCAGTAGCGACATGAACGACGATACGGGTGGTGGATATTTAAAAGCCGGTAACGGCGGCGAGTTCTCGCCGTCCGGTCGACCCGGACGGTCCCGCCGGTTTATAAGTCGGGGCGGACCCACCGACGGATATGGACCTCATCCATGCCGTCATGTGGACGATCCACGTCGGCTTCGCGATCCTGTGGACGGGTAGCGTTCTCTTCGTCACGCTCGCCGTGCTCCCGCCGGCAACGCGCGGGGAGATCGGTTCGGACGTCCTCGGCTCGCTCGTCGGCCGCCTCCGATGGATCACCCGGGCCGCCGCCGTCGCGTTCGTCGTCTCCGGCGGGCACATGGCCGGGCAGCTCTACACGGTCGACACGCTCGCCGGGACGGGGCGCGGCCATCTGGTGCTCACGATGATCGCCCTCTGGCTGCTCGTCACCGGGCTGATCGAGGCGGCCGGCGGGAAGCTTTCACGCGGGCTCGACGCCGGCAAGCTCCGGGAGCCCGCCCGTGACGTCAAACCGCTCTTTTATGTCGCCGCCGCGCTCTCCGTCGCGCTCGTGGTCACCGCGGGGCTGCTGGCGAACCCGTTCGGGGTCTGATCCGGAACGCTCACCGTTCCGTCGCGGTCGACCCGTTCCGACCGACCCTCGATCCGGGCCTCCACGGCTCACTTCCCTTCGTCGTCCTCCGTCGAGGAGGACCATCCGACCATCTCACGGAGGGTGCGAAAGCCGCGACTCCGCGTCGTTCCTTTCGAGAGTTTGATGCCGCGGAACGTCTCGCCGTGTCGTTCCTCGGTGGTGCCGAGATGATCCATGTGGTAGGTGATCCGGACGAACGCGCCCGAGAGGACGGTGATCGCGACGAAGACGACCCACGAGACCATCGGACCGACGCCGACGGCGGCGACGGCGACGCCGACGGCGACGTAGACGAACGCGACGAACACCGTGAGAACCGTCACCGTCACCAGAATGTCGTTGACGGCGGTCATTCGCGCGTTGTAATCGATCCACCGGGCGTAGCTTCGAACGAGCCGTTCCTCGAACGTGGTCTCCGCGGCGGCCTCCGTGACGGTCTCCGCGGCGGCCCCCCCGTCGCCACCGGGTGGGCTCATAAGGGCTGCCGCCCGGCGCTCGGCGATGGCGGCCTCAACGGCTGTCGATCCGATCCCGCCACGCAGGTTCGAGGAGGTGTAGGTGACCGAGGCCACTCCGGTCGAGATCAAAAGGAGCAGGACGCCGGCGACGGTGAACGGGTTGATGAAGAGGGCGATGTCCAAGTCGGTTTGGGTCAGCACCGACCCGCCGGTGACGACGATGCCGATGAGAAGCAGGTTCGCCTTGAGGATCTCGATCGCCTTGCTATCGATCTCGCGCAGCCGTTCGACCTGATACTGAAACGTCGTCCGAAGCTCCTCGCGGGTGACCGAGAGCGTCTCCGCGTCCGTGCCGGGCGGCCGCTCGTTCTCAGAGCTCGACGATGACGCGTTCTCTGGTGGGCGTCCGTCGTCCGCCGATCCGGCCGTGCGGGCCGATCGGGCCGGGTCGGTCGAGCCCGACTCGTGGTCTCCCATGGGTTCGCCGTACCCGGAGGAACCCCCTAAGCCTGTCGCCGATCATCGCGTCCCCGTCGTCGATCCTCCCCTCGGTCGCGTCGTCCCTCTCGTCGCCGATTTCGGCGTCGATCCCGTCGCCGGTCGCGTCGTCCCCTCGGCGTCGACCCCGTCGCTTATTGGTTCCGCCGCCGAGGTCTCGACATGGATCCGCTCATCGAGGCCGCCCGCGACGTGCTCTCGGACGCGTACGTGCCGTACTCGAAGTACCGCGTCGGCGCCGCGATTCGGACGGCCGATGGGACCGTGTATACGGGCTGTAACATCGAAAACGCCAACTACTCGAACAGCCTGCACGCCGAGGAGGTCGCGATCGCCGAGGCGGTGAAGAACGGCCACGAAGCCTTCGACCGGATCGCCGTCACCTCGGGCGTCCGTGACGGAGTCACTCCCTGTGGCATGTGCCGGCAGACGCTCGCGGAGTTCGCCGACGGCGACCTCGTCGTGATCTGTGACGAGGGCGACGGCGAAGTCAGCGAATACACCCTCGACGAGCTGCTCCCGAACACCATCTCGTTGCGGACGCTCCAGGACGCGAAGGACGATCGGCCGGCTGACGGGGAGTGATTCGGACGGCTGACGGGGAGTGATCGGGCCACGATCGGAGAGCGGCGCGGATAGGGGAGCGTGACGCGGCCCCCCGGACTTATAACACGGGTGGCGTCGAATCCGAAGCCATGACCGGAGATAGCGAGGATCCGAACGCGGACGTTCAGTACCACGTCGAACTCGCGACGGGCGACGTCGCCGACGCCGTGCTGCTCCCGGGGAACCCCGAGCGTGTCGACAAGGTGACCGCCCTCTGGGACGATCACGAGGAGGTCGCGTCCCACCGGGAGTATCGGACGGCGACGGGGACGTACGAGGGGGCACCGATCTCCGTGACCTCGACGGGGATCGGGTCGCCCTCGGCGGCGATCGCCGTCGAGGAACTGGCGCGCGTCGAGGCCGACACGTTCATTCGGGTCGGGTCCTGTGGCGCGATCCAGCCGGGCATGGACGTTGGCGATCTCGTGATCACGACCGGCGCCGTCCGGCAGGAGGGAACGAGCGACGAATACGTCCGGGAGGACTACCCCGCCACGGCCGACGGCGAGGTCGTATCGGCGCTCGTCGCCGCCGCCGAGCGGCTCGGCCACGACTATCACGTCGGAACGACGATGAGCGCGGACTCGTTTTATGCCGGACAGGGACGGCCGGGCTTCGACGGCTTCGAGGCGGCCGGCTCCGACACGCTCGTCGAGGAGCTGCGGGAGGCCAACGTCAAGAACGTGGAGATGGAGGCGTCCGCGATCCTCACCATCGCGAACCTCTACGGACTTCGGGCGGGAGCCGTCTGCTCGGTGTACGCGAACCGGGTGACCGGCGAGTTTCGGACCGAAGGCGAGTCGAGAGCGGCCGAGACGGCCAGTCTCGCCGTGAAGCTGCTCGCACGCATGGACGGGATCAAACGCGAGGC
>LKMJ01005261.1_pt1 | contig 12204 bp, 13 predicted proteins | sample 643391 | NCBI WGS metagenome assembly LKMJ01 (sample SAMN04112250, study PRJNA286221) | soda lake metagenome | biome: soda lake; feature: Kulunda Steppe; material: water; isolation source: sample PL-Br10 brine of Picturesque Lake | place: Russia: Kulunda steppe | collected 2010-07
AACAGCTCCAGTCCTTGCTTACAGAATCGGATATTCCTGCGGAAATAAATGCTATTGCCGCCATCACAGATACTCCCATCATAGTTCCTGCAATTTTAGGTTGTACCATCATTGCGATACCTGTTAGAAATATATAGCCGTAGAATAAAGGTTTAGAGACTTTAATCAGTAGCTCTTTGTCGGCATCAAAGTTTATTCTGTCAACCATAAGACACATGTAAGAGTTTTCAGAGTTAGTAAATAAAACCTTAGGTAGATGATAAGAAATAAGGACGGCATACATATCTATAGAGACAGTCATCTAGTTCTTGATAGCCGTAGCTCTAAGGGTAAGACCAACTTTGTATCGCATGCCCACTCAGACCACTCACCTAGAAAAGGAGGCGAGGTAGTCTGTTCCAATCTAACTGCAGAGATACTGAGAAAACGGTTCAACACAGATATACAGCCAGCGGACCAACCAAACATACAGCTACTTGAGTCAGGACATATTCTGGGTTCTTCAGCAGCACTGATAGACGGAGAAGTACTTTACACAGGAGATGTATCGACACGGAACCGAGCGTATCTAGATGGGTTTAAGCCTGTGAAAGCTGAAGAACTGGTTATAGAGTCGACCTACGGAATACCTGCATACACCTTTCCTGAACAAATACAAATAGAGAAACAGATACAAGACTGGATTGAAGATACGTCTGGCACAGTCTTTCTCTTCGCTTATTCTCTAGGGAAAGCACAGAAGATACAGTACTTGGTAGAAGAAGTTGCAGAACGTCCTATCTACGCTCACAGTGCTGTGATCGAGATGAATAATGTGATAGAAGAACATACCGATCTATCTTTCAGAGCCGAGGATATGGAGAACCAGGATCTAGAAAACAGTATTGTAATAGTCCCCTCCCATCTATCACGATCAGATAAAATAAGACGTCTAGTAGATAGATACAGCGTCAAGAAGGCCGGATTCTCAGGATGGGCTGTAAAGAATTCCTACAACTACAGAGGAGGCTACGACAAAACGTTTCCTTTTTCCGATCACTGTGACTTTAACGAACTTGTAGAATTGGTGGAAAGTGTTGACCCCGAGAAAGTTTATACGCACCATGGCTTCGACGAAGCATTCGCTTCATATCTCCGTAAAGAGAAAGGTTTCAACGCAAGAGCACTGAAAAACAACCAAACCTCTTTGACCGAGTTCTAAATCCCTTTTATTCAGAGATATAGACCGTCCAATGCAGCCTCTGCAAACTTATCGAATTTAGAGCTAAACAGCGGTTCGGCGTCTTCAAGCGTCATTCTGCCGGTCGAGGTTAGCTGTGCGCCGAACTGTTTTCTCCCCGAGTTGAGAACATCTATGTCTCTATCCTGTAGGAACTGGTTCAGCTTCTTGTTTTCTTCTTTACCGTGTCTATCGAAATCTGTCAGTATAACCGTTCTCTGACTTCCTCTTTCTAGATCTTCTGAAAGGTCTTCCATTGTTCTTTCTGCGGAAAGAAATATCTTGCCGGTGAAACCTAGTCTTTCTAATACTCTTTTATCGCTGAATCCTTCGACTACAGCAGAGTCAACATCTCTTTCCAGCTTCCTTACTTCTCTCTCAAGTTTTTTACGCTCTATAAAGGCCTTCTTACTTGGATCCATCGCATTTAAGTTGGCTTTGAAGTTTGATATAACTAATGATGACAGTCTTCTAACTCTTTAACATCTTGGAGATCTATCACTGTGTTTTTGTAATCTGTAACCTAAATATTGTCCGATGAGATCTAATAGAGACCTGGTAGACTATCTGAAAAGCTCAGGCTATATAAAGTCGGAAAGGGTTGAAAAAGCATTTAGAAAGGTTGATAGAGCCGAGTTTGTACCCTCTGAGCTTCAAGATTCTGCGTATAAAGACCGACCGTTATCTATAGCCCAGGATGCCACAGTTTCAGCTCCACACATGGTTGCAGTTAATACGGAGCTGCTTGATGTAAAAGATAACTCCAAAGTTCTTGAGATAGGTTCAGGTTCAGGATACCAAGCAGCTATACTTTCTCAAATATCTAAAGAGGTAATAGGCGTGGAAATACAGGAAGAGTTAGTAAGAAAGTCTAGAGAAAGGTTAGACGATTATGAAAATGTTGAGATCCTTCATGGCTCAGGTTTAAGTCCGGTAGAAGATGTCTTTGATAGGATACTTTACTCAGCGGCCACAGATTCGTTCAAAGATTCGAGAGATTATCTTGATGAAGATGGTGTCATTGTAGCTCCGGTAGTTCAGAACTGTTACCAGCTGCTGAAGAAGTATAGTGGCGGAGATGTATCTACTCATGGACGTGTAAGGTTTGTTGAGATGGTTTAGACAGCATTGACTTTTTTGCCTAGCTCTGGGTTGACTGATTTGCTGTAAAGGCTGTTTACTGAGTCTTTATATGCTTCAAATGATTCTTTCATATCGTTGTAGATTATCTGGAAGTCTTCAGTAACCTCAAGCTCATGGTACAGAACATTATCTTCTATACGGCCTAGTCTTTTACGGGAGTTTATCATTGACTCCTTTATTTTTCCTGGCGCTTTTTCCGGTAATACTACCTTTACAGAGTGTTTTATGTCGTTCTGTGTTCTTACTTCAAGTTTGAATCCGAAGCCATGCTTATCCTGTATTTTTATTCCTTTGTCGGTGTATTCTTTTTCCGTCTTTACTTTCGGGGTGAATAGCTCTGCTATCTTGTCCGGCGATACTATTCCTGCAGTCTCCATTATCTCGTTTTCTACCTCTTCCGGCTGTAAAACGTATTCAGAGTCGTATTCTCTGAACGTGTTTATGGAAGCATAGAATACTTGTTTATCTAGGTTCTCCAGCCGTTTTTTCACTTCTTCTACCTTGTTGTCAACGTTTTTGACGGCGTTCCAAGAGTAAGGGGTATCGAATAAGAACGCCTCGTCTCTGCCCTTATGTGTTACAACAGCATCAACCGGAATTTCTATATCATAACTGCTTAGAGGCGGGTTCTTAACCTCCAAACCTATGTACTCGGTTTCTATATTTTTTAGAACATTCAGTGCTTTATCGAGCCGTTTTTCATAAGGCTTTACGGAGTTGAAAAGCAGTCTTGCCTGGCTTTGGCTCAACTGTTTTCTCTCAATCATTTTAGAGAGATCTCTCACTACTTTGTCGGTATCTGTGTATACAAGCTCTTTCTGCAGGAACTGGTGAAATGCCTTGAACTTTACTGTTTCGTAGTCATCTATCTTGGGTTCTTCACGAGCTGTGACAAATAGTCCTCTAAACTTGTACTCTGAGAGTTCTCCTAGTTCAAGCCCTGCATCGATAGGATTTGCTTTTAGCATGGATATATATTTCTCCATTCTTTCCTTGTCTTCAGAGTCTATTTTTGACTTGTTTTTAGCGTCTATCACCCATATCTCTTTCTTGTTTTCTCTGGTTATACGGGCAAAGCAGTCGGGTCGTGAGTCATCGCTGAGGCTTCCTACTCTTTCAAAGAAGTCGAAGAATCCTTCGTACTGTCTCAAAACGTCTAGGACGTCTCTTTGGAATACGTCCCAGTCCTTCATGTAGAACCCTCTTTTTCTAGTACTTGGTAGTCGTCGATTTCTCCATCTCCGTCTATATCTTGACCTCTGACCACTATATATGACTCCTGTTCCATGTATTCTTCTACATGGTTTTCCAGGTTTTTGAATGCTGCAACTGCTGCCTCCGTACCTTTATTTCGTACGCCAGCTATAATGAAGAGTGAAAGATCCTTGTTTTCCGGATGCTTGGTTTTTGCGATTACGCCTACCTTTTCACCTGTGAAGCTGGAAGAGGATGTTTTGATCTCTCTATAGGGAAACTCTTCTCCCTCAAAGCTTACTGGGAACTGGTCGTTGTACTTCTTTGATACTGTATTGGTTAGAACTCCTCCGAGAAGTAGCAGGTTCTGTTGGAACTTTCCCGACTTCACAAGCTCTGTATCCATCAACACAGTTCTTTCTGCAGTATCAGTGTATCTGCCGAGTTTAAGACCGATTTCTCCTGCTAGATGTCCGTCTCTACCTCTTACCTGATCTGGTCCGTGTCTATCAGGCGATCCCACGACGATTTTTCCATTCATCTGCCCCTTCTTGATTAGAGGGTTCAGAAAGTGTCTGGTTTCATCTGAAAGTTTCTGAAAGCCTGTCGGATCTCCTCTACCCCCTATATCTATTATGAATCCGCCAGTCACCGGTTTATAGTAGGTTGCTAGTCCGCCTGAATGTTTTTCTTCCTTTACCTTTTCTATTAATCCGTTTTCTTTTAACTTGTTGAAATGGTAGTGTGTCTTCTGTTTGGTTATACCTAAGTCTTCTGCAACTTTGGAGGGATAGCTAGGTCTTTCTGTTAAAAGCTCCAGTATCTGTCTTCTTGTGGGGTCGTTTACCGCCTTTAAGGCATCTTCATCCAGTTGCTCGGCCTTTACTGCCTCGCCGTTCTCTCTCAGAAATACAGCCATTAAAACCATTTTTGTACCGGTATTATAAGTTTTTTACCTTTTTCCTCTCAGCATTAATAAAGACTCCGGAGACCGGTAAAAAACCAGTATTAAGCCTGTTTTATAACATATCAGTCCGCAAAAGGTATCTATAGATGTGCGGCATAATCTGTTACTCCGGCCATAGAAAAGCCTCGCAGGTAATAGTAGAAGGACTAAAAAACTTGGAGTACCGAGGCTACGACTCGGCAGGAATAGCAACACATACAGAACAGTCAATAGAGGTCGAGAAAGGAGAAGGAACCATTGACGAAGTAATCAAAACCGGTTTAAACGGAGATAGAGGAATAGGACACACCCGTTGGGCCACACACGGCAAAGTAAACAGGACAAATGCACATCCCCATACATCCTCAGACAACAGCGTATCTGTAGTACATAACGGCATAATTGAAAACCATGAGGAGTTGAGGAAAGAGCTAGGGAGAGAAAGATTCAAATCTGACACAGATACCGAAGTAATACCCCATCTAATACAGGACGAACTAGAAGAAACCGACGACCTACAGAAGGTCTGCCGTAACGTGATGGAAAGACTTGAAGGATCGTTTGCTGCTGTCGCGCTTCTAGATACCGGCGAAAAAATTGCTTTCAAAAAAGGCTCTCCACTAGTTATAGGAGATGCAGGAGACGAGATATTCTTAGCATCCGACGTAACACCTTTCCTGAAGTATACCGACAAAGCAGTGTTTCTAGAGGAAGAGGACTACGTTATTGTGGACGAAGAGTATACAATCTACAACTCCGGAGAAAAAGTTGAAAGAGAGGTTGAACATATTGACTGGGACGCTGAAGAAGCATCCAAACAAGGCCACAGCCACTACATGCATAAAGAGATAATAGAGCAGACGGAAACGGTTAAAAGAGCGGCTTTCCAAGACCGTAAAGACCTGTTAAAAGCGGTTGAAATGGTTGAGAAAGCTGAAAAAGTCTATATAACCGGCTGCGGAACCTCAAGCTTTGCAGCAGAGCTCGGAGCATTATATCTTAGAGAAGCAGGCATACAGCTCGAAGTAGAACAGTCGCATGAGCTAGAGTACCGTAAGGACCAGATAAACAAGGAAGACCTCATAATAGGTATGAGTCAGAGCGGGGAGACGGCTGACCTACTCTCACTGCTGAAGAAGACAGATGCCTCTGTACTCGGAATAGTTAACGTCGTAGGTTCAACACTTGACCGAGACTCAGAGCTATCATTATATGTCAATGCCGGACCAGAGATAGGTGTAGCATCTACAAAAGCGTTTACAGGTCAGTTAGCAGTACTCAAACTTTTAGCAGCTGCAGCAGACAATAATATAGAAGAGGTAAGAAAAAGTATTCTTGAAACATCTGACAAGATACCCAAGGTTTTAGAAGACAATGACAGCAATATAGACCTTATAAGCAGTTATCTTAGCAATAAAAATGATGCATACTTCATAGGAAGATATAAAGGCCGTATAGTTTCTAAAGAAGCTTCTCTTAAACTAAAAGAAATCTCTTATATTCACTCCGAGGCTTTTGCAGGAGGAGAGTTCAAACACGGGACTCTGGCGCTGGTAGAACAAGGAACGCCAGTCATAGGCTTCATGACCGAAGACACATCTAGTGAAACACTATCCAATATGGCAGAGGCAAAGACACGTGGAGCAGATATTATAGGTATAGGAGATGTTGAAGACACAGGTTTTGACTACTTTGTAGATATTCCGGAAGACAACAACCCTGAAATACTTCAGACGGCTGTAGCACAGCTCTTAGCATACAGGACTGCTTTAAAACGTGGAGAAAGTATTAACCCGGATAAGCCTAGAAACTTAGCGAAAAGCGTAACAGTCAAATAAGAAGTAAGTCAAAACAAAGATAAGATGCTACCGAACCCTAAACTGTTGACCGCATTAACTGTTCTAACACTGATGTTTTCAGCTGTAGCAGCTGAAACCGCGGATCTGGACCAGTCTGACTTTGAGTACTTCCACAGTAACTTGGATACAGACGAACTTAAACAAGAGATCAATAGCAACCAAGACGATATTCCGGGATTCGCCGCCAGCATTATCGGCGATCAGACTATAAATATAGAGTTCCAGGAGACCAACCAAACCTACTCCGTAGTTATGGAAGATACTAAGATAGAAGAGTTAGATCGAGCTCAAAACGAGAACGCTACACTAGCCGTATACGTAAACGAATCAACAGTGGATGCAGTTCTTGAATCTGAAAGCCCTGTACAAGAGTTGAAGGACAGTTTGGATGAAGGAGATATAGAGTATGAGACAATGACTCGGTCAAACAGTGTGAGAATGTTTATAACTGAACGAGTCTTGGATATACTGTCCCGGTTCGATGTTTTATAGGATTTTTACAGACACACCTGCTTCATCCTTAAATCTTTCCGGATCTGCTTCAGTACCTTCTACAACATTGTAATGGATAGGTACAACAGTCTCCGGATCTATCATTTCCACTGCCTCAAGAGCTTCTTCCTGGTCCATAGTATACTTCCCTCCTATAGGAACGAAGGCCACATCAACATCAGAGATCTCTCTCATATCAGGTATGGGATCTGTATCTGATAGATGGTAGAAAGCTGTATCCTCTAACTCGAAGACTACTCCTGTGCAGAACCCTTCAGGATGGAAAGATTCTCCTTCCTCACTGTACTTGTCGACATTATAAGCCTTCACACCTCTAAACTTTACTCCATAGACCTCAACCTCTGTACCAGAACTTATTATCTTGTAATCCATATCTTCGGGTACTTTGTCTTCAGAATGTTCCGTACATATCAACACTGTGTCCTCTTTCCTCAAGTTCTCTATAGCATCTAGGTCAAAATGATCAAAATGGTCATGGGTAGAAACTATGATATCCGCCTTCTCAAAGCTGTCCATTACTTCCGACCAAGGATCAATATAGATTTTCACACTGTTTTCAAGCTTTACAGATGCGTGAGCTAAGAGTTCTACTTCAACACCGTTAAAATCCGTCAATAGAGACACCTCTATTATGTTTTTGTCAGCCAGTATTTTTCAAGGAATGCTGCAGTCAACGCTTCTATCCTCTAACTCAGCGGACAGACCTTTCAAGTCAGGCTCTTCACCGCCGAACAGATAGGGAACAGTCTTCTCAGGCTTGATTCTTACAGCGGCCTTTACAACCTCTTCTGGTTCAAGATCTTTCAAAGATAGGAAACAGATATTGATACGGCTTTCAAGCTCTTGAGAGTTCTCGATGGAGTCCGTATCACCGGAGACGTAGAAACTGGTCCCTCTCATAACGAAACGGTACCCTATACCATCACCTAGAGAATGTGCCTCTACCTCTATACCAAAGATGTCCATTACCTCTCCGGTCTGGATCCGTTCAGTGTCTTGACAAGGAACACCCTCCTCTAAAGAGGAGGGTACAACCACACATGTATTTTTCCCACAAAGTCTTTCAACAGTGCTGTGATTATAGTGTTCTTCACTTGTTACAAGTATTAGGTCAGCAGAACTTTTAGAGAAATTTTCCTGAGGATCAACAGAGACCGTGAAACCTTTATCCACAACAGTAACAGTTTTCCCCTCATCCACGTAGATATCGAAATCTCTGTAATCTAACAAAAACGGTTCCTCCTTTAAAACAAAAAGGTTTAATCCAGATTTTAAATCCATTACCCGAACATCCAAGGGTGTCATTAAAAACCTTTACTGTATCAATTCCATTATACAGACAGCGGGGGTAACCAAGTGGCCAAAGGTGCAGGATTTAGGCTCCTGTCCGTTAGCGGTTCGCAGGTTCGAATCCTGTCCCCCGCACTACCACGCATTTTAACAAATTGTTCGGGTTAGAATTTGTCCGATAATACTTTTGGGATAGTAAAGTCATTATATTTTGACAAGCTCTTTAGTTGAGGCTTAATCGGTCTCGGAAGAATTGACCAACATTATTTCCTTGATTACCTTGATTTCCTTGGTTTCCTTGCTGGTCTGAACCTGTTTCTTCACCTTGTTGTGGAGTCTCGGTATCTGTTTCGTTTGATGTATCATTTGATTCTTCTTGCTGTGTTTCCTGCTCAGGTCGTTCTGGTAGGTTATCCGATTGTTCCTGGTCTTCTGGTGTTTCTTGTTGTCCACTATGCGTTTCAGTTTCTTCTTGTTGTTGTGTTCCTTCTGGTTGTTCACCTGTTTGATTTTCTGTTTCTTCTTGTTGAGGTGTTTCTGGTTGGTCTTGTAGTTCTTCATCTGACTGAGTTTCATCTGGTGTAGGTGGCTCTTGTTGCTCACCTTCTTCTGGAGGCCCTGATTCCTCTGGTGCTTGTTCTGGTTGTTGTTCTCTTGGTTCTTCTGGACCTGTATCTTCAGGTCTTTGTTCCTGCTGTCCTTGTTCTGGTCTTTCTTGTTGTTGACCTCTCTGTCCTCTTTGCTGTTCGACGTTTTGGAGTGCGTTTCTGAGGCCTTCTTGTGCTTCTTCTGGTGCGTCTTGCATTACTCTTTCAAGTGTTTCCTGCGCTTGTTGTGTTGAGTTTTCTCTGTCTCCTGCTGTTCTTCTCATTTCCCCTAATGCTCTTTCCGATGCTTCTTGATTTCCTCTTTCCATCATTGTTCTGGCTTCTTGTGCTCTTCTTTCCATTACTTGTTCATTTGTTCTTAGGCCGAGTGATACTGATGCTCTGTCTGCTGCAATTCTAAGTCCGTAGAACCTTGATTCAGGGCCTAATCCCATTCTGCCTTCAGCTCTTGCTTCTGCTTCAGGTGTTTGGGGCTGGTCTTGTTCTGGAGGACCAGTTTCGGTTTCTTCATCCCCATTTTCTCCTGTTTCTTCCTCAGTTTCCTCTTCTTGTTCTTCTTCGGTTTCATTTCTTTCTTGATCGGAAACTGCGTAGAATGATTGGCTTACATTGATTCTTCCATCTCCCTGTTCATTGGAATCAAATCCGAGGTCTGTGGATGTTTCAGTTATTGTTTGTTTTAGTTCTGTAGGTGTTAGGTTAGGGTCTTCTTCAAGCAGTAGTGCTGCTTGTCCTGCAACATGAGGTGTTGCCATTGATGTACCTGAAATAGTATTAAATCCGTCGTTGTTCCATGTTGATTCTATGCTTGTTCCTGGAGCTACTACATCTGGTTTAGTTCTGCCATCGCTTGTAGGTCCTCTACTTGAGAAATCAGCTAACCCATCATTTTTGTCGACAGCTCCAACAGTTGTTGCTTCTCTGCTGCATCCTGGAATTGTAATTGTTTCTTCTTCAGGACCTTCATTTCCTGCAGCAACAGCTACATAGACACCTTCTTCAACCATATCATCTACAGCCTGTGAAAGAAAGTCTTCGCCGTCGCATTCTTCCACTTCTGCTCCCAGGCTCATCACTGCAATATCAATATCGTTTTCGACTGTCCATTCCATTCCTTCAAGTAGGTTGCTTCCAGAACCTTGTCCATCCTCATTCAAAACCTTGACATCGAATAAGTCGGAGTTGTAGGCGACTCCTCTATTAGTTTCATCTTGGGAACCAACTATTCCTGCAACATGTGTTCCGTGACCGTTTAAATCGTCAGTTCCTTCACCTGTGAAGTCGACTTCTTCAACAACACTTAGCTGTGAGTGTTCAACCTGTACTCCTGTATCGAGAACAGCTGTCTCAACTCCTTCCCCCGTAGTATTGTAATTGTTCCATACCTGGTTTGCTTCAACTTGTTCTGTGCTTTCACCCAAAGTAACTTCAACTTCGTAATTCGGTTCTACTGATTCAACAAAATCAAGATTTGATATTGCTTCTACTGCAGGAACAGGAAGTTCAAGATGAACACCATCAAATAAATCATATCGACTCTTTACTTCTCCTTGTTGGTTCATTGCTTGGACGTGTTGGTCTGTCATTGATGGTCCTGTTTGGACCAGTACCTCGACTCGGTCTTGTGGTTCCAGCTGGTCAAGTTCGTTTTGAAGATCTGGAGATATTTCAGCTGCAGCTGATACACTGAATACTAAGAATAGCAGGGTGAGGATTAGAGTCTTTTTCATATATACTATTTTGTGTATGTTATCGTCTTAAAGATGAATGATAACTATAGTTAGAATAAACCTAACTGAACATCAATAACTTCTTGTTAAACGCTATTGAACAGGTATTGGACGTAATTAAACGTTCTTCCAGGGATTTGGTATATAACAAGTTCCGACCAGTTGTTGACTTGGTGAATCAAAAGATGAAAGCAGCACTATTTGCAATCGCAATAGTTGGAATGGCTGCAGGAGTTGCAGCAGTTCCAGCACACGCAGAGGCACCAGATATAGCACAAGACGCTTCAGAAGCTCCTGAAGATATAGAGACACAGGAAACTCAAGAAGAACTGGATAGTCATCCAGGAGAAGGAGACATGCAAGGACCTCCAGAGCTCGTTCAAGAACTACTTCCTGAACAAGCATTCCAAAATATACCTGGATTCCTCTTCCAATAAGAGATAGAGGCAGAATTTTTTACCTCTATCATTTCCTTTATTTCTTTCACCAACTAATTAACAATTTCACATCCAACTATAGATTATATGGTTGAACACGCTCCACCATTCCAAAATGGAATAGGCACATTTGAAATAGCAATACTGGGAGCTATCATAATCCTAATATTAGCCGTAATAAGTCTAATCCTAATAGTATACAAGAGAGATGCAGAAACTGAAACAGAACAAACTGAGGAAGAAACCAAAGACTACAGGATAGACCAGATGGAGCTTTCAAGAAGAGCAGAAGAAATACTTGAACAGGTATTAGAGGAGCCGATTCTCCAAAGTGAAATGCCTGAAGAACTCAGTATATCTAAATCAACGGTAAGTAACGCAGTAGGCGAACTATTTGAGAGAAATCTTGTAAAGAAAAAGAAAAAAGGAAACACATACCTGATAGAACCTAATGAAGAAGAAATAGAATACCAAGAAAGATAGTACAGAACAAAAACTCTTAAACATCCCGAAGTTAAATGTTTCTTCATGAAGAAATTAAGTCTCTTAGCAATCCTGATTTTTGCAATAGGAATAAGTCTTGTATCAGCCCAAGAAGATGATGTTGAAATTCAGCCTACTGAGGCTGATGAGCTTGAAACAGGTTCAGGAGTTTTCACACCTGATTCAGCGCTTTACGGGCTGGAAACTGCTTATGATAATGCGGCTATGAGTGTTGGTTTAAGCAGTCCTGGAGAAGTGGCTCAGAAACGAGCGGCAGAAGCAGATGAAATGGCTGAAGAAGGAAACTGGGAGGCAGCTGAAAGAGCAACTGAAGGTATGGAGGATGCAGCCGACCGTGCTGGAGACGAAGATATAGAGGGAATTGAAACAGCAACATCAACAATTGAAGGAGTTATGGAAGATGCTCCTGAAGAAGCACTTGAAGAATTAAATACTGCTATGGAGAATGTTGCCGATGCGGGACCTGAAGAAGCTGATGTAGACGCTGGACCTCCAGAGGATACAGAAGCACCTGAGGAGCCAGGTCAAGAACAAGAAGAGGCTCCTGAAACTCCACAGGACGGAGAAGAACCTGAGGACTCTCCAGAAGAAGGAGATGAAGCAGGTCAAGAACCTGAAGAACAAGAAGGTCAGCCTTAAAACGGATTGAAGAACTGGGAATTAGATGTTTTCCAAACTCAATCCAGATTAATTTTATAATTACTCGGCTCTATCAATTAGAATACATCCCGAACAGTTTCTTAGCTTGTGTGTCCCCCGCA
>LKMJ01005262.1_pt1 | contig 12203 bp, 23 predicted proteins | sample 643391 | NCBI WGS metagenome assembly LKMJ01 (sample SAMN04112250, study PRJNA286221) | soda lake metagenome | biome: soda lake; feature: Kulunda Steppe; material: water; isolation source: sample PL-Br10 brine of Picturesque Lake | place: Russia: Kulunda steppe | collected 2010-07
CACACCACACACGTACACACACACCACACATGTACACACACACCACACACGTACACACACACCACACATGTACACACACCACACACGTACACACACACCACACACATACACACACCTGGTGGCCGGCCTCCTCCGCGCCCCCATCCTCCGCCTGTGGCTGCATGGGCTCATCGTCCCCTTCACCCTCGCCCTCCCTCAGCTCCAGCGCGTGCGCACGCGAGGCCAGCACAGCCGCCTGTCCAGGCAATCGTGGAGACAAGGCAGCGGGCGTCCTGTCACTGCCAGCACAGCACAGCACAGCGCGTCGGCAACAGGCGGCAGCTCCCACACAGTGATGCCAAGCTGTGACCGCATTCACACAATGCCTATTTCCAATCGACTCCCGCATCCACACAATGCCTATTTCCAAGTGACTCCCGCATCCACACAATGCCTACTTCTAAGCGATTACCGCATCCACACAATGCGTATTTCCAAGCGACTCCCGCATTCACACAATACCTATTTCCAAGCAACTCCCGCATCCACACAATGACTATTTCCAAGTGACTCCCGCATCCACACAATACCTATTTCCAAGTGACAACCGCATCCACACAATGGCTATTTCCAAGCGACTCCCGCATCCACACAATGCCTATTTCCAAGCTTCTCCCAGACCTGCCTGCAAGTCCATCTCCTCGGTCTCCACCGCCTCCGCCTCTGCCACCCCGTCCACCTCCATGCCCTCACCCACCTTCCCATCCATATGGCTGCGCCTGTCAATCCATATGCCTGTGCGCATCCATATGCCTGTGCCCATCCATACGCCTGGGAGCTCGACAATCCATGTGGCTATGCGCATCCAGATGCCTGTGCGCACCCACATGCCTGTGAGCATCCATATGCATGCGCGCTCGTCAATCAGCCCCGCCTGGCCACCCTCCCCCCCAAACTAACCTGCAAGTCCAGCTCCTCCGCCTCTTCCGCCTCCGCCACCTCCGCCACCCCACCCGCTTCCATGTCCGCATCCCCATCCCCATCCACACGCGCCTCCCCGCCCAGCACGACGCCGGCCACTGCAGCTCCGACCCCGCCCAGCCCGTCTGCAGGCGCCCCCGGCAGTACCTCAGGCTCCACCTCCTGCGGGCAACACAGCATGATTGTGCACACACCTCCTGTGGGCATCACACACCTCCTGTGGGCACCTCCTGTGGGCACACACACACCCTGTGGGCATCACAACATGGTTGCACACGCATGCATGCACAAAGCATTGGGCGCAGCAGCAGGAGGTGCGCACATGCACGCACAAGTACTGGGCGCTGCAGCATCTACACACGTGCATGCGTGTACGCAGACGATGGGCGCTGCAACACACGTATAGAGGGCACAGGTACCAACACACACGTGGGCAACAACACACAGGCACCAAAACACACCTGCAACACACGTACAGTGGGCAACAACACACAGGCACCAAAACACACCTGCAACACACGTACAGTGGGCAACAACACACAGGCACCAAAACACACCTGAAACACACGTACAGTGGGCACAGGCACCAACGCACACGTTCTCCCAGCCCGAATGCTTAGACCTAGCCTGCACTACCTGTAACTGCAGGCAGAAAGCACAGTCGCACACGGCCTGCGCACTTCTGCTGCCAACCTGCACTCGCCCTACCGCAGGGAGGTAGTGCAGCTGGTCGTCAAGCTCCTCATCCTCATCGCTGCTGAATGCGCGCATGACCTCCTGGTCCACGGTCACCTGTGCGCAACGTGTGCGTGCGCGCGTGTGTGCACACGGATTTTTTCGTGTGTGTGTGTGTGTGTGTGTGCGTGTGTGTGCATGCGTGACTGCGCATTAAAGTGGGTGTGCACGCGTGTGAGAGAAGCACGGTGCAGCAAAAATTGCGTCTGTGCTCTGCTTGCAGGTGATCGCGTGCATGTGTGTCCGAGCGCGCTCAAATGCTGGCGCGTGCGAGAAGCAGGATGAGCAGAACAAGTGAGTGTGTATGTGTATGTGTGTGTATGCGGGAGGGAGAGATATGCTGGGCCATCCAAACCAGGCAGCGCCCTCCTGGTCAATGCGGGTCAATGCGCACAGCCAACAACACACCCCGCCCCGCGCAAGTGTCCGCCCACCACCAGTCCGCCCACCACGCTCCACATCAATCTCCTCCACCACCACGCACCACATCAATCTCCTCCACCACCACGCACCACGTCAATCTCCTCCACCACCACTCCGCCTGCCTTGCCCCGCTGCGTGGTCGCCGTCGCCTGCTCCTGGGCCGCCATGCTGTCCTGGTGGCCAGAAGCGCCCTGCACACACACACACACACACACAAACACACACGCACATTCATGCACACATACACACGGAGGGAGTTCCATGGCCCTGAGCCTAGCAGAGATTAGCAGCTGCAACCCGCTCCTGGGCCGTCATGCTGCATCGTCTGGCGGCGTGCGACAGCTGCGAGCATCTGGCCCTCGTGCGGCAAGGGAAGGGCCTAACACCAACCCCTGGCCCTCGTGCGGCGGAAGGGAAAGGCCTAACACCAACCCTTGGCCCTCGTGCGGCAAGAGAAGGGCCTAACACCACCCCCGGGCCCTTGTGCGGCAAAAGGGAAGGGCCTTGCACTTCTGTTAAAAGCACCTGGAGCGTCTGTGGCAAGCACCGCGCTATCAGCAGCAAGGATGCCCGTTGTGGCCGGCAGCAGGAGAGTGCAGCAGCGGCAACCCGTCCCTTCTGGCCCAGCGCAAAGCATTGCAAGCTGTAGCCCATCCCTTTTGGCCCAGCGCAAATCATTGCAAAAGCTGCAGCCCTGCCCACAGCCCGCTGCCCTGAAGTCGCTGCAGCTGCACAGGCCAGCAGCACAACAGGTGTGCACTTGCAGCGCACGCACCTTGGTTGCCCAGTCAAACTCGTCCTCCCGCTCGATGTACTCCACATTTTCATCCAGTTCCTGCACAGTTGGCGCGGGCATCCTCGCTGGATTGGACGCATGCCGTGGCTACTGATGCTGTGTGTGAGCTCGCATGCGCTCCTGTTACCTGTGGGCGTGTGCCGGCCTTCTGGAGTTCAGGGGGCGGATGCACTTAGGGGCGCGCGTCTGCAGCAGTGCGCTGCACTTGCGCCTGTGCTCCGGCCCTCATTTGCACCCTGTATGGCCCTGTGCGGCCTTGCGCCCTGTCTGACCTTCATTCGCACCCTGTATGGCCCTGTGTGGCCTCGCGCCCTGTCTGACCTTCATTCACGTCCTGCATGGCCCTGAGCGCTAAGTGCGCAGGCCCTTGTGCCCATCCTGTGCAGCCCTGACTGACCTTGCACCCTGTCTGACTTTTATTCACATCCTGTGTGGCCCTGAGTGCTAAGTGCGCAGGCCCTCGTGCGCATCCTGTGCATCCCCTGGCACACCGACCTTAAAGTCCGGGGCGAACGCACTCCAGTTCTCTGCGTAGTGGCGCGCCCAGATGTAGATACGGCCTGTCGTTGTGATCGACAGCAGGCAAGTGCGCAGCGGGTGCCACGCCAGCGCGATGCCCCCCTCCTTGGGCCCTGCAGGGGTTGCAGTGTGTTGTGGAAGAGGGTATGGGACAAAGGGTGGGAAAGGGGTATGGGGAGAGCCCCCGCGCAACCTGAACCATCCACGGCCCTGAGCACCCAAACACCATAGGGGGGCCATTCACTTCCCAGGGCAGCCACATCAATCAGGCAGCCCGACCCACCACTGTCAGGGCAATAAAAGCCTATAATAGCCAGTAATAGCCAATAATAGCCAATAATAGCCACATCAATCAGGCAGCCCGACCCACCCCTGTCAGGGCAATGAAAGCCACCCCACAGGTGCATGCCCACGAGCAGGTGTGCATCACAGCTGTGAAGGCAGCCAGCTACGCCATGTGCATGCACGCGAGCACTTCTGCACCACAGCTGTGAGGGTAAGAGCACGTATGCATCGCAGCCATGAGGGCAACCGCTGCCTCCGCCAAAGCAGGGGCAGGCGCCGTGCTCCAGCTGCGCGCTGGGGGCACGCCCCAAACCGTCATGCAGATGACTAGGTGGCGCCCCAGCAATGAGCGACTATGGTGGGAGATATGCCTTGAACAAAATGCATGCACACGTTGATGGGAGATATGCCTTGAACAAAATGCATGCACACGTTGATGGGGGATATGCCTTGAACAAAATACGTGCACAACATGACAAAACGAGCAACAATGATGGAGGACATGCTTTGAACAAAGCACATACACACACAGGCAGCATGCCCCTGCAACCCCTCCCCAATTTGAAGCGCGGCCAACGGCAACCATATGATGAGCGATGGTAATGGGGGGCACTTTGAAAAGGATGCGCACACATGCAGACACACACAGGCAGCATGCCCCTGCACCCCTTCCCCCCATTGCAGAGTGGCGCGCCCTTGCATGCGCAGCTGCATGTGTGGGCCACCAGTTGGCCATCTTAGCAACAGCGGAGATCTGGGGCCTGCGCACGCCCAGGAACTTCCAAACCCACTTTCCAGGACGCCCATGCACCACCCAAACGCACTTTCAGGGCGCCCATGCACCTTCCAATGTGCACGTGCACCTTCCAGCACGCACCTCCCAAGGTGCACGTGCACCTTCCAGGACACCCCATCCAGAACACACACGCACACCTTCCAAACGCACCTTCCAAGATGCGCTCCATCTTGCCGCTGGCCAGATTCCAGATGTACAGGTGGTGCTGTGTCTTGCTGGACACCAGAGCCACCACGTGCTCGCTGTCGGACGTGAATGTCGCGCCAGCCCAAGGCACCCTCTCCATGGTTTTCTGCAACAAGGCACGCGCATTCCCTCCCCAGAGCTCAGCATATTTCCTTCAGTGCTCAGCAACTCCTCTGCAGTGCTCAGGAATTCCTCTGCAGAACTCAGGAATTCCTTTGCATTGCTCAGCAACTCCTTTGCAGTGCTCAGTGCGCAGCAACTCCTCGGCAGTGCTCAGCACTTCCTGCACGGCGCCTGCAATGTTCTGTGCAGAGTATGCAGGCGTGTGTGGGGCAGCGACACTCGGGAGGGCCTTGGGGCATTAGCACGCTGGGGGGCATGCTAGCCCTTGGTGTATGCATTCCTTGAGCATTTGCGGCCAGAGGGCACAAGGAAGTGCAGCCGCTGCATGCCTGAGCACACCCCTGCACATGGTGCACATCCTTGCGCCAGCATGTGCAAAGCAGCTTAAAAGCCTGCACACCCCTTCACGCCTGCATACACGCACGCGCACATGCACATGTACACACACACTCTCGCACACGTGGTTCTGACTCATGCACATCTGCGCCTGTTTGGAGCTGCCCTCCAGCTCTTGGCCCATTGGAGGCAGCATCGTGCTGCGTGCTTTGGCTGACCTCATCCCTAGCCTGGGGAAAGAGGAGAGATAGCTGCCTGGTGCCTGAATCAGGGGCCTGATTTATGAAGGAGGACATTTTTAGAATCCTTGGAAACTGCGCTTCAATCATTGACATAAACAAACGCATAGATGCTGTCCCAAGTCCCTGTGCCCTGCTTGCCTACCCACACAAGCCAAACCTTCTTGACCAGGATGCAGCACACTCCAGGAGCTTTTCTTGACCAGGACCACACTGCAGGTGCTTGCCCAGGACGCAGCACACTGCAGGTGCTTGCCCAGGACGCAGCACACTGCAGGTGCTTGCCCAGGACGCAGCACACTGCAGGTGCTTACCCTCACGCACCTGGAATTCCTTGACAGGCTGCAGCGCAGCCATCCCCTTGCTGTTGGCGCCAGTTGGGCCCCATAACAGGGACCCTTGCTTGGCGGCCTGCGCACGCGGCCGGCAAGTGGAGGTGGGGCCATGTCAGATCGTGCACAGCGTTCTGACCCAGCACCTACGCACCTGCTCTCCAGGCGTGCAGTTTAAGTGGTGGGGCACTTAGGTGCCCTTCCCTTTCCTTTCCCTTCCCTTTAAGTGGTGGGGCACTTAGGTGCCCTTCCCTTGCCTTCCCTTCCATTCCCTTCCCTTTCCCTTCAAAAGGGAGGCTGTCTCGGTATGCCTCAGTCTGGCTCACTCGCCCTGGTAAGGCTAGGTATGTCTTGGCATGTTTTGGTATGGCGAAGCATGCAGATCAGGGCAAGCATTGCATGCACAAGCGCAACACAGGACTTGTTGACTGGCTGGTGGCCTGGCTACCTGACCAGCCGCCGCAAGGAAAGAAAGCGTGCAAGCGGCACAGGGCGTGGCAGCGGCAGGCTGGCCTGTGGCGCAGCTTGTGGATGAGAGGAGTGAATGTGGGTGTGCAGCACAGCGCGAGTCAAGGCCCTGTGATAGCAGAGGCACATCGCCTGACCTGCAGCAGGGGTGAGGGGGGGTGGGTGGGGCGCATGTATCAGGGGATCAGGGCAGTGCAGCGCATCGAGGCAGCGCGCTGTATCGGGGAATGCAGCGTAGTGGGGCAGAGTAGTGCTTCAAGGCAGCGCAGCAGCACATCGGGATGGCATCTCATCAGGGCAGCAGCTCATCAGGGAAGTGCAGGTTTAAGCAGGCCTCTCAGAGGCAAGCACTCGTGCAGCGCATACAGAGGATACTTAGGCATGCTAAGCACGGCGCGACAGCCATTTTGGGCGTGTGATTACGTGCGCCGCACAGCCGCCTCCAGCACAGGCATGCGCGTATGGACCACCCACCTTGAGGTCGACGCCACGCAGCGCCTGGTTGGCTTCATGCGCGCTGAGCCTATGCTGGCCGAGCGGGGGCGCGTGCACCTCACACAGCCGCAGCACTCCGTCCTCGCAGTTTGCCAGCAGCAGCGTGCCCTTTGGGCTGAGCGCCAGGCCGTGGCAGTGTGCCATGTGGGACACCTGCGTGCACACGTGTGCCCACATGCGTGCATGCACATGCACGCGGGTTAGGAGAGCAGGTGGGTGAGGGGGGACAAGGAGGGTTGCCATGCTGGCTGTGGGGGGCCAGCATCCGTGCACACGTGCACGCATGCACAGACATGCTGGTTAGGGATGATGGAGAAAGTGTGGTTGTCTTGGTGGTTTGAACAGAGCATCAAGGCGGACAACACCATGCAGCGATACCACCAACGCGGGCTGTGCATGGCACCAGCAGCATTAGCATCCTCAAGGGCACGCAGGCATGCGCATGTGACTGCAGGATGCTTTGGTCGGTTAGGATGGGCTATTGACGGGCTCAATGCGGCCTGTAGGCAGGGCAGCTGTGGTCCACTTCTTCTGGGGCCTCGCAATTTATTACGTTGATGAAGGCAACAGAGGTCACTGTACACACGCTGGCTCCTGTGAAACCCGTGGTGTCCATACACACGCATGCACAAACCAACAGAGGCAGCACAAACCAACAGAGGCAGCCCTGGTCACACAGAATCTTCACTGCCACTGGCCTATGTGAGGGGCGTCAACTAAACTCCTGCCAACACAAGCACACCTTCACGATGTCAATGAACTTGAGGCTGCCCGCATCGATGACGGAAAGCAGACCCCAAGGCTGGCACATGAGAATCATGCTTGCGTCTTTGCTAAAGACGGCAAAAGCCGTGTTGCCCTCTTTGGCACCGTCCGTGTCGGCTGCAAGGAAGACATAGAAGAAACAGAATAAAGGGGGAGGAGAAAGGAGGGATGGAACATAGGGGAGGTCATGAGGCGAGATGGCAGGCAACACAGGGGAGGTGCTAGGAACAAAGGAGTCAAGTGAGCGATGGATCTTCCTGAAACAACAACAACAACATGGAGGGATAGCAGCTGCATCATCAGATGCCTGATCACTTCCAGTGTCGCCGCCATGCACAAAGTCCTCCATGCACAAAGTCCTCCATGCACAAAGTCCTCCATGCACAAAGTCCTCCATGCACAAAGCCGCCATGCACAAAGTCCATTGTCGCCGCCATGCACAAAGTCCTCCAGGCCCCCCGCCTCTCATGGGCAATCAGAGGATCCATGGCATAATAGCCACACTGGGACTACGTATGATTTGAAGGTCAGCCACACTGCAACAGAGTATGGTTTGAAGAGACAAACAGCGAGGCACGCGCGGCAGAGCAGGAGCATCACAGGATGCGGCATGGCCCACCCTCGCATGGCCCACAAGTGCATCGCCAACTCATGGCCCACAAGTGCATCGCCAACTCATTGCTGTGCACACCCGAGGGCAGTCCTCACCCACCCGAGACTGGCAGTCTCATCACTAACCCCAGCAAGGCCTCTTGCTGCCACTGCCACAGTCCTTGCCGACATTCCTCACACTCCCTCCTTCTAAATGATGACCCCTTGCCATTGCCCTGCCACTGTCACTGCCATTGTCACCCTCTCCTTGGCGCTGTCCATACCACTATAATCACTGGCAATTACCACTGTCACCACCACGGTGATCTGTCACTGGCACCCCCCCCCCACTAACCCCAATCTCACTGCACTCTGCGGGGCCTTGCGCCACCTCTGCCACCTCTGCCATTGCCACTGCTAGTATCCAGGCAGGGGGCGCCTGCCCTTGGCCAGGACGCCAGGCCTACAGCACCTCTCACCCAGGACAGGCAGCATCTGCTCTTGGCTGGACTCCAGGTCCGTGATCACCGGGGGGAGGCTGCCCGCAAAGCTGACCAGGCACTTGTAGGGGGGGCGGGCGTTGAGGCACACGTGGCTGATGGGCGCAGGCAGCTGAACTTCCAGTGCCTGCACGCGGGAACGGCCGGTTTGCGGGGGGGGCACCCTCTTCATAGCTCTGACGCGGCTGCACTGACCAGCAGTGCGCTGCAGGTGATGCTGCGGGGGCCTCACAGGGCATGCAGCCCGGACAGCAGTGCCACACAGCACACGTGACTTGGACAAGCATGCTGCACAGCACATGCAGCCCGGACAGCAGCGCCACACAGCACACGCGACTTGGACAATCATGCTGCACAGCACATGCGGCCTGGACAGCAGTGCCACACAGCACACGCGACTTGGACAAGCATGCTGCACAGCACATGCAGCCCGGACAGCAGTGCCACACAGCACACGCGACTTGGACAATCATGCTGCACAGCACATGCGGCCCGGACAGCAGTGCCACACAGCACACACGACTCGGACAATCATGCTGCACAGCACATGCAGCCCGGACAGCAGTGCCACACAGCACACGCGACTTGGACAATCATGCTGCACAGCACATGCAGCCCGGACACAGCAGTGCCACACAGCACACGCGACTCGGACAATCATGCTGCACAGCACATGCGGCCTGGACAGCAGTGCCACAGAGCAGCCTCTGCTGCTGCTCACTTGTGCAGAGTCCCTGTTCTCAGCTTTCAGGCGGCAGCAACGCGGGCCTCACATAACCATCCCAGCAGAGTGCATGCTTTTGGCTTATCACCACACGCAATGTATGACACCCAATGAAGAATATGCGCCTCAGACCTGAGGCAAGAGCTCGAGGTAGCCCATGCTTGGTGTCTAGGGAATTGGTGCACGTGGATTCAGGTGCTGATCGTGCGTACTTGCTTCAATCCAGCAAGCCATGCGTGTTCTGTACGTAACGTGCTCATCATTCAAGCGAGCCATGTGCGTTCTGTACATGCACGCACCCTGCTCATCATTCAAGCAAGCCATGCGCGTTCTTCGCACGCATAAGCACGAAAGGGCGATCCCGGCGAGCCGCGTGGGTGCTTTGGCATGCGCATGCATCCTGTGCTGTACCCCAGGGAGGCGTGCTGATCATGCTTGCACTCCACCCCATCAAAAGCTATCACTCAGCCAACGCCCCAAGCACACCCACCACAGGCCCGCGGCACACCCACCTGCGACCCACTCAGCACATCCCACAGTATCAGGGACTGGTCCAAGGACCCAGAGGCCAGGTACCGTCCATTCCTGGACCAGCTCAGGCTCGTGACTTGCTTGCTGCAGGTGCAGGGCAGGGGACGCGAGGCAGGGGGTCGTCTTCAGCCACACCACGCGCGCGCGCGCATCGAGCACCGGCACGCAAGGCCGGGGTGAGCTCAGACGGGTCACGCTGGTCCGCATGTTGCCCTCCCTGGCAACAACAGCCCAACGTGGCGGCATGAGCTCGTCTGCCTGGCCGCTAATCTTAGGCATGACACTGCAAGCTACCTGTGCAGTCTTGCCTGGTGCCACTGCAAGCTACCTGTGTAATCCTGCCTGGTACCACTGCAAGCCGCCCTTGTTTTCTTGCCTGTTACCACTGCAAGCTACCCATGCAAACACACCACAGGGTCCTCAGTCAAGGCTGGCGTGCAGGCTTTGGCCACCTCACACGCACATACAAACTCCTATACGAGACCAGACCTGCATCGAGGCAGGCCTGCTGCTTCACAGTTCCCCCCCATTGAGCATGCAGCCAGGCGTGACCTGGAGTGTGTCTGTGCCTGCTTTTGTTCGCTTTCCTGACCATGCAGCTCCACTGTGCGGCCTAGCTAGGCCAAGCTGCTCATGCGCACACACCCACAAACACGCACACAGACACTGCATGCAGACACAGACACGCGCTTCTCTGCATTCGCTGGGGACTGGGTGCACAGCAAGTCAAAGGCTTATCACCATGAAAGCAGGGACAATGGTGGGCGCCGGCATTCAAGCACTCACGCGTGCCGCTGGAGAGTACGTGCTACCCCGCGTGTGTCAAAGTCCCACAGCACTATTAGGCCATCCTGAGTGCCCACTGCAGAGCGCCAGGCATGCAATGAGAGGCGTGAAGTGCAGGAGGGTTCGACAGGGCATTGGCAGCCCATAGGATTAGGCTTGGCACGGCTTGCTGGCTCGACCTTGCAACTCTTCGGCCCGGGGTCAGCTCATGGGGAGAATGGGTTGCGTCACACAGTCGACCTCAACATGGGCATCAAGGGTTGAAATAAGCAGCAATGCAATGCTGGTTTGCTTGACAGCCATTGATTCATGTGCAAATATGAGTGTTTGCATGATGTGCCCGTGCATTCATATGCATGCACATGCAAATGAACACTTGTAAATATTCACATGAACACACGTGAGTGACACGTCAGCCACACACAAATGTGAAAACACATACACACACACACACACACACACCAGCCAGTAGGGTGCCCCGCCTGTTGAAGGCCATGCATGATGCAGCCCCTTGTTCCAAATACTCCTCTATGATTTCCGGTAGCTGCACACCCTGGAAGAGATCTGCAGAAGATGACCAAGCTGCGCATTAGGCACGTGCGTGACTTTGTCGTGCAGCATGCAGATCGAAGGCGCATGGCTGAGTTACTGTTATCTTGAAGCTAGCACCTCTGTCATGCCATCAAACAAGGAAGACCAAAGATTAAGCGTATAAACATGGAGGACCACATCATGGGAGGTGTGTACTGTGCTGAAGGGCTCACCTTCCCTTCTATTCATGGTTCTTTGAAGCTCTCAAAGCTGCTGGCCTACATGTCTATTATTGATAAAAAATATTTTTTGATATATATTCAAGTCGGTCAAAATCTTCTCAGTGTTCGTTGGAACAACAGCTGGATGCACCCTTGAGAGGTGACAGAACCGTATGTGCTAGGGTCCCTTGCAAATGACCCAATTTGGCCAAGGACTGTTGGAGCCCTAGTTTTTGGGCGCATGCAGCCTCCCAGCCCTTGATGCCTCTTCCCCTGTTGCCCACATGCAAAACCTCAAGAGCGTGCTAAGTAGTGCACTCTCCCACGCTTACGAGACATACCAAAAATTAGACAGACCCTTCCCTGTTGAGGAGGAGGCGGACACAGCCTTGGCACCTGCCCAGCCTTCAGATGATGTTCGTGCTTACAGGTGCGCACTTCTGCATTGAGATTGAATGGCAGTACGTGTCGCATGAATGCATGCATGCCATGGCAGGAGTTTTGTGTCCAACTTCCCCCTGCTGACTGGACAAACTTAGTTTGGAATGCTGGCATTTTGCTTTTGGCGGACAGAGCACCTGGTCACTCCGGATGCTCGTTTTGGCCTTGAAGAGTGCCAGAGTCCATGGCCATCTGATCAACAAGGTTGATCAACCATGCTGCAGGTTCAGACAGGAACTGCAGGCTAGCTGCATCAATGTCAACAGCCTGAAGCGCCTTGGATTCCATGGGGTCCCTAGCGCTCCAGGCCTCCGTGCCCTTGTATGGAAGGTAGGCCAAGAGCACCTAGATTCGAAGCTTACCAGCAAAAAATTGAGACAAACTTTTCTGGAACCAGACTCAATATACCCCCCCCCCCCG
>LKMJ01005263.1_pt1 | contig 12203 bp, 13 predicted proteins | sample 643391 | NCBI WGS metagenome assembly LKMJ01 (sample SAMN04112250, study PRJNA286221) | soda lake metagenome | biome: soda lake; feature: Kulunda Steppe; material: water; isolation source: sample PL-Br10 brine of Picturesque Lake | place: Russia: Kulunda steppe | collected 2010-07
ACATTTAACCAAAGCGGCGGCAACACCGACCGGTATGCGCCCTGAAGCCCTCCTCGCAGCGCTCGCCGTCGCCGTCCTGTTCGTGACGGTCGGCGTCGCGCTTCTCGTTCCCGGGTTCGTCGTCGAACCCGACCCCGACGAACCGCCGGCCAGACTCGACGTCACCGAAATGACCCTCCAGACCGGCGAGGTAACCGGCGAAACGGCGACCTTCGACGTGACCGCGTTCGTCACCCACCGCGGCGGAACCGCCGAGAACGTGAGCGTCGTGGTCCGGGCGATCGACGACAGCGGCACCGTCGCCGACACCGCGCGGGCGGATCGACAGCGACTCGAGGGCGGCGGCGAACACGAGATCCCGGTGTCGGTGACGGTGCCCCGCGAAGGCGGCTACGAGATCCGGACGATCCTGTACGTCGACGGCGATCGGGTCGACGTCGCACGGGCGAGCATAAGCGGGGTCGAGGCGCTGACGCCGCCGCACGCCCGGACGAACGTCGCCTTCGAGCAGTTCGCCCAGCGGGACGCCGTCGAGTACACGATCGAGTCAGTCGAAGACGACGAGGCGACGCTGTCGGTGCGAAGCTATCTCACCAACGGCGGTGACAGCCCCGAGGCGGAGCTGCGGCTCGTCGCCACTGCGCGACACGCCGAGGCCAACGTGGTCGCCGAGAGGGTCGAGGCGGACGTCGGCACGATCGAACCGGGGCGAACCGGGACCGTCGACGTCGACGTCACCGTCCCCGACGAGTCGAACTACTATCTCGACGTCACGCTGTGGCGAGAGGGCGTGATCCTCGGATCGGCTCGGACCGTCGCGAACCTCGACCCACAGCGGACGGTCGACGTCGAGGAGGAAACCGAGGCGGTCGCCTTCGAGGCCGGCGAGTTCGAAACCGAACGGACCGCCGAACCCGAACCGAGACCCGAGGCGGACGACGCCGAATCCCAGCCCGGGTTCGGTATCCCGGTCGCGGTCCTCGCGCTGTTGCTTTCGGTACTCGCAGCCCGGAGGTGGTCGCGATGACTGATCACGACGAGCGGACGGAGCCGACGACAAACGCCCCGGGGGAGGCGCGATCGGATGCGGGCGAAGCCGGGGAACCGAACGGGGGCGGCGAGATCGAAAACGAAACCACAGACACGGACGACCGTCCGGAACCCCCGTCCGGATCGGGGGAGAACCCGAGGGCGCTCGGCCTCGAGAAAGAGCGAATCGTCACGGCGCTGCAGTGGGGTGTACTGCTCGGCTTCGGCCTTCTCATTCTGGTCGCCGGCGGTGGACTCTACAGCAGCCTCGGTTCGATCATCGACATCTGGGTGGCCGACAGATACCAGCCGATCGCCCGTGCCGGCGTCAACCTCGCGATCCTGTGTGCGGCGGTCGGCGGGGTCGTTGCGACGCTGCGTCGACTCTAGGTCCGATCCGGCGATCGACGTCGCGGAAAATCCCGCTACGACAGTCTTTATGCCCTTAGGCCCGCCACACGATGACATGGGTGCCGAAAAGCAGACGCCGACGGTCCGGCCGGCCGATCCGCCGGGAGATCCGTCGGCGTTCCGCCGGGAACCGGACGGGATCGCTTCGGAGTACAGAGCGCTCGCCACCGACCTACAGGGGTCGGTTTCGGGCGACGTTCGGTTCGACGAGTACGCACAGGTGCTGTACGCGACGGACGGGAGCATCTATCAGGCCCGACCGGCGGGTGTCGTCTATCCGGAGGACATCGCCGACGTCCGGGCGGCGGTCACCACGGCGGTCGAACACGGAACGCCGATCCTCCCGCGCGGCGCCGGCTCCTCGCTCGCGGGCCAGACGGTCGGTCCGGGCTGTGTCGTGCTCGATATGTCCCGGCACATGGACGGACTGTTGGCCGTCGATCCCGACGAGGGAACTGCTCGGATCCAGCCGGGGATCGTCCAGGACGATCTGGACGACCACCTCGCCGAGTACGGGCTGAAGTTCGCGCCCGATCCGGCTTCCTCGAACCGATCGACCGTCGGCGGCGGGATCGGCAACAACTCGACCGGCGCCCACTCGGTCCGATACGGGATCACCGACGCCTACACCGAGGAGATCAAGGCGATCCTTTCGGACGGCTCGCTGTTGCACGCCCGCGAGATCGTCCTCGATAGCGAGGAGTACGAGGCGATCGTCTCGAAGGACGATCGGGAGGCCGAGATCTACCGGACCGTCCGGGCGCTCGTCGAGGACAACGAAGCCGAGATCGAATCGCGCTATCCGGACCTCAAACGCCGCGTCAGCGGCTACAACCTCGATCGGGTCATCTACGAGAACGACGAGGGCGAGACGGTCATCAACCTCGCAAAGCTCTACGTCGGCAGCGAGGGGACGCTGGGTGTCATCGTCGAGGCGACGATCGGGCTCGTCACCGTCCCCGAGGAGACCGCCCTCGTGTTGTACTGTTTCGAGAACCTCGTCGACGCGATGGCGGCGGTTCCCGAGGCGCTCGAGTTCGACGTCAGCGCCGTCGAGTTGATGGACGACGAGGTGTTCCGGCTCGCGGCCGAGTCCGACGGCTACAGCGAGTACGTCGAGCCGATCCCCGAGGGGACGGCCGCGGCGCTCATGCTCGAATACGACTCCGAGCTCCACGACGATTTCGAGGCCGCGATCGAAGCGACAAACGCCCACTTCGTCGAGAACGGAACGGCCTTCGACGCGATCGAGGCCTACACCGACGAGGCCCAGACGGACATCTGGTCGCTCCGGAAGGCCGCGATCCCGCTTTTGATGAGCCTCGAGGGAGACCCAAAGCCCTACCCGTTCATCGAGGACGCGACGGTGCCACCCGCGGAACTGGCCGAGTACGTGACGGAGTTCGAGGCGGTTTTGGAGGATCACGACACCTCCGCGGCCTACTTCGCCCACGCCGGCAGCGGTACCCTCCACATCCGGCCGATCCTGAACCTCAAAAGCGGGGAGGACATCGAGAAGATGCACTCGATCACCGAGGACGTGACCGATCTGGTGTTGAAACACCACGGCGCCTTCTCGGGCGAGCACGGCGACGGGATGGCCCGAACCGAGTTCAACCCCAAGATGTACGGCGACGATCTGTGGAACGCCTTCAAGGAGCTCAAAACCGCCTTCGACCCCGAGTGGGATTTCCACCCCGGCAACGTCGTCTACCGGGACGGTTCCGAGGATATCGGCCCCGAAAGCGATCGGGGGATCGGCGCCGACATGCGCGAGAACCTCCGCTACGGCTCGAGCTACCAGTCGATCGAACCGCAGACGAAGCTCGATTTCTCCGAGGAGGGCGGCTTTTCACACCTCGTCGAGCTCTGTAACGGCTGTGGGACCTGCCGACAGACCGACGAGAACACGATGTGTCCAACGTTCCGGGCCTCCCGCGAGGAGGTTCAGGCCACTCGCGGTCGGGCGAACGCTCTCAGAGCCGCCATCAGCGGCGAGCTTCCCGAAGAGGAGATCTACTCCGACCGGTTCCAGGAGGAAGTGCTCGATCTCTGTGTCGGCTGTAAGGGCTGTAAGTCCGACTGTCCGACGGGAGTCGATTTCGCGAAGCTGAAAGCCGAAGTCAAACACGATTATCACAGCGAGAAGGGAACGAGCCTCCGGACGAAGCTGTTCGGCAACGTCGATCGCGTCAGCGCGATCGGGAGCACGTTCGCACCGGTCTCGAACTGGGCACAGAAGCTGCCGGGCTCGGATCTCGTCGGCGAGAAACTGCTCGGGATCGCGCCCGAGCGGGACCTGCCGAAATTCTCGAACGAGACGCTAACCGGCTGGTATCGCTCCAGGGGGCCACAGGTCGACGAGAGCGAGGCCGACCATCACGTGGTGCTCTTTCCGGACACCTACACGAACTTCAACTACCCCGAGGCCGGAAAGGCCGCCATCGAGGTGCTCGAGGCGGCGAACGTCCACGTCCGGGTCGCCGACAGATCGAAGATCGCACCCAGCGGCCGGGCGGCCTTCTCGATGGGGCTGCTCGACGAGGCCGAAACGCGGGCCCGAACCAACCTCGAGGCGCTCTACCCGTACGTCGAGGACGGCTGGTCGGTGCTGTTCGTCGAGCCCTCCGACGCCGTGATGTTCCAGGACGAGTACGTCGATCTCATCGATGACGACCGCATCGAGGACCTCGCGGTCTCGGCGTACGGCGTCTGTGAGTATCTCGACACCTACCGGGTCACCGACGGGATGGCGTTCGACGCCCCCGACGAGCATCTGACCTACCACGGCCACTGCAACCAGAAGGCGCTGAACCGCGATCACCACGCCGCCGCCGTCCTCGCTTCGGCTGGCTATCCGGTCGACGCGCTCGATTCCTCGTGCTGTGGGATGGCGGGCTCGTTCGGCTACGAGGCCGAACATTACGAACTCTCGAAGGCGATCGGCGAGATCCTCCACGAGAAGGTCGAATCCAGCCCCGGTGGAACGGTCGTCGCCCCCGGCGCGTCCTGTCGGTCGCAGCTCTCGGAGGACGACTTCGAGGGCGAACGGCCCGCCCATCCGGTCGAGAAGCTCCGGGAGGCGCTGGTCTGAGATCCTTTCGGCGCAAGCCGCCACGCTTTTAGCCCGAACGACGCCTACCGGGCGGTATGCCCAGACCACGCGAGGCGTTCGAGGATCTCCGAGCCTTCGAGTTCCGCGAACCGGCGGAGGTACTCGAAAAAGAATCGCTCTATACGGTGTACGAGATCGCCCGCCTGCTACAGGGACTCGCCCCCGGCGCCGAACTCGATCCCACGACGGAGGACGTACTGCTCGACTGGGCGATCCCGTGGATGCTCGATCACAGCGAGTCGTTCGTCTTCGCCGAACCCGGGGCCGACGACGAGCCGGGATACTACGGCCTCAAATGAAGCTGCTCGTCGCCGGCAGCGCCGAGGTCGACGCGGGGAAGACGACGTTTACCACCGGACTGATCGCCCGGACCGGCGTCCGGGGATACAAACCCCGTGCCGGCAACGGCTACTGGTACGATCAGGACGATTACCGCCGGACGGTCGAGACCGGACGGCTCTACGGCAAGGACGCAAAAGAGATCGCGGCGGCGACGCCCGGGGACGTCCGTCCCGAGGAAATAAACCCGATCCACCGCCTGTGGCTGCCGACCCCGGGGCGCGGAAAGGGGGTCCTCGGTCGCGACGGTCGGCGGTTTCTCATCGATCGCGTGACGCTCGAGGCCGACACGTACCTCGTCAACGGGACGGCCGAACTCCCGCCGGCGGCCCGGCGTGCGTTCCCGATCGAGGACGCGCCGGCCGTCGAGTCGCTCGAGGAACTCAACGGACTGATGGCCGACCGCCACGCCCCGGCGCTCGAGACCCTGACCGAGGAGATCGACGCCCGGGAGTCAGCGATCGTCGAGTCGTACTCGGATATCGCCCGCCCGCTGTCGGCGTTTTCCCCCGACGGTGTTGCGGTCGTCGAGCCCCGTCGCTGCCGTGTTTACGACGGCGAGCGCTACACGAAAGCCTGTGAAGTGGCGGGCGGCAGCGCCCACGAGGGGCGGCTCGAGGAGCGAGTCGAACACGTCGTCGAACTGCTTGACTCGGCCGCGACTGTGACGCTGCCGGCGCTTTCGAGCGACGAGCGGAGCGATCCGGGCGTGGTCGCCGACGCGTACGAGACGGCGTACGACGAACTGCTCGAAGCGGTATAGAAGCGAGCGTGCGGAGCCATCTCCCGGCGAGACATACAGCTTCAAGAGTACACGACCCGCCAGTACCGATATGTATATCGCCGACGAGACGTGGCCGGAGCTCGGATCGTACTTCGAGGCGGAGTCGCTGGCGCTGGTACCGCTCGGTTCGACCGAACAACACGGGCCACACCTCCCGCTCGCGACGGATCATCTGATCGCCGAGGGCTTCGCACGCGAGGCGGCCGAACGGACCGGATTTCTCTGTACGCCGACGATCGACATCGGCGTCAGCCCACACCACCGGCAGTTCGACGGGACGATGTGGGTCGACGCGCCCGTCTTCCGCGATTACGTCGAATCGTTCACCCGGAACCTGGCGTATCACGGGATCGATCGGGTCGTCTACGTCAACGCCCACGGCGGGAACGTCGAGCCGCTCCGAGAGGTCGGACGGAGACTTCACGAGGACGAGGTGCTCTACGCCATCGAGTGGATGTGGAACGACAGCATCCCGGGCCTCGTCGACGATCTCTTCGAGCGGAACGGCCCCCACGGCGGGCCGAAGGAGACGGCCATGATCATGCATCTCGCCGAGGAACTGGTCAGGACCGGGGAACTCGAGACCGCCAGGGACGGCGGCTGGGCGGATTTCGATTTCGAGAGCGCGAAAACGCACGGTGCCCGGACGTACTACGACGCGATCGAAAACGCCGACAACGGGGTCTTCGGTGATCAGACGGACGCGACCGCGGCGAAGGGCGAACGGATGTTTGAGGCCGCGACCGAACAGCTGGTTCAGCTGTGTGAGTGGCTTGACGACCGGGACTACGCGACGCTGATGCCGGAAGGGCACGTCTGATCGGTTTTGTGGGTATCTATGTATCCTCGGAAGAGGAGGAGGAGACCTCCCGATGCTCCGTGAGCGACGCCTCCGTGACGTTGATCCGGACGCCCCGGTCCTGACTCTCGCCGAAGCCGGCGCTGAGGATCCGCGTGAGCGCGTCCTCGACGCTCTCGTCGATCTCGGTGTATCGGTCCGGCTCGACCTCGACGACGAACCCGGTCGTGATGTTCGGTGCGGTCGGCAAAAAGAGCACGTCGCGGCCGTCCTCGGTGGACTTCCCGGTTTTAAAGGCGGTCATTCGCATCCCGTTCCACGTCTCGAGTTTGACGGGCGTCTGGAGTTCGTCCGGGCCGCTAACGGCGGTTTCGACCGCCATCTTCGAGGCGTTGTAGACGACCCGGAGTCCGGGCAGGTGATTCATGACGTCGTCGAGGGCGGCCTCGAGCAGATCCCCGACGGTCGTCCGCATCAGGTAGCCGACAGCGAGAACGAGCAATCCGAACAGTATGAGGGTAATGACCACCCGAACCGCGACCGGAAGGCCGCCGAGCGTCGTCTCGAGGAAGGGGAGGTTCGCGATCGCCTGATAGATGAACGCGACGACGTAGGCCGTGACGAGCAGCGGCACGAGGACGACGAGCCCGCTGGCGATATCTCGTTTCCACGAGGACGATAGCATTCGACCGTAACTCACACCGGCGGGTAATCAGCGCTTCGACCGAGGAAGTTGGCTGAGGTGGAGACGGAACGGCAGCAACGAGGGGACAGCGCTATCAGCGTCGGCGACAACACCTAACCGGTATCCGAATGGAAGCCACGAGTGGAAACGGCCCGCTCCGATCGGTGGCCACGTTTCTCGTCCACAGTAACCTGTTTATTTCGATGGCCGCGACGGGGGTCGCACTCTCGACGATGCTCCTCTCCGAGCTCCGGCCCGATCCACTGGCGCTGTTTATCGTCTTCGTGGCGACGTTTTTCGTCTACAGCCTCAACCGGCTCACCGACATCGAGGAGGATCTCCGGAACGTCCCGGGCCGGGCGGCGTTCACCGATCGGTACGGCGTCCCGCTCTTCGTGGCCGGCGTGACGCTGTATCTCGGTACGATCGTCGCTGCGTTCCGCCTCGGGATCGCCGGTGCCCCGTTTTTGCTCCTGCCGGTCGTCGTCGCCGGCCTGTACTCGCTCGCCCGCGTGAAACGGATCCTGTTGGTCAAGAACCTGATCGTCGGGCTCTCGTGGGGGATCATCCCGCTCGGCGTCGGCGTCTACTACGGCGTCGTCCGCTCCCCGGAGATCCTCGTCTCGTTCGGCTTCTTTACGGTCATGTTGACCGTCGCGGCGGCCGTCTTCGACATCAAGGACATCGAGGGCGACAACGCGGCGGGGATCCGGACGGTCCCGACCGCGTTCGGACCGCGGGTGACCCGGATCGGGGCGCTGGCGGTGACGGTCTCGATGGTGGTCGTCACGGTCGCACTCGTCGCTACCGGGACCGTTCCCCGGCGGTTCCTCGTTTTCCTCGGGTTTCTCGCCTACATTGCCGGATATATCCCGTTCGCCAGCGAGGACCGCGGCCCGCTTTTTTACGGGTTCGTTATCGACGGCGAACACGTCTTTTTGACCGCGCTCGTGATCGTGATGGAGCTCCTTTGAGTTCCGGCTTTCCGTCCCGCCGCGACACAGTTATACGGCCGTCGGATCCATACGCACGTAATGCGAACTGCAGCATTCAGCGAGCTGATCGGACCGGAGGGTGTCTCGATCGTCGACCGTCCGACGCCGGAGCCGGGAGCCGGGGACGCACTCGTCGACGTCGAAGCGTGTTCGATCAACCGTCACGACCTGTGGATCCTCGAGGGAGATTCGGCGATGGTCGACACCGACGATCTGCCGTTCGTGAGCGGCCTCGACGTCGCCGGCGTGGTGCGGGACGTCGGCGACGGCGTCGGTTCGGTCGCCCCCGGCGATCGGGTCGTCCTCTGCCCCAACCAGACCTGCGGTCGCTGTGAGTTCTGTCGGGAGGGTCCCGAGAACCTCTGTGAGGAGTTCTCGATGTTCCACGGCGGGCTGGCGGACGTCGCCCGCGTCGACGCCGACCGGCTCGTCCCGCTGCCGGAATCGGTCGGGACGACGGAAGCGGCCGCGCTTCCGACCGCCTACCTGACCGCCCATCACATGCTTCGGCGGGCCGAGGTCGGTGCCGGTGATCTCGTCTTCGTCCCCGGCGCGACCGGCGGTGTCGGCGTCGCGAGCGTCCAACTCGCGGACGTCCTCGGTGCGCGAACGATCGGTACCTCCTCGTCGGCGGCGAAACTCGAGGGGCTCAACGCTTTGGGACTCGATCACGGAATCGAGGGTGTCGACCCCGACGAACTCCGCGAGGCGGTCGAAGCGATCGGGACGCCCGATGCGGTGTTGAACCACCTCGGCGGCCCCTACACCGGTCTCGGGCTGGACGTGCTCCGGCGTGGTGGCCGGATGGTGGTCTGTGGACGGACGACGGGCAACGAAAGCGAGATCGACATTCCCGATCTGTTTTTGGGACATAAGCGTGTGATCGGCAGCACGATGGGGACCCAGCCCGAACTCCGCCGGCTCGTCGATCTCGTCGCGGGCGACGAACTCGAGCCCGAGATCGAGTCGACCTACCCCCTCGAAGAGACCGCCGCGGCCTTCGCCGAGATGCAGGACCGCGAGGCGGTCGGAAAGATCGTCGTCACGCCGTAGCGCGAACCGGGACAGTCAGTATCTGAGAACGGCATCGAGAATGCCGGCTGTTTGGCCGACCCCGACTGAGAGCAACCCCACGATCGAGAGAGAACGGGAACCGACGGCCGCCCCGAGCGCGTACAGCGCCACACCGACGAAACAGAGGGCTGCACCTGCTCGATATGTCCACACACCCTCGGAGACCCGTCGGGCGGTATCGAGAAACCCCGCCGCGGGGAGGAGCATCCAGCCGACGAGCGCCGCGACGAAAAGCGGCGTCGATCCCATCGGAACGAGAAACCCCACCAGTCCGGCGAGAGCGAAGGGCGTCCCGGCGACGATAACGCGCCGCCAGGTTCCCAATACGCCGGTCTCCATGTCGCTCCAGGAGAGACCGGCGAAGGCGACGAGCAGCACCGACATCACGACGTGCATCACGAAGACCGGATGTGAACTGATCGCTCCGAGATGGGCGGCGACGACGACGGCCCACGCGGCCGGGACGAGAAAGCCGGGTCCGACCTCCCGAACTCGACGGAACATGACTGGTCGTTTCGGTCGAACCGTAATCAGCGTGTCCCCGGCAGCCGATCAATCGGCGTAAAACGCCGCCGCCTTCCGCTCGCCGAGCTCGATGAGCTCGTCGATGAACTCGGGGCTACGGTCGAGTTTCGATGAGCTGCGATACGCCTTTCCGAGCGGGATCCGTCTGACCGTTGTCTTCGTGAAGTCGCTCTCCGGGAGATGTCCCTCGTCGATCCAGTTGTTGACCCGCTTGACGACCCGAAGCTCCTGGTTCAACGAGATGTTACCCGATAGCTCGTTTCGACGGTCGGCGATCTCCTCGAGCGTGGTCGGCTCGTCGGCGCGCTTCTGTGGATTGATCTGGATCACCCACAGCTCCTCGGGTTTGCGGTCGGCGGAAATGCTCAGGAGGTCGTCGATCGGCGGGTTCTGGCTGAACAGTCCGTCCCAGTGGTAATGGCCGTTGATCTCGACGGCGGGAAACAGACTCGGGACGGCCGCCGACGCCAACACCGCATCGGGCGTCACTTTTTTGTTCGTAAACGTCTCGAAAACGCCGGCGTTGATGTTCACCGTTCCGATGACGAGCTCCGGCGAGGTCCGCGAACAGAGCTCCGGTACCGCGTCGAAATCGATGTGCCGCTCGAGCAGGTCCCTGATCTGCTCTTGCCCGATTCGGGAGCCGGGGATCTGGTAGGGGCTGATCTGCGGCACTGGGGCCCCCGTGTTCCCGAGCCGGGAGAGACCGACCACCCAGCTGTTGGTGAGTCGGTCGGTGAAACTGTCCGCCTTGAGGTCGTTCCAGAGCGCCTCCAGCAGCTCGACCGCTCTCGTTTCGTCCTCGGTAACCAGCCCGTACCAGGCGGCCAGGGCGTTGAACGCGCCGCCGGAGGTGCCGCTGATTCCAACCAACTCGTACTCGTCGTCCCACGCCTCGAACAGCCCTTTCAGAACGCCCGCGGTGAACGCCGTGTGGCTGCCGCCGCCCTGACAGGCGATCGCGACTCTGGTCGGTTCGTCGTCACTCATCGGTCTCGGTCTCGGGTTCGCCGTTCGGTACTGTCGTTTCATACCCCGATTCGACAGACTCTGAGTCGTCTGTCAACCGCCGTTTCCGGCCGTCTCTGTTCGTGTCGCGTTTCATGGTATCTACAGACACGTAGCCGTTGCTCACGGAAAAGTTCGAGTGTGCCCTCGCACGAACGTCCGTTTCGCTATCGACGCTTCCGTCTTCCATCGGGTCCCCGATACCTGTCGACTTCCGCTGTCGTTGCCCGAAAAGGCACGTTTAAGCGGACGGGCGGTGTCAGTTCTCGGACGGATGGAACCAGTCACCACCAACGGCGCGCCGAACTTCACCGATCTGTACTCCCTGCCGATCGGACAGGGAATGATTCACGGCGATACGCTGCACGCCGCACAGCTGCCCGCCGACCCCGAAACCGGCGAGATAGTCGGCGAAACGATGACCGAACAGGCCGAACGGACCCTCGAAAACATCGCTGCAACCCTCGAGGCGGGCGGTTCGTCGTTCGATGACGCGATCAAGGTGACCGTTTATATAACCGATCTGGACGATTTCGACGCGTTCAACGAGGTCTACGAGGAATACGTCTCCGAACCGTATCCGGTCCGGTGTGCGGTCGAAGTTTCGGATCTCTACGACGAGACGATGGTCGAACTCGACGTTATTGCGGCCGTCTGATGTACGTTTCCGGACGGTTCCGGACGTTCTCGGATCCGTGGCGAAACCGTCGTCGTGGCGGCCGGAACGCGGCCGTCGATTCCCGACGGATACTGCTGTCGTTTCTGCGGACGGGTGTTTCCATCGCACAGCGGCCGTTGATATATACTCCCGGTAGCCCTCGGTAGACTCGATGGCAAAAGCAGCAGTCGTCATTCTGGCAGGGACGGACGGACACGAAAACCTCGGGCGCATCGCGAACGGGCTCGAGGCGGCCAAGGAGTTCGCCGAAACCGACGGCGACGAACTGGAGTTGATCTTCGACGGTGCGGGAACCCAGTGGATACCGGAACTGGAAGACGAAGACAGCGACTACCACGAACTGTACCAGGCGGTTAAAAACGATACCTCGGCCTGCAGCTACTGTGCGGACGCGTTCGGTGTCGACGACGCGATCGACGACGCCGGCGTATCGTTTGTCGACGACTACGAGGGTCACCCGAGCATCCGATCGCTCGTCGACGACGACTACGAGATACTCACGTTCTAATACGGCCTGACCACCGGGCGATCGTCGCCGTTCAGGGTCGAGTGGACGTCAAAACCGTCGTGCGAACTTCGTTTCGGCTACATCGGTTACCAATTCACGAAACCTTTATATATACTCGACCACTCTCTTCACGAGATGGCAACCGGAACGGTTGATTTCTTCAACGACACAGGCGGCTACGGCTTTATCGACACTGAGGACGCGGACGAGGACGTCTTCTTCCACATGGAGGATGTCGGCGGTCCGGACCTC
>LKMJ01005264.1_pt1 | contig 12203 bp, 6 predicted proteins | sample 643391 | NCBI WGS metagenome assembly LKMJ01 (sample SAMN04112250, study PRJNA286221) | soda lake metagenome | biome: soda lake; feature: Kulunda Steppe; material: water; isolation source: sample PL-Br10 brine of Picturesque Lake | place: Russia: Kulunda steppe | collected 2010-07
CGATTTATTGTATCAACAACACTATGTGTTGTAACTTCATCAAAGTCATATCGTGAACTAAACGCAACACTTTCCACTTCTGAATGAGCTGTGTACGGGTTCTTCTGTAATGAACCGTCTAAGTCAGGTGTATCATCATCGTCATCTCCAACACCTGGCACCCAAGACCAGGATGACCCATCATCACCAGATTCAACCCAAATCACGCCTGCTGCTGTCTGAGTCCAATAACATGGTTCAGCATCCTCGGGGTTTTCTTCATCCTCTTCAGGGTCTTTCCAACATGACTCGTGGTATTGTAATTGTGGCTGATACAATTCTTCACCAGTAAAGAATTCAACATCAGTATCTAATACATTTAAATCGGATGAATCTGAGGTTGCGTCGAAACTCCCTCTATATGAATGAGCGGTTAGTGGCCTAACTGCGGATGCGTATTCATCACCTGTTGACTCATCTACCATTGTATCCCATCGTTTTTCTCTCGATGAGAGATAATGCATTCCTGAATTAATGGATTCACCATTTACCTCTATTCGACTCCATGGTTCATTCGGATGGTCTTCACCTGATTCAATATCAAAATCCATATGTCCTTCTACACTCCCGTCAGCGAAAATTGCTTTTTCGATAGTTACATCTGAGTCATCTGAGTCATCCTCAAATCCAGTTGGGAACATTACTTCTTTTGTATGGGAAATCTCCATTGAATACTCATAAGTTTCAGTATCTTCGTATGACCAACGGAGAATTGCTTCTTCTTCTAAACAAACTCGCTCTCCTGTTTCTTCATCTGGTTCGCTCCAATCAACACACCGAGTCCTCCCAGTATCAATTCTATCATATTCTCGTTCTCGGAGTTCTGTTGTGACTTCTCCAGTCATTCGGATTTCATATGTCTCTCCAGGCGTATACATATATTCACTAATGCTATACTCACCTTCAATAACACCATTAGATTCTGTTGCGCTTCCAATCAAACAACCATTATCATGGCAACTATCACTCATTATCCAAATTTGAACATTTTCTAAACTTGGACTCCCAAGATTGTACCTATATTCCGTGCTTCCAAGACTCGTTCCAGTATTAACAGAGCTTGGAGCAGACCCTGATTGCGCCCCAAAGATAGCTGTCATTACACCATTAGACCCTATGTAGAAGTCACTTACATCATTATGGTCTCCTTCTTCTCTATACCGATGTACATACGCACTATTTTCAATGTCATAAATTGTAAGATGTGCGTCTTCAACTAATGGGTCACTCCCAGGAATAGAAGTCCCTCCAACACTTCTGATGTCACTTCCAAGTCCATCCATATCTTCGCTTGAATCAACCCTATGCTTTGGAACGAGTGTCCCATCACCCACATTCCTATATGAAGACCACTCTTGAATATTGCTTGAATTCCATGAACTTACACCCTCGGGTCGTTCAAGGAAGCTCTGGTCATCGAATTTCGGATATTCACCTTCTTCTAACCGTTCATCAATAAACTGTGCTATATCTTCTCTTTCATCTTCAGGGTAGTTCGATAATCGTCTTACTGCTGCTTCATAGTGAAAACCTCCAGAGAAATACCGATGAACATCTTGAGACGGGGTGGAATATGTTTCAACAGACGGGTGTGCGTATTCTTCATCAGTATCTCCATTAAGCCACTCATAGACTGTATCCTCGTTAACTTCATTAGAGTATTCAGCATGGACTGGAATAACGGTTACAGTGAGAAGAGCAAGTAAAACGAAAACTGTAATCCAAACTGACCGATTCATAGTTATAATATAATCTAGAAGGGTTATTTATGTTTCCAATAGGCAAGGACGGAAAACTGCGCTCTACTTTTACGGAGTAATACAACCGATATCAAGACCGAATACTAGGCTTAGAGCGAGCTGGAGTCCGTAGAGGATGAACGGAGTAGCCCATCCAGCAATTAACGCTTTCTTCCCGTCACTACCATTATATTTCGATGGTCTGGCAGACTCTGCCGCCTTATATCCAACAAAGACTAGTGTTCCCGCAATCGGACCACCGAACACTAGAATTGCCACTAATTGTGAAATATTCTGAACGAATTCCTGGTCTTCATCTTCACACAAGAAGTCCTCTGTCACATCGCCTTGCCCCATTACAAACCCACCGAATACACTTCCAAATAGTGTAACGGCAAGGAGTAGAGCAATAATTGCTTTACCATTCAGTAATCGTCCAAGCGCATTTGAACCATTTGTTTGTTGACTATCAGTTGTCATTAAAATGATATTATAAGCCGACACCTATAAGTGTTGCTCCCCGAGGGCTACCGTGACACATCACTAATAACGGTAAACTCCACTAAATACACTCCCGAATTATCACTTGTGAAGTATAGTGTATTATCGCCAGAGGACACCGATTCTGGTGGAATTTCAACAACACCTCTTGTCTCTAAGACACCACCCTCTAAAGAAGATTCAGGAACTGAAAACACATTCTCATCTCCTTCTCCAGAAGTAACAACAACCTGAGGGTTTTCTGCAGGGACATCCTCAAATTCGAGTACAGTCTCTACTGAAACAGCATCATTACTAATTCCAGCATCAACTCCTACAGTATGTGACCCAACGCTAAATACATCAGAAACAGTTGTAGACCATTCGCCAACTGCTCCATCCTCTCGTTCAACGACTTCAGCAACCTCTCCATTTTCTAGAATTCGAACTGTATCCACACTTTCAGATTGGTTGTATGTTAGTGTGTAATCGAATGCGGATTGTGTTTCTGAGAAGTCGATAGTGTTCATGCCCTGCTGAAGAACTGAGGAATCAACAGAACATGACAGATTCTCTGTGAATGCTTCACCTGTACAGACTTCTGTCCCATTAATACTCGCATTTGGATATACTGATTCATTTCCTTCAATCCATGACATCCTCACATCAATGGTGCTATTAGACTCAGAATCGACTTGTACAGTATACTGGTTTGATGGAAGTGAACCTAAATCAACAGTTGTTGAACCCGCAAATGAATCAGGTTCAGCAACAACTTCTCCATCTACCCTCACTACAGGATTCTCTACTTCTTCAGGCTCAACAATATCAATATCATACTCGAAGTCCGACGCATTACCAGAGTTCACACTCAAAGTATCCCCACTTTCGACATCCACTTCAACAGTTTCTGAACCGTCTAATTCACCAGAGATATACCCTGAGTCAGAATCTGAAGTCACCGATACACCTGAAACACCATCCCGTGATGTATATGACAGTTCATATTCTGTGTCTGAGACATTCCGTTCATCAACAGAGATACTACTTGTTGTTGTAATTTCACATGACCCTCCGATTGGATTCGCTACACAATCATAACTTCCATCACCATCCGTGTCAACAGCAATCTCTCCTTCATCTTCAACTTGGTATAATTCAGCTTCAATATATCCACTACCATACTCTAACTCTCCGTCTCCGACTGTGATAGCAACAGGTGTTGTATCATTCAATCCGATTCCGTATACACCTTCATTGTCAAACGAAATCCTGTCAAATAGTATCTCATGGTTTTCAGCACCTCCTGGGATTGTTGTGGTCTGCTGAGTTATTTCTTCACCGTCTTGGTAAAGCACTCCTGTAAATGACTCTTCTGATGAACTTGGGTTACTTACAAACGCACGAACACCTGTACTGTCTCCAGGGTCTAATTGAGTCCGTTGGAACTCAAGTTCATCTAATTGTATCGAACCCATAGACGCTGAACCAGTCTCAAACTCTTGTTGTTCTGCTACAGCAACTAATTCTATTAAGTCACCATCTTCAGCTTCAATACCAAAAGAACCATCACCACTAAGTTCTTGAACATCACCCTCATTGATTCTGTATCCGACTGTGGTTAGATTCGAACTCTCTAATATCCCAGTCATATAATCTAACCTATAAGTACCCTCAGAAGCTGACTCTGTTAAAGTTACTGTGGAAGTCTCGTTTCCAGATTCAGCATTTGCTGAGACTCTATCTTCACTAATTAACTCATCAATAACTTCAGCATCGGTGAACTCTACAGTAATGTTTGACGGGTCTAATGAACCAGAATACTCAGGGGAGATTTGTGACCCTGTAATCTGACCTGTACTTGTTGAATTAGATTCTGTAATTGAGCTACTAACAGTTACCTCAGATTTTCCGTGTGTAATATCTGGAACACTATACTCTACTTGTCCATCAGAACTTACGCCCGTGTGTGAGTCAACTACCGTTGTTTCAGAACTTTCTAACTCTAATAACACATTTGTAGCGTCTTCAAAGACCTGAACAGATTGTTCTTGCCCTGTAGACACCCATTCCTCGGACTCTATATTTTCTCCAGCCGTTCTGTCGATTGTTAAAGTAACATCCGAAATATCACCAGAACCGTCTATATCGAATCGCTCAGAACTACCGTCAAATGTTCCGTGTTCAACAGATTCAACTTCTTCTGGTGACACGGTAACTGTTGTTTCTTGGGAGATAATCCCTTCAGGAATAGTAATAACTGACTCCTCTAACACATTAATCGTTTGTGTTGATGATGCTTCTGAAATCGGTGTCACTTCAACAGCAATTGTCTCAGCGTTATCTCCAGTTGTTAACGGATACTCAACTTCAGAATCCTGTACAATTTGACTGTACTCATGTTCTTCAAGTTCGACACGAGACACAGTAAGTTCACCGTCTTGGGCTGTATACCTATCTGTATCAGTAGTAACTGTAACAGACTCATCCTCAACTTCTACTGGGACTCTATCAATAGCATATCCTTCTTCCCCGTGTATCACAATTTCATCTCCATCAGCAGACGCTACTTCTATGGTGAATATACCATCTTCCGATACTGAAGCAGAATCTCCCGTCCGCTCTGCTGAAACGCTCAACTCTTCTAAGTTTTCACTTGTTTCAACGACTCCAGTTAACTCAAAAGTCTCATCAGGGGTTGTATCCCCACCCAGTCCAGGTATCGGGAGTGAGATTCCAAACGCAAGTGAGGCTAAGAGTAAGATACCCCCTAATACGATTCCTGCTTGGACGATTTGTGTGAATGAAAACGAGAATGAAAATAAACTCGAAATAAAACTTGGTTCATCGTACTGTTGTTTCACTTCATCAGGAGAAAGAAGATTCTTTCCACATTTTGGATTCGCACAGTAAGATGCTTTGTACATCTTCATCTTTTCTGAATTGTACTCATCCGAAGACGCATGCTCTCGAACCGAGTAATTGAAACAGACAGGGCAAATCATATCTTCCCGTGTCTGAACGGATTTTTCAGATGGATTTTCAAGAGGCATAAATACTTGTTACTAGAGTATATGTCAAGCAGAGTTTATAAATGTTGAGGAAGAGGGAGGTAAATACCCGACTTAGAGGAAGTAGAACATAATGGACGAGATAGTAACCAGAATGATTGTGAACTTAAGCCCTTTACGGACATCATTACTCCCTAACTTACCAGCAAGCAATCCACTCCCAATAGCCTGAATAATAGTACTATGGAAGAAAATCATTCGGAATTGGTCTACTGGAAGGTCTGTTAAGTCAGCCGCTCCCATTCCACCACCTCCACCTTCTTGCATATCCATATCACCCCCAGCACCACCGTCTTCACCCAATTCAGCAATCCGCTGGAGGAAAGTAGAGTCCAACATCGCAATCACGAAGAGGTAGACGGCGAATGAGATGAGGATAACAACTGTGTACATCATCATCGCTTGGGACTGTTTCTTCTGTAACTTCTGTCTCTCAGCAACATCGTTTGCTGCGACCGACAAGACATCCTCAATATCCCCCGAGGACTGATTCGCTTTCGTGATGAGCTTTACAGTACGAGTGATAACAGGCATTCGAACTCGATTTGCGAACCGAATCAGAGCGCCATTAACATCGTGCTTCCAACTGATATCGTTACTTACATAATTTAACTCTGTACCAAGAACACCACCTGTGTTTGCGGATACAGTTTTCATTGACTCTGTAAGTGTCATTCCAATCGCATTCGCACTTGCTAACTGTTTAAGCGCATCCGGAATACGGTTCATCATTTTCTTCTCTCGTCGTGCCTTCAACTCATACAATACAGTATACGGGATAATCGTAATCATAAACGGAATGGTGAATAATGCTGCTGTATTCATAACTGGGTCAGCAACGAACGCATCAAATGAGATAACACCAAAACCACTCACTAATGAGAAAATGAGGAAGATAACAGCCGCTGGACCTGAGAATGCGAGGGAGTATTCTGGGTTCCGAATCATCTTATCCATCGGATTCCGAATGAACTCCCGCCGATTCTCGCTTTTCTTCGACTCAATAATGTTATCAATATCCTCATCTCCACCTAATGCTTCAGAGGCTTCTTCCAGTTCTTCAATTGGAACAGCCCTCCCAACATCTTCATTAATCTGGTCTGCCGCATCCGCACTACTCCCTGCGATGAAGTCAATCATAAGGAAGAACACAATATTCATTACAGGAAGCATCGCATACACAATACCATACAGTTGTTGAACAGCCGCTCCACCACCAAGCATAGTCATTACAACTGTAATAATAATCAGGAAGAGTGGGCCAGCAACGAACGCTGTAACATATACCTCTCCCATCAGTTCTAAAGTCGCAATGAAGTTCTCCTGTTCACGCCGAGCAAGTTCTAAGTATTCCTCAGACTTGTCTTTCAGGAACCGTGTAATGTTAGCCCCTGAATCAAGTGTACTCTGAAGGTCGTCCGCAAAGTCAGCGAACTTATCACTTGGAGTACGCTGAGTTGCTCGATGTAATGCCGTTGGCATATCGTGACTGAAAATATCCATATCCTTCACTAATGGTTGGACTTCCCGTGCCACTTCACCATACGCATCCTCTGAACGGTCTAACACTCGTAGGACTTCAATAAAGCTCATCCCTCCACGGGAAAGAGCGTACATGAATGTGATAGCAAACGGGAGTGTATCATCAATCCTTGTAGCCCGCTTCCCAGCCTCATAACTAGGCCAGAACATTGCTACCCCAAAGGCAATTGCTGTTGAAATTGAGTACCCGATAATACCAAAGAGTAATGCGCCGATAAGCCAACGGATTTGCCATAATACCGCCGCAATTGGTTCTGGATACCGAATTCCTGTATCAATATTCGGTAACACACCTGCAACTTGGAGAATCAACACAACAGCGGTTCCGAATAACAATCCGAAGAAACCAAGCACTAATGAGTAGAGTAGAGTTCGTGATAGATAGAGGTCTGTCCCGATAGACCGACCTGATTGTCTCACACCTTTATCTACATACTCAAAATCACCGTCTTTTACTTTCTTCTCAAAGTATTCTCCAAAGACACTGTATGCTAATCCGTCAATCTTTGCTTGGATAGATTCAACTTCTGAACTATCTTCTTCGAACGAGCCGAAATCATCTATTGGTCCTGAATCACTCATGATATATCACCTTCCCATCCCCATATCAGCATCTTCCTCTAAGTCATCCATCAAGTCATCAGTCTGATTGACTGGTGCTTCTTTCAGACTCGCAAGGTCAATATCCTCGATATCACGGAGTTCTTCAGGCTTTAGAGAGCCATCTCGGATTTGTGAGATGATTCGGGCTTCATCAATCATATACGCCTGAATAACCCGTGTAACCTGCTCAATATCACGGATGTCTTCTTCGACTAAGTATTCAAGGACTTCTTCTCGTTCCTTGATGTTATCTCGGACTTGTTGGTAAGTCCAACCTTGCTCCTGTTGAATCTCTCGAAGCACATTTGATTCGTCAATCCGAGCAATAAACTCATCCGTTTCAGCATCCCACTGGAATGCATCAGTAACACGGTCATTTGAATCATCACCAGTTCCCTGTGAAACAGTATCAATCTCGTGCGTGAACTTGTTCCGTCGAACTGTGACCCATTCACCGTCCTTCTTAATGTTCGTCCGAATCTGGATACACATAATATCCAACGCTTCAAGCATCTTCGCAGGCACTTCAATCGGTGGATTCTTGAGACGGTTAAACGCAGTTTCAACAGCGTCAGCGTGCATCGTACTGTATGTCGTGTGACCTGTACTCATCGCCTGGAAGAGGGTAACAGCCTCATCACCACGAACCTCACCCACAACCAGATACTCTGGTCGCTGTCGGAGTGCCGCACGAAGCAAGTCGTACATGTCAACCGAGTCATCACCTTCACCGAACCCTTCCCGAGTAACACCAGGAATCCAGTTCTTGTGAGGTAATGTAATCTCACGAGTATCCTCCAGCGACACAATCTTCTTCTTTGGTGGAATGAACAGGGAAACCGCATTCATCGAAGTCGTCTTACCGGACGCCGTACCACCAGCGAAAATCAGCGACTTGTTATTCTCAATACATAACCACAAGTACGCCATCTGACTCTTACTGAATGTACGGTACCGAAGCAAGTCCACAGGAGAGAACGGTACTTCCTGGAACTGCCGAATAGTAAATGTCGAACCATCCGTTGTAACTTCATCACCAAGCGATAGCTGGGCACGAGACCCATCTGGAAGCGAAGCATCCTGAAGCGGGTTCGCCTTCGTAATCTGCTCATCCGACCGTTGAGCCAACTGAATGATGAACCGCTGTAACATATCAGGGGACTCGAACTCAATATTCGAGTAAACATCCTCATGCTCCTGATGGTATACAACAATCGGCTTCTGTGGCCCAAGACACGAAATATCCTCCACATTCGGGTCATTCATGAATGGGTCAATCTTCCCATAATCCACGAAGTTCCGCTCAATATAATACAGAATCTTGTGGTAGGATTCATCCGAAATGTTAATCCCGTACTCAGTCGCAATCTCAAGAATCTTATCTTTCAAGATTTCAACCTTTCGCTCCCGAACAATATCATTCGGCGCTTCCTCATCAACTTCCTCATGAAGAATCTCTGTATCTAACCGCTCAACAAACACCTCATATAATTCACGGTCTTTCTCTGTTAAATCAGGTTCAACAACGAAATACCGATGGTCATTCTGGTCTTCGTTGTACAAAACAACAGCATAACAGTACGGCTTCTTTAACCAATACCGTGACTTCTCAATATATCCTGGGTATGGCTCTAACTTATAATCATCCTTACTCTTGAATAAGGATTCAACATCTCCTGTTGAACCTAACTCAGGACGCTTCCCAAACCCTCGTTCTTCCTCTTCAATCTGGTTTGTCTGCTCAGTTGCCGCACCAACCTGCGCCCCAACATCAAGAGCCATATCTGCGACCGCATCAACCTCCTGAATCTCATCCCCCCCAACATTAATCGCAATCACAAACACTTTCGCAATACCCATCAAGAATGGAATACTACCAACGATTCCAAAGAACACCATCAGAATCGAAATCTGTTCAACAGTCACACCGGTTGGTGTAACCTCCCAAATCCAAAACGCCACATCAGTAATCGGCTCAGGAATAACCCCCTCCTGATACCAATAAATCCGCAACTCCTCAAACCGACTCTCTAACCCTGCCGCCGCCGACGCATCAGCAGTAAACAGAATGTACACTAACCCAAGCCCAATAACAGTCGGGATAAAGTGTAGTGCAACAATAACCAACCGCATATTCCGACGAATAACATCAATCCGTGATGTCACACCGAAATCACTACGCTTCCTAGCGATAACGAACAACACAACCGCCGTTAACATAAGCAGTAAGTCAAGGGCGAATAAATCCGCAAACCGTGATGGTTCCGTTAATAGTATGTGCGCCCACGAATCAGATGGAAGCAATAGAATCGAAAACAGAAAAACAATCCCGAAGATAAATAGTGTTAATGGAAGGAGCGCATCAAACACATGGTCACGAGCATCAACATTACTTAAAAAGTACTGTTTCACTCTCTCTGGAGATGTCCGTAAATCCCGCTCTGCTTGTTCATCTCCATTACGGAATGAAACAAACTTCTCACGAGCATCCTCAATCTGTTCGCTCCATTCAAATGAGTCATATGTCTTTAAATCCTCATCAGGGTCTCGTTCCTCCACCTCTGGCTCTTCCATAAAATCAACTCCATCTGGAAGTTCACCGTCTTCTGGTTCATCTGGTAATTCAGCTTCTGCCTTTACTTCTTCAGGGTCAGCCATATCATCTGGAAGATATTCCTCAGCTGAGGAACCAGCGCCCTGTTCACCATCATCCATTGTATCAGTATTTTCCTTGCTCATAATCCTATATACCCATAAGTTCGGTAATCCATGTCGGAAACATGAAGAGATGGGCGTGAAATCAACCCACGAACTATTCTCATTACTTGTTTAATTTCCAACATGTAAACTTAAACCTTTGTAAGACTAGAGACAAAGACCCACTAAATAACTAGCGACCACACAAATACAAACTACTCACACCAAAACTCTACGAAAAGTCAAATGAATGCGTTTGTAAAACCTGTTCATACCCATCAAAACTCCCAATAGCTCGAATTGTTCCATTCGCATCTTCTCTGTTGTCCGCCTCTAAACATACCTCTACTGAATCACCAACATTCTCAATAGTTGGTCTATTTGAATCGTCGCTAGGCCAGTTATCTGAAGAAGTATCACAAGTATTACCATCAACAACCCCATCAACATCCCCCGCAAGAATAACCATATCAACTCGTGGAGCATTCGTTAACACAACCTCTACACTAGCATACCCCTGAAAAGAGTCATGTCCTTGATTATTGAATGAAACAGCGGCTTGAGGCGGGTCTTGAAGAGTCCCCGCTAAATCAAGTACATATGTACCGATAATAGCCGCAAGAATCACCGTTAATGAAACCATTAACAAAACACCAATAACTGGAGACACACCAGAATCAGATTGTACTTCTTCTCGAATCATCTTAGTTAAATGATAATACACTTACACCCTATAAAGACTTTTGCACTCCACAATACTATTACAACCCAACAAAAACTACACAAATTGTTACTTAACCGTGAAACTCACTATATAATGTCCCACGGCTTTCATCCCCATACTCACACCCAGTGAGATATGACCCAGAAGTATCACCACTTGAATCAACAGCCTCTGTTTGAATCACTTGTAAATCACCATCGTCTGTCTCCGCATAAATAGTGAATCCTTCATCCTGTGGTACAGGGAACAATAAATAATCGCTAACCTGAGTTTCATAATTACAATCCTCATTCTGAACCAACCATTTATCAGCACTATCCCCTTGAACCCAGATACGGTCAGTATTCCCTAAGTTTACAACTTGAATCATAATATATTGACCGTCACTAGGGTTATTATTATGATTCGATACAATCTCTACGGTAACACCCGCTGACACAAAATCTTGTGTGTTTGAACCTACTCCCATTAGAAAAGTAGCGATTACTGCAACTAATACTACAGTCAACGCAACCATCAGGATAATACCAACAACTGGTGAAACACCAATATTCCCACCACCTGTTACTCGTTCACCAATCATCTCCTGTAATACTTTAAATCAAACACATATAAACCCTCGCCAATAAGTGAAAAAACAGATGATATTTAGGATAATAATCAAAACAAAAATACTATATAACAACCATTATGTGTAAAGCCTAAAATTTAAATACTAACCCTTGACCATTGTGTATAAAGTTGAAATTCACCCATCGCATTTATTATGCTAAACTCTTACATGACATCACTTCAGATGAATCTCATTAACTTGGATTATGTTAAAAAATATAAAAATAAAAGATAATTTGTTAAAATTATCCTTCAATCTCGTCGTGGTTGTATGTCTGGATAACAGAGGACTCTCCGTCAACTTCACCGATTACTGAGATTGTACCCGCCTCTAAGGTCTCCCCATCCTCTGCTGTTACTGTTACAGTAGTGCCGACACCACCACCTTCTTCTCGGTCGAGAAGAATCTGACCTTCGTCGCTAGCTCCTCCTGTTTCATCTACAGCACCTGATGCTGTACTAGAGAAGTCAGCGTTTTCGTCTGCTGTGACCCAGATGGAGTCTGCTGTTTGTACACTGTTCAACTGGACATCAACACTAGTTCCAGCGTCCTCGTCAAAGGTTACACCAGCCTGAGCATTTTGTCCGACATCGCCCCCGAGGTCGAGAACGAATGTACCAATGACTGCTGCGAGAATTACTGTCACAGCAACCATTAGAATGACACCGACAACTGGTGAAACACCAGCGTCGTCC
>LKMJ01005265.1_pt1 | contig 12202 bp, 13 predicted proteins | sample 643391 | NCBI WGS metagenome assembly LKMJ01 (sample SAMN04112250, study PRJNA286221) | soda lake metagenome | biome: soda lake; feature: Kulunda Steppe; material: water; isolation source: sample PL-Br10 brine of Picturesque Lake | place: Russia: Kulunda steppe | collected 2010-07
ATGAAGAAATGGAAGAGGGGGAGTGAGCACAAGTGTATCAGACAAGCAGAGAATGAATGTAGACACAAAAACCTGAAGTTCGCAAATATGGGCTTAAATTCAGAGGCCTCACAACCCCTTAATACTCGCAAATCAATTAATGTAATTATTTTGGGACCGCAAGATTGAGGAGTCGCAAGATCAAGCGAGCAGTACGGTAATCAATAACATTATGGGTCTTGGACCTCCTTGCCGTTTTCTCAAGTGCTGTCTCCCACTAGCAAATGATTGCTCCTATTCAAACGATGCCCTAAAGAGATGCACTAAGAGTTCTTCTCTGCATGTGTCTCTACTTTCAGGCTGATGTCCGTCCAAAAGATGGCAGGCTTTCTGTAGAGGAGGCCCAGAATGCCATGAACCTAATTGCTGCTGGTATGAAAGATGAAGTGCGACTCTCAATGCAGCGGCGTCTCGCGCAATAGAGCATCAAGTGAACTTCTACCAACTTGGAATTCAAAAAATTTTGACGAAAAGGGCTTTTCATTGCTTTAGTCCATCAGTCTGCATGCACTAACCTGGCTGGTGGCCCTTTGCAGTGCTCCTTGTGAGAAGGTGAGGGTTACACCGCTGCACCTGCCAAGCAAGGGCAGCATAGATAAAATAGAAATCTTAAATAGATAAAATAGCCGAAACCTGTCATGACCAGACCTAAAACCGAAAGAGAAAGAAAATTAAGAGAGCGTTGAAAGTACTTCCCTACTTGGTAAGTCCCTCCCTAATAGCACTAGGTAAGGAAAAGGAAAACGAAAAGCTACGCACTCAGGATACACCCGAAGCGTGAATTAAGGGAGGTTCTCTTTCGGAAAAAAAAAACACCGTTACCCCCAGCCCGCTGGGTAGGTTAGGTAACGTAGCTGTATCTGCCAAACGAGGGCAGCTGAGCTGAAGCCTAGATGGCCTGCAACTTGAAGTCTAGTACTACTAGTCTAGTAGTACTACAAGTCTAGTAGTACTAGGTAGTACATTACAAGTAAACAAATGAGGGTAAATCGCCAGCCTGGTCGTTTGGCTGATTAGTTTGTTGCTGGTGTTCGCCAGCCAAAAAATACTCCAAAATGTCTGAGATACAATGGTAGAGTTTGTTGTGCCGTTGAGAGAGGAAATCAAAGACTCTTTGACTAGGCATGGTATGCAAATTATGAGGGGCCTCCACAGAAACCTCCTTTTGAAAGGACTGGCAGAAAAGGAGAAAGAGGAACGAAAACATCTTTCTAAAAAGCACACAAACAAGTATCAAGGGTTACAAGGGTTACAAGAAAAAGGGACATATGTTAAAATTGGAACAATACAGAGAAGATTAGCATGGCCCCTGCGCAAGGATGAAGAAAAAAGGGAAGCATAAATCCTTTGGAGAGAGACCACATGTGGATGGGCAAACAAGTATTGACAGTGAAAAAGGAACACAATTCGCTCAGCAGAAAAGAAATGACAACTTGTCTGTCTTGAAGAAAAGACCCCCACCATCAAACTAGTGTTAGTTGGGGGCAGGAAGGTTCTGAATAGAGTCATGTGCTCATTCCGAAGCCCTGCAAATTTTAGCCCGAGGCAGCAGCTTCAGGTCTGCGTGAAGGGCCTTACTGAGAGTGGCACTATTGAAGGACAACAATCCATTGTAAAATGCAATAGCAGCCCAGATCGATAAAATTGCAGAGGTATGCACCCACACTCATGAGTGATCGTGTAGCACAGCCCAATTATGCGCAGACTGTTTCACACCTAGGGTTACCTTTTAGCAATTAAAATGCAGTGTCTGTAGGGTAGGCCTAAATACATCTCCTTCACGAAAGAACCCTGAGCTCCAAACCTGACAGCCATACAAACCAGCCTGAACTACATATGCCTTAGCTAGCCTACGCGAAGCATAAGGGCTGTTGCATAGGGCAGTGTCCCACACAAACCCATAAAAACCCTCGTAAACGATGACCTGCTGCAAGCATTCAATGCCAAGTTGGCGTGGCTGCATGCTCGGACGAGGCTATCATGTTAGTGTCTGGTGAAAAGTCATGCCAAGGTACAAAGACGAGGCCCCTGCTAATGAAAAAATGGGCACCTGAGCACCGTACGTTGAGTTGAAATGGACAACCTCTACTTCTGATATTGCCTTGTTGATGGTGTTTGGAGCGTGTATAGACCACAACTTGGAGCCTGTCAAGCATGATTTGCAAGGCATCAGCGGCATTAGCTAGCAGAGTCAGGTCATCTGCGTTCAGCATGTGCGTGACCTGCACATCCTCTGACCCGGTGACAGCACCTTGCAATCCCTCAGCAATCATACCAACATCATTAATTTACAAGGAGCAGAGCAGTGGAGACAAAGGGCACCCTTGTTTCACACCCACAGTAGGCTTTACCCTTGCAGCTCTATGCCTGTCTTGTAGGAGGTACTTATCACCAGCATGCAGGCTTTGAAGAATAGAAAGGAGAGATACAGGCATGCATATGCGGCGAAAATGAGACCATGAGCCTTTCCAGGGATTGTGTCGTAGGCCTGTTTGAAAACAATGAAGGCGGTATGCAGCTTGCAAGAGATGCTTGGCTTAAAGGTGCGGGCAGCATGCTGCAGGTGCCTAGGATGAACATGGGCTGTAGAGTGTTGCGGCCTGGGTAGAAACCAAACTGTGCATCCGGTATCTTGCTTTTTGAGGTGCACCAAGTTGTGAGTAGGTAAAGGTTGACATTTGCGTACAGTCCGTACATGGTGCCACTGACCACGAGCATGCGATTGCTTTTGGGGTCAAGCATGGGGCCCTTCTTGTACCAATCAGCAGGAAAATGGGCACTCTTAAAACACAACAGAGAGAGCTGGGCCAGAAAGGGTGAAAGAACAGGCACCCCATAAAAATCATGACCCTCAGTGTACTTCAGAAAAGGTGTGGCCACCATATCCAAACCAGAAAAAGCGCAACCCTTCAACAACTTCAGGTGTTCAGCAAGGAGAGTGCACATGGTTTCTAAATCTGGATCAGGCATGGAGTCAGGTGGGGGGGTCCAGCCCATTGCAGCACCGTTTTGCAAGCAGCTGAGCGGGGGGCGAGGGGCCTCTGCCAAGGGGAACAGCCATGTCACTAGGAGCGGGGCGTGAGTCCTGCACACATCCCCTGGAGGACAACAAATGATCAAATAGGTAAGTCTGCCACGCTTGTTCAACAAGCAGGGATGGGTGCGTACACTGGGGCAGCGCAACATGGAGTGCAGGACTGTATTTCTAGAGTGCAGCTTGTCCAAAAAAGCAGCCTTCAAGTGCTCACCACGGGTGCGCTTACACCGCCACACAGGAAAGCAAGCATACTGAACTGAATGAGCACGAAGCTTAATGGCAAGCTAGGTAGCTTTCTAAGGATCAAGGCCGATAGTCTTGAGAGGCTCCATCATTACACTATGATAGTGTACAGGATGTAAATGGTTTCAGCCAGTCGAGGAGGTACTTTGGCTGCAGCTCGGTAGGGAAGGTGTTGATGGAGCACGCTGTGCTGCTAGTCGGCAGCTTTGACCTGGCTCCTTGGCCTGGTATGTTAGTAACACTTGACACTACCGCAAGATGGATGTGCCGATAAGTGGGTGTGAGCTGACTGGTATTCTGGACGCTAGATAAAGGCTGGTAGGCTGTCGCTGCTGCTGAGAGCCCTCCATCCCCTCAGCACCCTGCCCTACTTAATGCATACCTATTGTGGGCATCTGGTACGATTCTTCTTTAAGTAGGCATTTCCGTCATTAGTGTAGCGTCTGGACGACTAGTAGCAACTTGAAGTCTTTGCTTAGTAGGGAAGCGGTGTGGGAAAAGCAAGGGATGATTCCGAACACAGTTTGTTGGCAGAGTCTTCAAGGATCTGTAATTTTTGTAATTCCAATCTGTTTGGACAAAAGGGCCCCCTACGGAGCCCGCTTTAAAAGATTTCATGATAGACCTACAAGGGATGTTGTGGCGCTCATAAATCACGAGGCACGTAGGCAAGAATCCAACCTCGCTATGCCCCCAGCTGATATTACTCAAAGCAACCTAGAGGCTCTCGGACTCCCCAAAATGTACACCTCAAAGGTGGCATGTATTTATGACGTGACAGGCAAATGCGGAGGCACGCTGGCTCCAGAGGATTTTCACACCTCTACAAAGCATATGATGACTCCAAACATGGTGGAATTCATGATACCATCAATATCTCCTTTAAAGAGCTTTGCCTCTGAGCTGTCCGGCCTCTTTTTACACCTTGCCTTGCATGACAATAAGAAGCCCATGAATACCAAGGCAGAATTCTCCTACATGCATGCCCTCCCCCTCCGTTTTTACTTTGCATTCCAAACATGGGCATAAGTAACCCAAGAAACTTAGAAATACGGCCTCCTCCCTGGATTACAACTCCAAATACCTCAACTACTGGAGCATGGAATCTCGAGACAGAATCTTTGGAGTAATCCCCATTACCTTTTCATCAAGTTTTCTGGCTTCTCTTCCTGCTATCCTGTGTATGACGATCAACTCATGCACGTGCCCTAAGACAGGCTATTCATTCTACCATAGTGAACAACACAGACCAGCCACCTTCATGTTTCTCCCATGTCGGAGAGGATGAGCATCAGTCCATAATATAGTAGTACTCCAAACTCCTGAGCGCCTACCCTCACCTGCTTTGCACCCTGGGAATCACATCCTCAACTGCGCCACCCCCTCCTTGGGGTCAACAAATGTATCTTGCTTCCTTGCCACAACTGGAATATGCTAATAGTTTGCTGTTTGGAGCAAAGCTGCACATCTGCGTCAAAGTAATCACAACTCAATCTGAATCAGGGACCTTGCTCATGACATTCCTGAAGCAAAAGCATGAAAACATAAGTGATTACCCGGTTCTCAATACCCTCTACCACTCGAAGTTTGAAAAACTTCCTTTTGATTCCTGACACAAAAAATTTCCCAACCACAACCAAAAATTAACCTTTCCCACCCAACCCAGCCCAAACCAAACCAAAGCTAGTCAAGAGGGTGCCTGACTGAACGGAGTGGGCATTCACAGATGGTAGCTTTCAAATTCATTGAGGAGAAGAAGTGACAGGGGCAGGTACATACCACCCTGACACCTCTACTCCCAGCTTTGTTTAAGCAAATGGTTTAGGCATTACAAATACCATTGGTAGAGCCGAACTGACTGCCATCACAGCCGCCATTCTTCAGGCTACTCACGTATTACCATTGAAAGTCACTTGTCTCTCACTAAGTTAGGAAGCACTTCCTGTACCCTGAGCTCTACGGCCTCCATGTCCAAGGAGATATCTTGAAGATGCTCATGCGTACTGTTCGCATCTCACCAAATCCTATGCACCTTCTAAGTCTTGACCTCATGCTGGTAATGCTGGTATTACTGGCAATGGTATTGCTGGTGCGCAGATGCTGAAACCAGGTATCAGGCATCACAAGTTGATGCAAATCTTGCAGACACAGGGATGCCATACGTTGGCATTGATGGTAATAAATGAAATTACCTGGCATGCCCCCGAATGGGATACCCCCCTGACACAAGTCGTGTCACACAACAGAGGAAGACCTTAAAACCTTCTTTGTTTAAAACACAGTCACTTCAAAACCTCTACATTTCTCTGAAGAAACATCATGTTGGATACGCACTCTAAACATAAGCTTGGTCATGCAAACCCTATAACCGGTTACTTGTCATATCACCAGGGTTTGATCCTCTTTGCCCACAGTTGTTTCAGTAACGCTTTCTGAACAATGCTTATGTAAGATGAATAAAACATTTCGCTACAGCACAGGTATCTTTTTTAATCAGAAGCATACTTCTATTTATCAGTAGCATATCCGCTTCAAGACCTCAACCAATCTCAACCAAGCATTTTCGCATTGGTATTTTGGCATTGGTGTTTTCACATTGGTTTCACATTGGTATGTTCATTGCCTTTACTGCGTAAGTAAAACTAGTAGAACTTTTCCAGGAACTTTTCTCATCTTTTTCTTCAAGTTTGAAAAGGTGTGGGATTTTGTGCATTAATTTGTGAGAATGCCATTAATCAAACCAGCAGTACAATCCGTGGTATTGCTTGGTGCTTTTCTTTTCTTAACTCATGGTCTTTTTTTTCCTTCTTTCTTGGCTTGCCCTACTAGCAACCCTAGTAGGGTTGCCTGTGTATTCTGGCCTAAAAAGTTACCTGCATTAGTAATGTTGATGGAACGCCATTCCTAAGGTTTCTGGACATCACCTTCAAGGTGCTTGCTCCCTTACCACCTGCAAAATTGCATTTGAAAGTTTTCTCTATAGACTCAAGCAATAGCTCCACTGCAAGAAAGTTTTTACAAGCTGACATGCAACTGAGCTCACGGTGGCCAATGATTGCTGGTAAGGGAGCATCCACATCCTATCTGCTATGAATGGTCGGACACAATCCTACATGTTCAAAGAAAGGCTGCTGGAGTGTGAGCCCATTGATCTCGGTCATTTTGGTGTGGTCCTCAGGGAGAGGCGCTTTGATTATTGGGCACCTACAAGTTCAATAAGTTATTCTGACACGCATCCACAAGAACGTAAAAGCAAACGCTCCACTTATCATCAATGGTGCGCCCTCCCTACAAAGATGGCCCTGGTCACACATTCACCATACATTCTTCCCGGATACATGTTTTTTGACCTTCCTTGTGACGTTATTCGCAACGTGGCGCGCTTCAGACTTTGTGCCCTCACCCTACAAGTTGAAACAGTGACCTGGACTCACAATGCCTCCCCCACTTGTGACTTGTGCAATGCTGATGACGTACAACTTGAGTAGCACGTCCTGTCCCTCTGCATCAATCTGCACACGCACTTGCACGCCCACGTGGTCTCTCTCCGTAGGACTTATGCGTCTCTGTTTCTTCCTGCAGGTTTCCATGATGTGTCTGCTTTCCTGAGCCAGAACAACAATAAGCTTTATTTCTTCCTTCATGCACTTGTAGCTCTCAACGAGCAGGCTAGCAGTCGCACTTCTTGACTGAAGGCCTCTCCTTGTAAACCCCTTATAAACCCTTGAAAGAACGAATCCCTCAAAAAATCTTGTGGAAACATGCCTACCCTTTTATCTCAGAGCCTATGGATGTTTTCTGTATGGCTGGTGTCCACCAGAAACCTGAACATTCAAACTACCTGGCTGAAGGTCAAACTTAAAATTGTAAGCTTAAATATGCCTTTCAGACTAAGAATAGAGATAGAATGCAGGCTCAATCGTGAGTAACACGGGGGGGAAGGATTAACGAAATGACCAACCCAAATGCCCACTGGCAGTTGATTCCTTGTTGTTCTAACCACCATTAGAAATGCTGGTCGTTTCAGCCATTTTCTTGTTGATTCCTGGTTGATGTTTGAATCAACCAGCGTTTCAACTGGACCTGGTTGAATCAACCATGGTTGCTTCAACAGCCCAAACATTTCCGACGACCAAGCTACCAATCAACTTTCCATTTCCAAATGTTGCAATGTTTAAAACATTATGTTTTAGTTTGAAACCCGTATTTGTCTGAAACCTGATCTTGTTGGACCACCACTGTCATCCGATGACAGTGGTGGTCGTAGAGTCTAGTTTGACGGTTGTGCCTGCTGATCACTACTGGCCAGGTGGCAATCTATGATATTTGAGATGTCAAGGAACAGCTAGTACTGACACCGACAAGAACAAGGTCAGGCGTAATGCAATACTACATCTTGGACATGAAATTAGGCTGCTTGTGCTGATATAATGATGCCCCTGCTTTCCCGACCGATTCCATGTGTACTTGGCATGAAACAACATCCTGCTGTTTCAGAGTAGGGCCTCTGCTGCATTGAAAGAAGGCAATCACATCTCTTGCCACACCCTCTGGGTCCTCTTGTGGCCCGAAGTGTGAGAGCTCCAAGAAGCTGCAGGGCAAAAGGGGCAAGGAAGACATGGCCATCATAAAGAACATTGCATCAAAGGCACTGCATGAGTGCCGGGCATACTGCATTGTAATGTTTGAAAATCCGCATCTCAGAACCTGGCTTTCTCTACCATAAGGGGATCAGCCACAAATTGTCAGGCTTATGATGCTGCTCAATGGTGAACGACTTACTTTGTAATCTCAGACACACAGCGACAACCGAAGCCAGCCAAAATCTTGTTTTCAACAGCATGGCAATCAGCAGCTTGCAAAAGCAAATAGCCAGGGCTCCTCACCGCCTTAAACTTCCGTGCGGAAAATCTGTGACTCCCTCCTTGCCCAGCACAGGCAAACGGGAGTGCACGCCTTGCGGCGCATCCCCCACTGCCCAGGCAAACGGGCAACAAGGTAGTGCGTGATTGGGTATCAAGGGCGGCGGCTCAAAGGCAGCATACACAGCGCCCTCTGTAGCTGGGCTGCAGCACAGCTCAACCTCGCTTGAATACAAAGATGCAAGCCCTTGCTGCTGCTGCTGCTGCTGGGGCTGGAGAGTGTGCTGCCCTTGCTGCTGGTCCTCGGCAGGCAAGGACGGCGCATGCTCAGATGCAAGTGCAGGCGCCCCTGCTTGGTCAGCTTGCCACCAAGTGCTGTTTGCATCTCCCAATCCATACAAGCCTGCCCTTTGGGCGGCTCCACTGCTTGCAAGAGGGCGCGTGCCGTGCCTCACATATGCCTCCAGGGCTTGAGGGTGCCATGTGGCAAAAGGTTGCTTGGAGGCAAAGCCCTGCAGCGCATCATGCTGAGAGGGGAAGCGGGAGCGGCGCTTGCGAGCAAGCATTCCCAACACTTGGCCTGCCCTGGATGCACCCCTGCAGAGGCAGGTGAGCAGTAGAGCATGTGCATAGGTTTGCACATACCTGCAGCCATGAACATGATTTCCTGAAGGTTAACAAAGCTGGTGTGGGCAACTGGAGGACAGCATGGCCTCTTCCATTCCCGGCTGATATGTACGCAGGCTATCTGACACCGGACCGATGCCCAGAGGGCAAGTTGACTTGGCTGTGTAAGACATTGCGGGGGCCTTGCAATGTTGTTAGTATAGTATTTTGCGGAGGCAGCAGGTGGTTGATGGTTGGCCCAAGGGATCAACCATCTGGACGTCTTGCTAATGCATTTGTGGGAAATCCCGAGGGTCCTGTTTGGTGTTGGTTGGACTCTCCCCTAATAAGTTCCCCTTTGCACCCTCAAGGTGGTGCTTGGCGATGCCTGATGGCGAGCGCTGCACGCGTGGAATGTGCCGCGCACACACCTCGGCGGGCTGATGCTCAATGATGCTGGGTGCAGGAGAAGCAGGTAGTGGTCAATGTGGATGTACGCACAGACCTTTGCGGGTGTAAGCTGTGCCCCTACAGAGTAATGCCAGGTTTCATGAGATGGAGACAGGCAACATGTGAGAGTGCGAGGCTGCGTGGAAATTGACCGTGTGAGCTGTGCATCACAGGCAGTGCTTACAATTGCTATGCGTGCGGTGCTCCCCTCTTCCTGTCCATTCCCCCGAAGGCCATACAACCCTCTGGCTGATTTGAAGGCAAAACTGCTCAGATTTATGCATGCATTGCAATTGTGGTCAATCCTCATTGGGCATGAAGGTGTTGCCTTGAGTTTCATTCCTCAATTCCTCTGTTTCACCCCCAGGTGACTGCCTGCCTGTGCCACAGCATGCAGATTCCATGGGCAAATGCTCTCCACTTCGATATTGGAGAGCTCTTCTCATGAAACCAGCCACAAACCAATCAGCCTAACAGCCAGGCTGGCGTCTCACCCTGAATCTGTAAACCAAGAAACACTGGCACTGACCAGGAGGGTAGAAAAAGCTAGTTGACGGGGTGTCTAAATTTTGGGGTGGCCCCCCCTGGACCCCCCCACCCCAAAAAAACCTTCCCGTCACCCCACCAAAACAAAAAATGTGCCAATCTGCTCCTATTTGAAGTCTGCATCCCTCTGCATACTCCACACAACCAAAGAATGACTTGCTGCAAAGTTATGTGGCAAACGCTGAGATGCGAACGGTCTATTGCATACATTACCTGCCAAGCACCTACAAGTAGCCTTTCACACCCACAGATTGCTTGCCTTTTTTCAGCATTCGATAGGCATCTTCTGCTGGCACTACCCTGCAAGTTAGGGTTAGTGCAAGTTTGGAGTGAAAAGGTGCACCTTTGGCTTCACACACCCTGCGGCACACACCCATGCGCGCGTGGCTCTGACTTGTGGGCAACCACACAGACCCCCCCTTTCATCCAATTTGCACAAAAAGGGTGCCGATGGACTGGTCTTGAGCTAAGGATTCCACTGATATATTCAAAGCTTAGTAGAAGTGGCCCAATTAAATTCTAGAGGGGGTCCAGAAAAACTCGGACCCCCCCAGACCCCAATTGAACCCATATGCCACTCGAGAGCTCTCTACGAGAAAATTCCGAAAATGGGATTTTTGGGGATTTGTACCGTGTCCAAAAGTTTTGCTTTCTGACATCCTGCGCTCATTTTAAAAAGGCCCAACCTCATTGCCGGAAGAAATATCACAAGGGGGAGTGCGCATAGTATGCGTATTTCACAGATGAATGAATACATCAAGGGGGGTGCAAAATGGACTTGCAAGACCACTTGATGCTTTTCAGCTTCAGAGGTGAAATGTCTGCTGGTTAGGGTGGACAAGTCCGGGGTCAGGGGAGTGGAGCAGAGGCCGTCCTTCTCTTGACTGGAGCCAGGTTGGCAAGCGGCAACTTGGTCAGTGCAGAGGACGAGTGTGGGTTATGGTTGTGCATGATGAGAGCTGAGTATGGCCAGAAATTAAGCTTGTACGCTCACCATGCAAAGCATGCAGTTGATGCCTGCCTCGCACCTGGAGGCCTCTGCTTGTGCTCCAGATGGGGTATAGAGCGGTGGCTCGAATGCATAGATTGCACTGAAAGTGCCTGGGTGAGCCGATTCGATCAGTGCAGCAAGGCTGCCGCCCATGGAATGCCCAAACACAAAGCAACCTACGCGCAAAGACAATGTGGTTGTCTGGAAAAACCTGGATGAATCATGTGTTACAAAAAATACTAAAATGACACTTGCAGATGCTGACGCACAGGCATCCTTGAGTCACCTCTGACACCAGCATGCAGCAAAGAGTTGAGCTCATAGCAACAGCAATCACACCTCATCCAATTGACCCAGCAACCATCCATTCTTAATCGAGTTCCATCACCTCCTCATTCATAAACTATCTCATTGTACTCCATCATCCAGGGTATGGATAGGAGGCAGCTCATCCACACATCACTTTGTGGCTCATTACATTAAGGTCGCATGGCTGGAAGATGTTTCCAAATTCAGTGCATAGACCAAGAAGGCTGCTCACCCTGCAGCCCAAAAGCAAGAACGCTTCTGTACATGACTTCTGCGATGCCCTCTGCGGTGCCCTCTTCTTTGCTGTGTATCACCCAAGGTGGACTGCTTCCTTGCCCAGGAGCGTCAATGGCAAAGATCGTACCAAAATGTTGGAGCAGCACGCCCAGCATCGGTTCAAACACAAAACTGTGCAAACTGGCAAGCAAAAAGGGCAAGCAAGAAGAAGCTGAAGATGCTGATGGGACCAGAAGACATATTGGACTTGATGCTTTGCCGTGCTATTGTGATGTCCTTTGGCACCTGTTTGCGTGGAGCATGAGCAGGGTGGGGCCACCGGAGACCTTGGACAATTGATGGCATACTAATGGAGGATCCATTGTTATGCCTCTCTATGATGTTTGATGTAATAATACAAACGTAAGCTAACGGGCTTTGTCAACCGTTTAACCAACTACGATCATTCCTTGAATTCGCTTTAAAGCTTTTAAAGTTTTCAAAGCTCGGCGTTCACCACGCGCGGAGAGATAACTTTTCAATATACCCCCCTCCGGGGACGGGGGAACGGGGTCTTGGGGACGGGGCCGGGGACGGGGCCACGTCCTCCGTCTGAAATAACTACTTCAAGACCAAGTTATTCATGAAAATGTAAAAAGCTTCCGTGTTGTGCTATTTACTTAGCTCTCTAAACACTCATTCCCCCAATGTCTGATACAGACCCAGATGTCTCTGAAGTGGACCCCACTAGTGATGCTAGTGATGATGAAGAGAGTTAAGTTAAATAGTTGACAAGCAACAATTAAGGTTTGAAGCAACACTTGAGGTTGAAAGCCATCTCTTGCCATGCATTCCTCCTCTCAGGCTGTCACTCTGCACCCGCCATGAGCTCTCCAATACAAG
>LKMJ01005266.1_pt1 | contig 12199 bp, 13 predicted proteins | sample 643391 | NCBI WGS metagenome assembly LKMJ01 (sample SAMN04112250, study PRJNA286221) | soda lake metagenome | biome: soda lake; feature: Kulunda Steppe; material: water; isolation source: sample PL-Br10 brine of Picturesque Lake | place: Russia: Kulunda steppe | collected 2010-07
ACGTCGCCTCGCCGTATCTCTTGATGATCGTCGGCGCGACGCCCGGTACCGATGCGCACACCTGGGCGACCCAGTACACCAGAATCATCTTCCTCGGCGTCATCTTCATGTTTTGGTTTTTCATCTTCGACGCGCTGATGCGCGGCTGGGGCGACACTCGGACGCCGCTGTATCTCATGGCCGGCAGCGCGACGCTCAACGTCGTTCTCGACCCGTTTCTCATCCTCGGCTTCGCCGACAACCCCATGTTCGCGTGGACAGGTACCGAGGCGCTCGAAGCCCAGCTGTACGCGCTCACCGGCTTCGAGGGGTACGGCGTGATGGGTGCAGCCATCGCGACCGTTATCGCCCGGTTTTTCCCCGCCGCCATCGGGATGTACCTGCTGTTGTTCGGCGACGTCGGGCTCGACCCACAGCTCTCTGACTTCGTCCTTCGGGTCGAGACGGTGAAGAAAATCCTCGACGTCGGCGCACCGATAGCGGTCGAACAGGGGCTCCGTTCCGGTGGTATCGCCGCGATGACGGCCATCATCGCGATCGCCGGTGACGACGCCGTCGCCGCGTACGGCATCGTCAATCGGCTCGCGTCGCTTCTGTTCCTCCCGGCACTCGGATTCGCCCGCGGCACCGAGACGGTCGTCGGCCAGAACCTCGGCGCGAGACAACCGAACCGTGCCAAACGCGCCGTCTACCTCGCGAGCGCGACCATCGCGACGCTTTTCGTCGTCGTCATCGCGCTCGTGTATCCGTACGCCGAGGCGATTACGGCCGTATTCTTGCCGCCCGGCGAGGCCGCGAGCGCGACGGTCATCGCCTACGGCGCGGCGTACATCCACATCGCCGGCCCAGCATACGTCTTTTTGGGGGTGTTTCAGATACTTCTGGGCGGGTTCCGTGGCTCCGGCTCGACCCGGACGGCGATGGTGTTCTCGATACAGGAGCTGTGGCTGTTTCGCATCCCGCTCGGCTTCGCCTTCATTACGTATCTGAGCCTCGGCGTCATCGGCGTCTGGTACGCCGTCGCCATCTCGTTCGTCGCGAGCGCGATCACCACGGGGCTGTGGTTCCTCCGTGGCACGTGGACGGACAACGTCGTCGACCCCGAAGAAGTGGACGCGCCGGGCGGGATGGACGTCGCGGACGACTGAGACGGACTGTCGTACCGGTTCATCGAGCCCACCCTCGTGACGCTACTGCTCGACGGCGAGTTCGGCTTCGAGTTCGTCGAAAAGCTCGCTCACTCGCGTTCGTATCTCGTCGCGAATCTCGCGGACGCGTTCGTCGCTCCCCCCGTCGGGGTCGTCGAGCGCCCAGTCGCGAACGTCGACGTCGGCGTCGAGTTCCAGCGTCGAACATCCCATCGTCGCGACGACCCGACACGATTCGAGCTCTTCGGTCGAGATCTCCCGCGGCGTGCGACCCGAGAGGTCGAATCCGAGGTCAGCCATCGCGTCAACGACTTCCTCGTGGACGTGCTCGGCCGGATGGGTGCCGCCCGTGCGTACGTCGACGTCGATTCCACGGGCGTCGGCTTCGCGCTCGGCGAACGCGGCCGACATCTGGCTTCTGCCGGCGTTTTGGACACACACGAACGCGACTCGGGGCGGGGTGCCGTCGGTGGTCATCGTGGTTCTCCATCGTCGAGCCGTGGAGTTATACGTTCTGGTCGAAAACGCCGAATTCTGCATACAGAAGGCACCATTGCGGTGTTTAGGGCTATATAGACGGCAGCGTGTGACGACGGCGCAAACCGACACCGACATACCACCATCGGGGGAAGCGTCGGGTATGTACATCGGACGGTTCATTGTCGTCGCACCGAACCGAGCGGGATATCGCGTCTCCTCGCGCTCGTTCCCGAACCGGCAGGTCACCGCGCGCGAGGAGGCGCTCACGGTCGGCCCGACGCCCGACGCCCCGGAGACGGACAACCCGTACATTTCGTACAACTGTCTCCGCGTCACGGCGGACGGCGAACGCGCCGTCATCGGCAACGGCTCGCAGGTCGACCCGATAACCGAGAAACTCGACCTCGGCTATCCGGCCCGCGACGCGCTCGTCGAGCCGTTGCTCGCGCTCGATTACGAAAAGGACGACTACGACACGCCGCGGATCGCGGGTGTCGTCGGCGAGGAGAGCTACATCGGTATCGTCCGCCGCGACGCGCTGTTGGTTCACGCCGTCGAGGAGCCGACGCTCGTGGCGACGTACGAGAAAGACCGCCCCGAACCGGCCGACCTCGACGCCGACGCTCCCGACGCCGTGGCTCGCGAGCTGTACGACCGCGACTTCGAGCACCCGGTGTGTGCGGCCGCCGTGGTTCGAACCGATGACGGGGTCGAACTCGGTTATCACAACGGAGACTGACGGCCGAAGCCGCTTCGGCGGAGCGTTCAAGTCGGTTCGAGCGAGAGTGCGGGTATGCCAGACGACTACGAGCACCGACCGGTCACTGTTGAGGGAAAAACCGCTGTCGTCATCGGCGGGACGAGCGGTATCGGTGAGGCGATTGCGCTCTCGTTCGCGAGCGAGGGGGCCGACGTCGTGGCGACGTCTCGAACGCCGGAGAACGTGGAGTCGACTGCCGAGAAGATTCGAAACAGGGGTGCGGAGACGATTGAAACCACCACTGACGTCGCTTCGCGCGAATCCATCGACACGACTCGCGACCGGGTTCTGGATGCGTTCGGGAGTATCGACGTTCTCGTTACGTCCGCCAGCGCGATTTCGCGGACGGCCGTCACCGAGACGAGTGAGGCGGACTGGCAGCACGTCCTCGACGTCCAGCTCGACGGTGTGTACCGGGCGACCCAGTCGTTCGCGCGTGTGATGGAGCGTGGCAGCATCATCCACATCTCTTCTCTCGCCCCGCAGGTCGCGATCTCGAACCTCTCGGCGTACACCGCCGCCAAAGGCGGTGTGGACGCCTACACACGGGCAGCCGCGAAGGAGCTCGCCCCTGACGTTCGGGTCAACGCGATCGCTCCGGGGTACATCGTGACGCCGCAGAACGTCGATCTCATCGGCGAGGGAACCGAAGCCCGCAAACGTATCCGCGAACGGTGTCCGATGGGTGATGTCGCCGAGCGAGCGGAGATCGCTGGCGCGGCCGTGTATCTCGCCTCCGACGCCGCCTCCTACACCACCGGAGAGATACTCACCGTCGACGGGCTGTTCGGGAAAAGCGTGTTCTGATCAGTCGTCGGCCGGTTCGTCCGCGGTCGCCGCGTCAGGGTCTGCGTCGGTCGTGGAATCCGTCTCACCGCCGCCGTCCGCCGATGCGTGCACGTCGTGGCCGCAGTTCGGACAGGAGAACTCGTCGTGTCTGAGCGCTGCGCTCGACGCTCTGACTTCGCGCATGACGCTCGAAATCCGTTCTTCGGCGTCGAGCTCCTCGTCGACGGTGAGTTCGACGCCCTCGACTTCGAGGAGGAACTTCGCGACCTCGGTTATCTCATACATGAGGTCGTCGAGCTCTTCTGCGGTGTAGAAATCGCACATCGCACCGTACAGAAACGTCGCGCCCGCTTTCGTGACTTTATCGTCGAACGACGAACGGGCTTGGTTGACGGCCTGTGGCGTGTACGTGTCGGTCATGAACGGGACGAGCTCGGGCAGGTTCTGGCCGATTTTCGTCATTTCGACGCCGGTTTCGGTGCGAAAGTCCGCACACAGCCGCGCCATCGCCCACTCGCGGGCGGTGATGTACGTTCTGTCCCGGAGGAACTCGTTGGCCCGGTCGTACGTTGCGCCGTCGATCTTCGAAAAGCGTGCGTACTCCCGGACGTCCTGTGGCGGTGCGTCGTCCGGCACCGTCGTTTCACCCGCTGGGTCGTTCCCCTCGACCCGTCTGAACGCCGGCGTCGGTTCCTCCCTGGCCCCGGCAGTAGCCTGCGCGTCGTCTGCCATACTGGCCGTAGCGTGCCGCCTCGGAAAAAGCGTGTCGGCGATGTCTGACGGGTGGCGTACGGGTGGCCGACCGAAGAGAGGCCACCGAATGGCGAGCGGGGAGCTGCGCGACTCGCGAGAAACGAGCGAAACGAGTTTCTCGGGTTGAGCGAACGGCGAACGCGAGTGAGCCGTGAGCAGGGTGGTCGACCGCAGGGAGACCACCGCAAGGGCGAACGGCGAACGCGAGTGAGCCGTGAGCAGGGTGGTCGACCGCAGGGAGACCACCGCAAGGGCGAACGGCGAACGCGAGTGAGCCGTGAGCAGGGTGGCGCTCACTCAGGTCGAGAGGGGTTCGCCACGATATCGAGTTCCCGGCGGATGCGGGCGGGAACGTTCGCTTGATTCCCCGAGCCCTTCCTCTCGGAGTCGACGCGCTCGCTGCTCATAACCGAGCGGGTGGGGCCACTGTGTATAAACAAAACGTGTGCTCACACTACCTCTCGAAGAAATCCGAGAACGCCTCCGATGCTCTATCAACAGACGACGAACGAGCCGCGTATCTCGCCGCCCGGTCGTACCGAGAGCGCAGGCAGACCGTAGCACTCGCTCGCCGGTATCGAGAACTCGTCGGTGTCGACGACGGCTCCGTCGTCGAGGAGCTCGCCCGCGATGGTGAACTCGTACACCTCGTCGCGTTCGTACGCGTCGAACGCGAAGGTCTCGAGTACGGCCCCCGTGTCGACATCGACGCGCTCGTCGAAAACCGGGTTTTCGGCGTCCGGAACGTCCGTTTCGACGCGGATCGCGATGGCCCAGTCGTCCTCGTCGGCGTTCTCGACGAGAAGTGTTTTCTCGTAATCCGGGGTTTCGAGGGCGTCTTCGTGGGAGGGGACGGTCGGCGTCGCTTCCGACGACTCGGCTGGCGTCGGGGACGGCGATTCCGTCGGCAGGTCGACGGGCGTCTCGGTCGCCGACGGGGTGGAGGGCTCGTCGGTGCCGGTGCCACAGCCCGCGAGACCGACGGCCACGGCTGTGACGACGGCTCGACGTGACAGCGATGAGACCATATTCGACCGATTCGGCGCGCGGATATATGTTTTCGGTCGAAACAGTCGGGAGGCTTTTTGTCACCGGGTGTGGAGAGGTGGGCAATGAAAGTACTGCTGGGCGTCGGTGGAAGTGAGGACTCCTTTCACGCGCTCGAGAAGGCTATCGCTCGCGCCGAGCAAGCGGGCGACGACCTGACTATCGCGATCCTCGAGAACCCGGACTCCTCACGAGCGCCCGCACACGTCAACGCGCGTGTCGAGGGGGCGCTCGAAGACGCCGGGTTCTCGGCGGACGTTCGAATGCTGGAGGGGCATCCGGGGAGCCAGCTCCTCGAACTCGCTGAACGGGAGGGATTCGACGAGATTGCACTGGGCGGCGGGCAGACGAGTCCGCTTGGAAAGATACAGCTCGGCTCCATCGCTGAGTTCGTCCTACTGAACGCCCACACGACGGTGACGTTGATTCGATGAGCCACCCCCGTGAATACCCCGACGAGGTCGCCGGCCCGTACGACGCGCCGCCGCGAACGTTCGAGGACGTCATCGGTCGCGAGATCCGCGTCGAGCGCTACGACGGCGAGTTCGACGCGCTCGTCGAAATGTATCTCGCGTTCAACCCGGAGGACAGAGCACAGGGAATCCCGCCGACGGGCGAGTCGCGCGTCAGTGGGTGGCTCGACGGCCTGCTCTCCGACGACTGCATCAACGTCGTCGCCTGGCACGACGGCCGGGCGATCGGTCACGCGACGCTCGTCTCGGACGGCGAGGACGCCTCCGAACTGGCGATCTTCGTCCTCCGCGAGTATCAGGAAGCCGGCATCGGAACGCGGCTGATCGAGGCGCTGCTCGGCGCTGGGCGCGAGTCGGAGATCGAGAAGATCTGGCTCACCGTCGAACGGTGGAACACGGCCGCGGTTGCGCTGTATCGGAAAGTCGGCTTCGAGCCGAGCGAGACGGACGGCTTCGAGTTGGAGATGGCCGCGCGGCTGAACTAAACGGACAACACCGGCTGTGATGCGTACGCGAGGACGTACTCTGCGGCTTTTTCGATGACCGCCTCGGGAGCACCGGTGACCGGTTGCCGTGGAATGACGACGAAGTCGGCATCGATCGCCTCGGTGACGTCGAGGATGACGCTTCCGGGGTGTTGGGAGAGTCGCGAGACGGAGAACCCACAGGCCGAGGAGTGGTCGACCCCCACGTCGCCGGCGAGCGCGCGGACGGTCGCCATCACCTGCTCACCCCGTTCGGCGATGGCAGCGGCCTCGATGGCACCGGCGTCCATCGCGACCGCCGCGTCCTCACCGAGCATATACAGCGCGTGGACAGCCGCGTCGTAGCGGTCGGCGATCGCGACGGCGTACTCGGCGGCCTCCATCGCCGCCTCGCTCCCGTCGACCGGGACGAGCACCATATCAACGTCCATGGTCGTCCTCTCGCGAGCGCTCGACAAAAAGCTGTGTCACCCGTCCTGTCCAAATCCAGCCAGCGAACACAATAAAGCGCGTCGGATACGTTTATTCCGGTCGGGCCCACACCACGGGTATGTTCGAGACGGTCGTGGTCGCGACGGACGGGTCAGAAAGCGTCGCACGGGCGATCGACTGCACGCTCGACCTCGCCTCGCGGTTCGATGCGACGGTACACGCGCTCTACGTCGTCAACGAGAACCGCGCCGGTGGGCTTCCGGACGACCTCCACGACGACGTGCTCGACGCACTCGACGAACGCGGCCGGAACGCGCTCGAACGTGTCGTGTCGGCGAACGCGGCCCGTGACGCCAGGGTTCCGCTTCGAACCGCCGTCAGAAGCGGTCGGCCTGCCGACGTAATAAACGACTACGTCCGCGAAATCGACGCCGACGCCGTCGCGATGGGGACGCGCGGCCGTAGCGGCGAGCACTCGTTCCTGCTCGGAAGCGTCGCCGAAGCCGTCGTCAGAACGTGCCCGAAGCCGGTTTTGACGGTTCGCCAGCTCGAACCGTAGCCGTCGCCGGCTAACCGCCGGGTTCTTTCCCCCTCGTTACGAGAAGACCCCATGGACGACCACCTCATAGACGACGAGACCCTCTCGGTCGGTCGACGCTCGCTTCTCCCCGGTGGGGGGTTTTTCACCCCCGATTCGTTCGACGACGAACGGGCCGAAACGGAGGCCAGAAAGCGCCTCGACGGCGCCGAACGCGTCGTCGTCGCCGACCCCGATGCCGACGGACTGGGGTGCGTCGCGCTCGTTCGCGCCGCGTTCGGTGACGCCGCACTGTTGCCGGCCGGCCCCCACGAGATCCGCGACGCGCTAGAATACGTCGCTGAGTTCGCCGCCCCCGATATCGAGCTGTACGTCTGCGACCTTTGCCCGGACGACGAGCGCGACATCGCACCGCTCGCGGCGGTCGCCGAGCGATGTGAGACGGTTCGATGGTTCGACCACCACCAGTGGGACGACTCACTCGCCGCGCGAGTCGACGAGTACGCCGACCTCGTCGTCGGTGATTCCGACGAGGAGTGTACGACCGATGTCGCGCTCAGAAGTCTCGAATACGAGTTCGACGAACGGTACCGTGAACTCGCGGTCGTCACGCGTGATCACGACCTCTGGTTGCGCGAAGACCCCCGAAGCGACGACCTCGCAGACTATGCCTACTGGGCCGAGCCGGAGGAGTACATCGAGACGGTTCTCGAACACGGGGCCGACCTGCCCACGTCGGTCGAGGCGTTTCTCGCCGAGCAGCGGGTGGAAAAAGAGGCGTTGATAGAGAAGGCGGTCGACCGCGCCGAGTTCAAACGGATCGGCGAATGGACGGTGGGCGTCACGTACGGTCGCTGTTCGCAAAACGAGGTCGCCGAAGCGATGCGCGAGCAGGGCGCGGACGCCGCCGTCGTCGTCAAGCCGGCGGGGTCGGCGTCGATCCGCGGCACGGAGACGTTCCAACGCTGTCACGAGGTCGCCCAGCAGGTCAACGGTGGCGGTCATCCGAAAGCAGCGGGGTGTAAACCGGACATCTACGACGATATGCTCGACTACGCGCACCACTGGACGACCCAAGGTGCGGTCACCAAACAGGTCATCCTCGAGGCGTTCCGAACCCTCGAAAACGAGGCGTGAACGGAGGCGTCAGCTGCCGATATGACACGCGAGATCCACGAACTCGACGCCGAAACGCGCGACCGAATCGCGGCCGGGGAGGTCGTCGAACGGCCGGCATCGGTCGTCAAAGAGCTGCTCGAGAACGCCCTCGACGCCGACGCGAGCCGAATCGCCGTTCGCGTCGATAGTGGGGGGACAGACCGGATAGTCGTGAGCGACGACGGCGTCGGCATGAGCGAAGCCGACGCCAGAATGGCGGTTCGCGAACACACGACGAGCAAGCTCCGGGACATCGACGAGCTCGACGCCATCGGGACGCTCGGTTTTCGGGGTGAGGCGTTACACGCCGTCGGCACCGTCGCCCGACTGGCGATTCGGACGAAGCCACGAGGCGAGCGTCGGGGAACGGAGCTCGTCGTCGAGAACGGTGACGTCGCCACGTGCGACCCGGTCGGGTGTCCGGACGGCACGACGGTCGAAGTGACCGACCTGTTCGGAGCCGTCCCCGCGCGTCGCAAGTACCTCAAAACGGAGGCGACGGAGTTCGCACACGTCCAGCGGATCGTCGCGGGGTACGCGCTCGCGAACCCCGACGTTGCGGTGACGCTCGAACGCGACGGCCGCGAGACGTTCGCGACGGCGGGTGACGGCGACCGCCGGAGTGCGGTGATGGCAGTGTACGGCCGTGAGGTCGCCGCGGCGATGATTCCGGTCGACGCTGGAGACGAACCCGAGAGCGACGATCCGCTCGGGTCGGTCGAGGGACTCGTCAGCCATCCGGAGACGAACCGCGCGGGTCGCGAGTACATGACGACGCTCGTCAACGGCCGGTACGTCACCGCGGGCATCGTCCGTGACGCCGTCGTCGACGCGTACGGCAGCCAGCTCGCCCCCGATAGGTTCCCGTTCGCCGTTATCGATATCGAGGTTCCCCCGGGCGGTGTCGACGTGAACGTTCACCCACGGAAGCTCGAAGTGCTGTTCGCCGATGACGACGGCGTCCGCACGCGGGTGACGTCGGCCGTCGAGTCGGCGCTTTTGGACGCGGGATTGCTCCGCTCACGCGCACCGCGCGGACGATCCGCTCCCGAGCAGACGGAGGTTTCACACGACTCGTCGGCCGAGCCGAACCCCGGTGGGGCGGCGTCTCGACCGGAAACGGAGGGCGGTTCGGAACCCGGTGGTGTTTCCGGTGGAACCGGCACACGAAAACCATCCAGCTCGAAACCGCGGGCATCCGGCTCGATGCGTGCGGCTGGCTCGGAATCGCACGCGTCGACACCGACACCGACTAAACCGTCCGAAGCCAGCGATTCGACCGCCGCCAGCCCGCCGTCGACCCGACACCGACGGGACTCGTTCGACGAGCCGCCGACGCAACGAACGCTCGACGGCGAGACGGCGTCGGCGACCCCGGATATTTTCGAGCGGCTGCCTGAGCTGACGGTTCTCGGACAGTTCGACGAAACGTACGTCGTCTGTGAGACTGCGGACGGCTTGCTGTTAGTCGACCAGCACGCCGCCGACGAGCGGGTGAACTACGAACGACTCCGCGAACGCTTTGCGGACGACGTGACGACCCAGTCGCTCGCGGAGCCGGTCGAGCTGGAGTTGACCGCACGCGAGGCGGCGCTGCTCGACGACTACGACGACGCGCTCGCGCGGCTCGGATTCCGAGTCCAAAAGCGAGCCGAGCGCCGCCTCGCCGTCACGACGGTACCGTCGCTCGTCGCGGAACGAGTCGGCGGCGACGCCCCCGAGCTCGCCCGTGACCTGCTCGGCGCGTTCGTCGACGGCGACCCCGAAGGAACGGTCGAGGCGGTCGTCGACGACCTCCTCGGCGACCTGGCGTGTCACCCGTCGATCAAGGGTAACACGTCGTTGCACGAAGGAACGATCTCGGGACTGCTCACGGCGCTCGACGGCTGTGAGAACCCCTACGCCTGTCCGCACGGGCGGCCGACGGTTATCGAACTGTCGCGAGAGGAGATCGCCGACCGGTTCGAGCGCGATTATCCGGGTCACGCCGGTCGTCGGCGCTGACGCCTGCGGCCGCTTCACCCTCCGTGGAGAGCCACCGCCGACGCTCGCGGCGGTTCGACCGACTCCACGCCCACGGTTATAAATCGTCGGCGGTCGACGGGTCGGCATGCAACTCGTTACGCTCGGCGACGCAGCGCTTCGGCTTTCGCCGCCGGGCTCCGAACGGCTCGAGACGGCGAACCGGCTCGACGTGAGCGTCACCGGCCCGGAGTGTAACACGGCGGTCGCGGCCCGACAGCTCGGCGCGGAGGCGACGTGGCTCTCTCGACTCCCCGACTCGCCGCTCGGCCGCCGGGTCGAAACCGAACTTCGAGGCCGTGGCGTCGAGGTCGTCGCCGAGCGAACCGACGGGCGACAGGCGCTGGCGTTCGTCGAACACGGTTCGGCACCGAGAGACGACGCCCGGCTCGACGACGCCGAACACACGGCGCTGGCGTCGATGGCGATGGAGACGCTTCCGACGGCGCCGGTCGAAGCGGCCGATTTCGCGTATGTGAGCGCTTCGACGCCGCCGGTTTCGCCGGGCGTCGCCGGCGCGACCGCGACGTTCCTGAAAGCCGCGAGAGACGCCGAAACCAAAACCGTGTTCGGCCTGCTCGACACTCGAAACTGGGTGGACGTGGACACGGCCGCGGACACCGTCGAGGGATTGCTCTCCGCCGTCGACGTGCTCGTCGCGACCGACGACGCCGTCGAGGCCGTTCTCGGTCGTGACGGCGAGCCGGCCGCGCTGCTGCACGCGCTGGCATCGACGTACGACCTGGAGACGGTTGCGGTGTGTCGACGCGGTGATGCGGCCGTCTGGCAGGACTCGACCGTTCACGAGGTCGACCGTCCGGCGGTCGACGCCGTCGATACGATGGGTGCGGTCGACGCCTTCGTCGGCGCGTTCGTGACCGCGCTCGACCGAGACGCCCGCGCGGCGCTTCGGACGGCCGTCGCCGCCGATTCGCTGGCGAGAACGACGCCCGGTTCGCTGTCGGTCTTTTCGGCGGCTGAAGTCGAGCGCGTGGCCGCGACGGTCGAGTGATTATCCGCGGATGTAGCCGCCGTTGACGCTCACCGTCTGGCCGGTGACCCAGTCGGCGGCGTCGGAGCACAACAGCGTGACCATGTTCGCGATGTCTTCGGGCTCGCCGAGTCGGTCGAGGGCGTACGAATCGAGAATCCGCTCTTCGTACTCGTCGATCCACTCGTCGGTCGCGGGCGTTCGTGTCGTTCCCGGCGAGACGCAGTTGACCCGAACACCGTCACCACCGACCTCGTTCGAGAGCGTCTTCGTAAAGGAGACGTTCGCGGCCTTCGCCGCGCCGTACACCGACAGCCCCGGGTCGTTGCCCTTGTACGAATCGCTCGCGAAGTTGACGATGACGCCCGAGCCGCGCTCGGCCATGTGGTCGAGCACCGCGTGCGAGCAGTTGAGCGTCCCGTAGTGACAGACGCCGATGACGTGGTCCCACTCGGCGGGCTCGGACTCCCTGAACGGCTTTCCCATCCCGAGGCCGGCGTTGTTTATCATGTAATCCAGCCGGCCGAGTTCGTCGACGACCGCCTCGACCATCGCCGTCGCGTCGTCGTGTTCGGAGACGTCGCACTCGACGGCGATGGCATCGACGTCGAAGGCGTCGGCGATCGCCTCGGCCGCTTCCGTCGCCGACTCGTGGTCGATGTCTACGACCGCGACGTCGGCACCGTCGGCGGCGAACGCCTCACAAATCGCCCGGCCGATACCCTGCGCCCCGCCGGTAACGGCCGCGACGCGGTCGGTGAACGATACCTGTTCGGAGACGGGAAGTTCTCGCATGACGCGAAGAACTGCGGTTGAAACCGGTATAAAGCTGTCCTCGAATCGAACACGATTCGTTGCTCTGTCACCGGCCGCGTCGTCTTCACACGCGCACGCGGCGTCGAACGCCGCAACCGTCGTCGGCTGCTCGCTTCGATCGGAACCGCCGTGCGTGACCCATCCCGACAAGAATAAGTACGGACACGGCCAACCGACGGTTGCAGTCCCATGGGGTAGTGGCCAATCCTGAAGCCTTCTGGGGGCTTCGACCCAGGTTCGAATCCTGGTGGGACTACTGACTCCGAGGTTCGAATCCTTACAGCCGTGAGTGTGGCCAGTAGAAAAC
>LKMJ01005267.1_pt1 | contig 12198 bp, 7 predicted proteins | sample 643391 | NCBI WGS metagenome assembly LKMJ01 (sample SAMN04112250, study PRJNA286221) | soda lake metagenome | biome: soda lake; feature: Kulunda Steppe; material: water; isolation source: sample PL-Br10 brine of Picturesque Lake | place: Russia: Kulunda steppe | collected 2010-07
AGAAACCAATCGAGGCACTCCGAGAGATTTGTCGTGTGCTCGCGCCCGGTGGAACGTTTTACTGTGCGGTAAATTTCTTCGAGGAGTCAGTACACACGCACCACTGGCAAGAGAAAGTCGGTATCGAAATGCAACTCTGGGACCGGACCGAGTACCGAGAGGGGTTCCGGGAGGCTGGGTTGTACGTTGCCGAGCAGGATACGATTCCCGACCGTGAGACCGAAATTCCACCGGCCGAGGAGTTCCCCACAGAGGAGTTTAAATCACGCGAGGCAATGGTCGAGCGGTACCGCGAACACGGGACACTGTTGACGGTTGGTATTGCCCCCTGAGATTGTGTGTCGAGATGTGTCATAGAGTGACATCCGGGAGTGGGAGAGCCTGTAAATTTATATAGGTGTTTGCACATATGATCAGGAAAGTATTAACAGAGGTTAGCTGGTCGTATGATACAGTAAATTAGTCAAAAAGAATAGTATCAATAATGAAAACGAAAGTAATTACAAAAACAGTGTGGCATCGGAAACGGAATGCCAGACACGAAGACGAAACCAGTTTGGGTACAGAACGTGGGGTACTGACGGGGGCGGTTTGTGTACCCGCAGACTGGCCACAGGAAGGCTGCAGAGAGGGAAGAAACGATGAATAACAGAAATACAATACTAATAGCGCTGCTCATTGTTGGGTTAGTATCAACAGGATTCGTGGGGGTATCGATAGCAACCGAAGAAGACGGGGAGTTCAGTATCACAGAGCATCCGACGCACGTGGACGCTTCGCCCGGAGAACCGATAACTGTGAACGTTTCTGTGAATAATACGGGCGAGACAACAGCGACACAGACGGTTGAGCTCTTTATTGACGAAGGTGACGAAGAGGATGAAATAGACGATGCTGTTGAGGTAGAACTCGAACCAGATGAAGAAAAGATAGTCTCGCTAGAGACGACTGCGCCCGATGAGGAGGCTGAATACGCAGCCGACGTTTCGACTGCAGATGACTCTGTCGGGCTAACGGTAGATACGACGGGAGATGACGAAGAGGCTGACGAAGAAGGGTTCGAGGTGGCCGACATTGAGCCTGAACAGATCGAATCCGATCTAAGCGAGACGACTCCCGTCAGCACCACGGTCACGAACACTGGAGAGGATGAATTTACTGATGTTGTTGGACTAACGGTCATCGAAGAAGGCGGGGAGACAACCGAGGTTACAGACGAAAAAGAGGTGACAATCGGTGCAGGTGAAAGCGAGACAGTCAGTCTCGACGCAACAGCCCCAGAGACCCCGGGTGAACACGAATTTGCGGTCTGGAGTGGGACGACCGAAATAAATGGGGGACTCGTAGTCGAGGGACTCGATGAGCTAACTGTCGATGGTGAAGGAGACAGCGAAGATAGCTTCGAGACGATAGAAGAGGGACTCGACGCTGCCACAGAAGGGGCAGAAATTTCAGTCGAGTCGGGCACATACGAACCAGAATTTGAGCTACAAATCTCGGTCAGTGGTGTCGAGTTGATTGCAGTCGATGGCCCCGAGCAGACGACGATTCAGGCGCCGGTCCGGATCGATTCCGAGAATGTCGCGCTGACCGGGTTCACGGTCGAACCTGAAGAGATGGAAGAAATCGGTATTCAAACTGGACCCGGTGCATACAACGCGACGGTCACGGACAACATCGTCGAGGGGGAAGTTGAAGAAGATATCAGCGTGAATGCTGGAATGGATGTCCAAGTCGAGAATAACGTACTCAACGGCACGTCGGATTTCACATTCGACGATGGTGCAATCAGTGTCTGGGCAGATGACCTCGCCGAAATGAACGGGGAGGCGGTAGAGACCGACCGTGACCTCCTCGAAGTACTAACCGAGAGCAATGACTTCGAATATCTGCAGACGCCTTTTGACACCTACACCGAGGAGGCTCTCGAAACGACAATTTCGGGGACAGTGCTTGCGGAAGATGGTGAGCAACCCGCAGATGGCTTCGTTGCACTGTATTTCGATGACCAACCATCCGTTCCGGTGGATGGTCTTCGTGAGGACGGCGGCGTGTATGCACCATCAGTCGGTGACGAGTTGTCCGAGTCAGGCGAATACGAGATGACACTGCCATCCGAGGCCAACTTCCGAGAAGCAATACTCGTCTATGGACAGGGTGACCTGTCAGAGGACAATCTAGGCGATGGACTGCTCCCAGCCGATAACATCCCAGACACCCAAAAGCTCGGTGTTCTCTCGAATGACCCGATGATAAATATACCAGCCGGTGAAAAAATAGACCGAGAAAACCAGACGCTGGTCCCACTCGATGAAGGAGACGATAGAGATGCAGCAGAACCCAGAGATGGGAATTTCGACTTCGAACAGCAGGAACTGACAGAGGGACACAATGTGACCGTTAACGTCACAGATAATCACGGCGAACCACTCGAAGATGCGGCCGTGTTAGTCTCTGATGAGCTTTCTGGGCCTGGTACCTGGCTCGGCCTGACGAATGAAGACGGTTCGTTCGTTTCAGACCGAGTCCCAGCGAATATCACCTCGGGGAATGAATACTGGCAGGGACAGACACTCTTTGAAGCATTCGACGGGATAGAAGACGGTGACCTCGTCCACGTTGAGGACGATGGCGAGACAGTCATCGATGATCCGCCAATGACCGACGCTGGTCTAAACACGGGTGAACTGGCAACCGGTACGTACTATATTGCCGATGACGGTGAACCAGTTGAATTCGACGACAATGAACTGGTCGACGTTGGTGTCGACACCGAGGATGCCACCTGGGAGGTTGTCGATTCATCTATCGAGCGAACAGAACCGGGTATCGAACTTGCAAACAGTACCTGGAATATCATGGCTGAAGTGCCGCTCGATGAACGGTTCTCGTATTTTTACGAGCAGAACGTAACGACTGAAATCGACAGTGACGACCACTTCGAGTTCGAATTCGCACCAGTTGCGTCGTTCGACGCCCCAGAAGAGGCTGGCGTTGGCGCACCAACTGAATTCGAAGTCACGGTTGATGAGGATCGAACCGGACCTGAAGAGGAGATCAAAACCATCGAGCTTCGTTTCGGTGATGGTGCGGTAGAAACGGTCTTCGACAGCGACGAAGACGAATACGACGGTGCAACGACTGCACTGTCAGAACACATCTACGATATGGAAGGTGAGGTTACTGCCGAAGTAGTTGTGACGACAGAGAGACCTGTTGAACAGTGGGAGATGGATGGTGAAGAAACAACGGATGACGAGGAAACGACGGACGAAGAGACAATTGAAACCTTCGAGTATGTCGATACACAGACAATCTCCGTTGTCACCGCAGAGCCAGTTCCAGCACTTGAGACACCAGAAACGGCCACAGAAGGTGAACAAATCCACCTCGACGCGAGTGAAAGCGAAGACGAATTCGGTATCGTGCATTTTGAGTGGACGGTCACTGACGAAGATGGCGAGACCGTCGAACAGCAAATAACCGAGGGTGATGAGCCAACACTCGAAACAGAAATCGAAGAAAGTGGAGAGTATGACGTTTCAGTAACCGTCCTCAATACTGGTGGCAACGAGAATACAACGAGTCAGTCTATCGAGATAGTCGAGGCAGCAAACCTTGCAACTGATCTCGACGTTGCAGACGGACAGCCACTCCGCGAGGAGCCAACGGCGAACGTCACAGTTGAAAACGTCGGTACCGAAACGGCCGAAAGCGATGACGGATTCGAAGTCATCGTGAACGCGAGCGGAACACCATTTGGTGCGGATGATGAAGAAGTTCTTTCAAAGAGCTTCACCGTCGATGAGAACCTCACAGGTGGTGAGTCCGTCACTGAAGAACTCGAATTCGACTTTATCGAAGACCGAATCGTCGGTGATGTTGATTTCGCTGCAGAAGCTGATCCAGATGATGTGGTCGATGAAGCAACGACCGAAACCAACGTCGACACCGAGACAGCAGAAATTACGTATACCAACCTCGTTGTCGATAACTATGCACCGGATGTCGTCTCCGAAGCAGAAGAGATCGGTCTGCGCTCGTATGTGAGAAACGACGGCACTGCGCCGAGCGAGCAATCTGAAATTAATATCACCGTCAGTAACGAGACAGACCAGGTGGTCAATGAAACCACAGGCGTTGGGGAACTCGATGCTGGCGACCGACAGCGAAATGAAACCGAAACACAACTTGAGCCAGGCGAATACACGTTCGAACTGGAGGTAGAAGATGAACTGTTCGATGAGAACACCAGTGTCGAAACCGAATTCGAGGTAGAGGAATTCGAACTCGACATCGACGAAGAGAGTATCCGTGTTCCAGAGAGTATCTCTGGTGAATCGAACTTCACGGCTGTCTTTGGCTTCGAGTCCTCTGCTTCCTTGCCCGTCAACGCGACACTTGATCTTTCCGACGCAGATGGTGTCGAGTTCGCAGATGGTTGGGAAGATACCCAGACAACCACAGTTGAGGATGTAACTAGTAATCGGGCAAACGTGGTTGCCTACGACCTGCGGACGACCAATGAATCCGGTGAGACTGATATTGACTTCGAAGTCGAGGATACTGCTGATGTCGGCGAACAGGCAGACATCACGGAATCAACGAACGTCACAGTCCCAACAGAACGTATAACGAACACGACCGCAGTTAGCTTCGATGGCGAAAATGAGGAAGAAACTGCTGCCATTGAACTGTTCGGCGACGACGTGACGAATGATCAGGAAATCGAAATCTCGGTGCAAGGTGGTTCTGATGGCCGGACGCTACAGGGGCTTGAATATCTCGTTACGTACCCATACGGCTGTGTCGAACAGACAACATCAGCGTTCCTCGGTGCATTGAACACAGACGAATACTACGAGGATAGAACGTCGGATATCTCCGAAGAACGCCAGGATACGATCAACGGCAGCATCGAGGAAGGTGTCGAGAGGCTGAAACAGGACGGTCTCCGAGGCCAGCAAGATGCTGGGGAAGATGAAGGATCGTGGAACCAGTGGGGCCGTGAAGGACAAGCAGGACAGAGCTACTTCACTGCGTACGCGCTGTTTGGCGCTGCCTCGGTCGACAACAACGAGATTCACAGCGAGCGAAATGACGACGAACTCGGTGATATCGACTTCGATGCAGCAGTCGAGTGGCTCGCTGATGAGAACTGGGACCAGCCAGATGGGTATCTCAACGACGAGCCAGCAAGTACTGGATTTAGCATGGTTTCACTGGCCGAAGCAAACCGGAGTGACGAAACCAACGAAGACACGATTGACCTGATTGCAGAGGTCTATGCCAACGCCTCGGTGGAACTGCTCGATAGCAGCCAAGATGTGGCTGATGGTGTTGCCTGGGAAGATGAAGAGGCGAGATCGACTGCACTGGCTGTGCATGGACTCCAACTTGCACTCGATGCCAGCGCATACGAAGAACACGAGGACCTCAACGAAGATGACCTCGAAGAGACAATCGACGATGGTGTCGACTGGCTCGAAGCGAACCAGCACGCTGATGGCTCCTGGGATGCCTACAACGACCTCTGGTTCAACAGCGAAGGTGACAAAAGCGAAACGACTGCCACAGCACTCATGGCATTAAACGAGACTGGAATGGATGACGAGAACGCGACAGTCGAAGATGGAACAGATTATCTGATGGATATTTACGAGTCCGATGGGTCGTGGGGCTACCCACGAGCAACACAGGCAGCCATCGACGCGCTAAATGAGTTGACACCCGGTGCTGCAGAGCGGTCGATGAACGTTACGCTCCATAGCAACAACGGAGAGTCAGTAACTAAAGACGAACTCGATGTCGATACGGATACACAGACAGTCGATGTCGAACTAAGCGAAGGCGAAATTGACGACCTCACACCAGAAAGCGACAGCGAAGAGATAATGATCACTGTCGAGGATGACGATAGCGGAGAAGAACTCGTCACCGTCGCAATCGAGACAGAACAGGATGTCGAGCGGCCTGCACTGGAGGGTGAGCAATAATGCAACGAAAGACTGTTGGCCTGTGTGCCGTCGTTGTCGGGGCAATCTGTCTTGCGCTGTTGGTCATTCCGGGGACAGTCGTCAGTGATGACCACGGCGAACACGACGTCTCCGTCAACGTGGATGATCCAGTGATAATCGATGAATCAGAGACGATTGCAGTGACCGTCGAGAATCCGACAGACGCAGACCTCATCTTCCCACTCGTCGAGGTCCCGCTTGATGGGCTGGATGTCGAGGAGGATGATACTTTCGACCGAGCCGATGGCGAAGAAGGCCTCGACGGTGTCACAGCAACCCACGACGGTGAGACTGAAGACCGTGATGCGTTCATAAACGACAGCACATTCCAGGGAGACACTGACGCATTGTTCATCGAAGGTGAGAATGTGCCCGCCGAAAGCGAGGTGACCTACGAGTTCGACCTCACCATCGATACGTCCGCAGAAATCGATATGGAAGTCGATGTCCGCTCGCTCAATGACGAAGACGAAAACGTCAGAATAAGCGAGTCAATCGAGACCGTCGGTGCTGGAACGATAGATGCAACCTTCACAGAAGGTGAGGGCTCGATAACAGTACTGGAAGATGGATCAGAGGTTGAAACGGACGACGACAGTCTGTCGGTCGACGTTCCCGGTGGTGAGTCCTACGAAGTCCTCACGGACGGGATTTCGATCCTTGAAGAGAGTGTGAGCCTCGATGTAACACCATCCGAGTTTGGGAGCGAAACCGTCGAATTTGCTGATATCGAATCGGCTGACGAACCGCATGTAATCGCCAGTAGTTCTTCGAGTGCGGATGCAATCCAAAGCAGTACATCACGCTCGATAGACCGTGGGACAGCCGAGACAAACACAGTGCAACACGTTGAGTTCGACCTGGCAATCGATGGGAGTGGTGAGACACACCTCGTTGTCGAGGATGAACCCGACCTGCCGATGCGCGGTATCGATACAGCCGGGGATTTCGGCGGTGCAGAGTGGCACGCAAACGATAGTTTGGCAACGATGACTTACGATGGAGATACCAGTGGTGCAGACCTCGTTTCGCTTGCACTCGAAGGGTATCCGCTGGGTGATGTGACGACAAGTGGCGACGTTACTGAGAACGATGCAACAGAGATTGCGACAATGATTGCAGAAGGAAATGCTGACGATATCAACGAGTATGGTGATGTGACTGCTGATGGAGACGTATCGGCCGCGGATGCAATGAAAATCCAGCAGTACCACGAGGAGAACCGAGACGCAGACTATGGAGGTGACTGATCGATGCAACTGACGACCCGGCAGGGGCTTGCTATCCTGTGTGTGCTGATGGTCGCAGGTGCTGGGCTTTTGGTTGCAATGGCACCTGCTGCCGGGAGCTCGACTGTCGATATTGGAATCGAAGACCCCGGTGACGACCTCGATGAAGGCGAGACTGTCTCGGTCGACCTCCTCGCAACCGACGCAGATACCGATGGGACCGGTGCTTTCGAGGTGACTATCTCTACGAGTGAGACGGTCGATGTGGCAGTCGCGGGAACAGACCAGTTCGAAATCGAGACTGGCGAATCAGGTGATGAAAAGACAATCGTCGGTTACACCGGCCAGACCGACACGGCAAGTGATGAACTCACGCTTGCAGAGATTGATCTGACTGCGACCGAAAGCGGTGACGGTGGAATTACACTTGAGGAAGTTGAGACACTGGTCGAACCGACAGACGGTGAAGGTGTCACATATACAACCGGTGAACAAGAAAGCGATGAAGTGACCTTCAGTATCACTGATCCGGGGCCAGTGTTCGATATCGACAGTGTTGCAATCGACGATGAGGTTGAAGCGGGTGAGGAAATAACTGCCGAGGCGACAGTTGAAAATGTCGGAACCGAAGACGATACCCAAGATGTCTCTTTGCTCGTCGATGGGAACGAACAGGACACCACAGAACTTGGTCTCGACGAAGATGAGAGTGAGGCGGTGGAGCTAAGCTACACCACAAGTTCTGGAGATGTTGGTGACCTTTCGATAGCCACCGAGAGTGAGGATGACACAGTCAGTGAGACAGTGACCGTCACGGAAGAAGAAACTGAAGAAGACGAAGGTGACGATGGGCCGACCATTATTCCACCGGGTGATGGGACAGACGACGATGAAGCAGACGAGGAAGAAACAGATGACGAGAGAGATGCGGAATCAACAGTTCTAGATCCTGAAGAGATTGCTGGCGCAATCGAAACACCGGACGATGTCGCACCCACGCGGGCTGAACAAAGCACCGTCGAGACTGATGAAGAAACTGGGCTGGCACAGGTGAGCTTTACCGCAGAATCCAGTGTCGAGCAGATCTCATTCGACGGGGAAACCGCCGGTGATGTCACTGTTGCCGAGTACGAAAGCGAGCCAGCAGAGACCGGTTTGTCACCGGGTCAGTCAGTGAGTGTATCACAGTTCAATGTGCCAAATCCCGAGACAAGCGCAACGATCACACAGCGGCTATCGACTGACCGCCTCGATGAGTTCGGTGCTGCTGCCGAGGATCTACAGGTCAACCGTTTTGACGACGAGTGGCAGCCACTCGATACGGAAGTTATCGAAGAAAGTGACGGAGAAATAGTCCTCGAAGCCGAGACGCCTGGCTTTTCGTATTTCTCGACCAGTGTGACGAGTGACCCCGTCCCAGCGTTCGACGCTACACCGACAGATCCCGAAATGGATGAGACAGTCACCTTCGACGCAAGCGAGTCCGAAGACGAACACGGTGAAATCGTCGCTTACGAGTGGACAATCGATGGCGAGGAACTGACTGGCGAGCAGGTCACAGAAACGTTCGAATCTTCCGGCGATGTTGAAGTCGAATTAGCGGTTCGAAACGATGCCAACCGGACTGCCAGCACAACAGAGACGATCACCGTCGCTGATCTCGAAGCAGCATTCGAGGTGACTGAAATCGACGCACCCGCGACGGCCGACCCCGGTGAGCAATTGGACGTCGCTGTGACGATTGCAAACACCGGTGATAGTGATGGCGACGAACAACTCACGTATAGCTTCGATGGCGAAACCGAATCCGAAGAGAGTGTCGGCGTTGATGCAGGTGAGTCAGAAACAGTGAGTGTGACTGTCACGGCACCCGAGGACGCTGGCGAGTTTGACCACGAGGCAGCAATTGCAGGCACAACCGAAACGGAGACCACGACTGTCGAAGATGAGGATACGGACGATGCGGACGATGTTGACGAGCAACCGACTGAAGAAGACGATGCTGACGACGATGACGACGGATTCGCACCCGGATTTGGAGTCGTCGCTGCCGTGTTTGCACTCGCGCTGGTCGTCACAGTTGCACGCCACCGAACGAATCAGCAATAGCAATAACCACCATACGGATGCAACGAACAGAGATAACCCGCCGGTCGCTCCTTGCAGGGGCTGTGTTGTTCCTTGCAGGCTGTACAGGTCGTGACGACAGCAACGGGGCTGAAAACTCGGACGCTGGGGACGACAATGCCGGCACTGATGAGGTGCCTACAGAAAGCGAGGTTGATGACGAGACACATCTCGATCAGTACGAGTCCTACCTCCGGGATGAACAGATCCCAGTCAATGACCTCCAGGTCGACGAGGACGAACGAATCGTTTCTATCGAGTACGAATCACAGCACACCCACGAAGAGGAGTTGGCAGCAGAGATGGGCGTCGTTGCAGGCGGCTACATGCAACGACTCGAAGAACACTGGGAGATGGACCGGCTTGCGGCGACGATTTACGACGACGAAAAGCCGATTGCAACCTGGCAGATGGAGACCGAGTGGTTCGAAGAGATGGAAGCAGACGAACGGACACCCGAAGAACTCTCGGTTTCCATGATCGGAACACTCGAATTACTCTCGGATTGAGGACCGAGACCGTTTTTTGAGCGCCATGACATAAAACAGGGAGACGTCAGGAAGTATATGTATTTTCCGCGATAATGGGCTGGTATGCCGACGAGACACGAAATTCCCATCGAGGACGAGACGATCGTCGCCATCCACCACGAAGCCGACACAGACGGCTGGCTCGTCTTCTGTCACGGGTTCCAGAGCGACAAAAGCGGCAGCTACGAGAGCAGGTGTGAACGCGCTGTCGAAGAAGGATACAATGGCGTGCGTTTTGATTTCCGGGGCTGTGGGGAGTCCTCACGGTCGTTTGGCGAACAGACACTTAGCACGCGCACTGCAGACCTAGAGGCAGTTCTCGATTATTTCGAGCCACCGAGCTACGTCCTCTTTGGGTCGAGCTTTGGCGGGAAAGTCGCCTTTCACAGCGACCACAGCGACCGACTGAAAGCAATTGCAACCCGCGCGCCAGTTACGTACAACCGCGCGTTCGACAAATATCGAGAAGCATTCACAGAGAGTGCAGGCGATTTTGCAGAGACGGCGACAGCCTTTTTCGACGATTTCGATGCGTACTCTTTCGAGACAGTTCGGGAGACAATCGACGTTCCGGTTGCCATCTTCCACGGCCGAGACGACGACTCCGTACCAATCGAGGATAGTATCGAGGCTGTTGGTGCCCTCGAAACAGATGTTTTGCTACAGGCCTACGCCGGGGAGGGCCATCTCTTTAGCCGGGAGGCCGAAGCGCAGATGCGCGAGCAACTGTTCACATGGCTTCGTTCAACCGCTGATTATCAACCAACAAAATAAAGGGGAAAACATCATGAATCGGGAGAGGCTGAGGGTCGTATGGACCGTGATGGTCGGTCAAACGCACCGTCGTCGGCAGCTGCCGAGACCGAGATATCACTCGATGTACTTCCGTTGCACTCGACGAATCTCGTGACAGTCCTTGATGCAAACGGCGTCATCCAGTACGAGAGCCCTTCAATCGAGCGTATATACGGCTACGGACAGGACGAACTTGTCGGCGATCAGGTTTCCCAGTACTTCCATCCAGACGACCGAGAGAACGTGATGGGCGCATTTCAGACTGTCGTCGAAAGCGAAGAGTACACTGTCGAAGCAGTCGAATACCGGCACAAACAGGTAGATGGAACGTACACGTGGGTCGAATCCGTCGCATCCGCAGATCCCACACCAGATGGGAACTATGTTATCAATACGCGTGACATCAGTAGTCGAAAAAAACGCGAGCAAAATCTCGAACGTACGAACAAGCGCCTCAACGAGTTCGCCAGTATCGTCTCCCACGATCTTCGCAATCCCTTGAATGTTGCACAGACGCGGTTGGAACTGACACAAAGAGAGTGTGAAAGTGAGCATCTCCCCCATATCGAACGTGCACACGACCGTATGGAAACACTGGTTGCAGATCTGCTGACACTCTCGCGTGTTGGCAAACAGGTGGCAGAAACCGAAGTTGTTTCGCTGGAACGCCTCATCGAATCCTGCTGGCAGACGGTTTCGACAGCCGATGCAACACTCGTCGTCGACACTAACCAACAACTGTTGGCTGATGAGAGCCGTCTGCAACAACTGCTCGAAAATCTCGTACGCAACAGTGTCGAACACGGTTCGACAAGCAGTCGGGCACAGTCCGACGACAGTGTCGAACACGGCGGAGAGAGTCTCACCGTGACAGTAGGAACGCTAGAGACTGGCTTTTATGTCGAGGACGACGGTCCAGGGATTAAAGCGAGCGAACGAAAGCAGGTATTCGATGCAGGCACGTCGGGTGCGAGCGATGGAACTGGGCTGGGGTTGCGTATCGTCAAGCAAATCGTCGACGCCCACGGCTGGGAGGTTGAGATTACCACCGGAACACAGGGTGGCGCACGCTTCGAAATCACGGATGTCGAACGTCGGTAGTGGCTGTATATGCAGATTTTCAAACACTGGGAATCACGGCCTTTTTTAACCAGACTGGGGGCGTAGCAAGCACCAATGGCTACGAGTACTCAACCGCCCGAACCGTTCCGTGATATCGAGCTACCGGACGGGAGCGATCCAATCTCGAAAGGCGTCGTCAAGCGTGTCCGTCGGGACGATGGGACGATTATCGTCGACATTGCCATCGACGGACTCGGAGAGAATCTCTCCGAGCGGATCATCCAGCAGATTCGGGGTGCGGCACTCACATTACCGGATGCAGAACACGTACGCATCGAACCGATCAACCACCAGGACAAGGATGTCGAAATCCCTGAAGCAGAGTACGTCATCGCCGTCGCAAGCGCGAAAGGTGGCGTCGGCAAGACGACTGTCTCC
>LKMJ01005268.1_pt1 | contig 12198 bp, 20 predicted proteins | sample 643391 | NCBI WGS metagenome assembly LKMJ01 (sample SAMN04112250, study PRJNA286221) | soda lake metagenome | biome: soda lake; feature: Kulunda Steppe; material: water; isolation source: sample PL-Br10 brine of Picturesque Lake | place: Russia: Kulunda steppe | collected 2010-07
GAGTTCGCAAAGTTTAATTGCTTTTGGCCACCCCTCGCAAAGATGCAAAGTTCGCAAAAAAATTATTAAATTAAGTTAGGCCCCTCGCAATAAACCTCCCTCGCAATAAAAAGCCGTCGGTAAGGTAGGTCGGACTACGTCGGTAAGCTAATAAGGTTTATCGCTTTGTCAATAGTTATCACTCTCTTGCTGCGGTGGCGTCCCGCTGCTGCTAGATGAATGACATCGATATAGCATGTGTTCGTACTCCAAACATTGTCTATTAGAAATTGGACCTGGTGAGCTTTGCTTCGGAAATAGTAAGCGAACAGTGAGAGAGCGAAGAATTTTCTCTTTAACTCGTGACATTCACCAAGCAAACCCCGATAATTATATCCTCTCACGTCGAATACACCACATCCAGAAGTAGAATATACCGAATATATAAGCGTTTCCAGGTCAGGCAGGCGAATCCATCATAAATGATCTAAAAGTGGGTTTTGTGCTTCCCCGCACCGGATTGTCTCCTCCAGACACCCATGTCGTGCTGAGTATTAGGTAAAACACGATATACCCCAAATCAGATGCCTGGGTTGTGCTCATCGTTTGGGGGCTTGTAATAAACAAACATTGTTGCAAAATAATTGGAGTGGAAAGACCCAGCGGTTGGTGAGATGTGCTTGTTGGATCATTTACCAAAATTTTCCAGCAAATGGGTGCCAAAATGGGTTAAAAACCGCCCCCCTCCAAATCTGGGTTTCACATCCAATATCAATTAACAACTTGAACATATTAGAAGTTTATTGGTGGGGTTCTGGGGGTTAAAGGAGCTCTGATGGGTCTGGACCCATGTTGGACCCATGAATGTTGCAGGCCTTTCTAGGTTTCAGCTCAGATGCCCTCATTTGGCGGAAACAGCTCATAGGCTATGAAACCTGTCCTTGTAGTTTTAAACTGCTTGAGTGCAGAATTGCGCATCAAGCACCATCACCTCTTCTGCACACCAATTAGTGGCTCATGAGAGCTTGATCAAGCAGGCTTAGAGACTTTGGTGACCAAGCAGACATCAAAGGACTGGCTTTGTTTGTTTTTTAACCTGACCTACTTGTGCACGAGTGCCAAGATTGCTGTGCCTAGGTTCCAGAACACCACCTTGCTTGTTCTTTTTTCCTTCGAGCTGGTATTGGTTGCAGGCCTTCTAAGCTGCCCTCGCTCGACAGTAAAGCTAAGTCAACAAACAGTCGAACTACTTGACTGAGGCCTTATTCTTGTAACCTTGTAACCTAAGTCAACAAACTTGTCACCTAGTCACTTGTAACCTAAGTCAGCTAAGCTGCCCTCGTTTGGCAGATACAGCTATGTAACCTAACCTAACCTAAGTCAACAAACCTAGGCAACATATGCCCCCTCCACCAACGAAACAGAACCAGACTTTGCCATATCATTTCAGACTTTTTGGCCGGCGAAAGCCAGCCACAAACCAATCAATTTCAACGGCCAGGCTGGCGGATAACCCTAACTTGAAGGACGGCTTTAAAAGAAGTTTCAGCTTGACTAGTGGGGTAATTGTTATGTAAGAAATCACAATGGGGACCACCATGAAGGTGACACACACAGGTTCAGTCGGCTCAGCTTTCAGGTGACAAGTTTGTAGCAGGTACGCCAGGCATAACTTATTGAGGAGGGCAGGGTCATTCTGTTTTGAACAGGCACTGAGATTACCTTCTGGGGCGTTGGTGTGAGGGCTGCACATACCTCAGCACTTACGTTTGGGGCTTGAGGTCTCAGGCTCGTGCCACAGGGGCAGCGCGCATGAAAAATACGTGATTTATGGTCCAATACCATTGGCAATGGCCTGTATCTATGACCAACAGCAGCAGAAGCTGATGCGCTTAAGCAACAGAAGTGTCTAAATAGATAACGTAGGGTTGAATTAATATGTGATCAAAGGCAAGCACGAGCCACTTTACTGTGCAAAGCCTAACCCGGGAGGGGGGGAGAGGCCTCATCTATCTGAAACATGGCAGGCATCCTCATTTACGAGGACGACATACTCCTCATCAAAGCTGCAGCCCCCCCCTTGGCTAGCAGCAGCTGAGCAGGCCTGCACGCACGTAAAGACTGCAAGCGTGCACAAGTCCCAGTTCGCCGCCCCATTGACAGCGCCAGCGTCTATACGAGGCTCGCCAGCTACGCCACCCTCTTGAGTGCCCGTCTTGTGGGTATCCGAGCCTTCACTTAAGGCCTCACCAGCCTCCACAATCATGGATATGAGCGGAGCCATCAGCTGCAGCTCAAACACACGAGGCGCTCCACACCTTGCGCATGTTCCCCCTTCTGGTGCTTGCGGAACTGGCCACAATGGCTGACTGCCTCGGCAATACCTGCAGGCATAGGTGCGTGCATGTGTACGTACGTTTGTTTGCGCGCAAGTCGCGTGAGTATGCACACGTAAGAACGGCCTGTGCAGTGCGCACACTGTGCACACAAGTCTACCAAAGACCAGAGCTTCAGTTGCTGCAGCTGGACCATTGCAACCTTGGCTGAATCCCACGTCGGAATGACAAGTCGTGGTCACAGGCCCTTTCCAGCTAAGGCAGCAGGAAGGATGCCTTCAAAGGCTATGCTCTTGAATTCCAGCTTCAGGGCCTCAGGCCACTCATAGCTGCGGCATGATGAGGGCTAGAACCTGAGCCCTCTGACAGGGCCTGCGGCAACACCTGCGACCATGAACTCCGTGCACTCCCAAAGGGTGCCCTGTGCACGCTCGTCTGTGTCCTACCAACTGGTGCCTCGCGCGGCACACAAACACATGCACACGCATGCACGCACGCACGCACACCTCCCAAGCGCACCTCACGCACTGCTCTGGCCGCTGCAGCAGGCGCTTGCTGAACTTCAGGTAGCTAGGTTGTACGCCCCTCACGCTGTCCTCCTCATACTCCTCGCCAGTCCAGCCCACCGAGCCCTCGCTGCCTCCCTCTTGGCTGTCACACTCCATGGCAGTGCTGCTGCCCCCCGGACCCCCAACATTCGTGCGGCCTCCATTTCCTGCTGCACGCACATGCAGTCATGCACAAGCACACTCAGGCGGCGTACGCGGCCACATTGCGCATCGAGGCACCGAGGCATGATGGGCCACGCTTTCAGACTGGCAGCAGTAGCCATGACCATCATGGCAATGCATTTTTTGTGTGACCAAGGCAGCTCTAAGTTTTTTCAGACTGGCAGCAGTAGCCATGACCATCATGGCAATGCATTTTTTGTGTGACCAAGGCAGCTCTAAGAATCAGGGGGACGCTGGCTGTATTCTGAGTGCGCCCAGGCAAACACCTCAAGTGTTCCTGCAAGCCGCTGTGTTTGCTGAGCTGTCGACTTGCCAAGCAGAGTGTCATAGCGAACAAGCCCATGGGGCGCACCGTTTGTGTCAGACGAGCCCATCGCATCCTCTTGCTGGTATTGCAGGAGCAAGCTCTTGATGTGCGCGTGCTCTGCCCTGCTGATACCAGCTGCCTGCCCTGCGCAGGTGGCAAGCAGAGGAGACATGGTCACAAACATACCCTGTGCTCTGCAGAGCCAGCGTTGCTGCCATGCAGTGCTGTCGTGCGCACCCGCTACGGAGCTGTCAGTACTGCCAACCAGGACCTAGCCTTATGCAGCAAACATTCATTGCCACTACCCATACGCGCGCCTGTTGGCAGCAGTGCCCCGTCACGCTCACTGCTCGCACCTTGAACCTCAGGCTCAGCGACGACATAGAACTCAGGCAGCACTGGCTGCCCCTGGCGCCTTGCATGCCAGCTGGGCAGGGGGGCTCTTTCAGGCCCTGCACCCTTAGATGAGCCAGGGGGCTTGGCTTTGGCTGTCTGCTGCGGCTGCTGTGACGATTGGGACTGCACTGCTGCAGAGGCCAAGTCATCCAAAGCAGCGTTGAGGTCAGCAAAATCCAGCGCTCCCCCTGCCTCTGCGCCGTCTCCTTCAAAACGCCCAAAATCGTCGTCCCCAAACCCGTCTTGACCAGCTGCCTCTTGGCTGCCAGGCTGCTGGCGCGAGTCCTGCTGCTGGCCTGCAGGGGGCTCCTGCTCCTGCTGGTTCAGCTGAGGTGGCACATGCACCTGACTGCAGAACGCACGCCATGCACCCTGGGTGCGCCCACACCCAGGACGCACGCATCCGTGAACGTACAGCGTCCGTTCTGGGGCATACACACCATGGGTGGAGTTCTCTAAGGGGGTGTACGCCTGCGAGCATGGGTGCGTGGGTGCAAGAATGCACTTGCGCTTGAGAATGCATTTGCGCTTGCCTCTTTTCTTGTGAGTGAGAGTGAGAGAGAGAGAGAGAGAGAGAGAGAGAGGGAGGGAGAGAGAGGGAGGGAGAGAGGTATGCAAGCAATACTCATCCCACGCTAATCGCAGAATATCGGGATCGCGTGATCATGCAAGTAACTGCAGGCCCGTTGCGAAAGGGGGAGGCATTTCACCACATTAGTACATTAGGAAGCCTCAGCTGTAATTTGTATCTGATTTAAGAGGACAGGGTGTTGCTTTACCTGGAAGACCAGCGGCATGACATGGCCGCACGCTTTGCAGGCCACTGCAGATGCAGGGTGAGGCGCGGAAAGCTCATCTCCAGGGAAGCTTGCTACACCCCCTACTTTTGTGGTGTAGTGATCCACAGCCCCTGGCTGGCCAGCCGGCACGTAGTCCCCGGCTAAACCCAGCCAAACAGTATTGTTTTCTTTCCCCTTCTTCATTTCATTTTTCAAGTGTACTGTTTTTCATATATGTGTGTGACTGTGCGACATGACTAAATAAAAATTCAATAAGTTCATACAGTTCCTAACGAATAATTTTTTACGGCAAAGAATGACGTGATCATGAGTTTTAGGGATCGGCGATGTGTTCCCACGCTGCAGCACTGCTTAATACTGAGAAGGCGCTCGAGCTGGCCTTTCGCCTAGCTGCTGATGACATCCAGGTAAAGGGTATTTGCATGTGCGTACTTTTTGGGCACAACACTTTTTCGGCACACAGACACAGAAACTGTGTGCATTCTTACAACCCTATGTGTTGAAAAACAGGAGGACTATGTGTGCGCCCTGTGCCTGTGTCCTATCCCCAAGGATCATCAGGGAAATATTCAGGCTTGCCCAAAACAAGGTTTGTGCCACTGCTTGCTGGTCTGTCGCCTGATGCCTAGGCAATGCTGTGGTGCCCTCTCTCCTCATCATCAGTTCTCACACCATGCCGTTGCCTTTTCTACGCTTGCAGGTCACACACTAGTCGTGGATGTGAGGCGCCGTGAGCTCATCTGCACTTACCCTTGCAGGGATTATGTATACCTGGACGCATTTGACAGGGCTGTCCAGGTGCGCACTTGGCGCATTTTTACAGTGGTAGGCACTTGCGCTTGCGTGCCCACTGTAATTTAACACTTTCATAAAAATCAGTATTCCTTGCTACTTGCAGCTCGTCCACGCAGCTGATGAATGTGTGCAGCGGGGCGTGGCTCTTGAGGAGCCCACGTTCGGGCCAGCATACCAGGTGATTGACCAGACAAAGAGGCAGCAAAAGGATGAAGCAGGATCCTGGCTGTTGACTTGTATGCCTTGATCCGGGGGGGGGGTAGACAGTTGGTTGTTCCAGACATACTTTTTTGGGTGTCCTTATGACTTCCCTCGGCTTTTGCGCGGCTGCCTGAAGATTGATTTTATGCTTCCAAAACCGAGAACATTTCCCCTTTTGCAGATCCTTACGAAACGGAGGCGACTCTTTGAGCAAGGCCATGGAGTTTATTCATGTATGGGAGCATGTTGCCCTCCGACTGGCTTCCTTGAGCAGGTGTGCAAAATCCAGACATGCCGGTCTTCATGCACCCAAGCGTGCTCCTTCTTGAACAGTTTGCGGCTATTGTTGCTGTATCTCTGCTCCTTCTTTGCACATTCCCGTGCTTTTCCGCCAATGTAAGATCTTAATCTACAAACCCCAGATGAGCATCCTTGACCAAGCCTACAGGCTGTCTGAATGTGTTGCATGCCTGTACAGCTCAAAACGCATCCACATGGTTCGTGCTAGGAGCTAAATGTGTGTGCTTTAATTGCACATGGGGCACGTGGCGTCCGTGGCTCGGACATAACTCATATCCGTGGCGGCTTACGCTCTCCTGCGTCTGCAGGATTTTAGTGAGGCACGCTCAAGAGATGGCCTGCCTTTGGGCTTGCGGGGTCTCAACAACCTGGGCAACACATGCTTCATGAATTGCGTGCTGCAGGTGGGACCCCCATCACCAGTGCTGCTGCAAACCAGGCAGCACAACCTGTGGTGTGTGTGTGTGTGTGTGTGTGTGTGTGTGTGTGTTGTGACCAGAGACAAAGTCCTGCCTGAGCATCTTGCACGGACAAGTAGGCTGCATGGACAAGCGAGTTGAACTCCAGCCTAGTGCCTTTCTCGGACATGCTGTGCGGCGTGTCTTATCCTTACACAGGTTCACATGGGCCCAGGGTCGCGTGCCCCTACCAGCTGCCTCCAGCTGCAGACTCAGCTCAGCTACAGCGCCTACACAGAATGGCGTGTCAGACTGCAGCTATGTTGCTACATAACTTCTTTCTTTACTGGCAGCCTGGAAGTCAGCCAGTCAACCTATTTCCGGTGGCTGTTTATCTGCTCTACCTTGCAGGCACTGATCCACGCCCCGCTCATGCGCAATTACTTCCTGGGTGATGGTCATAACCCAGCGCATTGCGAGGTGGATGAAGGCAAGCCCTGCCTGGGCTGCGAGATGGTGGGTTTGCTGTGCCCCTGCCCCTGCTTTTAGAAGTGTTGTGGTGCGTGTCCATTCATTTGTACCCTTCACTTGCTACCCGCTGTTATTTGGGGGGATGCCTAGGTCATCTGATGCCAAGCTGGCTCCAACTAGAGCTGCAACTGCGGCACACCACTCACAAGGCATGCCACAGCAAGTACGCAACTCTGTGCCAACAAGGCCAGGCCATTGTGCACAGCGCCTCCTTGGCCGATCTTGAAGCCAGACCAGCGTAATTACAAAGCAGCCTCATCGTACTGTTCAAGCCCGTCGGAGGAGGAGGGGGGCGTCCGACTCGCGGCGTGCTTGCATCAGGTGGACCACCTTGACCACGCTCCCCTCCGCCTGCGCCGCTGCCCGGCCCCCTCCCCCGCACGCCATTGTTGATTCTGATGGCTGTATCACGCAATACAGGGGGGTGGGCGGGGGAAGGGGGAGGGGAAGGGGGAGGGGCGGAATCGCGACCGACATCGCGAGGTGCCAACCTGATATGCAAGCACGCGCGTCCGTTGTCGGTGTCCACGCGGATCACCCCCGTTTTGCTCCCCATGCACCCTTCACTGCCACCGGAACGTCAACGCACACACACTGCACCCAATCGCGTGGTTTGGGCGCGAGAACACGCCCATCGCGGCACTTGCAGGCTGTGCGCAGGTTGCCCCGGAGTGCACCGTTCGCCCCGCCGCGACCACCGGCGGAGTCCCCGCAAACTGCGCTGCCCAGCCATCAATGCCTTATGCCTCAACAACGCGCCCTCACACAAAATCGCCCACCTTTGAAACGGCCAAATTACACGCAGAAATTGGGAAATTGGTGCTGGCAGGGTGCCTGAACAGGCATCATAGTACAAAACAACTGCTGCTGCTGCTGCTGCTGCTGCTGCTGCTCACTCCCGTGCCCTCCAAAGCACTGATGTCTAAAGCCAGTGCACGACTGCTGCTGTCGTTGCTGCTGCAGGACGCCGTCTTTGCCCATGTATTTAGTGGGGACAGGCAGCCCTTCAGCCCCGCCGACTTCCTGTTCAGCTGGTGGACGGTGGCCGACCACCTGGCAGAGTACCAGCAGCAGGCAAGGGAGCACGTGCTGGCTACAGCTGTGCATCCATGTGGTGGTCTTGCCCAAGGGGTTGTTCTTGGATGCCGAAGGAGCTTTTGGCAGAGACTTCGCAGTAAGCACGATGCCACACGCCGCCTGCTGTCACTGCCGGGCCAGTTGAGTAAGGCGCCCAGGCCTTGTGGCATGGGCAGAGGCAATCGCCCCCGCGCCAATGAGAGGATGCCATTGATCTCTTCCTGGGCGGGGTTGAGTGCCCTCGGGGGGGAGCAATTGCGGTGCCAGATTGTGTGAGGACTGCACATGCCCCATGTGTGGGCGCGCACAGCGGGTGTGTGCTGCAGGGCACACCCACAAGCCTCATCCGCCCGCTTTTCTGCACAAACCCACTCTTCCTGGGTCTGCGCCACGCGCGTGCGCTGCAGGACGCCCATGAGTTCTACCTGTCCGCGCTGTCGGCCTTGTGCCCTGCAACCATCAAGCCACCCAACGGGGCTTCTCAAAACGGGGGCATGGTCGCGGTGCCTGGGGCAGCGGCAGGCTCCTTTTTGCCTGCTGGAGCAGCCCTTGGCAATGGCCTGAGGCCAAATGGGATGGCGGACGGGCCGCTGCCTGCCTCTGGTGCTGCCTCAAGGCAAGTGTTTGAGCAAGGAGATAGAAGTGGGGTCAGAGTGGAGGGCGGGGCTGGTAGATGGGTGGAGGGATGGTGGCACAAGTGGGAAGGGTAGGTATAGGGGATGGCTAATGGGTGGAGGGATAGGGAAGTAGATGGATGGAGACACAAATGAACCGTGGTTGAGTGGCAGGATAGTGACATGGATTTTTTTTAAAATGCAGATCAAAAAATGGTAGGATCTAGGCCCTGCCGTATTTTGTGCTGAGATCATGGGCCCAAAGCACAGATCAGGGCCGCTAGAAGAGAAGAGAGACGACGCCCCTCCCCCCACCTCGCTGCCCTGCTTTCCACCTTCCCGCATCTTCCCGCCCCACCCAACACACGCAGGCATGGAGGGCAGGCAAACGGGGTGACCGCCGGCCTGCCCCCTGCAGCACAGCCCGTGCTGCTGCCACAGGGCGCCGCGCCGCACCACAGGACTGCAGCATCTCCCCTTTCCAATGCGCAGCAGCAGGCACCCCAGCGGGCGTCCCATCCGGCAGGCCCCCCCCTCCTGCCCCCCCTGCAGCTGCAAGGCCACTCAGTGCACCCTCCGCAGCCGCCCTTGCAAGGCGTCCCTGCAACCACCATGCCACCATGCCTACCAGGAGCCAGGTGCGTGCGCGGCTAACTGCGCGCGCTGCTTGTGCCCACGTGTGCTGCCCTGTAGGTGTGTGAGCTGGTCTTGCTCGCATACATCGACTTGATGCCTTGTGGGATAGAGCAAAGGCCTTTGTCAGGAGTGAGGTGGTTGATAGTAGGAAAAGAGCTTGCCCGCGGCTAGCACAGCGCCTTTTACTTGTGTACGTGTGGGTTTGTGTGTCTCTTGCATGCTCATGAGTGTTTGTGTGTCTCTTGCATGCTCATGTGTGTTTGTGTGTCTCTTGCATGCTCATGAGTGTTTGTCTCTTGCATGCTCATGAGTGTTTGTCTCTTGCATGCTCATGTGTGTTTGTGTGTCTCTTGCATGCTCATGAGTGCTGAGGCAAGGGTCCTTAGAGCTGGGGGGGTTGGGGGGGAGGAGGGGCACATGATGGAGATGTGCGTGTTTGCAATCAAGGTTGTGGTATTTGTGATCAAGGTTGTGGTGTGCATGTGAAGGTGTGCGTGTTTGTGATCAAGGTTGTGGCGTGCGCACATCCGCCCTTGACCCTGTGTCCATAGATCGCCTCCCCCTCAAGGCGCGCGCTCAGAGCGCTCAAGTGATGCTTTGACTACCCAACGAGTGGCATGCGCTGCGGTGCCATCCGCGCCAGGCTGCCCATCGATAGTTCAGCAACTGCCGCCTTGAAGGACCTCAACAGCTTGTATGCCACCCCATCACAGGTCGATGGACACCCCCTTGTAGCAGGTCAAATTTGCGGCTGGCTCATAGCAGGTCAATGCTTGCCGGCTCATAGAAGGTCAATGACCGATGACTTGTGGCAAGTCTACAGCTGTCGTGCGAGGCATGCACCCCTTCGGCCCCTGCGCCCTGTGCGCTGCTGGCCAAACCAACAGTCATGCGAGTGTGTTTACCATACGTAACCTTATCTGCGCATCTTGCATTTCGCTGCAGGGCCCCAGATGATGCAGGGGCCTGCATGAAGCCTGAGGCGGGGGCTGGCCCTGCGCCAGGGGGCCAGCCCGAGTACGTGCACGGCCTGAAGCAGGAGGATGGCACCCAGAGCCTGGTGGATGCCGTGTTCCGGGGCACCCTTCGCTCAGACGTCACGTGCACGTGAGAGCGCCCTGTGGGCAGGGTGGGGTATAGGCGGGGCAGGGTCAGGGATGGCCGCCAGCCAGCCCGGCAACAAGGTGGCACCCTAATGCGCTGTCCGCAAATGGTAGCGCTGCACTGGTTGGTGTGGTGAGGCTGGTGGCTGTGGAGGGTGTGAAGCCTGGCCGGTGGCGGATGCACATGCGCATGTAGCCTGGTCTGGTCTGGCGTGCCAGAGCTCATTCGCTAGCGCCCACGCACACACATGCACACACTTGTGCGCAGTGTGTGCGGCTACACCTCCACAGCTTACGATCCCTTCCTAGACATCTCCCTGGACCTGCTGCCCATGCTGGAGGCAGTCAAGCGCCAGGAGGCCCAGCTGACTGAGCTGCGAACGAGCTCCCAGGCAGCGCCGCGGGCTACTGCCGCTGCCGCAGCAGCAGCGGCGGCGGCTTCAGGCTTCGAGGTTACACCTGCAGCGTCCGCGCGCAGCGGCCAGCCCTCTGTCTCGCAGCCCCCAAGCTCCCCGCCGTCGCAGTCAGGCATGACAGATGCGTTCTCCGGGGTGGAAGGCGCGTCGTTTGCTGGGGCCAGCAGGTTGGTACGCTGTATCGCAGGGGGGGACTCTGAAAAAAGGCAGCCAGCCAAACATAGAGACTGGGCTGGGTTTTCAATCAGACAGCATGACATGCTTTGGGCTGGGCTCTCACCAGGTGGCATGTCATGCACCTGCTTGGGGCGTGACCAGTTGGCTACATGGCATGGCTTGCACCTGCTTGAACCTCTCACCATCATGGCTTGCTCCTGCTAAGGGCTCCCATCAACAGCATGACGTGCTCCTGCACGGGGCGCACGGCAAGGGATCCCCTTGATTCACCCCCCGGCTCCTCAATCTTGTGGCCAGCGATCCTGATCACAGGTGTCAAAGGCCAGAAGGTCTGCGTGAACCTGATAGCATCAAGGAACCACCTGGTCCTCCAGAGTCAAAGAAGGTCACACAAACCTGGGCATTGTGCAACAAGAGAGTGTTAACTCCGAAAGGTCCACCTGATCTCAGCCCCCCGTGAGGCCCAACACCCCCTAGCCAGCATGCGCCGCCTCTTGTCCCGCCACTGATCGGCCCCTTCCACTCATGCCTCCTTTTCTGCCCGGCGTGGCCTGCTTTTGCCGATAGGATCAACGTCCCTGCTTGTGCCAACAGGCTTGACGTCCCTGCTGGCGCGCGCTGCTGGAGCGGCCCCCCCTCTGTTGCAGTGCTCGCAGCAGGTGGCCAGAGGCTGGGCAGCAACAGGTCGCCCCCGCTCGCAGCGGCGGCAGCAGCAGCGGCTGTGAAGGCGCTCCCGGGCAGGGACAGCCCAGCAGCGTCGCACTATGGGCCCGAAACGCGGGCGGAGGATGGGAGGGTAAGGGAAGGGCTACTGGGGCAGGGATCCACGTAAGCGTGCAGTAGCCAGGGGAATGGCTGTGGCGTGTGCCTGTGCCTTGCTGCTGTGCCGCAAGGCAGCACTTTGTGGGTGTGCTGCTTGCTGGCGCCCTCCCATGCTGCTTGACCTCACACGCATGTGGCACAACAAGGCTGCCCAAGCGCAAGCCGACCTTGTGGCTTGCACCTGCAACTTTGTACATCAATGGTCAGTTATTATTTTTTGGTTGTGATCAGCGACTGCTCCCAATCTTATCCACACTCGGGAATCACCTGAAGCAAAATAGAAAACCCTTGCTTGCAGTGCGAGCTGATGCAAAGCAGTTCTTCCTGTTCCTTGCCGCTGCTTGGCGCTGCGTACGGCTGCAGGCGTCAGGCACTCACAAAATGTGTGCATGCTGCCTGTGCATCCCTCTAGTCATGCAAGCTGCCCTCATGCCTTGCGGCCTCATGCGGACCATGCAAGCAGCACCCAGCATGCCCTTGCATGCAAGCAGCACCCAGCATGCCCTTGCATGCAAGCAGCACCCAGCATGCCCTTGCATGTAAGCAGCACCCAGCATGCCCTTGCATGCAAGCAGCACC
>LKMJ01005269.1_pt1 | contig 12198 bp, 13 predicted proteins | sample 643391 | NCBI WGS metagenome assembly LKMJ01 (sample SAMN04112250, study PRJNA286221) | soda lake metagenome | biome: soda lake; feature: Kulunda Steppe; material: water; isolation source: sample PL-Br10 brine of Picturesque Lake | place: Russia: Kulunda steppe | collected 2010-07
CCCCCCTCCTGAAATCCTGAAATCTGAGATTCACAAGCATTCACACTCCGATCAGTCAATCAGAGCAGCAGAAATTGATGCTTGCACTCAGAGTGGGTGCAAGTGTGGTGCTCATCAAGGCAGATGTTACACCGACAGTGAAGAAGAGTGGTGTCGTTCCCCCCATTTGCTGCCCCCATGCTTCTCTTATCTCGAGGGCAAAAAGCAATTTGCCTCTGACACATGGCCTGAACAAGTCACACAGTACAAAACATAAGCTCATACTATGAGCCATAGTACAAAACACCTGCTTCCAGCAGAGTCATGAGGACATATCACATCCATTTTCAAAGTTTTAGACTGCCCAGGTGCTGACTGACTTATGGCAAACTTGTGCGTCAAGCACTGCCAACTCTTTCGCTCCTCCCCTTAGAAGCTCAAACAGACTAAGAGACTTTATTAGCCAAGCTGACACCAAAATCCTGGCCTTGTCCGTGCAAGAATGCCTGGAATGGTGTGCCTAGATTTCAGATCACAAACTTGCCTGCCTTTTGTTGGTTTCGGTTGCAGGCCTGTTTGGCTTCGGCTAAGCTGCCCTCGTTCAGCTAAGCTGCCCTTGTTCAGCAGGTACAGCTATGCACCCTAACCTAACCTATAGGTTTTCTTCTTGAGGTCAACGGTTGAATGACATCACCGTGTATAAGGTGACCTTGTCGTGCTGGGATCTTGCAGGCCTGAAAGACTTCAGCTTAGATGCGTTCTTCCTGCGGGCAATCTCTTCCCTTCTCTTACTCAGAGAAGGTACTACTAGTAGTGTTAGTGTACCTTGTAAACCTTGTAAACCTTACTCAGAGAAGGTACTACTAGTAGTGTAAGTTTCACCAGAAGGAGCAATTCGTACAACTTGAAACTACATAGCTAGCCCTGTTTACTTTGGGTCGGCCTTAAAATGATGAATTGCGCATCTGTACTTGCAGGTGAAGGCAGGGAAGCCTCTCCATAAGAACATCCCAGGATAGAGCATTTTAATATGATAATAAATGGAAAGCTGCTTGCAGGACTGGCTCCTTCTTCCAAAATTCCAGGGAGATCCTGCCTGAGCCAAACCGAGGGTCTTTCCTCTTGAAGCGGGAAGGGCCCCGGATCATCCTTGCAAGCCATCTCCTCCAAGTTGGACAGCGGATTATTGTCCAGTGGTGCACCAGCTGGTGCTCACCTTCCCATTCAAATTGCCTTCAACGTTTCTGGTGAGAGCGCACACACTTCGGCATGAAACACTGAAAGGCTAAGCCCACAGAGATAGGATGCCCCAGGCTATTACTGCTGGGGTGAGGGCACACTTAATTACTTAATTGGCACACTGTACACCTGTTCTGGGCACATTACATGCAAAGAGCTCTGTGAAAGCCAATTCGCGCCTGCAAGAGTGGCGCACCACTGCATTTCTTGCTGACACCAGAAATAAAGGGGCAGAAGTGCATCAGAGATGTTCAACAGTTAAGATATGCACAAGCAGCTGCAGTTCCTTGGCGCAAGCACCTTGCTGAGCTGCCCCAGGCTCAACGACCACACGCAGCACAGTCCCGTCACATCCTGAGTACACTAAGTAAGCCATCATCTCCCTCATAAATTCCATCCGAATCACTCCTGCTGCTGGCGCTCTACCTTCTTGCACTGCTTTTCTACACGCTGTCATCCTCTGCTTGCCACAGGGATGCGCGTGTGGTCTTTGGATGCGTTGCGCTTGCGTCGCTTCTCCATGTACTTGTCCAGCTGCCCCTTCTCCTTGAGCTCCTGCAAGCAGGCAAGGCAGTGGTAAGGGTCGTGCGTGGCTGAGCCTGCTTAACAAAGGCAGCGGCAAGGGGCATGCATAGCTTTGCCTGCTGAACAAAAGCAGCGGCGAGGGGCATGCGTGGCTGAGCCTGCTGAACAATAGGACTAGAGAGGGGGGAAGCAGGCATGTCTTGCAAGCAAGACAGTGTTTGTGGAACAAGTTGGCAAGGCAGAGTTCATGGAACAAGTTGGCAAGGCAGTGTTCATGGATCAAGTTGGCAACCTGGCAAGTTGCACCAGGCAGCATGCGTTGTTGCACCTGGCAGCATGCGTTGTTGCACCAGGCAGCATGCGTTGTTGATTTGTGTTCCGAGTGCACCCCTCAGCCACAAGGGCCAAGGTCAGCCATCCTTGACAGCAGACATTACCAATGAGCTAGGCGTTATGGCTTTTGTGTAGTCGCAGACTAGCAGACGTGTAAGCAGGCGCTCTGTGAAGCTAGAGATGAAGCAGGAGGAGAGCCAGGGATGAAGCAGCATTTGACGATCTGGCTGAGGATCATGTGCTCAAGATGATCAAGGCCCCACACGCCAAAACACACAAGAGGCAAGGCACTTAACATGTGCCGCCACACAGCGCGCGCTGTCACTGACTAGAAGGTGGCGCATCCATTGTGCCCTTGCATGCGCTGCCCGCTATCCTCACCTGGTAGCGTGCCATGAGCGCCATCTTCTTCTTCTCGCCTTTCTTGAGGTAGAAGGGCTTGGCCTTGGCGCCGCCCTCCAGGGCGCTGCGCTCCTTGGCCTGCAACACACAAGCCACACAGTCTGTGCAACACACAAGCCACAAGCCCTGCAACACACACAAGCCACAGTATGTGCAACACACAAGCCATACAGTCTGTGCAACACACAAGCCACAAGCCCTGCAACACACAAGCCTTAGTACGTGCAACACACAAGCCACACAGTATGTGCAACACACAAGCCACAAGCCCTGCAATACACAAGCCACAGTACGTGCAACACACAAGCCACAGTATGTGCAACACACAAGCCACACAGTATGTGCAACACATAAGCCACACAGTAAGTGCAACACACAAGCCACAAGCCCTGCAACACACAAGCCACAAGCCCTGCAACACGCAAGCCACATAGTATGTGCAACACACAAGCCACACAGTACGTGCACGCAATTCAAGCAGGCGAGTACTCTTCAGCAATGGCCTCCTTGCTTGGCCACACAAAACGCACGCACACACACACGTGCGCACACACACGCACACACCATTCACATAGCACGAGCCAGTGCAGATACAAGTTCATCAGCGCAGAGCTCCCTACTTGGCCCTCGACACAAGCGCGCATTCCACGTGAGCATGCCCCACAAAGCACGCAATCCACAGGTGAGCATATGCGTGCCAGCGCAGCCACGCAGGCCAGCACGGCCGCGGCTGTAAGCAGCGGCCACCCTTCCTCACGCTTGTGCTGTGCCAGTGCCGTGGCCCAGAATCCTTCCCCCGCAACCAACTGGCGATCAGTTGGCCGGTCTCGCTGTGGGATGCCAAAAGTGTGGAGCACGGCCTTGAGTGCCCCTTTAAAGGCAGGAAACAACAGACGGAGGCTCTAACTGAGAGGAGGCACCCAAGCACCCAGCAGCTCCGGCAACAGGGCTCCAACTGCACTCGCCTTCCACTCCGCCTCGATCTTCTCCGTGCGCCGCCTGTCCTGCTCTGCCCGCATTGCCTGCTCCACGCGCTGCAGCTGGGAGGCCAGCGCCGCGCGCGCTTTCTCGTTGCGGGTTTGCTGCAGGCACGAGTCCCGGCAGCGGCGGTGGTGCTGCGCGGTCATTGGGGGTGGTCTGGCGCATGCATGCAAGCCGTGGTGCATGCAAGCCGTGGTGCTGCGCGGTCATTGGGCGGTGTCTGGCGCATGCATGCAAGCCTCGTGGGCTCACCACAGCTGTGGTACGTGAGGCTCCTTTGGGGCACGGCATCCCCTCTGCTCAGAGGTCTGGCACTCCCCAAGCACTTGTGCCACATTTGAGGCAGGCATCAGAGGCAGACAGCAGGCGGCAGCGGCAGACAGCAGGCGGCATGCGGAATTAATCCCCACCCTTCCAAGCCCTCCCGTCTTGCAGCCCTTTGCAGCGTTGCAGCATTGCTGCACTCATGCCATTAATCTCTGTGGTCTGCATCGGCTGCAGCACCTGGCGTCATCTCCCCTAGGGCACACAGACCGCAGCAGGTACAGGCACACACATGCATGTGCACACTCACACGTACACACATGTACACACACATGCACACAAACATATACATACACATACATGCACAACTGTGGGCACAGCACAAAGCAGGAGCATTGCAAGGGTGTGGCAGGCACCCCCCCCCCCTTCAGCCGCCCTGCCCCTGCCCTTTCAGCCCCTCCCCCGCAATCAAGCAATCAAGTCAAAGACGCTGCTGGCACCTTGAGCAGCGCCTTGATCCGGTTCCGGTCCTGGGGCAGCATGTCGTCGTACACAAAAGAGTAGCGCTTTGCTGCTGCCTTTTTTTCGGCCTCCGTCTGGGCGGGTGCAAAGCGGGGGTCTCTGCCGGGCCTGTAAGGTGAGACGGAAACAGGCCAGGGCGCAAGGCCCGGGTCAGGGCGGCGGCTTCTCAGCCTCTGGAGCAGGGCGTCAGTTTACCAAGCAGGCAGGGTCTTGTAGAACACAGGCAGGGCCAGTTTACCAAGCAGGCAGGGCCAATTTACCAAGCAGGCAGGGTCAGTTCACCAAGCAGGCAGGGTCTTGTAGAACATAGGCAGGGCCAGTTTACCAAGCAGGCAGGGTCAGTTTACCAAGCAGGCAGGGTCAGTTTACCAAGCAGGCAAGGTCAGTTTACCAAGCAGGCAGGGCCAGTTTACCAAGCAGGCAGGGTCTTGCAGAACACAGGCAGGGGCAGTGGCACGGAACACAGGCAAATATGGCAACCAGCAAGGCAGGCGGCATGGTGGTAAGCTGTGCATCCAAGCCCTGCCGCGCGTGGTGCCATATGTCACGGGAGCTACATGCACTGCACCAGAGGCTGGTGTGTGCAAAGTGGAGGCTAGAGCTGGAGGGCGCAAGGGCCGGGAGCGCGCAAGGCCCGGCAAGCGCTAGCTGGCGGAGGGGCTGGGAGTGCGCAAGGGCTAGCTGGTGGCCACAGGACCCTGCCAGAACCGCACGCCAAGGCGTGCAGGGGTTGGACGACATCGCGCCCCCACTGTGACGTCCTGCACCGCCCTGGCTGGCAGGGCCGATACAGCAGGGCTTGCCTCCTGACCGAATGCCTGGCGTGAGCAAAGGCCGCACCAAGCCGCGCGCCCACCGGCCGCACGCACGCACCTGTGCAGGGGCTGGATGACCTCGCGCAGGCGCGGCACAGGCTTCTTTGAGGACGCCTCATGTGGACGGTGCTTGTTGGGGCGTTTGAAGGAGCGCTCCGCCTCACGCGCCTGGATGGTGTATGGCAGCACCGCATCGCACCTCTCAGCAGCCGCAGCAGCACTACAGTGAGTGCCACAGCAGCGCCGCATACCACAGCAGCACCACAGTGAGGGCCACAGCAGCGCCGCATCCCACAGCAGCACTGCGCCTGCAGCAGTGCCACAGCAGCGCCGCATCCCGCAGCAGCGCCGCGCCTGCAGCAGCGCCACACACACAGCAGCAGCACTGCATCCCGCAGCAGCATCCCACCTATGCTAGTGCTACATCCGCAACAGCGCCACATCTGCAACAGTGCCACGGCGCCGCAGCAGCGCCAATGCACGCCAGCACCCCATAGGAAGTCATGTGCTGCAGCCAGCTCGTCCAATCCTTGCGCACTGCAGCTCTCATCCAACTGAGGGCTGCAAGGATGGGGTGCCTGCGGCACAGAGCCCAGGCACCGTGTGTGTCGGCATGCACACCAACTTCCCTGTATCCTCTCCCGGCACTGATAGCCGTATGTCTGCCTACTTCCCTACACACCCATCTCTCCCACAAACCTGGTCATAGGCATGCTTGCCCAGTTTACTCCACGCCCACACCTCACAACGCAGCAGTGGCAGGTTCAGCAGGTGGGCGCACCCAGGCTTTGTACTAACCACCGCCGCACAACCGTCTTCTTCCGCCACACCCAAGCTGTGTATCTACCCCACCCACACCCACGCTTGCCTTTGAGCTGAGCCCAGGCAGCCCGCTATGTGCATGCGCTGACGCTGACGCTCAGCATAAGCCCGAGTGATGCCCACATGTGGTGCTTGCATGCATGCTCGCACGCACACAGCTGCAGGGGCTCCCAAGTCATGCACATGGCCGCATGTCGAGGCAGGAGCAGCTGTGGCCTCTGCCCCTTGTCGTGCACAAGCAGCCACACCAAGCGCCAGCGCTCCTCCAGCTAGGCGCACGGCGCGCATCCGCCCACAATGGCTCAGGCGCTGGTCAAGGCACCGTGTTCATACACATCACCATGGTCATACACATCACCATGGTCATACACATCACCATGGTCATACACATCACCATGGTCGTACACATCACCATGGTCATACACATCACCATGGTCATACACATCACCATGGTCGTACACATTTGAACAAGCTGCCGCCCTACCTTGGCAGCCGCTGCGCGCGCAGCTTGGCCACCCGGGCCTGAGCCATCCGTGCGCAGCGCCAGCCTCTCCTCAAGTGGCAGCTCAGCCAGCTGCGCGCGCGCGGGTCAGGGAGCGGGCATGGGGGAGGGAGCATGCCAAAGCACACACAAGGGGTGCCAAGCACGTAGGCAGAAGGGTGTCGCACACGGCCGTAATACATGATCAAGGCATGTGGGACACACACACACACACACATGTTGGTGGTCAGGCAGTTCATCAAGAGGGGCAAGCGGTTGCTACCAGATTGCTTGCAAATGGATCAGAGTGAGCCACCACTAGGAGGGATGAGGCAGCAGCGAGGGCAGTGCACGCAGGACTGCCCGTTGACACCGCATGGCCGCCCATCGGCACGAGACCGCATGGCCGCCCATTGGCACAGCACCCCATATGGCCGCCCATTGGCACGAGACCGCATGGCCGCCCATCGGCACGAGACCGCATGGCCGCCCATTGGCACAACACCGCATGGCCGCCCATTGGCACAGCACCCCATGGCCGCCCATTGGCACAACACCGCATGGGCCCCTGACCACCACATGGCGCATTCTGGCAGGGGCTGAGCCCGCGGATGAGTGGTCCCGTTGAGTGCACCGTGCAAGGGGAGATGCAGTGGAGGGGGGCACGGAGAGGAGGTCCCTAGGGGAGGGACTCCTGATGCCCTGGGCTGCCCTAGATGCATATGATACAGGGGCACACAGGGGAGGGATACACAGGAGAGGGATACACAGTGGAGGGGCACACACGGGAGGGGCACACACGGGAGGGGCAAACAAGGGAGGGGCAAACAAGGGAGGGGCACACAGGAGAGGGGTACACAGCACATGAATGCCTGGGCACGCAGGGCAGGTGAACATGGTGAAAGGGCAGCCAGCAGTGCAGCATGAGGCCCTGGTGAGCGCCCAGCAGCAGTGCAGCACGAGGCCCTGGTGAGCGCCCAGCAGCAGCTGCATCTGGCCATCCATCCACCATGGTGGTGACCACCTGGCGCGGCGCTACTTCTGCTGCCATGTAAACCCACGCGCGTGCTGCTCATCTTCTGGCCACACCTTGCCTCCGTCTGCGTAAGCAGCCGCCCTCACAGCCCCGCAGCCATCGCCCTTCCCTGCCATTCACCCTTGTGCAGCCACCCAGCCTCATATGGCGGCCCACCAGCCTCATATGGCGGCTTGTTGCACACACTGCCCGGTGGCGCGGCCACGGGGGGCCAATATGCACAGCACCATACGTGCGCCCCGGCAGTGCCATCATTGTCATATGCTGCGTCCACGTCACCATGAGCACTGTGCATTGCTGGCATCCCTCGCGCAGCGGGCGCACATGATACCACAGGATCACTTGCGCACAGTACCGATGCAGACGTCCACCCCTTGTTCAAGCTGGTACTTACGAATGCGGCCTCCTCATCCTGCTCTTCCTCTCCCTCCTCCTCCTCATCGTCCTCTCCGCTGCTGTCGTCACTGCCGCCGCTACTACTTGTCCCCCCTCCACCCTCCTCCCTCATTCTCTTGTTCTTGCCCTGTACTGCCTTGCCGGCTGCTGCAGAACCATCTATCAATCTGCCCTCCCCGGCAGAGCGTGAATGCAGCGCTTGACCATCCACCCTTCCCACATCATCGTCCTCGCCACTGCTGCTATCGCCGCCGCTGCTGCTACCGTCCCCCCGCTCCTCTTCCTCACTGCTGCCGGCGTAGTACCCTAAGCCCCTTAACCTCTCGCTACCACCCCCAACCCCTTTCTTGCTGCCCGTGCCGTCCTTAATGAGCTGCTGCTGGGCCTGCCGCAAGCGCCCTTTACGAGCTGCTGCTGGGCCTCCCCAAGCTTCCTCATCCTCCTCTTCTTCCTCTTGGCTGTCCTCATCCCCACTGCTGCCCGCACCACTGCTTTCACCACTTGCCTCCCCATCAAGGTTGGTCCGAGTCCCTTGTGCCCCTCCTCCTGCACCCAGCCTGTGCTGACCTCTGCCACTGCCATCGTCACTGTCTTCCCCGTCCTCCTCCTCCTCCTCCTCCTCCTCCTCCTCCTCTTCCTCCTCATCGTCATCGCTTGGTCTGCATGTGCGTGAGCGCGAGTACATGGGTATGAGTGTGTGCATGCGTGCACATGCATATAAATGTGTGTTTGTGTGTGTGTGTCTGTGTGTGTGTGTGTCTGTGTGTGTGTCTGTGTGTGTGTGTGTCTGTGTGTGTGTGTGCGCGTGCATACGTGCGGGCGTGAGCATGGTGGTGGTGGGTGGGTGGGTGAGAGAGAAAATCTGCGGGTGAAAGTGCATTCACAGCATGCACATCCAATAAATAGTACTAGAGTTGCAGGTATAGAGTGTGGGCTTGAGTGCTGCCAACCCTCTGGCTCAATGCTGGCCGGCAAGCATTGATGTGACCAGACCAAAATCAGGCAGGAGTTCTTCTGATCCATGAACGATGTTTCGTGCTGACAAGTGTGCGGAATGCAAAGTGTGCACACCAGTGAATGGGCTATGTCCTTTCTCCCGAGAGTGGCGCACTGCCATAGGTTAGGCATACAGCCATTGATTAAGCATACCCAAACTCGCGACCAATTCATGACGACTATGCCTGATTCGTCCAGACCAATTTACCCGCTTTGTGTGTGTGTGTGTAGATTAGGTACCACCTACAGACACACACGCACCAAAGCTTTGCATGCCTGCACGCAGCACGCAGTAGACACGGCACACACTCACCCCATCTCCATGCGTCTCAACGCGCGCTCATATGCTTCCCTGTCTTCATCCTTTGACGCATTGGGTATTCTGAGCTGTTGCTGTTGCTCCTCATCACTGCTCGACCCTTCACTGAGCTCCGAGCCTTCTTCATCACTAGGTGCCAGGTTTATGCGCTGCTCTGCACGCCTGCGGAGCTGTTCCTCGCTGGGAGCCAGATCCTGCACCGGGGCCTGCTTCCTGCCATTGGTATTAACATGCTTTTCAGCTGATGGCAGGGGGATGGGCTTGCCACTAGCATGCTTGGAGCTCTTGGGCGCATGAGGGCTGGCGGCTTTTGCGTGTTTCAAGGGCGTGCTCCTTGGCTTAAGACCATGTGCACTCTTAGCTACAGCAGAGCTCTGATGCCTTTGCCCCCTTCCCTTGGCCATGAGAAACACACTAAAAACGTTGCCCTTCTTCTCTTATTAGGGTTTTTGACACATGAAGGGATGCGTCGTGGTCACTGATAAATCCACAGCTCTGCTCATACCATCTTTAATAATTATGTTTGGCTTGCGCTTGCTCGCCAGGCATTTCCGTTGCGCTCTGTTCAGACGTTCTGGGGCTGCTATCCCTCCACCAACTACACCAACTGCCATATCAGCATCTGCCTTGAGCAGTCAAGGTGCAAATCTACCTTCTGGGTAAGTTATGGTGAGGCAAGTCATGGTCCACTACTCACAAAATCACACAGTGTGCGCCACACGTTGCGAGCACACGCTTGCGCAACTCAGCAGACACGTATGCACAAATGTTACAATGCACACTGTAGCTGATTCTCACAAGTTAAGCCATTATGACGAAAGATGAGAAGACACAAGGAGGCCTACCACCTGCTTGCAGCTTCTTTGCACATTTTTACAGACTCAAGTGCCATCCCGACCACAACCTCAAATCAAATTTGACTGCTTAAGTACTGCTTGTTTTTTAAGGGTCGTGGCTTGCCTTGATGATCCATTTGCAACCTGGTAAAAGTGTCCCGTGAAACTCTCGATATCTGCGGGTGCACATTCACGTGCGGAAAATTGGTGTGCCTTTTACTCCCTTTATTTTCTCCTTAGCAAACAACTGAGGTGTATCATGCCTTCTAGTCAGCTAAGAAGCAAAATACAAATTGTAATTGTTTATACAATAGGCACACCAGGGCAGGTCACCAGAGCATCAGGGCTCAGAGCCTACCTGGCGAGTCAACAATGCAACTAGTGCTGGTGCTCAATAGCAGTGCACATTGCAGAGTAGATGTGATCGCATCACATGATTCACCTGTCGTCTGCATTTGTCCTACTGCAGGCCCCCGCCCTCAACCTTGCGTGGCCTGGGATCCCTCCTGAGGCGCGTCACAAGAGGTGCCTTCCCCACAGGCGTAGGCATCGGGGCACTAATCCTTGCCCCAGGTTAGTGGGCTCCACGACTGCTGCATTGGATGCTGCAGAACCGAATGCCTTGGGCTCGGCCAGTGGAGGCCGAGCCTGCTGTGCACAGCTTCGTCTGCAGACAGGGTCGGTGGTGGAGAGGCCAGGTCTTGCATCTCTTTTGCAAGCAACCAAGCGATTTGTGTCATTGGGTCACGTGATTCAGGCAAGGAGCCCGCCTCAATGCAGACTTGCGACTGTCAAGACCCCATCACATCGCAAGCAGGGTGAAACAACATTGCTTGCAAGTTGGGGTGGTTATGGGGTTATGCGCCAATGTGCACTGGAAGCCTGATCTAAGACGATCAGTGATCTTTCACAACAAGCCACCAGAATCGGCAGAGTCAGGAGGGTTGTCTCGGCTTACATCAACGCGGCTGCTTTGATTGCACTGCTCATCAACAATCCAACCCTCTGTAGAGGCATCACGTACATCCTGTCACTGCAAACACGCCACCTGCTCCTGCTCCTGCCGCTCATGCAGGGCCAGCATCAGCAGCTTCTTTTGGGTCCCTGGCTAGTGGTGGTGGTTTCATAGCTGCTTTCAAGTCAATGGGCCTGCCAGCCTACCTGCTGCTGTCTCTAGGCATCAACTGGGTGGGATGGGGCATCGCTGCGGCTCTCAAGGTGTGGACAGTTGCTCGTGTACACGCACGCGTGCATGCGTGTGTTTTTATGTGTGTGTGTGTGTGTGTGTGTGTGTGTGTGTGCAGATGCTTCTGTCAGAAGGAAGAATTGTGGGGGTGGGGGTAAAGGGAGGGATAGGTGCGGAGTGAGGAGCATGTCCATGCCTCATTTACAGACTCGCTACCTTGCACTATCTGAGGAGCTGCTCAGTGAGCGGCCAGGCAGAGGGCAGAGGGGGCTTAGGCAGAGGCCTCAAAGTCTGTGCCGTGCTCAATACACAGCTAAAGGCCCTCCGATTGAGCATGCAGGGGGGCTCAGGCTGCTGCTACTGCTGCAGCGTAGCGTAGCGCAGCACCCCGGCTCTGTCACAAGGGTGAGCCCAAAAGCAATTTGGCTGTAGCAATGATTGAAGCTGAGCCCCTTTGCAGGGGTGCTATGTGACCTGGAGCACAGGTGGAGGACAAAGGGTCTCGCTCCCCTTTTGTCTCGCTCCCTTTTGCTTGCTAGCCACAGGCGCGGCAGGCCAGAGGGTGGCAGGTGCCCCCAAGCATGTGCAGCGGGTAGTCCCTATTCCCCTACTTTGCAAGCCGCAGCTGTACCCGGCCTAAGGCTCCCAGGCGCCCTGTAGCGCAGGTGCAGAACTAGTGGATTCCTTTACTTTGCTATAGCTGCAGCCGCAGCCGTAAGGAGCCCAAGGCGCCCGGGCACCCTCTGTAGCACGGTCACAGCACAAGCATGCCGGCCATTGCCAAAAAGGAGCATGCGGGATGCCACGAACAGTGTCCAGCCGCTGATCAAATGGCTGCCGCGGCCATTCCTGCACCTGCCTAGCATGTGCAGTCACCGACAGGAGGCCGGCTTAGGAGGGCTGCGGCTGTGGGGGCAGCCAACTTGCTGGCAGGCCAGAGCAGCTGCACAAGCGCCTTGCCAAGTCCAGCTTGTGCCCTGTGACCCAGCACAAGAGCGAAAACGTGTGCGCGCGCGTGCGCGCACACACACACACACACACACACACACACACACACACACACACA
>LKMJ01005271.1_pt1 | contig 12196 bp, 8 predicted proteins | sample 643391 | NCBI WGS metagenome assembly LKMJ01 (sample SAMN04112250, study PRJNA286221) | soda lake metagenome | biome: soda lake; feature: Kulunda Steppe; material: water; isolation source: sample PL-Br10 brine of Picturesque Lake | place: Russia: Kulunda steppe | collected 2010-07
AACGTCTCCTACGACGACGTGAACAAACTCTGCCGCGGCACCAACGCCACACCGGAGGACCTCAAAGCCGCCTGTCTCTACAACCAGGACGACGGCTTCGCACTCGGCACCTGGGACAACGAGAAACGCCAGGCCTACATTCAAGAGCGGGCCAACGGCGACAGCGACGACCACCTCTCGAACCTCGATAAACTCCAGTTCCTCCGCTACCGTTACGAGAAGGGCCAGGACGTCCAGAACTACGTCGACAAATGGGGCGTCGACGACGATCTGCGTGAGTTGGCTGGTCGACTGGCCGACGTGACCGGCGACGACGCCTACACGCGAGTGCTTGGGGATCGGGATATCACGAGCTACTGAGCCTGGAAGTAGCTCTCCGTACCGTAGAATCGAAAATCGGTGGATCCCCTGTGCCCACATCCGTCTTCGACGCCTATTAATTTGGACTCCCAGATCTCCGAGGTATGGTCATACGGGCTATACGCAGCATCGTTGCGATCAGGATAGGTTACAGTACCCAGAAATAGAAATTTGGAGGGCTAACTGAGAGGCTCTTTGAGCGAGTATCACCACGGAAACTTTCTACCCCGTATGAATATGTGATGATATGGAATCAGGAAAAAAGTCGTTAGAGGAACTGACGACAGCAGGGGTGTTCCATGTTCCGGAATATCAGCGCTACTACTCGTGGACTGAACCAGAGTGGGATGACCTCTGGACAGACCTCTATACGCTTCCTCGGGACAAACAGCACTACTTCGGGACGATCATTATCCAGAAAACAGGTGAAACAGAAAGCGGTGGAAGTACCGGTGGTTACGGTTCTTCGAGAGAAAAGCCAATCAACCTCCTTATCGACGGCCAACAACGGCTCACCTCGCTTACGCTGCTGGTGCGCTCAATGACTGAGTGTCTGGAAGAAATCGCACCGGAGACGGATCACGAGGGCGAGATACTCGACGACATTGAAGAGATGCGTCAAACACTTCTCGTTGAAGACAATATCTACCAGCTTCAGCTCCTCGACGAGGAAGACAACAAGTACCTCGAATGGCTACTTACGGGCCACGACGTTCATGAACCGGATCGTCCGTCTCAGCGGAAGATGATCGAGGCGAAGGAATACTTCGACGACCAACTCAACGACCTCACTGCAGATCCCGATGTTGATCCCGTGGATGTCGCTACGGAACTCAAGCAACTTTGGGATACCATTCTCGAACTCGAATTGATGGTGTACGTTGTCGACGCAGCCAATCCCGAGAAGGCGACGCTCATCTTCGATAGTGTCAACGACCGAGGTCGGTCGCTCTCTACGTTCGACAAGACGAAGTCATTCTTGATGCGGATGGCATACCTCGCTGCGGATACTGAGAGCGAGGCCCAAGCGACCATTCACCGAATCCGACAATCTTTCGGAGAAATGTACAACGACCACCAGACGATACTGGAATCACCGTATGTCTCCGATATTAGCGATGACGCAGTCCAGCGCTACCACTTCATTTCGTATTTTGACTGGTCGAACTCCGATGAGTACAGTGATCCTGCCTTCCTTAGCGAGCTGAAAGAGCACATCCGCAAGCTTCGACAGGAAGATCCACGAGCGTGCTTGGAATACATCAAGGACTACACCAACAGCTTGGAACGCGGGTTCAACGCGTTATCGAGGGTGTTAGACTGTACCGGTGATGACGAAATTTCGACCCTCGTCCAGCGGATACACCGTCTCCGTCACGCGACGAAGTTCTACCCGTTGCTCCTCAAAGCGTGGCCGAATCTTGATGACGATGGCAAGCGGGAGCTCCTGAACGCGATTGAGACGTACATCTTCCGCGTCTACTCGATTGGCAACCATCGAAGTCACACCGGTGAGTCGAGCCTCTACGTCCGCACGCGAAACATCAGCGAAGACAGTCCAGCCGATATCTGGGTGAGTAAAGTCGTCTCCCTAATGAAACGATACGAGGACGACCCGCAGTTCCGACGATCTCTTTCAGCCACGGATTTGTACTCGAAAGCGAGTTCGCAGGACCTCCGGTATCTCTTCTACTTCTACAACGAACACCGAGCTGACGAGAAGGGTGAGCGCGGTGGGCCGTCGCTCACGGAAGCGATGAGCAATGAATATACCGTCGAACACATTTGGCCACAGACTCCCGAGGAACTTCCTCTCGAGGATGCCGACGAGTACCCTAGTCCTGAAGCGCGGTACGACGCATACGTTGATAGACTCGGGAATCTCACGCTTGCGAGCAGATCATGGAACTCGAAGTGGGGCAACTCTACATTCGAGATCAAGTGTGATGAAGGATACGTAGAGTCGAAGCTTTGGGTGCAATGGGATATCCAGAACGACTACGACGTGTGGTCCGTGGAAAATATCGAGGACCGCGAGGAGACGATAATCGACTTTGTCCTCGACAAATGGGCAACGACCGAGACCCGCCTTGGAGACGTCGAAGAGCCGGCGGACGCGATTGACCGACTTACGAAGGAAGAACAGTTCGTTCTCAAAGCACTCCGCCAGAACACAGGTGGCGCGGTCCGTCGTGTTATTCACGGGGACGCGAGTGAGCTTCCAGACTCGCCGTTCAAAGACCCGAACTCAAACGGTACAGAACGAAACGAGGTCGGTTCGATCCTGAGCCGTCTCCGGAACGTTGGCCTCGCGGAGCAGAACAAGCATACTTGGTCGCCCACCGACGAGGCACTTGGCATTGATCTCCCGACCTAACACCTAACTACCGCGATCGGCATAACGAATTTCGACGGATTAACTCCCTGCAAGCTTCAGACGTAATGATTGAGGTACCGCACCCCTTTTTGACCCCTCGGCTACGTGCTATAGGTAATGGCAGGCCCCGGACAGATACCTGGACAGTATAATCTCGTCATCAAAGATGCCTACGAGACCTTCGAACACCAGATCCCCGTGAAGGAGTTCCTACAGCGGCTCAAGGAAGATGAGGTACCCGAGAAAGTGAGTGTCGTCGGACTCGCGGATGCACTGAGTGACGAGGACCTAGCGAACGAACTCGCCCGGGAGATGGATCAACGTGCGAACGATCTGGAATATCAAAGTCCCACAATACAGTTCGTCGTCGAAGGGTCGTTTCACCGAAGCGGGAAGACCTACGACCTGCGGTATGACGACGAACTCTACTCGCTTCAACAGGTCTTTGGTCCCCAACTCGAACGAAAACAAGGTGGAGAGTGGCTCGTCGCGCCATTTTAATCCACAGTACTGCTCATGATCCCGTATGTAGTGTCGTACTAGTTCGAAAAGAGGCGCGAAATTTATCGTACCCTATTCAGTATGGTCTTTGAGGGTTCTACTCCGAGTAGTCCCTTTCAAGGCCTGCAGTACTCGCTCTTCGACGGCGTCGCAGGCGTCGGTGTTCACAACAGAGTATCCGTCTTCTCCGCTCCTAATCATCTCTATGAATGACCTTCTGAATGCAGCTTTCACTGAAGGGTATTCGATTATCGGATCGTAGTGTCGGTCAAAAGTATCGTAAAGCGACAATAATGATTTAAGCGAGAGGAATGCAACCGGGATCTCTCCCTTCTCCACATCCTCACTCTGCTCAAACCACTCCTGTACACGAGAGGCGACATAAGGAAATTGACCTTCTCGAAAGTTATTCGAGACAAAGAGGTGAGCGTCCAGGTTTTCGTCATCTGAGAGCGAAACTGAAAGAGCACCACCGAGATTTTCCGTAACCATGTACCAAGCAGCTTTGTTTTTCTCACCGGCATCGAGATCGTATCCCTTCTTTGTGTAGGTGAGTTTCGGGTCGTAACTTGCGATAAAGTAACCGTCGTCTTCAGGAATTACGAGACATCCATCTGTTTCCGTCTCTCCTTCTCGACCCCACCGTTCGGTGAAGAGGAACATAATTTTCAGGAGATAGAACACGTCCCGTTCAAACTTGTTATAGTCGTAATTCTCCTTCAGCTCTTTCCGCTCCTCCTGCGAGAGATCGTCGAATTCGCCTGCTTCACCGCGCTGATGTAGGTCCTGAAGGCGTTCGAACGCTTCGTCCGCCCGACCAATAATTCGGTTTCTGAACTGGGACTTGCTGTCACGAATGGCTGAGGTAAGAAGATTCTCTGGGGAATCAGTCATCAACAGGTCGTGTAGATCAATAGTCCCGAAGTGCTCTCGCCCGTTGAGATACGCTTTCCCGTAAACGACGAGTACCGAGTTTAGCAGGTATTGATTAATTCGTCGAGGAAGGCGGCCATTTCCGAGACAATAGTTGATGTACTCATACCGGTGCGTGTTGGCTTCTTTTCCTGCACTTGCCACTTCTTGGAATGTGGCTCGGATGTAGTCGTTGTGTTTCGTCTCATACGCATCGATTGAGACGTCCAAGAAGTTGATGCCATTATCTGAAAGCTTATCGCGGATCTCTTTAAGCGACTCAAATGCTGCTTCATGGATCGCTTCATGGTCAACATTGACTTCCCGCCGGATCTCGTCCCTGAAACTATCACCTTCGCATTCGTTGCATTCGTCCGGCTTTTCTTCCTCATATACCTCGTGACAGCGATAGCACTCAAATGTGCCAATCTCGGCTACGTCGATGAATTCGTTCAGAAGTGACTGTTCTTTTTCTGGCAAATCCTCGAAATATCGGTTATATGTCTCAACTGCCCCTGTGAGAATCTGGTGGAAAATGTATGAATCTCGCAGCTGGACGTCATATGGATAGATGCTATCGAATGAAATGCCCAATTTGTTTTCAATCAATAATCGAATTGATTTCTTTTCTGACTCGGGAAGGTACCGATCTTGTATCTCAAAGTAAAGTCCTGTTTCTTCACGCCTTACTTTCAGCTCGACCTTCTTCCCCGTCTTGTTGTGGTTGAAGCCAAGATGGGTTAGTTCGGATAAGCTCTGTAGATCGACTAGTTCCTGAAAGACGGCTTCTGAGTTGAGATCATTTCGAACTCCCGTAGGATTGCTGAGGGAGAGGGATGATCCATCGGGAAGATAGGTTCGTTGGAACTCTACTTCAATGAGTGTGAGGGCTTCAATCTCATCGTTGAAGATTGACGCAAGTCCATCGATGACGTGCTGAGTCGTTTGTGATCGCTCTATTCTGTCAACTCCATCACTATCGGTAAAGGTGTTTGAGAACTTCTTGATTCGACTCTTTGCACCCCTTACCTCTATCTTACCACCACCATCTTTCCGAACGAATAGTGGGTGGGCACGCTCGAACAAGCGGCTCCGGACACGATCGTCTTCCCGAGTGGTCACACGAACCTCTTTGCTCGGCCACACCAGTGTAAAACCGTCAATCAACTCTTCGATAAAGAGGCCCTCATCTTCGAGTCGGCGAAGTTCGTCCTCGAAATTAGTTTTCACCTGGAAACCGTTACCACCGCTACTCTTTTGCGTCCATTTTTCTTCTGCCCAGATGGTGAGTAGAAGCTGTTGTGCACGATCTGGTGATTTGTTCTTTAATTCTGCAAGTAAGTCGTCGACTGACTCAAACCGGGAGTCAATCCGTTTCGTTCGCCCAACGTAGAAATCCGATACGAGATTTTTAAGCGTCCGTTCTGACTCCGGAATTTTATCATATTTCTTCCCAAGCAGCAGACCCCAGAACCCGTCATCATTCGAAAGGGGGCCATGTGCTGTCATCTTGTTACTCATTCAACTATTTGATTAGTGTGAAACCAGTATAAAGAGACTGTCGGACAAAACTACTGTTCAGAGCAGTTTTAGCGGTCCCTCTTTCTCCACTTCATCGGAACCATTCTGGAGGAAATAGAGGTTGATCCACTCCTGCCCATGCTCGCGGCAGAACACCGGTACACACGTCGTCGTATGCTCGTAGCGCTGCTCACAGCGCGTCTCGATCTGTTCTCGCGTCCAGTCACCGTCTTGCTCTAGGTCGTATCGATTGCGAACTTCCCACGAGTGTTCATCGGCAGCGGCCTTGAGGACACGGAGAGAGAAGTCCCGAACATCCTTGAACGTAAACGGACCACTCATCGATGTCGCTTCGCTCAAGGCAGTCTCATCGACACCGTCGAGACACAGACGATTCTCTGCGACGGCGCGGAAGGCTTCAAGTTCAGCAGATTTCTCGACGAGGACGTCGTGTAGGTAGCTGTGGACGACTTTGTCGTATCCGTCTAGAGTGAACGATTGCTCGGGTGAGACGATTTGCAATTCGGCACCGGTTTGGACGACTTGACGACGCTTCGGTTCAAGTAGCGGACATAGGAACGCGAGCCGGTCAGCGTGGAGAAGGTAGGCGTAGCTGAACAACCGAGACCGAGACGGAGACTCCTTCACCGGGTCGTGGCCTTCTGCGTAGTATTTTGAGTCCAGTACAGCTAGTGTCTGGTCGCCCTCCTGTAGCGCGTGGTCTGGTTCGTGGTAGATCTGGCCTTCACCCTCGAACGGATTCACGGACGGTGACCGGACAGGCGTCACGTCGTCGAGGCCACCGAGGTGGTCATAGGACTTGATGTATGAAAGCTCGCGCTCGATGACGACCTGTGAGTACTGTTCGAACAGCGACTCCATATTCAGAACGTAGTCCACGACCAGTTCTCGCGGGCCGTCTCGGAGTTGCTGGCCGAGTGACGACGACATCACCGCCTTGGCAACATCGAACGCCTTCTGGTAGTACCGGCGCTGCTTCGGGAGGTCACTGAGCGAGAGGCGTCGATACGCGTCCATCCGGTCTAACCCACTGGTAACTCCCATACTCTCCAGACGTTCCACCTCTCGGTGAACCTCTGAGAAGATGCGGTCATACGCAGGATGGTCGTTCTCGTGAGAGTTCTGTCGAAAGAGCCGAAGCAGCGTCTTCCCCGCGAAGTGGAGTAGCGAGTTCGCGGCGTTGTCGTACTCGGTCTCGTTGCGGATCCAATGTGGCTCCAGCGTCCCCCGCGCGTGGTTCATAAGCGTCTGTTCAACGTCGATCTCTCCCCGCCCGTCCAGACTGTCGAGCCGTCGGATAACTAAGTCGCGGATGTACCCCTGCCGATGGATCGTCTCTAACCCATCGAGGTAGTTGATCGCCAACACAACGAAGACGTCGTCGAGATGGATGTCGTCGGAGAGGAAGTCCTGCAGCGGGATTCCGTGGTATTCGATGGAGCGATTCTGGTCGTAGACCGCCAGCAACATATCGAAGATGTGCTCCCAGTCGATCTTCGGGTCGACCTGGACCTTTGACGACGGTGTAAGGCTCACGACGCCGATGATGTCCGTCGCTTCGACGTGGAGTACCTCGTTCTCATCGCCATTTACAGTGACCGTAACGACTTCATACTCCTGATCGCCGTCGAGTGCTGCTTGACTCTTCGTGAAGACACCTGGACTCCGCTGTGTGAAAGATGCGCGACGAAGCTGGTCTCCGATGGACGACGGACAGCCCTCTATCCGGATCTCCCCGCGTTCGGGGACGTTGAAGGTGTCCTGCCCGTACTCGTAGACTTCGTCAACGGTGCTCATTACTCGTAGGAGCCCATTTGGCGACGTTCCTGTTCGAGTTCCCGTTCGGCGAGCTCAGCAGCAGGGGAGAGATCGAACTCCTCGAATTCGCCGTTCATCGCGCGGTAGTGTTCCGCGATTCGCTCAATCTGCGGGAATGCGGCGGCGTTCAGGAGTCTCGGAACGATGTACGTCCGGAACGCTTGTCCGACCGCATCTTTTTGATCATACTCGTACTCTCCGCCTTCTCGACAGCCGACACCAAGGAAGACGGCGACGTCGCGATAATGCATCGGGCCGAAGCGCATGATCGATCCTTGTGACGTCGATTCGTGGCCGTGGTTGATCCCTTGGTAGTCCCGTTCGAACAGGCGGAGAATCTCGCTTTCTCCGAGGTCCGTGTGGTCGGTGACGTGCGTGGTGATCCAGTCTTTGAATAGCTGTCGGCGCTTGTCCTCCTCGTACTCGTCCAGCTCAATCATGGCGAACCGGCGGGTGATCGCGTTGTCGAGTTCGTTCACTGTCCGATCGGACATGTTCATCGTACAGATGATGTTCACCCGCTCGTCTAGTTCGATAGTCTCTCCCTCGTCGGTCTCGAAGATGGTCTGATGGGGGTTCTCGATGGCGGTGTACAGTGGGCCGAAAATCTTCGAGATATCGGCTCGCGTGATCTCGTCGAGGATGACGCCATATTCGACGTCAAACCGGCGGGCACGCTGAACGGCTTCAGACACGCAGCCGAGTTTCGTCCGATAGCTTAGCGAGTCACCGGTGTAGTCCGGGCTGATACCGCCGATAATGTCTGACGGCGTCCACGAGGGGGTTGCAGTGTTGAGGGTGTATCCAATGCCGGTCTCACGGGCTAGCTGCTTGGCGAAGGTCGTCTTCCCTGTTCCCGTCGGCCCGTACAGGACGACCGGCTTACCCGCTTCGAGTGCGACTTTGGCGTTGCGCTCCACATCCTTTGGAACCAGTATCTCATCAGGCGTTTCATCGCCGCGGAGACTCACGACGCGCTTGAGGCGGTCTGAAGCCAGCGGCGACTCAAGTACAGCATGCCGCACTTGCCCCAGACCACGCTTGCCGTCGTGGACCACGTCAAGCATCTCTTTCTCAATCAGGAATTTTAGTACGTCTTCGTTCTCGGCATTTCGAATTGCTTCGACGACATCGTCGGTCACACGGCGGAGAATTCCGACTTCGTCTTTTGCATCCTCAAGTGTATAATCGTCCGACGAGTCACTCATTATCAAATACAGGTTGCGGGAGATATATAAAATCCCTCAAGGATTTCAACAGAGCCGAACGAGGTCGTTCTCACATGGCAGATCGATTCGCTTGTGTTACCGGATCCTGAGGACGGCGTCAATCAGATCGTCCATCGCTGCCTCCCACTCTGTCTCGCCCCGCTTCCATTCTAGAAACGACCGTTGTGTCTGTCCGTAAGCCCTCATGAACTCCGGCCAGCCAACTCCGGCGTCCTTGAGCTTCAGTCCCCAGGCAAAATCGTTCCACAGAGCCGTGGTTAGCCAAGTACCCTGCCTAATCGCGGGATCACCGAAGGTTTTCGCGTTCGAGAACGCTTCCTCTTCGGGAATGCTTTCTTGGAGATGCTTACGGAGCGACTTCATCGTGATCACATCGTTGAGCTGCTGGTCTCGGTCGTCGTTCCGTTCATTCGTCTTCCATCTCTGTCTTGTGTCGATAAACGGCGTCACTTACGACATCGCGGACGGCGGGTGAGAGGACGCATCGCAACTCCTTCGGTAGCGAAGAGCGACGCCCCGTCGACGATCGGCTCGGACTGTACTTGAGTACGACAGCTCCCTCTTGTACAACTCTTTTCGCCTTCTGTTCATCTTCCAGTTCCTTTTCGTAGGGTTTGTGGTCCGACCCCCGAGTTAGTTCTAAAAGCGAATCGACGTATGGTTCTTCCTCACAGTAGTCGCTCACAGTCGTCCGGACCTCTCGAGTTAGATTGTGGAGTCCCTCTTCGATGGCGTCTACGACGTAATCTGGAAATTTCAGGTAGTGATAGAAATACGCTGTGGAGTCGTACAGATCCTGCAGACCACCGACTCCGATCAGCGTACCAAGTGCCTGTTCGATCTCTTCCTCGTCGTAGCCGTGTCTCTCAAGCGTTTTTGTGATGCTCTTCTGTTTGATGTTGAACTTCGTCGTCCCGTCACGGAACGCTTCTTCGTTACGAAAGAGTTGTGTGACCGTCCAGAGAGCCCACCTATCTGTCCCTTCCGCTTCCTGTGCGACGTCCCGAGCGTGAGTATAGAACTCATCGACATACCCGCGGACGTCTAGCACATCTTCAACGAGTTCATCGGGGATATCTTCTTGATCGTTCCACTCGTCACGAATTCGCTTAGCAGATAATCGCGCGTCGCCGATGTCTAAGTCGGAGTTCTCGAAACGGGCCTCGACATTCTGTAAATAGGCTCGTTCGTCGAATACGTAGTCGTCTAACCGCCAGAGGCAGTACGCCCCCACAATATCGTACTCGTCAAGAACTCTGTGAAGGAACTGCTCTGCGGCCGTTTTTCCCTTGGGTTTTCCCTGCTCGTACCGCTTGACCTCGTCCCCAATGAAATCACGGATTCGCTCCGGCATATCCGGGACCTCCCGCATCCGTTCACGCAGTTCTTCGTCGAGTCGAATCGAGTAATTAATGTTTGACATCTGTAGTACACGTAGTACTGAAGTACTATGTATCTTTGCAAATGATATTAATATTATATTTTGGCGCAGAGAGCCCGGTGTCCCAGCAAAGTTCGCTTTCTGACTACGAAAAAAGTAGCCAAGGTAGTACGGTCGAACAAGACTTTGAAGCAGATCTCTCTTAGTGTACCGACTGATTAAACGGTACAGACGCGCGTTCTCGGTATTCGCGTTATCGAAACCTACCAACACCCCTCATGGATCATCTTTTTCGTACTGTCGTGTAACGTAGGCCGTATGACCGATCCCACGAAATCCGATTCAATCACTCACGTACCACCAGATGTCGCTGACGAGATGGTCCGACGGCTGTTCGCCGACGGAGACCCCGACACTGACGACCGAATCCTCTTCCCCGGAGTCGGGCGTGGCGACCTCGTCGATGCCGTCGTCCGATACTGCGACCGCCACGACACCCAGTTCCCAGAGGGCGTCGCGCTAGAGATCGACGAGGACCTGGTGGATCAGGTCCGCCGGCGATTCGACGACCTCCCGCTCGACGTGCGCCACATCGACTTCCTCGACGCGCTTCCGGAACTCGGTGAGTTCGAGTATGTCGTGAGCGATCCGCCGGTGAGCCGCCTGTACGACCTCTCGCCCGAGCTCCGCGAGGACCTCGCGATGCGGTTCGACACCATCTCCGCGAACGAACCGGGACGCGACGAGGACTTGTATCTCGCGTTCTTCGAACAAGGCCTGCGTCTGCTGGCTCCAGAGGGGCGGCTCGTGTTCGTCACGCCCGACTTCACGAGCAGACAGGGAGAGTCCGCTATCCCGGAGTTCAAACGCCGGCTCGCCACGTTCCACATCGAGGACATCGACGAGACGCCAGTCGAATCTGCGTTCGACGAGGTCGAAATGGACGCCGTGATCACGACGGTCGCACATGCGACGCCGAACCCAGAGTATGCGTCGAAGGTCGATTTCGACGGCGTGCAGGAGGCGCTCACACTCCCTTACAACATCGACGTGACGAGCGTCATGACCGGGGACCCAATGTCGTTCTACCCGGACGACGACGTCCACGATGTCTTCCTCGCTCTGGTTCGAAACGGCTACGACGCGGCCCCCGTACGGGAGCGGGGCAGCGAGCACTGCGTCGGACTCGTGTCGAAGGCAGAGTTGACCGGTACGGATACCGGGACGCTCAACGAGGGGTACGTCAAAACAATCGACGAAAGCCGCCTGCTTCCGGTGACTGCCTCCTTCGAGGAGACGGTGGACCGACTGCGGAAACGCCGGTTCTGCCTAGTCGGATCGGAAGACGACGTCCGTGGAATCGTCACCCGCTTCGATCTCAACAGTATGGAGGTGTACTTCCACCTGTACGCAAAGTTCGCACGCTTCGAGATCGGCCTGCGGAATCTCATCCGAGATTACGAAATTAACTGGGAAGACGCACTCATCAATGGGGGAGTCCCCAATAGGGAAATCAGGAACCGAACAGAAATGTACAGCAAGAAATCCGAAGTCGCGCGAGACATCCTCGACACTCTCCTGTTGTCTGATCTGATCAAGATCGTCGAACACAGCAAGGTACAGGACGAGGTTGGTCTGGATACACCGAAATACGGCGTACATCTGGACTCGATCAACGAGCTTCGAGCAGCGGTCGCTCACTACCAGCCGCTAATCCACACGCTCGATGCCGAGTCGCTCACTAGGCAGCGGACGGTGAGGAACTTCGGCGATATCTACGATACTCTGAACGATTACCTACTGGTGCTTGAGGAAGCTCACTACGTCTAATAAAAGTATTCGGAGCGGATACCTGTCCGGCTAGATGATTCGCCATCGTTATCGACGGTGGAGGGGTAAAGGAGGATACTTACGACTCATTCGAGGGTTTAAGAAACGATTACTCACGCAATCGAGTTATACGGTAATTTGATTAGTATTCTACCTCGGACGACACTGAGTAAGACTGCAGAAGTTTATATTTGAGCGCACGCCAGTGTTTAACCGGCTTAACCAACCCGATCCGCTAAGCTTGGA
>LKMJ01005272.1_pt1 | contig 12195 bp, 14 predicted proteins | sample 643391 | NCBI WGS metagenome assembly LKMJ01 (sample SAMN04112250, study PRJNA286221) | soda lake metagenome | biome: soda lake; feature: Kulunda Steppe; material: water; isolation source: sample PL-Br10 brine of Picturesque Lake | place: Russia: Kulunda steppe | collected 2010-07
GTCACTTCTCTCGGTAGGTTTGACCGCTCGCATTCCGAGCGGGTTGCCAATGTTGTGGGCAACCGCGAGGATCCGTTCTGCAGACTGTGTTATGTAGCGTTTAACCAGATCAGAGAATCGATCACGCCATGCACGACCGAGTGTGGTTCGTCCTAGGGCAGCTTTGTAGAAGCGAACTGATTAGGATTAAAACCGAGCGTGCGAGCACGCTCGGCGTTAGCAAGATAGTCGTACAGCTCCACGGTTGTGAATCCCACAAGTTCTTTGTAATAGAACGCACGCACCATCGGCTGATAGCTGTACTCTGCGTCCCACTCTTCAGCAGCTTCGACAACAGGAGTCTTGCCCAACTCGAATCTACTGACAGCAGTCAGAAGGTTGGTGTCTTTGTATATCAATTCGGCAGCTTGGCGTTCAAGTCGACTGAAGGCCGACTTGAACTCGGATGTCTTTTGTGACATCCTCTCAATGCTGGTGACCAACCCCCAGTTAGTTACCTGTCTCGTGCACAAAATCTGACGTTCCGAACTCCTGACTAAAGGTCAAGGCCGTCGAGCAGTCTGAAGAACTCACTGAGTACGTCAACATAGGTTTCGCCAAGGACCAGCTGGCGAATCGCTAAGGTGTACTGTTTGTTAAGCACTCGTTTAGAGTGTTGCATAGGCGTGAAACATAGTTTTCCACGCTTGGCCGGTGAGGAGTACAACGCCTCTGTCTCGTCTTCATCACCGTAGTAGGGATTAGGTGGAGATCGGCGATGACCCTCCACCGGACGATCAGGAATCGTTTCAACAGTCTTCTGTTGAAGCAGCGTGTCTCCAACCTGCTCAACTGTATTGAGGTCGAACTGATCGGTGAGGTGTCCACGGACGGTATTGGCGTGTGGAGAGTCTTCGGTTGTTTCGCAGATGTGTTTGACCGAGATCTCGCTGGAGCTGACGCCAGCGAGGGCCCTGTAGAGCTCCTCTGTAGAAACCTTGATACCGTCTGCAAGATTTATCGAAAGTTCCTCTTTGAGGCTGTTAACGACAAAATTAAACAGATTCTTTTTTCAATTTGGTCATCTGTTTGGGCCCGATTCACACTACGTCCAAACAGACACTTCCTCTAACCCGATGTGGTCGACTGACACTGGAGTTACCTTACTGGCGGAATGTGATAACATCTGACAGTGTCTATTTGAACAGAGAAACTGTATTATATTCTCTGAAAAAACGGTACTGTATGACAGCCACAAACGTCCTCGGTATCATTCCGGCACGAGGGGGATCGAAAGGAATCCCACGGAAAAATGTTAGACAACTACAGGATAAGCCACTTATCAATCATACAATATTTGCGTCGCTTGAAAGTGATTTTATAGATCGAACGGTAGTGACCACCGACGATTGGGAGATTGCCGACACTGCTGCCTCAGCGGGTGCCGATGTGCCATTCATGCGACCAGCATCACTGGCCAAAGACGAAACACCGACCGAACCAGTCATCATGCATGCGCTGACGGAACTAAGCGAGTCGTTTAATACGCTCGTTTTACTACAACCAACAAGTCCGCTCCGGACTGCCAGCCATATCGATGCAGCGTTCGACGTATATCAGTCGACCGATGCATCCTCGGTCGTGTCGGTCTACGAGGATCATAGCTATCGGTGGAAAAAAACCGAAACTGGGGCAACACAGCTCAACTACGGTGGGTGTCGGAAGCGGAGACAGGAGAAAACATCTGAGTACGTCGAAAATGGCGCGATCTATATAACGAATGTCAAGGAATTTGTGGAGGCAGAGAGTTTCACCGTCGGCCAAACAGAACTTTACGAAATGAACGAGTTGGATTCGATCGATATCGACGACCCGGTCGACATGCGGTTGGCAGAGTTGCTGATGGACGAACGCCGTTAGAACGTGAGCTGTTTCTGGATCTCGAACTCGAAGTCGGCGAGCAACTCCGCAATCAGGGCTCCTGATTCACCGTTTCCATATATATAATCGGGGTCGTACGAACCATGTTCGAGCTGGGCAAGGATCGCATTTTTAATAGCTTCGGCGTCGTGTGGAACGTCGACGACGTTTGTTCCACGTTCACGCCCGGTCTGCCGGTTGCCAATATTCACCGATGGAACACCGAGGAACGACGACTCTCTGATGCCGCTACTGGAGTTCCCGACGATACAGGCAGCGTTGTTCAGCAGTTTCCCGTATTCTTCGATCGGAAGGCTGGTGAACCAGCGGATGTTACCCGTTTCTTTCTGTTCACGGTAGACACGGATCCCCTTCGAGACCGCATCGGAGCCTGCATCCATATTCGGCCACAACCACACTGTGGGGAGTTCGAGATCGTCGATTGCCTCGATAGTTTCATCGATATATCGCCGATTCTGCTCATACTCGGTTGTTATTGGATGCTGGATCACTAGCAGATACTCCTCGTGCAGATTGATATCCGTCCCAACACCCATATCGTTGATTTTTTTGTTGAGGGGAGCGATATCCTCAAGTTCAAGATTAGCGATAACGTCCAAGCTCGGAGTTCCGACATTGTGTATATTCTCTTCGGGTTCACCAAGGTTCGCAATCCGTTCGGCCGCTCGCTCGGTAGACGGGAAGTGAAGATGGGACATCTTCGTGATTGAATGACGAATGCTCTCGTCGACTGATCCAGACACCTCCCCGCCTTCGATATGTGCCAATGGGATGTTCTGCATGGTGGCGGCGGTCGCAATTGCAATCTCCTCGAACCGGTCAGCAATAGTCATCACGACATCTGGGTCCAACGTATTGAACGCTGTCGCAAATTCGGTAAGCGCAATCCCAGTCGATTTGGCCATCGTCAACGGATTTTCCCCTTCGAGCAGAAAGTAAATGCTGAGATCAACGTTGAACTCGTTAAGCTTGCCATCCTCAACGAAGTCTCCGTATTTGTGGAGAAGCGCACCACCACCGACGATCAACTGCAACTCCAGATCTGGATGGGCTTTGATAGCCTTCATAACCGGCTTGAATTTTCCATAGTTGCCACGTGATGTCACCGGAATACAAATGGTTCGCATGTATGTCTGTCGTGGATTCATCGGTTTGGCAAACTTAAATATACTGATCACAGCGATATACAGTTACTCAATGGGCAGTGGTTTGCAGATATTAATTCGATCATTTTTATACCCAATCTAAGTCAATTGCAGCCCGGAATACACCTAATAGATTGCTGGACTGATTTTCTAGCCTAGGTCGACATACCTTGACAACATCACTAACGACTGACTCGTGTCGCCACCAACTATTTACGAGCTAGGTCCCCTGCGCTGGCGTGGTCGACCGGATGTAGTGCATTGGATCACGGCTGTAAATATGATATATTTGATAATATCCGAGATAGTAGTAAACGGTAATACGAGTCGTTTCCTCGCTGTCCGGTCGGGTAGCATCCACATAGTATAATTTTGTTAACATCGTAGGATTAATACACTGTTTTAATTTACATTAGTTCATGGCCACCAGTATTGTCTTTTTGACTGCGAATTCGCTTCGACACAGCTATATTCGTCAAACATTTGGCTTAGCGGACGATATCGAAGTGCTCCAGTCGTTCTGTGAGTCGAAAAGTGGATCTCTTCTTGAAAAGGCACGCAAAAACGGAGAGGGAATACGCATAGACCATCTGGAACGGCGTGCTCGATCCGAGCATGATTATTTTAACAATTTCGTGAAGACCACACCGGAACAGAGTAATCCTGTTGAGATTCCATATGGTGACATCAATGAACAGCGGTACTACGATGAAATAATAAATCTCGATCCTGACCTGCTTGTGGTCTATGGGAGTTCCATCATTCGAGATCCTCTACTAAGCGAGTACGATGGCCGAATCCTCAATGTTCATCTCGGTCTATCACCATATTACCGAGGGACAGGGACGAACTTTTGGCCGTTAGTTAACGGTGATCCCGAGTGCGTTGGTGCAACATTCATGTACATTGACGAGGGTGTCGATACTGGTGAAATCATCCACCAGCTTCGTGCCCGTGTTCACCCGTATGATGGACCTCACGACATAGGAAACCGCCTCATAGGGGATGTAGGACAGATCTATCCACAGATCGTCCAACGGTTTGACGACCTCCACCATGTATCACAAATCGACAAACCAGACAACGAACACTACTATACATCGAGCGACTACAATCCAGATGCAACAGCGCTACTGTACGAGAACTTTGCGGACGGTATGGTTGAGGAGTATCTTGAAAACGAGGAGGAACGAGTCGCCGAGGTACCAATCGTGAAACATCCAGTTATCGACGAGGAAACATTGCTGACCGAGCCCGACATATGACAATGAAGGCGGTCATGTACCACTATGTGCGTGATGGAGTCAACCAGCTGCCGAACTACTACTATCTCGACATCACCGATTTCCGCAAACAACTTGATTACTTCGAGGATGAGTTCGGGTTCGTCGACCGTGAGTCGTTTCTCGCGTATCTTCGTGGAGAGAGTTCAGACGCCCCGTCGGGAGTCATACTCACGTTTGACGACGGACTCCGAGACCACTACGAATTTGTATACCCAGAATTACAAAAACGAAATCTCTGGGGTATATTCTATGTGCCGACGGCCCCCTACCAGACCGAAACTCTGCTTGATGTGCATAGGACTCACGTTCTTCTTGGTAAGGTGTCCGGATCGAAACTCCTCGCAGAGACTCGTGAGATTATTGAGGACGAAATGGTTCCACACCGTCGCCGTGAGGAATACAGAACGGTGACTTACAAGACACAGGACGACATTGAAGCGACAAAAGAGGTCAAACGGATACTGAACTACTACGTAGCTGACGAGTACCAAACAGACGTTCTTGATAGGCTCACAGCACGTATTAGTCACCAACCGGTGGATGTCTCTAACTACTACGTTCGGCCTGAAGAGTTACGAGAAATGCATAAGAATGGTATGACTATCGGTGCACACACGGTCGACCATCCTGTACTCTCGAAACTCGATAAGGGCGAACAAGAGGTCCAAATTCACGATAGTTTCTCCTATCTTGATAATCTTCTTGATAATATGAATCTCAAAACATTTTGCTATCCCTACGGAAACGATGCGTCCTACAATGAAATAACGGTTGAATTACTCAACTCATACGGGTGTGAATGGTGTTTTAAAGTTGAACAGAGGGATATAATGGATGCAGATATCAAATCGTGCCCACAGGTGCTCCCCCGATACGACTGTAACGAATTTCCTTACGGCGAAGCAAGCGGATCGATCGGAATGAATCAAGAGTAAATCATAATCATTTTGACGTAGGTGAGTACCACGGTCACGGTGGCCCGTGGCTCTGCTGTGGTTTCTGCCGCGAAGCCAGCGGCACGACCGGTAGCGAATGTCGGATTCATCCTAGGATTGAAATCGTGGGCTTTTTTTCAAGCCACTGTAAGCCGTCCGAATCAATGGCGTATCCGAACCCAGTCACGGGGTAGAATCTTCATAACCGAATGGGTTTTCAGCCAGTTATCCAATACTCCCATATGGATACTCTCTCTATTGGAGATACGACAATCGGTTCCGGACACAGGCCGTTGGTCATCGCAGAAATCGGCACAAACTACCGGGATGATCTGGAGTTGGCAGCCGCAATGGCTAACACGGCAGCGGCTGCTGGCGCGGACACTGCCAAATTTCAGACCCACCGAGCCAGCGACGAGATGGTCCAGACCGCGATGGCCGATCTCGGCTACGCCGACCTCTATGATCGGATCGAAAGCTACGAGATGTCCATCGAGGAGCATCGTGAACTCAGGGATCAGTGCCAGAACCAAGGTATGATGTTCCTGTCGACACCGTTCTCCGTTGAGGCCGTCGACACGCTCGAAGCAGTCGGGGTTCCAGCCTACAAGATCGGCTCCGGTGAGCTGACCAACTACCACTTGCTGAAACGTGCAGCCGAGACGGGCAAGCCACTGCTCATTTCGACCGGGATGGTCGAGTGGGAAACCATCGAAGAGGCCGTCTCGTTCGTTCGAAAACACACCGACCAGTTTGCGCTGCTGTACTGTGTTTCGGAGTATCCGACGGCTGCGGAAGATTTCAACCTCGGCGTTATCGACCGAATGAAAGACGCCTTCGACGTACCGGTCGGCTTTTCGGATCACTCTCAGGGGATCGAAGCAGCGGTGACAGCGATGGCCCGGGGTGCTGACTTCGTCGAGAAACATTTCACGCTGGATCGTCGACTTCCTGGCGGCGATCAGGAGGTATCTATCGAACCGGATGAACTCGCAGAGCTCACTGCGTATGCCGATCTCGTTCACCAGACGGATGGCTCAGACCGGGAGATCCGGTCGGCCGAAGAGTCGATCCGAGGCTGGGCCCACCACAGCGTCGTCACCACGGAATCGATCCCGGCAGGAACACAGTTTACGACGGACAACTTGACGACCAAGCGACCGGGCACCGGAATACCTGCCGCTCGCTACTTCGATCTCATTGGGAGTACCGCCACACGATCCCTCGACCCGGATACAATACTCGAGGATGCCGACGTCGACTGGTAAAGTGGGTCGCCGCTACACCGCTCGACGAGAGCCTCTCTCTATCCATGCCGTCGAAGCAGCGTTCGGATCGACTCCTCGATGGTGTGAGTGGGTTCCCAGCCGAGTTCTTTCCGTGTTCGTGAGGTGTCGACGGCGAATTCTTCGACTACTGTCTCGCCCTGACGTGGGTTTTCGACCAGCTTCACTACCGGATTCACACCGATCTCTTCTTGGGCGAACTGTGCGACTGCTTCGGCGACCTCCATCACCGATGGATCGTCATCGCTGGCGACTTCATACGTTTTGACGCCTGTCGTACCGTCATCGAGAGCCTCCAGCAGCCGTTCGGTGCTCTTAATGTATACTTCTGCGACGTCTTTGACGTGGATGAAGTTCCGTGACTGCATACCTGGCTCGTATACCGTCAGCGGTTCGCCGGAGGTGATCCGGTCGACGAAGAAGTTGATCACCGTCGACTTCGAGACGGCCGTCCCGTCGATGATGTGTTCACCGTAGAGGTTCGATTTCAGGAACAGGTGTGCTGGGAACACCCCGTCGGCAAACGTCTCGATAGCTCGCTCACCGAGGAGTTTCGTCTGCCCGTACCAGTTCATCGGATCCCGAGGTAGGTCCACAGTGATCGGGAACCGCTCTGGATCACCCAACACCGCCATACTGAACGGGAATGCGAGCGCTGCTCCTGTCTTCCTACAGAACCAAGCGACGTTATTCGTCCCCGCTACGTTCACCTCGTAGGCGAGATCAGGATTGGCCTCACAGTCGTCGACGCCACTTATCGCTGCCAAATGAATAACCACGTCCGCACCGTCCAGTTCTTTTTCCAGTCGATGTCGGTTCCGAATGTCAACGTGAGCGATCTCTGTTCCGCCCACGGCTCTGACTTGCCCGAGATACTGATTATCGAGTGCAATGTAGTTCCACCCCGGGTGAACAGTCTGGAGCCGATTGAAGACGCGGCTTCCGATGTAGCCGGCGGCTCCAGTGATTGCGACTGTCGGTGTCTCGTCTATGTGGCTGCTCTCAGAGCTGTCTTTCACCCCCATATCAGACCACCTCACAGGGGCTACGGAGTCGGTCAGCGAGTTCACACACCCCCTCTCGAAGCGTCCACTCGGGCACAAAACTCGTCTCAGTGAGTCGATCGAAATTCACATGATACGAGGGGCCAGGCTGTTTGTTTTCGAGATAGGTGATCTGGAGATCAGTGTCTAGTTCCTTGCGTACGATTTCTGCGATCTCTCTGATCCGGTAGTTTTCACTGTTTGAGCCGACGTTGTAGACGAGCTGCGGCCACGATTCGGACTCCAGTACGGCCTGTTTGTACGCCTGGGCGGCATCCTTGACGTGAATGAACGGCCGCCAGTTGCTTCCATCACCGTATACTGTCAGTGGTCGTGCTGTCAGTCCACGAAAGACGAACTGGTTCACGACGAGATTGAACCGGATTCCGGCTGCCCACCCGTAGTTGGTACTCATGCGGAGCGCGGTGCCGTCGAACCCGTGTTCGTCGATAGCTTCTGCGAGAAGCTGTTCGGATGTGACCTTCGACTCAGCGTACGGATTCAGCGGATTCTGTTCGGTCGTTTCGTCGATATTAGTGCTTGCTGCTCGGCCGTAGTTGTTACACGACGAGGCAACGACGACCGAATCTACATCGAACTTTCCGGCCGCCGTGAGCACGTTTTCGGTGCCATCGCAGTTGACTGCGAGCGTTTCCTCGCGACGGTCGTGTGTACTCGCAGCGCCAGTGATCGCTGCCAGATGAACCACCGAATCGATGTTTCGCATCACCGTCTCGATTTCACCGTAGTTCCGAATGTCTCCCCGATGGAACTGAACCCGGTCACCGATCGATCCCGCAAGGTTCGCTGGAGAGCCCGTGACGAGCGAATCAAAGACGACAACCTCGTCTACACGGTCCTCAGCGAGCAGCTGCGGAATCAGGCTACTCCCGATATAGCCACAGCCGCCTGTAACAAGAATTCGCATCCGACTACTCCTCCGTCAACACACCCGGAAGGAACCGATCCTCGTGTGCCCGAATTGTCTTTTTGTATTCGACAAGTGTCTTGAGAATGTTCTGAACCTCTTGTTCGAAACTGACTGACTGCCCGTCGATCAAATCAGTGTACCGCCTGTTTTCGATCTCCATCTTGTGCGTTTCGTCTTCTTCACGCGGGTTTTCGAAGTGTTCGACGTCGACGTCGAGATCGAACTCCGTAGCAACCTCTGCGATCGTTTCTGCGATTTCGACGATGCTTATCGCCCGTGTCACCTGATTATAGACGACGTGATCGTTCGGCCGCGAGTCTGGGTCGCCGACTGCTAATCTAGCAAGTCCTTCGACGGAATCCTCAAGTGATATGAATGGTTTCCGTTGTTTGCCTTTCCCATATACAGTCATCGGATAACCAGCGACCGCCTGTGCACAGAACCGGTGGGCAACGACTCCGAAGTAGTAGTCGAAGTCGAACCGCGTTGCGAGCCGTGTATCGGCTGCGGTTTCTTCGGTTTCGGTACCATACGTAATGGCGGTTCTGACGTCCGAAATCGGGATGCCGAACTGATCGTGAGCGAGTCGCATGTTCGCAGCGTCGTGACTTTTGCTCAAATGATACCAGCTCCCCGCCATTGCAGGAAACGGGACATTGTCGCGCTTCCCGTCGTGTTCCATCACGGCACCGCCTTCCGGGATTGGGAACTCGGGTGCACCGTAGACGCCCGTCGTCGTGGTTTCAATAAAATGCGTGTCATTCAAGTCGTTCTCGTGGAGTCCCCAGAGGAGGTTCCGGGTCCCCTGGAGGTTGTTGTGCTGGGTGTGGTTCGCTCGTTCGCCGTTGATCTGCGAGTATGGTGCAGAGGGTTGGGCTGCAGTGTGTACGACTGCTTCGGGCTCGTGGATCGACAGAAGTCGATCAACGGTTGCGCGGTCGGTAAGGTCACCACGAACGAATGAAAGATTCGAGAGTCCATGTATTTCCTTTGCGGCGTCGATCCGCTCTTCGGGAGTATCGATCGGCACCGCACTCGTCGATCCGACCGACTCTACCCACTCTCGTCGGGCGAGGTTGTCAACGAGTACGATACGATCGTCGGTTCGACTGGCAATTCGAAGTGCGGTCGGCCACCCCAAGTACCCGTCCGCGCCTGTGACTACGATCGACATAGTCACTAAAAATCTGAGAGCAGTGGTAAAGCTTTCTTTCGACTCGTAGTTTTCACATCAGTCGCACGTCGAACGTTATGCCGTTCGTATACTTTTATTCGGCGGTGCATGGGTCAACATCAGTACGCCATAGTCCTATCTGGACACTAAGATGTGGGAACTCGACAGTGGTATGCACATCGCTTGGATACGAACGTCGCGAATGCAACTATTGGTGATACCGTTCACATAATCACTGGAGCTACGATTCGTGGTTCAAGGTTGAAGCGTGCTGTCGTGTTTCCTGATGTCACGATTGAGTCCAGTACCGTCGAGAACGCGATCATCAGTAAGAGAACGACGGTAACAGGAACCAAACTTGTTGAGGCTCAGATATGCGCCTATACGACAATTACCAGTCTATAAATGAAGGCTGGGCTTGTAGTGGTGATGGGAAATTGAGCGAACAATTTCTGTCTCTGAGTTCATTTTATTAACGTTCTGAGGGTGTCATACAATTCATCTCATACCACAAGCTTCGTCTGCACTGGATTTTCACCCTGTTCGTAGTTCGTAATTGCAACTATTACTCGGAGGCACAGTCCAAGGAATGTTGTACCTGGGCATGGACGTGACCTCGGGCGCGCAGCGTCCTGAGGCCGCAGTCTGAACACGCTCCAAACGTACGCTCAACTTGTGTTCGCCGCTTGTAGGTCTCAGCAAGAACCGAACGCTTGAAGATCACATCCTCAGTAAATTTGGTGATTCGATCTTCTACACGGTAGTCGATATCAAGTGGGTCGCCCGTGTTTCGTGGATTGTATGGGACGACCGGCACGACTCCTGCTTCGAGCAGGAAGTCGTGCCAATCAAGGATATCGTATGTACTGTCTCTAAGCAACCAGATAGGATGCTTGACTGCGAGCGCGTCAAGTGTAACGCGCATCGCTGTCTCTTTTGAGGCTTGTTTTGCTTGCGTGAACTCCGCTGCGATTGGTATCTTTGGCCCTGCCGAAACGATGCTGACCAAAGCCGTAGTAGAACTCTTCAGCTGTTGGATCGTTGTTCCATGAAGCGTCATTATTCCACGCGAGGGATTCAAGATCAGTTGAGTCGATTCGGAAGGTTGAGTCAAGCAGGCCGCAGGTATAGTACGTCAGGGAAGCTTTTGTGCAACTGGAGTATGTCGAACCTCGCCATTACGGTGTTCCAGATGAAGACCTCATTGAAGAACTCCAGCGGTTGTTGACCGAAGCTGATGACATCAAAGTGTACAAACGACTTGTCTTTTTGAAGCTCCTGTATGGTGGAGCTACGCTTGCGGAGGCCGCTGATGATGTCGGCGTCTCAGAAGGAACCACCAACAACTGGCTTGAACGCTGGAATCAGGGTGGATTGGGAAAACCAACTCCGAACTTCGGGGGCGGCAGGCCCCCGAAGCTCGGTGAGGTTCAACGAGCACACTTATCCAACGCCTCCGCGAGGGACGGCCTGGAAGAAACAAGAGATTCATCACCTTCTTGATGAGGAGTTCGACGTTCAATATCATCCGAACTATCTCCCAACTTTCTTTGATGATCTTGGTCTCCACTACGCTATTCCCCGGACAAAACACCCTGACCGACCAGAGAACGCCGAAGAGACTCTCGACGAACGCGTTGAGTACGCGCTCGACGAGGACGCCCACGACCAACCACACAACAAGCGACAAGACGACGATGACAATGAAGACTGGGATACTGATAACGATGTTTGTACTGATGGCGGAACTGTCGTCGGGTTTCTCGATATTTCGCACCCACAACCGTGGGATAATTCTCAGCGACTATACTCGGTTGATAAGCCACACATCACCCGTCCGCTGGTAAAAATCGACACACCAGCGGCCGGGTTCTATGCACTCAACGGTGAGAGTGTGTTGTCTTTCCCTCCAAATCAAGAGAAAGAAGAGATCTGCACATGCTTCGAAAGGATCCACGAGCAGAATCCCGGCAAGCGGATTCTGCTCGTGTTAATTCATCACACGTGTGCAAGCACACGCGAAAGCGTGCACACGAAATCGACATTGATCTCGTACTTCTCCCGGTTGGCTCGCCGGATTTCAACCCAATCGAACCAGTCTGGAAGAGCCTCAAGTGGCAGTCTTCGCCGTTGATTGTCGGCGGCGAAGAAGAGTACCGGGCACTCCTTGATGACTTGTTCGATCAACTAACCGAGAAACTGAGCTTCGCTTCGCCATGGATTGATAATTACCTCGGTGATTTCCTCAATAAGATTCGCTAATCACTATGCTCTCGACGAGGTCGCTGTTCCTGACACGGCTGGCGTTAGTGTTGATCGGTTTAGAGAAGTGATGATCGCTGATGGAGCCGTTCTACGCCTTCACGAGCTACTATCTGAGGAGTACAAAGCCAGACATGAGGAGCAGGCTGGAGCGAAGCTCCACCTGCTCCACAATGCCACCGAGAAGACGATTGAACGGTTCGAGATCACGCA
>LKMJ01005273.1_pt1 | contig 12195 bp, 15 predicted proteins | sample 643391 | NCBI WGS metagenome assembly LKMJ01 (sample SAMN04112250, study PRJNA286221) | soda lake metagenome | biome: soda lake; feature: Kulunda Steppe; material: water; isolation source: sample PL-Br10 brine of Picturesque Lake | place: Russia: Kulunda steppe | collected 2010-07
GGAGCAGGAGGGGGTCTGGCTGCAATGGCAGCAGTAAGCACCCTCTCACGCTCAGCAACTCTCTGAGCCAGGGTGGGGTCCTGGCGGATACAAAGCTCCCCAGGCTGCCCGTCGCCCTCTGAGCGCTACCCACATCAAAAATTGTCCTTTACCCGTTTGGGACGTGGGGGTCCATGTGGGGGGCCCTGGCGGGGCTGTGGCTAAAGTACCATACCTTGCGAGCTCTCAAAAAAAGTAATTTATTTTACGCCTGGTGAGTTGCGAGGGGGTGCAGGAATTAATTAATTAATCGCAAGATCCTTAGGAGCAGTACGGTAGTGAAAAATTTTGTGTGTGACCGCGGCCTTACTGCTGAACATTTTCTTTTTGAGAGCCAGCCGATTAAATCTATCAGCCAATTGTTTTCTGGCCGGGATCTTCTGCCAGATGTACTCACAATAAGACTTTTGGCGCACTTGTGAAATTGAACAAAAGGGTCGCCCAGATCACGTGACCTGAAGGACAGGCAAGCCTCTTCTAATATTTAACTAATTTAGGTGGCTGGGATAATGACAAACTTGCCCAGCATGGGCAAAAAACAATGTGGCTCCACAAGCTGCTCCAAGAGAAGAGTGAGTACGCTGCTAGGTTGTCCCACGAATGGCCCACCCCCCTCCAAGCCAAACTGTCCCACCTAGCACGCGCACTACGTTTTCCAACTTTCATCTGCAACCCTTGCAACATTCTTTGTCCTAAATGCTGCACAAGAAAGCTATTCTTTTTGTGCTTTCAGGAATTGTAAAGAAGTGAGAACGTGGTGCAGGTTCTGGCCGGAAAATCTGATCTTTGAGATTTCAGTGTCATAAGGTTCTCTATGCTCCAGGACCCACACTGAACCAATAAGAGTCTTTGTAATCTTGCATTGTTTGGCTTAACATCACATGTGAGGTTTGGTGTGAAAGCTTGGGAGGTAAACGGATGAACGTTTTCAGTGCCTTTCTTCTGCCCACAATTTTTTGCCTAAGCCATCAATTCACTTCATGTTATTTCACATTCTTTGCAAGGCGCTACAACTGACTGCTTAATTTTCCCACATGGTGAAGCAGGTACGGTGCATTTGCAGACGGTGAACTCACATGCGTCCAGCCAGTCAATTGACTGCAGGCTGCTTAGTACACCTTCCATGAAGACTTCATTTTAAAAACTTAACGCTCCTATTGTGACAAGACAAGAAGATCTATCAGCTGGCATTTTGAATTTAATCACCCTTTATAAGGACAGCTATGTCTCATGGACTTCCACAGCAGGTCCATAAATTGAATACATATAAAAAGATCAAATTTGCTTGTTTGGGCAAGAGCAGCCAAATTGGGAAGCCTTAAGATTTCATAGAGCAAGCTAGCAGCAGCAAGCTGGGACCTGTGCCTGGCTTCTCAGAATGTAACGAGCGGTGCTGAAAGGCAACAGTGAGACAGTTTGGGCTGTCTGAAGACTAGAGCAAAAGGAGATCTGTGACGGGTGCACCTTGTCTGGATCTTCAGCCTAATTTACACGCATTATGTGGCCCCAGCACGGAAGGGGCCACATTTGAGGCAACACATCAAAGAAAAAATCACTTTGGGGCATAATCTTCACCATGATTTGCCACAAATTGCAAGTACGCATAATCTCACCTGAGGGATAGAACCCATCCATAAAATATTGCCTTACAAGCGTTGCAGCTCCAGCTGCTGCTGGCGTGGCCATGGAAGTACCTCCTATTGTTTCAATAGCTGGTGTACAAGTGTCCGCTCCTGCATTGTATGTGCCATCGGATGTGGCTGATAGCAAGATTCCTGCAACAGCAATGAACAAGCAATATGTATCTTTGTGCAAAAGGAATTGATACCCTTACAAGGACTCCAAGACAGGGGAATGCCTGCCAGCTTTTGAATGCACTTGCCAATGAATATCTTAATGGGCATCAATACTAGGTGGGCTACAACCTGCACATTCAAACATGGAACTCACCTGGAACAAGAAGCTTAGGCATGATGCGAACGTCTTGTGGAAATTCGCTCTGACCATTTTCAGTGGGCCCATAGGATGAAAAGCGGCTTACGAACTCATGAGGCGAACCATCAGTACCCTATAGCCCCAAGAAGTACAAGACCCACAAGACCAATTTGTGATAAGTGGATGGTACATGAGTATATTTTCAAGAGGGAATCAGAGCAAGGCAGCAGCAATTCCTTGAGTGCACAAAAGGGAAAGCCAGGTTGTCAGAAGCTAGGTCATTGAACACACATGCTCACTGAAAAACTTCTCTTCCAAGTCACCGATTTCAACCTGCAACAGTGAAAATGAAGATTGGGGATGGAGATTGTTTGGTTTGGTTTGTCTTCTGAGCGTGAGATATTTTAAAAAGCAAGCAAAGCATGTTTGCTTTGGGTTTCTCCTTTTCAAGCAAGAACGAGTAAATACTCATGGGCATACAGCACAATACATGTGCCAACTTCCAGGCAGTACACAGCAGGACTGCCTGGACATCCTGCCATGCTTCTACTTATTGTATAATTTCAGGAAAAGGGGAGTGACTTTGGTCGTGCCTGGCATCTCTTATTACTCAAGAGGACCATGCCTCCTTGTTTTACCGCGGCTATGGCTCAAAGCAATTGGCTGCACCTGCTTGCCTCCATCGTACAAGGAAAATTCAGGTTGGCCCAAGTCTAGACGCCAATTACCAGTAGATCCAATAGCCTGCGAGATGTTGAGCAAAATCATTGAGACTTGTTTGCGTCCAGCTGTTAGAATCAGCAATCATTGCCAAAAAAATTTTGTTCCACTGATTTGGCTACAACTCTTGCCACCTACTAAGACATTCTTGCAAGTGGCCGGGGTTTCCACAGTGCCAGAGAATTCTCCCTCATCGTCTTGTCCCTTGTTGCCTGTTTATGGTAAAATTAGCAAATTTTGGTCGGACGGTCACCTTTGCATTGTTTGTGTAGAAAACTGTCTGGCGAGTTAGTTCAACACAATGTACGGCAGGTAGCTTCAAGAGCCAAACATGGCTTGGAATTTGGTCATGAAATAAATTTTGCAAACTGTGCAGACGTGTATATGCTGGGCTGGTTGTTGAGTGACTAGGAAGAATGTGGAGTGGTGCAAGTCAAAGCACACGCTCAAATAAGATCAGGCTGAGAATGCATGATTGCTACCTTCAATATCCTTAAGCTTATAGTAAAGGCTATATTTAACAAGAAAAATCACCATCAAGGGATCACCTGCTGCATGCAGAATGAGCATGTCATGCTGCCGCGCAAAAGCATCAATTTCCTTGCAGTCTGAGGTGTACACGTAGCTACTTCCACCCCAGCTTGCACTTGTTATACGGGCACCCTGCATTGCAATTTACCGGCCACTGTCATTGCACTTGTTGGGTCAGTGTAGACAAGAAGCAGTGATTGCACCTAAAAGGCTACAGAGTGATTGGTCAGGAGTCCTAACCCAGGACCAAACTTGAGGGTACAAGCATAACCTATGCCAAAATAAATCTTGATTCTCTATCGCAAATTGATTGTTCCTGCCGTTGCATTAAGTACACACAAAGAAGGCAGGAGAGCTGAGACAAGTAGACTGCAGGTTTTAAGCATCCCTGAAAAAAGTATCACCTTATCACCATACATCCAAGTTTAAATGACCCATCACACCTCATTATATTGGAGCTCATAGATGCTTGTGGCAGTGCCTGGGACGCAGTCACATTCTTCAAAATAGCTACTTGGGAAAGCCAGACTTCCATCTTTTTCTCCGTCAATGTCGAAGAAGGTGAGCTTGGCGTTGGGAGCAACACCCCTGCATGCAAAAGAGGTAAGGCACATGTTTGGTAACAGGAAGTGCGTGAGCATGCATTCCTAGCACAAAATCCAATTACTGTAATGTGCTTGTGTTATACAAGTATCCTAGATGGCCTAGTACCTTTTTGGGAAAATTTTTAGCGATTCCTCGTCATCTGAATTCAACCAATAACACATGGCAGGTATACCAGGCAAATAAGGAAGGTCCAAGACAAAAAGCTACCATGCACAATGTGGTTGTTGCTGCAAAAGCAAGTTTTTCACTTGGCCATCTGTCCATCATTGCATGCTTTTCTGCAGTATTCATCACAATTGCATTGATTGACCTGTACGATACCTCCACAGCACTATCTGTATACTGGCAACTTATTCAAGTCCAATCTGAAAGCTGACAGTGTTGTCACAATGAATGTGAATGAGCAATGAGGGGCAAGTGGGCCCTCTTGATTTGCATTGGCATTTTTAAATAGACACCTCAACTCTACCCTCCCCTAACCCTACCCTCTGGGGGTCCGCTACAGTGAACAGTTGGGAGAAAAGGCAAGTCTGGTAGCACATAAAATGAGCACGACCTTGTGCAACTGCCTAGTGCCTAGTCCTGCGTGCCCTGTCATGATGGTATGTTCTGAGGTTGCTCTACCCACGTTGACAGGTCGGGGCTGCTTATGGGATCAAAGCCATGCACAGCGCCGGCAAGAGTGCCTGCCACATGTGTACCTGCAAAGAAGGCACTGATGCAGGTGTCTCAGTAACAAGGCGTGCACATAGAACTAACACTTGTCGTATCAATGAAAGGCCATTCCTACAGGACCATGTGTGAGGTGTATACATCATACAGTCGATTCATTTTGTGACCCATTCACGCCCTTTATATCATGGACACTCATGAAGCCGGCGTTCCTGAACATGCACAGTCGTGCAAAAGAAAAGAGGTATTGATTCATGTTGCAATGTCTTGCAAGTGTGCAGGCGTGTTGTAGCCGACAAATGGCGTAATTCTTTGGCTGCGTTCTCATGAGGTTGTCTTGTCTGTTCTTCTGCACAGGCCAGACCTACTCAGTACCTTCTTTGAACGTCCACCCATGCTACCTTGCTATGAGCTAGGCTACCTTTTCTGTACCATCATGCAGTTTTGCAGCTAAGATTAGGCCAGAGATGCCTGGAAGGGCATACAGAATGTCTACAACTCATGAGCATGCTCAAAGGCTTGACACCAGTGCTTCAATGCATGCCTTGGTACATGCCAGGCAAGGCATGAGCGTGACTTTGGCAAGTTTAAGCAAGGCTTCATTGTGGTCATTAACTCATGTGTTGGGCCATAGGCCAAACTTTCATCGCATGCATGCCCATGCATAAATAATAGATAAAAGAAGTAAACTTTGTTCATTTCCGCAAAAAAAAACTTTGAAAGGCAAATGATTTGAAAGTTTTGCTCCCAATCTGTACAGTCAAGTCCTTGCAGGTGCTGCTCAGGCTTTGATATCCTTGCACAGCCAGTTACAGCAATGACGCACCATGTCGGTCTGCACCATGGCCTTTGAAGAAGTAATATGAAATTACCTGCATGAGTGAAAGTAATTCGCAAAAATCACACGCCCAAATGCTTGCAGATCCATGTAAGACATTTATAGCTCCATACAGAACCCAATCTGCTGCAAATAAGCATGCTTGGGTAAAAAATACTTTGATTGTAATTTATGACAAGTATCCCGAGTATCTTTACAGAGAAAAACGGACAAAGAATAGAGTAGAGTATCACGGCTCATCACTATGCAAATAAACACGAACTTGATGCTGCTCCTTCAAGCTCTGTACGTGGAGGTTTGCTACAGATTTATTATGCATATGGATACTGGGAGGCGATACTGTACAACATTCATTCAGGGGTCGCACCTTGCGGTGCTCAGTGTCATAGAAATGCTCATACGAAGCAGGGTCTTTGAACCATGCCCCCCCATCTTGGGAGGTCCTGATGTTGCCTTGGTTCTCACGATAATCCTGCATACATAGCATCGAATACTTGTATCCTTATGCATGAAACATGTGCTTTCTTATTGCTGCTTGCGCAGTCTTGCAATGTGATGCAGGGATCATCGCAGGAGCAGTGACCACACATTGATGGGCAAGCAGGTCTCACCCTAAACTTGGGGTCGAAGAAGTAGCAGCTCTGCATATCTATACCTCCATCAGATACGCCGATCAACTGCGCGGCAATGGTGGTAAGAAGTAAAGACACGTATAGGAGTTGCAACAGGTTTGTAAGGCAGGATAAAGTCGCTGCAAGGCATGCGTGTAGCAGATAACATTGAAAGAAGAAGACAGGTAGGCTCTCACAACGAGGTTCTACACAAACAAGCTTACCCATGGCAGCACCCTTACCCCAGGCAGCACCCTTACCCCAGGCAGCGCCCTTACCCCAGGCAGCAGCGCACTCCTCGCACAAATGCAGAACGCAGCATTCAGCGCTTGTGCACCAAGCCTGCTGTGGAGCCATGCTGAGCTGTAGGTGGCGATCATGCAGAGATTGCAAGACAAGATTGCACGGATCATGATGCTACGGAATGAGCGGTGAGCTGCATCTGGGTGGCATGGGCTCCTCAACCCTGATCACCTCCTCTGTCTTGAGTATCAATTTGCATTTACAACCAGGCACAAACCTCCTGTTCTCACCTGCCCTTGGCCACTGATGCCAGCCTCCCATAAGGGGAAGAGCTCTGGACTTTTGGTAAAGTCATCAGGGAGTGGTAATCCCTGGGCTCCTCTCTGAGAGCAGAGACGCGCGCAGCATTGGCACAGGAACATGAGCCTTTTCAGAGGCCATCTTATCTCAAAACCTACATTTGCAGAATTTGATTAAGCCCATGCCAAGTATTCTTCCAGGTATTTGGTATTCTTCAGGCTACTTTGATAATGGGCTTCCCTGACTTGTTAAAAATGGACACGTCAAACGAGTCGATTCCAATGTTTTTGACCCTAGCCTGAGTGTAGTTTATCTTTATGTTGCGGTAAGGTGAGGGCCCCAACAACTTGCAGCAGCTTGCAGCGGGTAGAGCTGAGGAAGTGCTGCCCCCAATCCCATGGCGTGCTCAACAGGAGGCCAAAGGGTCTTGTCTCACCTGAATGACCTCGCCTGCATGGAGGTTGTGCTTCTTTGCAGCGTGCTGTAATGCCACATGGATGACGCTGCCCTACAGCCATTCAGAGCATGGTATCATGCCTGGGTGGGCGTTGTTTGTGCTGCCAATCAACTATGTACAAAGTGCAGCCTGTACATCAAGGTGCAGCTGCTCCGTACCTTCCATGTCATGTGCAACTCCCTGAGCCTGAGCCTTTTACTTTTGACCGTAGCATTCCATGTCTTGTGATGCATATACTTGCACAAGCTCATATAACAGGGCAGGTCCTCGCACCTGGTCCGCAAGCCATGATGTTGCAGCAGCTGCGTGCTCCATACAAACTGCCATGTGCATTATGCCCATGATGCTCACGTATTGCACAACGGGCTGGCATGCGTCACCTGCAAGAGCAGGTCACATTGGGCAATGCTCAAGCCAATAAGCTGAGGTGTGACAGGCGCTTTGTGCACTCATTTAGATGTGTTGGAGGGGGGTGCAACTGCCAGTGTTGATGCACACCTGCACCCTCTTACAGATATTTATAAAATATTTGCAGAAATCAAGCTCAATGCAGGCTGCACAGACATAGATTGTGTTTGAATCCAGAAGCGCATTGAGTCAGCACATAGCATGCAGCGGCGCTGGCTGCTGCACGTTGAAGCACGGCGGGGTGGAGTTCTTCCTTCTGAGAAGGCTCAGGCACTTGGAAGAACATAACAAGGCATTCATGCTTATTGTCAAGGCACTTTGCTATAAGCACCGCTTTAGGATTTGAACCAGTCTGTTTAAGACTGGCCAAAACAATGTGAATGACACCTGCTTGCCTTCAACATAGACAAGAAACTGGAGATGCTGTAAGCTGGCCCCAAAATCACATGGATTTGCCTAGGATGGTTCCTCGGCCAGCTTCCTCAAAGGCCAAAAATATGCTCTCTTTGTCAGTCATCACAAAAGGAAGGTCCACACTGCTTTTGCTTGGATTGGCCTGACAATTTCTAGGCCAGCAGGAAGAAGACACCTTAAGATCATGCAGACACACTCCTGCCCGTTCAATCTGACACAAGCTCAATGCACAAGTAGGTTGTATACACCTGCTTCCAAGTGCAGATGAGCCGCTACGCCTTCCTTCAGCCCTTGCGCCCATGCCTTGGCCTCAGCCTTTACTGCCTGCTGCTTGGGTCCTTTAACACTGTACGCATTGTACACTGAGGTCAGCGGAGGACCATCTACATCAAGCACGAGCTGTGTGCGGCCATCTGCGGAGTGTGTGAAAAGATGAATGCAGGACATTTCTACCAACCCTTGATTTTGCAGAATATCTGGGCCTGCCAAGGGTGGGCGTTGTGCCTCAAGGTCACATTAGCAGAGCAACCAATTCATCATGTTCAGCAATGCACCACATCAACAGTTCATTTCCCAGGTTTGGTGATCCTGGGCTTGTTTCTAGGTAGATCATGGGAGCTGAATGTGAGACAGACCTTGGGTGCGAAATTGAACGACGTCCTTGAGCCAAGATGGAGGGGCCTTCTCCTCTGGGCCTTCTCCCTTGGAATTCAGTTCCTGAGCATTCTGCTCCATACACTTCTTAGAGCTCTGATCTGCTTCCTTTAGCGCTTTGTCCATACCCTCAGTGGTTTTGAGTAGCTTTGGCATCAAAGACTGTAAAGTATATCAAGGTCAAATTCAAACATGTGTATGCCCTCTTTCAACTTAGCAGAATTCTGAAATTGCCCGGTGTACGCAGGCCTTGAAATTCAAGCTACAAACGACATGCTTGCACACCATGGCTCGCTAAGACTTTGAGAAGGAGCTTGGGAAGAATTGATTTGAAGTACTTCAAGGGTCAATTCACACGGGCTGTCTCGCACGTGCAGGCCAACCTGTAACAGCGTCAGTGCCAAGCGTCTAAGAATGCAGGACTATGGGATCTTCTCGATTTTTGCACCTAACTCTGCCTGGGCACATACCGAGGTGACGGTTGGAAATTTGCTTTGGACGGAGTGGATGCCTGCAGGTGTGCTTCTCACGAGCCAGTGGTTGGTGGGAACTGGTTGAAGTATGTAAGCCCCGATGGTTGTAAGCATTGCAGAGACAGGTTCCTTGACTGTAGGATCGTAGCCAACAATAAATACAGAAGGGGCGCTCTCGATCAACCTGGACAAGTTCACGTGCAGACCAGCACAGCAACCTTGGAATTGATGACTTGGTAAATGGACTACCCTAAGTGGAGCAGCTAAGGCAGCGGTCACACACAAAAATTCTCAAGAGCTTTTTCCTGTCGGAAGTAGATAAATCAGAATAGAAAATGTTTTCAATGGTTTTTGTTCTGATTTTTCTTGTAGGTGTTATGAAAATTGCTGTCACAAACTCTTATTTTAATATACTTCACTTGTGAGCAAATGCACTTCACTCAAGGAATGGGAAACTTTTTTGCGGCCACACTGGAACTTCTTATTTGAAATCTTTTCACTCCTTCTGCGCTATCCCCCCCCTCCCCAACCACCCCTCTCTTCTGGCCTTATTATTGGAAACTACTCACTCCTGTTTCCTAGCTTCCTAAAGTTCACAATAGGATCCAAATATTTTTGACAGATCCTCATGCAGCAATATATAGTTGCTACAGGACACAAACTGCACTGTTCATAAGGAGCCTGCAATGATGCAGGCCCCCTCGTTTAAGCATTCGGTCCATGGCCTGCAAGGTCTTGCGTGAAAGTTAATAAACCTGAGCCATCAGGCAAGAGTGCTAGGACAGGATGCTGATAGGTTTGCAGAGTGTGGTTACCGCAGTTGGCACACACTCGATAAACTTCTCCTTTTTCCCTATGTATGTGGCTATGGTGCATCAGACCTTGTTTGTAAATGAAAGCTTGCCCTCACGCATGCATAGAAAGGCTTTTTTGCTAGCAAGTGCTCCTCAAATTGACAGTCTAAGGCCTAGGAAATGTCAGTGATGACTATCCCTCTCATTATTTTTTGCCTGACGTTCTTCACCATATTTGGCACCCCACAAGTGTGAGCCTGGCAAACATGTACATAAGGCATCATCTCAGTACACTGTCCGCCTGGAGAATCATCACCAGCCAGTGCTGCAGCTGCATAAACTACGTGTGAAATCCATGTAGGGAAACCTTGTCTCCTCAGACATTCTCCCAAATTTCATACTCACTCGGACGTGCAAAATCCCAAACAAGGGGTATCTGAGGGTCTTGCACGAATGGGACTCCGGGGGTCCTGACCCTCCCTGGGGGCCTCCTGAGACCACCTCTCATTTTTATCCAAAGTGAAAAAAGAGATAATATAAGGCCCTGGTCACACCTGATGGCATTCCTACCCGAGAAACCAGTCTCTGGATATTTCCAAGTGTCCGTTTTCTAGCTCTTGGGCTTTTCCGTGGGCGGAAATTCGAAAGGTCTAATATCTGTGTGAATATCTACAAATTTCTGACTGGATCCCATTTTCCTAGGGATAGGGATGTGGAAGGGCGATCACACTGGATGTCAAGTTCACATCCCTCCGTCTGCTTAAGATATTTCATTTGTGTGCTCTGTGTCAAGAGGATATATGTTTTTGATGTTTGAGCAGTAGCAGCAATAGATCAATCAACCAGCGAACAAGAGCGCTGCATGCGCCCTCCCCCGGGTTGCACATCTTCTTTGAATTCACCAGCTTCCTGTCATCTTTGGAGGACCGCCCGTAGACTTAATTATCCAGATTTGTGCAAAATTGAGCATGGATGATGTGCGCATGTCGTGCATGCGCATGTGCAGCAAACGCACACCAATGCGGGCATGGAGCGCCTGGGCACACCATTGCCAAGCTAAAGCATGTTGTGCGCGCTCACACCCAGCATCCCGTTTGGCGAGCTGCATTGCGCAGTCCATGTGAAACAACTAAGCTGATGAGGTGCCAGTATGTCTGAGCAGGGCTGCATCAAGCACGGATGGGGAGCATCCCAGCGGCCTGACCTGACTCTCCTCTGACTTCCACAGGACCCCAGTTCTCCTGTGACCTCTCCCCTTGACCCTTGTGATGCTGCCATCATCTGATGGCTGACCTGAGAGGAATGCCCGGCCCCACAGAAAAAATCCCCGGGCAAATGCCTATGATGCACACCATCCGCAGAGGCCTTAGGGCCCTTCCAGCTAATTTTGAAATTTTCAAAGCTTCTTTCCAAAGGGGGCCTAAGCTTGAAAACTGCACGTCAGGGCGCCCATGCCCTGGGAGCATGCCAAAACCATACCCATTTTGGGCCTCAGATAGCCCCCTCTGGAGAAATCTATTTGAACAGAAGTCAATGTTTAAGAGAAACAGATTTTTTAGGTGCGACATGGGCTTGATGCGGCAGTGTGGCTATCCTTAGGATTATCAGGATAAACCATCTAGTCCATCGGCAAGCGTCATCAGGCCCGGGGCATGAGCTGTTTCGGGAAATGAGCCGCATAGTTCCGGGCACTACCAGACAAGGCCCGATTCGGTCCCAGAGAGCAAATGAAAGTACATACATTTGAATGCTCGCCAAGCAAGCCAGGAAGTTCCTGGCTCACAGTCCAGCGAGCTTGCTGTCCTGTCAGCAGGGATACAGGCATCACTGACCTGCGCTCTCCGTGCAGCTCATGTTTGCTGAGAGCAGTGGTTTTGACGATAGTATTTCGCGCCAACCTCACTTCCCTTGTAAGGACCGCTTCAAAGCTGCCGCCAGTAGCTCCCGCAAGCGCAGTACAAGAACAAATAGCGCAGAATAAGAACATAAATTGCCTGTGATTTCTGATGTTTTGGGTCCTCATTATTAATTAGTATAAGCTGGCGCGGTCACACTTGTAATTAGGCTGCGTTTCCAACAGCGGTGGACAAAAATAAAAATACCCAGACATGAAGTCTCGTAAGAGTGCTCCTTGCTGATGATGATGATTCCCATGATTATGAACCTCCCAGAAAATTTCAGCGTGAGGAGCGGCATGCAAACAAGGCCAGGGCATCCCAAGGCATGCTCCTGCCTGGGCTGGCTCTGCCAGGTCTACCAGGTCTGAACATTCCTGCACAACTGCCCCGACCTCCCGCTGAGGTCTTCAGCTCCTATCAGGGGATAATTTTGTGTTCTGGTTTTCGTGTGCCCTTGGAATATTCCATTAATGTGGGTCTATCAATATTTTACTGATAGAAAGAGGAGATTGGTTCTTCAAATATCCAATATATACAAGGAATGTCCCTCCACGCATGAACGCACACGGCCACAGCCATGTAATGATTTGACAGCCTATCCA